>Ga0181521_10004103_pt1 | contig 16838 bp, 15 predicted proteins | sample PEATcosm2014_Bin_32_FD_119764 | JGI IMG/M metagenome (GOLD analysis project Ga0181521, IMG submission 119764) | Peatland microbial communities from MTU Mesocosm Facility, Houghton, MI, USA - PEATcosm2014_Bin02_60_metaG | ecosystem: Environmental > Terrestrial > Soil > Wetlands > Peat | place... | reverse complement strand
CTTTCCAGCAACGAGCGCCAGGCGCTGGCGAGCTATCTGGGCGCGCCCGTGCTCAACGAGCGACGCCGCGACGAGATCGCCAATCCCTGTCCGGCCGGGAAGACTCCCGTGTGGAATGACGGGCCCAGCTGGGCCGGTTGGGCGCCCGGCCTCGATAATGCGCGCTTCCAATCCGCCGCCAACGCCGGACTCACCGCCGCCGACATACCCAGGCTCGCGCCCAAGTGGGTGTTCGCGTTCCCCGATACGGCGGTGCTGCGATCCCAGCCGGCCGTGTATCGCGGACGCGTCTTCGCGGGCGCGCAGGATGGCGCCGTCTACGCTCTCGACGCGGCCACCGGCTGTGTCCACTGGTCTACCACCGTGCTCGCCGAAGTGCGTTCGGGCATCACCGTGGCGGAAGTTGCCGGCAGGCCAACCCTGTTCTTCGGCGATTCCTCGGGTTACGTCTACGCGCTCGACGGCGAAACCGGAAAGGAAGTGTGGAAACTCCAACCCGAGGAGCATCCCGCGTCCAAAGCCACCGCGACGCCGGTCTTCTATCAGGGCCGCTTGTACATCGGGATCTCGTCGCTCGAGGAAGCCCTGGCGGTTTCTCCCGGCTATGTCTGCTGCACGTTCCGGGGCAGCGTAAGCGCCGTGCGGGCGGCCGACGGAAAGGTGCTGTGGAAACGCTATATGATCGCCGAGGCGGCCAAGCCCCGGCCCAAAACCAAACGTGGCTCCGCTACCGCCGGACCCTCCGGCGTGGGCGTGTGGAACGCGCCCACGCTCGATCCCGATCGCGACACGCTGTACGTCGGTACTGGCGACAATTACTCCGATCCGGTGACACCCTTGAGCGACTCCATCGTTGCTCTAAAGATGTCCACCGGCGAAATCCTGTGGTCGAAGCAGTTCACAAAAGATGCCTGGAACAGCTCTTGTTACCTGGACGGGAAGGTGAACTGTCCCGACACGGAAGGCCCGGATTTCGATTTCGCCGAATCGCCGATTTTGCTCAAGCTGGCCAGTGGCAGGCGAGCACTGGTCGTGGGGCAGAAATCGGGCGTGGCCTGGGGGCTCGATCCCGACCGCCGTGGCCAGGTGATTTGGCAGACCCGCGTGGGCAAGGGCGGGACCGTGGGGGGAATCCAGTGGGGCTCGGCCACCGATGGGCGCAATATGTACGTCGCGCTGTCGGACGTCGATTTTCGCGTGGCGCGCATCGAGGGCGGCAACGACCGGCGCTACGAGATAGATCCCACCAAAGGCGGCGGCATCTTCGCGCTTCGCGTCGATAACGGCGAGCGCATCTGGCAGACGCCTCCGCCGGGTTGCGGCGACCGGCGGCCCTGCAGCCCGGCGCAATCCGCGGCCGTGACGGCGATCCCCGGGGTGGTGTTTTCCGGAGCCATGGACGCCCATCTGCGCGCTTACTCCACCACCGATGGCAAAATCATTTGGGACTACGACACGGCGCGCGACTTCAAAACGGTGAACGGAATCGCGGGCCGCGGCGGCGCCATGGATGTCGGCGGACCGATCATAGCCGGCGGCATGCTGTTCGTCGCCTCAGGCAGCGCCCAACGCAGCGGCATGCCGGGCAACGTGCTGGTGGCCTTCGCGGTGGAATAATTCGTGGGGCGGTCCCCCCCGGACCGCGGCGGCCGCCCTCGTCCGGCTCTCTGCTCCTGTTGGCCATGCCGTAATCAAGCCATAATACGGACAGGTGGTGTATGAAAGCATTTGTTCTCTTTTCCGCGCTCGCCCTGGCTTCAGCGTCGTTCGGCCAATCACCGCAGACCGACACTCCCGCTAAGACGGGGAAGGCCAAAAAGCCCAAAAAGGGGGCTGCGGCCGAAGTCGGGAGCGGCGTGGGCACGGCGGCCGGCGGCGTTGCCAAAGGCGCGGGCAGCGCGGCTTCGGGCGCCGCGAAAGGCGCCGCCGACCTTGCGACGCTGCACCCGATCAATGCCGGAGCGGCGGTGGGTACCGGCGCGGTGAAGGCGGGTAAGGATGTTACCGTGGGCTCCGCCAAAGGCGTGGGCAAGATCGGTAAAGGCGTGGGCCACGCCCTCAAAAAGATCCTTTAGAGCGTCTACTTCGCCGTATCGACGCCAGGGCGCTGCACTTCGTACGGGGCCCCTTCACCGGATGATCCGAGGAAAAGCTGTTGCCCGTTCGGCAGCTTGAGGTCCCTGCCGTTGGCGCGATGCGAGCCGTCCTTCGATTGATACCCGTCGATCACAATCTTGTCCCCGGGCTTGAGCGTATTCTTCGTAACGCCCCGCCTCATCAGGACGTTCGGGCTGCCGGCTTCGATGGCCCAGTTTTCTACCGTGCCATCGGGCTGTTTCACGTCGACAAAGATCCAGCTGTGAGGATTGATCAACTGGACTTTCGTGACCGTGGCGTCCGTAAAATGGACTGGCTTGTTGGCGTCGAATTCCGCCGCAAATGCATGGTGCGCCCGCATCGGGGATGGGGATAAGAGCAGGAAAATACCGGCTGCGGTGACGGCTCCCACTGCTAGTCTGGCTCGCATGAAACTGACCTCCTGATCCTTCAGCATCTCACACCTGTCCCTTTATTTCGCGGGCGGTGGGTTACCCGATATATAGCGTTCGTGGACGGCCTCGCCCGGTGGAATCTTGCGCGTGATGTCCACGTTCATGGTGTTGCCCTCCCAGTGTTTTACCAGCTGTTGCTTGCGAAGATGCCCATACATGGTCTCTTCCACCATCTCGACGCACCGGAAATCCGATAGTTCGGCATTCGGTTCCAGCCGGCGATAGATCGGCATGCTGATCTTCCAAGTGCGCGTAAATACCTGCGGGTCTTCGATGGTGGCCTCGTAGCGAATGGCATTCTGACCCATGGGGGTGTACCGCTCGACTACATGCAGGGCGTCGCTGTGGAAATTGCCGGACCTGTCGAACCACGTCGCATCGGTGAAGTCCGTAACATCGACCACCAGCGTGTCTCCTTCCCAGCGGCCGACCGAATATCCCATATACAACACGTTCGGATATGGTTCCATCTTGTTCAGATGGATCGTGCGCTCGGCATTCGCAAATTCGAAGACCATCATGATCTTGGTCGCGCTCTGGATAATCTGAAACGGGTGCGGCATATACGTCGCGCGCGGCACCCCGGGCTGGAAGCACTTGATTTCCGGGTCGCGGTCCAGCCAGTGTTCGAGGTTTTCTTTCTTTCGCGCCGCCGCCCATGGCTGATAAGGAATTTCATCGCCCTCCACGACGCCCAGACCTCCGGGAACCCAGCCGATGGAGCCAAGCGCGACCACCGGCGCCGCGAGAACCACGGAGCCGGGGAGCAGGCCGGGTTGGGCGACCATCGGGCGCGCTTTGTGAGTCTGAAGGTCCCAATTCGCCGTGTTGTTGGTCTCCCAAATTCCATTGAGGTCCGGCTTGCCGGCAATGCGGCCCGAAGCGGCCGTACCGGCAACGGCGGCAGCGGAGGCGGGCGGCGCGCTTTGCGTGATCAACGAGAAAAGACCAGCGGCCACGGCGGCTGCCGATGCGGCGATGACCCAGCCTTTGCCCCAACTTCGCATTTTCGAAAGACCTCCTTCTTCAGCGCGCGAGGTTCAAAGCGCGAGCAGTACCTACGTATACACAGGCATCGCGCGAATGTCCATGCGACAGGCGCGACAGAGCGCGTTGACGGTGATGTCCAGCGGTGGTATTCTCACCGAAGCGAAGGAGTTCGATGCGCCAACGATATCTGGTGTCACTGGTTGCGGTGGGGAGTCTTGCACTCGCGTCGTTGGCAGTGGTTACATTGACCGGTCAGACTCCGGCGATAAGCTCGAAGGCCACGACCGCCAAATCGGCGCCCAGGACACCGTGGGGCGACCCCGACCTGCAGGGCACATGGTTCGTGCTTTACGACGTGCCCCTCGAACGTTCCGCGGCAAATAAAGACAAGCCATTCCTCACCGACGCGGAAGTGGCTGCGGCCAATAAGGCGAAAGAGGTGAGCCCCGGCCGTAATTTGCGTTCGAGCGGCGCTCAGGACGTTAGCGGCGCCTACAACGCGGTTTTTAACTCGGTCCTGAAGACCGGCAAGCACACGTCGATGATTATCGATCCCCCGGACGGGAGAATTCCTCCTCTGGTCGCCGGGGCGCAGCCGGAAGGCCGGGGCGGACGTGGCGGCGGCCCTCCGGCAGGCGGCTTGGGCTTAGGTCTGGGCCCAGTGAACGATAACCCCGAGACCATCGCCCAATCCCCGCGCTGCCTCGGCGTTCCGATGCCCTTCCTTCCGCTGAACACGGCTTTCGCGCAGGGCACGGTGATGCAGGTCGTGCAGTCTCCGAAATCCATGGGGATCTATATGGAGGACGATCACGCCGGAGGAGGCAACCGCATCATCTATATGGACGGGCGCCCGCACGCTCCCGCCAATGCCAAATACTATCTGGGCGATTCGCGCGGCCACTGGGAAGGCAACACGCTGGTGGTCGAAACGACCAATTTCTCGCAGGGCTTTCGAGGATCCAACATCGAGACCTACAAGATGATCGAGCGCTTCACGCGCGTTGACGCGACCAATCTGAAGCGCGAAATCACTTTCATCGATCCGAAGACGTGGACGAAGCCCTGGACTGTTCTCATCGAGATGGGGAAGAGCAGCGACGACTCGCGCCACATGATCTTCGACTCCGCCTGCCACGAGGGGAACTACGGCATGACGGGCATCCTCGCCGGCTCCCGCAAGGAAGAAGCGGAAGCAGGGAAGAAGAAGTAGGCGTCCTACCGCCCGGCCCGCTCGCAGGTGCCGGGCCAGCCCTCACGGCAAGCAAGCGCGAACAACTCTGACGGCGTCCGCTCGCGGATGTCCCCTTTGCTTCCGCGCAGGATGATCGGGTAGTCCTTGAGCGTCGGCGGCGCGCTGGTCAATGCGCCCCCACTGGTCAATGTGCCCAAGTTCCGGCAAGCCGCCCGAAACCCGAGATCGCACCCGCGGTCGAGGGGTTCCGCGGCACCTGCGGGATCGAGTCTGCGAAGGTCCTCGCCCGATCGCGAGAGCGCGATGTGAAGCAGGCCGGCTTCGTTGCACGCCCAACCCGATCCGCGATTGCAGTAATTCAGCTGCAAGTCGGCAAGGTAGGGGCAGGCGTAGGGCCGACCGTCCGCGCAGGCCTGCTGCCAAAACGGCAGCCACTGGCCGGGATGTCTGTCGCCCACTCCTTGGGTAGCGCTCAGGGCCACAAACACCGCCGCCCAGACGCCCATGTATGCGAGGTTGCGCTGACGGGGCAACAGCGAGCTGCCCAGCGACGCGAAATCGAACCCGCGGACCCACCGGGAGCGTGCGGCCCGGTCGATCGCCTGGACCGACAGGTTGAGGAGGGGGACCTGGAGCAGCTTGTCGTAGAAGGTCGGCATTCCGCTTCTGCCCAGCAGCTCGTACAAACCGACAGTGCTCAGCCCGTAGAGCGCGCCGTACACGATGCGCCCCAGTTCGGTGCGCGGCGAGGTGGACGGATCGTTGAACAGCAGATGCATGCCCAGGAAGACGGCGATCGGAATATACGAATCGTAGAAAAAATAAATGCCCGTAGCGGCGAAATAGAGGCGGCCGAACAGCCAGGTGGTCACCACGGCCGACATCGTCATCGAAGTCACGCCGAAGAAGAATTGTCCGGGCAGGCCAATGAGAAACAGCATGAGATACATCTGCGGCGGAAAAAATTGCGTGCTGGCGATGTTCGCGCCCCACGTGATATCACTCGCGCCGGTAGCGAGAAGGACGAGCGAAAACACCGCGAGCGGAAACGACGAAGGATTGAAGATGTGCACCCGCCGCCCTTCCTTGTTCCAGCGAATCGTCTCCTTCGCGGCCAGCCCGACCGCCACCATCGCAAACTGCAGATAGAACCAGTCCGGCTTGAACCAAAGAAACAGATTCATGCTGAAGACGACCGGAAAAGGAGCGAAGCCGAGAATGCAGCTGTCGCGCCGCGACCAGCAGAGCAGCATGTCGAACGCATACGCGAAAAGCAGCTGGGCGAGAATGAACGGGGCAAAAGCATAGACCGGAGGCCAGTACCAGCCCCAATACAACAGCACCGATCCCTGCGCGCAGGCTTGCACATAGTGCTGCTTCTTCGCGATCACCTGCAGCGTGAGCGTGCGCCCTCTGCGGCGCGCCAGGACGAGCAGCACCGCGTTCCACGCGCAAAGCACGGCCGCGGCGCCCAGAAACGCCGCCAACACTTTCGGGTTCTGGCGGATGGGGGCGAGTAATGCAAGGCCCGCCAGGCCGGCCGCGAACGCAAGAGGCAGAAGGATCGCCATTTCAAATCACCGAATCGTTTGTAACACGCCCGCGTATATACTGGTCCCACTATCCTGGTCAAACGGGAGCGAAAGAATCATGGCTTTGGCAATAGTGTTCCTTCTCGCATTGGTCTTTCCCGGGCTCGCACTCGCTCATCATGGCGGAGTCGAATACGACCTCAGCAAGACGGTCGAGTTCAAGGGCAAGCTTACGCGCGTCGAAATGATCAATCCGCATTCGTGGATCTACTTTGACGTCACCGAAAAAGACGGAAAAATCACCCACCATCGATGTGAAATGCGCTCGGTTCACGTACTGCGGCGCTCGGGCTGGACGAAAGAGAGATTTCCGGTGGGCCAGCAAGTCACCATCGAAGCTTCGCCCAACAAGACCGATCCCGACTCGTGTTACCTGCAAACCATCGTGGCGGCGGACGGAACCCGCATGGACCGCTATGGGCAATACATCAAAGGACCGCAACAAGGCATCCAGGAGGTCAGGGGCCCGATCGTTTCGCAAGCCGCGCCGAAGACCGACCGGCCGCCGCGGCGCTCATCCGGAGAGCCGAACATATCGGGCGACTGGGCGCCTGTGCAGATGGTCATGGTCAATCCCAGGGGCACGGGCGGCGGGTTAGTGCCGCTCGACCAATTGAGTGAATACAAGCCCGGCGAACGGCCGGCCGGCGGAGGCGGGCGAGGGCGCGGCGCCCCCACGGGGCCGCGGCTCTATGGCGGGACTGAACTGACGGCAGCCGGCGAAAAGGCGGTCGGCGATTTCAAGCGCGAAGACAATCCGCGTTTCCACTGCCAGACCACCAGCATTGTCTTTGACTGGACCTTCGACGGGCCGGTCGACCGCATCACTCAGAACAAGGACACGATTGTGCTTGAGTACGGCCAGTTCGGTTTGAAACGCACGATCTTCATGAACATGAAAGAACACCCTCACGGCGTCAAACCGACTCGCACCGGACACTCGATCGGGCATTGGGAAGGTGACACGCTGGTCGTCGATACCGTGGGATTCCTGCCAGGCTTTCTGAATACGCCGGTGGCTAACAGCGATCAACTGCATGTAGTCGAGCGGTTTGTGCTGGATCCGAACAAGATGGCGTTGACGCGCAGCTATACCGCCGAAGATGCCGTGTACCTGAAGGGCAAATACACAGGCTCGGATACAATCCTGGTCGCCGATGCTCCCTATAATCCGGGCAAGTGCAAAGAGTTGAACTTCATCGATTACTCGAAGGAACAGAAGCGTTAATGGCGTTCAAATGGTGGGCTCGAGAAGACTCGAACTTCCGACCTCTTCCGTGTCAAGGAAGCGCTCTAACCAACTGAGCTACGAGCCCACAAACGGCGGGAAAACTCAGTATAGCAATCAGTCCGTAATCGAAACGATGGTCCCCGGCGAGTTCCCTTCCAGCCGGTTATTTACGAAAATGAACGCCGGCCGCCCGTCCACGCGCGCAAGATCGATCAACTCCCGCAGCCCTCGCCGCACCGGTTCGTTCACCTCCTGCACACGATCGTAAGGCGCAAATTGCCGCACGGCGTCTTCGTAGGGACGTCCGCGGCGCAGCAGAGCGCGCGCGATGAGAAGGTCGGAAGTCCGCGAATCGGGCAGCGCAATCTGATCCGCGATCTCCGGCATCCGCGTCCACGCATTGTAGACGTGCGTAACATTGTGCGCGCGCAAACAGGCGAAATAGCCGGGCTGCAGGAACTCCGGATTGCGAATCTCCACCGCGTACCTCCAGCCCGCGGGCAATCGCGAAAGGAACCGGTCGAGCGCTTTGACGAATTCCGGGAGCGCCTCGAAGCGCCCGTGCCGCATCGTTCCGAACTCGAATATCAGCACGCCGGTCTGCTTCCGGTAAGGTTCCAGTGCGCGAATGAATGCCTGTTCCAGCAGGGCGGCATCGAGGAATGTGGGATTCTCGAGTCCCGCCAGCGCGCCGTAACGGGGATGCACCGGCCAAATCGGTACTGTGATCTGCTCCGGAACTTTGAAACCCCAGCGGAACGTCTCCGGCGTCTGCCTGAAAAGCCTGGCCCAGAATGCATCCGCCGGAAATTGATAGAACGCGAAGTCGCCGCAGACCGCCGGGAATACAGACGCGTACTCGCTTAAGCAGGTGTCTTCGAAGAGCTTTTTGGAAAAACGTCCGCGCACCAGATAGCGCGACCGTGAATAGATCTGCCCCAGCCAGCCTTCGTATTTCCACGAGCTTCCGCCGACGAAAATGTTGCGTGCGGCCAGCGCGCTCAGGCGGTCGCGAAGAAGATCGCGGTCGAAAGCAACCGGCTCATCCAGCGGAAAAAGAGTATCCAAGATTTACTCACACCCATGCATCTCGTATGCATGGTGGGGCAGACCCCATGGTCTGCGGCCGACGCCCCCGTCGGCTTTACAGGTTTGGATGAAGCTGATTTCGTCCACGAAGAGCGGGTCCGGGGGGACCCGCGCGGACCGGGGGGTCCGCCCCACATTGGATTCCTTACCAGGCGCGCATGCTCCGATAACCCCACGGATCGGCCCCCGCCTCAATCACACCTCCCGGAGTCACCCGGACCAGCCCCGGCGCCGACCCGCTCTGCCACCGCGTCCTCGTGCCGATCTTATGTCCGCGATTCGCCAGATCCTGAATGACGGCCTGCGGCGTCCGATCGTCCAGCTGCAGATCCCCGGGATTCATGGCGTGGTTGTCGAAGCTCGATACCAGGTGCCGCGTCTCGAAACGCGGCGCTTCGATCGCCTGTTCCGCGTTCATGCGGAACAGCACCACATCGAACATAAGCTGCATGAGCGCCTGTTCCTGGTTGTCGCCGCCCGGCGTCGAAAGCACCAGCCACGGAGTGCCGTCCGTGTGCGTGATCAGCGTGGGGCTCAGCGTCACGCGCGGCCGCTTGCCTCCCGCCAGCTCGTTCGGATTGCCGGCCACCAGCAGAAAGCTCTGCGCCCGCTCCGTCAGCGGAATGCCGGTGTCGCCCGCAATCACCGACGGCAGCCAGGCGCCCGAAGGCGTCGCGGAAAACATGATGCCGTCCTTATCGATCGCATCCACGCACGTCGTGTCGTGCGCCATCAGAAAGTCGTCGATTTTGGTCCGCACAATCTCGGATTGCGAAGGATGAATCCCCACCCGGTTTCCGACCTTCCCCGGCAGAAATTCCATCGATGCGGTCTCACCGATCAGCTTCCGCCGCTCGTCCGCGTCCTTCATCGAAAGCAGCTCTTCGCTCGGAATTTTCGAGAACTTCGGATCGCCGTAGTAAGTGTCGCGATCGGCATAAGCCAGCTTCAGCGCTTCGGTGAGCGTATGAATGTACCGGGCCGAATTCACCCGCATCGACGTCACATCGATGCCGCTCAGGATGTTGAGCGCTTCGATCATGGCTGGTCCCTGGCTCCAGAATCCGGGCTTGTAAACGCGCGCGCCGTGGAAATCGGTGGAGATCGGTTCCTCCGGAGTCAGCCTGAACGCGGCCATGTCCTCATAGCGCAGCAGCCCTTCGTGCGCCCGGCTGAACTCGTCGATCTTCTTCGCGATTTCGCCGCGGTAGAAGTAATCGCGGACTGCGTCGATGGCGGCCGTGCGGCTCGCGCCCGCCGCGAGCGCCTTCTTCTCCGCTTCGGCCATACCGCGCAGCGAGCGCGCCAGATCGGGCTGGCGGAAAATTTCGCCGGGAGGCGGTACGCGGCCGTCCGGCATGAAGTGCTTCATCGAAGTGGGCCAGAGCGTGAAGAACTCGCGGCTCGAGTAGATCGAATTGGCGCGCATCTCATCGATGGCCGAGCCGTCGGCGAATTCAATGGCCGGCGCGACCACTTCGTTGAACGATTTCGTCCCGTACTCCCGCAATGCAACCAGCGAGGCTTCGGGCAGGCTCGGCACCAGCGCCGCCATGATTCCCGCAACCGGAATGATGCCGCGAAGACCGTTTTTCTCCGGCGGTTCCAGAATCTCGCCCAACCGCAGCGGGCGCGTCCGGTAAAAATCGGCGGTGGCCAGCTTCGGCATCGTGCCCACCCCGGCAATCGCGTGGACCTTGCCGTCTCTGGTCCGAATCAGAATGGGCGCTTCCCCGCCCCACCCTACGTGCGAGTATTCAGTCGTGGCCGCGGCGAAAATACTGGCGACGCCGGCGTCCACCGCGTTGCCGCCCGTGTAGTACATGCGCATCGCGGCGTCCGTTGCGTAGCCGCTGCCTGCCGCGATGGCGCCATGTGTCCCTCGCGCCGGATACTGCGCGGGACGCTCGGCGGTTTTCTGCTGCGCGAACGCGGCGCCGAACAGGGACAACCCGAGAACTGCGGTGATGAGAAAGGCCGGATGTGATCTCATGGTTTGCTCGATGTGAGTACCTTTAGTAATAATGATAGTTCCGTGCCTCCGCCGCAACCATCTTCGACTTCCCCCGCTCCGGGTTCGAACACCATCGAAGCGCTAAGGGCGCAGGCTCCGTTTTGCGCGAGTTCAAAGGAAGCCGAGGCCATGCTGTATTGTCCCGTTTGTTCGACGAAGCTGGAGAGCCGGAAATGCAAGCTCTTCTGCGCCCAATGCGGCTACTACATGAGCTGCGCCGACTACTACTAGACTAATGCCCGACTGGAAATCCGAAGGCATCCGCATCGTTCGCGCCGGCGAGCTCGACGGCAACACGCCCCAGACGGCCGGCATGACGCGCGCCGCCGCCATCACGCACGCGCGCACCGGAGCCGACAAGCTGTGGGCCGGTACCGTGGTAGTCCAGCCTGCCGCCCGGACCGGCGCGCACCATCACGGCGAAGTCGAAACCGTGCTCTATATCGTCAAGGGCCGGGCGCGCTTCCGCTGGGGTGACCATCTGGAGTTCTCGGAAGAAGCCGGGCCGGGCGATTTCATCTACGTTCCGCCCTGGGTTCCGCACCAGGAAATGAATGCGCGCGCCGACGAGCCGGTCGAGGCCGTGGTGGTTCGCAGCGGACAGGAACCGGTGGTGGTTAACCTCGATATCGCGGAAGCCAACGAATTTCCCGTTCCGTTCCATCCGCGGCCTGGCGAGGTGTGACTGGCGAGGTGTGACTGGCGAGGTGTGACACTCGTCCCGCCGCAATGGCCTTCGACAAATTTTCTGAGAATTAGAGCGAATCTTTTCCACTCCTCCAACAGGTGATCCAAGTCACGCGTCTGAACCAAAGCTCGATCGTGCTGAACAGCGACTTGATCGAGCAAATAGAAAGCACACCCGACACCCTCATCACGCTGACCAACAATCAGAAGCTCATAGTCCTCGAAACAGCCGACGATGTTGTGGAGCGGATTCGGCAATATCGGAGGTCCATCGTTCATGCCTAACCCGTCCAAACCCGACTTCGCGACTCTCGGCGGGCTCCTTCTCGCCATCGGAGGAATTGCCGGTGGTCTGGTGATCGAAGGCGGCAAGTTACAGGACGTCGTCCAAATCACATCCGCGATGATTGTTCTCGGCGGCACGATTGGCGCGGTGATGATCGCTACTCCGCTGCCGGTGCTGATCCGCGCCGCCAGGCAGCTGGGCAACGTGCTCTTCTGGAGCACCGAAGCCGCCGCCGAAAGAATCGAAGAAATCATCGCACTCGCCGTACAGGCGCGCCGGAACGGCATTCTCGCGCTGGAATGGCAGGCATCGGGCATTCAGGATCCGTTTCTCAGGAACGCTCTCAATCTCGCGGTCGATGGCATAGAGCCCGCCAGAATCCGGGACATCATGGAGCTGGAGATCGGGCTTTTCGAACAGAACGCCGAAGCTGAGGCCGGGGTCTTTGAAGCGGCGGGCGGCTACGCTCCGACGATCGGCATCGTCGGCGCGGTATTGGGTCTCATCCCGGTGATGAAAAATCTCGCCAACGTCGATGAGGTGGGGCGCGGCATCGCCGTCGCTTTTGTGGCCACCATCTACGGAGTGGCATCCGCCAACATATTTTTCCTTCCCGCCGCGGGCAAACTGAAGGCAAGAGCGCATGAACTGGTCCGTATTCGCGAGCTCACGCTGGAAGGAATTCTGGGCATCGCGGAAGGCGTAAATCACCGGCTGATTCGCGTCAAACTGGAAGCTTTTCTGGAGCGGAATCCTCTCCCGAAAAAGACCCGGGGGAGCCAGGCGGCCACCAGCGCGCCCGCCGCGGCTGAAGGCTGATGGCCCGCAAACGGCGCAATGCAGCGCCGCGGAATCGCGACCGCTGGCTGCTTTCCTACGCCGATTTTATTACTCTCCTGCTGGCTGTCTTCGTTGTCCTGTTCGCGTCGTCGCACCTCGACAAAAACAAAGCGCGGCGTGTATCGTTCGCAGTGAAGGAGGCGCTGGAAATGGGAGGAGCCAAAGGCGGGAGCCCCGCTGCCATCCATCGGATTCCATCCCCGGCCGCGATTCCCGAACCGCCGCCCGCGGTTCCCGAACTGATGTCTTCCATGACCTCGCTCGCCCAGGCTCTGGCGGCGGAAATCAGGACCGGCGGGATCGAAGTCCATCTGAACGCCGGAGGCCTGGTGATCAGTCTTCGCCAGGCGGCGTTCTTTCCTTCGGGAGGCGACGTAATCGCCGCCTCCGGCTTCAGCAGTCTCGAAAAAATCTCCCAAACCATTCGCGATCTTCCCAACCTGGTCCGCCTGGAGGGGCACACCGATTCCGCTCCCATCCACACGCGGAGGTTCCGCAGCAACTGGGAACTATCGACTGCCCGCAGCATCGCGGTGCTCGAGTTGTTCGAAGGCCGGTACGGCATTCCCGGATCTCGACTTGCGGTGTCCGGTTACGCGGATACCGAACCCGTCGACTCAAATGAGTCAGCCGAGGGCCGCGCGCATAATCGCCGCGTCGACATCATCATCCTCAACCATTGACAAAATACCTGCACCGACTCCGCGGAAACGGCACCTCATCGCGCCGGTTTTCGATGCAACGATTCGGCTTCGAACCCGCGCGTTCCTGGCCGGACAACGTCGTCATCCAACAAAATCCTTATGCCATCCGCCGATTTGTCTGGACAATTTGAAAAAATTCTGCGAATATCCTTCGATAGCGCGTCGCATGGAGCCTAAATGACGGGTCCTGAATTTTGCCGGTCCTTTGTGCTGCTGACGATTGCAGCCGTTTCCACCACCAGCGCACGGTCGGCTACACCCCCGACGCTCCGCATCGTCCATTTCAGCGTCGGAAATGCCGATGCGACCCTGCTTGTGCTGGAGGGAGCGGGCGGAGACAAAAAGTTCGTCAAGACCGTCCTGATCGATGCGGGGGATTCGGATGGTGCGGACATTGTCAGAGCCATCAAAAAACAGAACATAAACGCGCTCGACTATGCGATTGCGACGCAGCGCGGAAGCAGCCACGCCGTGCAGGGCGTGGTGAAAGCAATCCGCATGACGGGAGACGGCCTGGTCTACGAGCGGGACCATGCATGGCCTGCGGGCCAACCACCGCATCCGGGCTCAATTATCGATCTGACGAGGACTCCGAATGCCCTGCGGAACCAGGTTGCGTTACAGCAGAACTTCGACGAATTCGTGAACACCTTCAGGAACCGCCTGGCCATTGAGTGCGTGGCGGCCAACGGCAGCACTCTGGATTGGACACAGGCGCTTCTCCCCGCGGACGAAAATTTCAAAAGCCTCGCATTTAAAGTGACCTTCGGAGATTTCAGGTATTTCGTCGGCGGCAGCATCACAGGGGGCGGACCAGTGGGCTGGAGTTGGCGAAGGAGCGTTGACGTCGAAAGCCATGTTGCGAGACGCGTCGGCCAGGTGGATGTCCTGCGCGTCAGCCATCACGGAAGCTCCGCAAGCAGTAATGCGGTTTTCCTGGCTGCTCTGAATCCAGCCGTAGCAATCGTATCGGTGGACAAAAGCGCCGCTAACGACAGCTTGTTTCACTGGCCGAGCCGGGAGGTGCTGGATCGCCTCACAAAGCTGCCGCGCCTGGACACGATTCTTGTCACGGGTGAGATTTCAACAGTGGGCGGCCTTACCGCGGAAGACAGGAAGAAGATAAGAACCGCGCAGGGAGATATCACGATATCGACGACGGGGGAAGGTACATTTCAGGTTAACGGCGGCACCTTTAACTTGCCTCACAGGGAGTGAGCCATGGCACCCGACGACACAAACCCAAAACAGGATCAAACCAGCCATCCTTCTCCTCTATCTGGTTTTCTTCAGGAGATTCGCGATGCGGTCGAATTGATGACTTTCGCCATTGCAAAGGGCTTCAACGTGGACGACAAAATCGTTGACGCCCTCAAGAAAGCGGAAGAATATCTTCTCAACGAAGCTTGGCCGCCGGCGGCCGACCGCAGCGCATTCGAGAAGGCCTATCGCGATCTTGCTCAGTTCATGAAACCCGTGAATATCGAAACGCTGCGCGCCACACGGGACGGCTGGATTGGGCCCAGAAGAATGTGGATAACGCGCTGGTTGACCAGGAAATCGGACGCCACCCTGTTCTCGACAAAGCTATGGTTCTGGATAGTCGTTTCGGTGCTCTTTACTCTCGCGCTGCCGTTCCTGAGTTCGCTGTACATTCCGAATGATGAAGAGTCCGCTCGTTCGTTTGTCTCCGTACTTCTCCTCGCGCTGAAGCAATTGAGTCCCTTTGTCTTCGGTCTGCTCGGCGCGCTCACCTACCTTCTGCGCTGCGCACACGGTTACATCGCCGACCGGACCTTCGATATGGAACGCATCCCCGAATACTATAGCCGCATGTTGCTCGGATTTGTGGGAGGCGGGATTGTCCTTTTGTTTGTCGATCCGAAGGCCGTTGGCTACGGTCAGGACACGGTTTCGTTTGTGGTCGGCTATAACACGGATATACTGTTCGATTTGCTTGAAAGGGTCGCCGGCGCCATTGCATCCAAATCCAAAGACGGGGGAGCCACTTCGAAACCCGGCGTGGCAAGTGTCACGGTTTCGCCCAGGGAGTTGAAACCCGGTGGCAGCGGAACGGCCACCGTCACCCTCAAATCCGCCGCGCCGGCGGCTGGGGTCACGGTATCAATTGCCCCCGATGCGGCTGTCACGGCGCCCAGCACGGTCTCGGTTCCGGCCGGAGCCAACTCGGCCCAGTTCTCTTTTACCGTCAAGGATGGTGCCAAAGGAAAAGTGTCTGTCTCCGCCTCGGCCAATGGAAGCTCCGCCACCGATCATTTGACGGTTTCATAAGCGTGCAGGGCAGGGAAAGCGCTTGGCGCGACCGAGCGTCGGAATCGCCGAATCCATTCGCCGCTCTGCCTCGATACCACCCCATCCGATACAATGAAAATTACCCCACCTCATGCTTTGATCAATAGGAGGAACTGCCGTTGGATTCTGCGATCCTGGCCTTGGAAGACGGAACGGTCTTCGAAGGCAGGAGTTTTGGTGCGCCCGCCGAACGTTCCGGCGAAGTAGTCTTCAATACCGCTATTACCGGATATCAGGAGATTTTCACCGATCCCTCCTATACCGGGCAGATCGTCGTTCTCACCAACCCCCAAATCGGCAATTACGGCACCAACGCCTCGGATAACGAATCCAGCAAGCCTTACATCGAGGGTCTCGCCGTGCGCGAGTTCTCCGGCATCGCCAGCAACTGGCGCTCGGATGAGGAAGCCCGCACGTTCCTTGCGAATGCCAACATCCCTGTGGTCTCCGATCTCGATACGCGCTCTCTCGTCCGGCATCTGCGCAGCCGCGGGGTGATGCGCGGCGTTTTGTCGGCCGCTCCTTCGATCACCGCCAGGGAGGCCCAAAAACTGGTCGAGAAGGCCCGGTCCATCCCCTCCATGGCCGGCCTCGATCTCGCCAGCCGCGTGTCTACCCCTGAGCGCTACAGCTGGACCAAACCGGTCGAATCCTGCTCGCCTTCCGAATTGCTCGCGGCGCCCGCCGAGCCGCGCTTCAACGTCGTCGCCTACGATTTCGGCATCAAGCAGAATATTCTGCGCAGACTCGTGCACTCGGGTTGCAGGGTGACCGTAGTGCCTTCGCTCACCTCCGCCGAAGACGTTCTCGCGCTGAAACCCGACGGTGTCTTCCTCTCGAACGGTCCCGGCGACCCGGAGCCGCTGCACGCGCAGACCGATAATGTCCGGCGGCTGATTGGCAGGATACCGATCTTCGGCATCTGCCTCGGTCATCAGATCCTCGGGCTCGCGCTCGGCGGCAGCACTTACAAGCTGAAGTTCGGACATCGCGGCGCCAATCATCCGGTAATCAACAAAGTTACCCAGCGCGTCGAGATCACATCCCACAATCACGGGTTCGCGGTGGACCCCGACTCGCTCAACCCCAACGACATCGATATCACGCACGTGAATCTGAACGACCAGACGCTGGAAGGATTCCGCCATCGCCGGGAGCCGGTTTTCTGCGTACAATATCACCCCGAAGCCGCGCCCGGGCCGCACGATTCGCACTATCTCTTCGACGACTTTGTAAAGCTGATGGCGGACTACAAAGGTTCAAGCGCACAGGGCGAAGGCTCCGTTGTGCGCGATAAACAATAGAATGCCACGCCGCAACGATCTCCACCGCATCCTCATCATCG
>Ga0181521_10004100_pt1 | contig 16845 bp, 16 predicted proteins | sample PEATcosm2014_Bin_32_FD_119764 | JGI IMG/M metagenome (GOLD analysis project Ga0181521, IMG submission 119764) | Peatland microbial communities from MTU Mesocosm Facility, Houghton, MI, USA - PEATcosm2014_Bin02_60_metaG | ecosystem: Environmental > Terrestrial > Soil > Wetlands > Peat | place... | reverse complement strand
GACGACATGATCTGTCTGCACTACCGACCGAACAACGAGTCCGCTCACCGTAGATTGCTCGCGAGATGGAAGGAGGTGTTGCATCGACTGGGCTTTCCGCTGGTGTTCTTCCAGCGCATGGACATTAGCGCCGTTGCGCACCAGGTGGGGACATTGCGTTTTGGTGCCGATCCGACGCAGTCGGTGTTCGATCAAACGTGCCGCGGCCACGATCTCGACAATCTATATGTGGCGGACGCCTCGTTCATGCCCTCCATTTCGGCGGTCAACCCCTCGCTCACCATCATGGCCAACGCGCTTCGCGTCGCGGATATCCTGCGTCATCGTCTGGCGGCCGGATCATGAAACCGCCTCACCGCCAATTTATTGCCAGCATCTACCTGGCCGGTTTCCTGCAGGGAAGCGCCTTTGTGCTGATTCCCGCACTCGGCAATGCACTTGCGGCGTCGCCGTACCTGTTCAGTCCGTCCCGCTACGCTCTGCTGTTTTTGCCGCAGACCGCCGGCGCAATTGCCGGTGCCACCGCGGCCGGCTGGGTGCAGCGCCACTTGGGAATCGGAAGGTTGTTTCGCCTCGGGCTCGTCACCAATCTGCTGGCCATGCTGCTGTTAGTAGCCGCGGCGCACACCGGCGGCTCATTCGCCTATACCCTGCTGCTCGTGGAAACCCTGCTCCTCGGCGTAGGATTCGGGTGGACTCTGGCGTCCATCAACCACTACTCGGCATTGTTTTTCAGCCAGTCGGCCGGCACTGCCATTACTCTCCTGAATGCGCTGATCGGCGCTGCCACCGCTCTTTCGCCGCTGCTGCTCGCCGCACTGCAGACCCGCTCGAACTGGAGCGTCTGGCCGCTGGCGCTCGCCATGGGTTTTGGCGTCGCTGGCCTGCCGCGACTTCCGGAGGGCCATGATGACGCCCGGGCGGCGTTCTGGCCGCCCGGTTTGCTGCCGTTCGTGCTGCTGACACTTATCTACGCCATCTGCGAAGGCAGCTTCGGCAGCTGGGCGAGTGTCTACGTGAGCGCCGACAGTCACCTAGGGAATCACGCCGGAACCGTAGCGCTGGCGGTTTTCTGGGGAAGCATGACGGTGTTTCGCGGTGTGCTGGCACTCCTGCCGGGCCGTTGGATTTCGCGGCGTACGCTGATGTGCGCCTCTTCGGTTGGCATCGCAGCGTGCTTTGCCGGCTTGCCGTGGCTGTCAGGCACCCCGGAGCTGGTCGCGGCGTTCGCACTTGCAGGTGCCGCGTGCAGCATTTATTACCCATTCGTCATGACTCTGAGCCTGGCGCGGTTCGCCCGGCGACAAACGCAGGTCGCGGGACTCATCGTTGCGGCGTTGATGGTCGGTGAAGGTCTCGGTTCGTACGGGCTGGGATTTCTGCAGCACAGTCTATGGCTAGGCCAGATTTACCTCGCCTCTGCGCTGTGGGGCGTGCCGCTGCTGCTTGGTGCGTGGCTGATCAGTAAGCCGCGTCCACCCTAAGCTCACAGTCTGGGGTTCTCGTAACAGCCGTGCCAAGAGTGCCGCTAAGGGGCCTCATACCAATCAATGCGTTGCGCGGTTCGAATTTGAGTATCTTTAATAGATGGGAGTGTCACGAAAGTGGGGGTGTCGCGGAGGTAGATTCGGCAGGCTGGCGGCTACCGGAGACTCCCCGTGCGATGGACGGTCAAGCTGGAACTGCTGCGTGACGACGGTTCCGCGGAAACCCACGACATTGGCTCGATAACACGACCAATTGACGACTTGCGTCCGGAGGAAGTGGGCCTGACGCTTGAGGAAGGCCGGTCGCTCGTGCGGAGTCTCGAATGTCGCATGATCGCCGACCAGGCTCACGCTTACACTGAATGTTGCCGATATTGCCCAGACTGCGGCCGCCTTCAGCACCTCAAGGATGTCCGGACCAAGTGTGTTCAGACGGTCCATGGGGCATCTCGTTTCGCGGGCGCCGAATTGCGGCCTGTCCATGCCAAGTGCAGCGCGGCTACTCACCGGCCTTCTTCCCACTCGGCGAACTGATTCCGCGGCGCACAACGCCAGAGGTCAGATACCTGTTCGCTGAACTCGGCGCCAGGATGCCATACCGGGAGGCGTCCCGTGTGCTGCAGATCTGCGGATTCGACTGCGTGCGAACCGGTCGCATGACAATATGGCGGCACACCATTGCGATCGGCACGTCGATAAATGTCGAGCAGAACAAGCAGGCAACTGCAATCCCCGACAATGCATCGCCAATGGTTAGGAAGATGTCCGTCGGTATCGACGATACCTACATCCGCCATTTCCGGCGTGATGCTGGCCGCCAAATCCAGGTCACGGGCGGCCGAATTGAACGAAACGGCAAGCTCGCCGAACGCTTTGCATTCGTCTCGTCAGCACCAGGCTGGACCCCGGACCAATTCGAGGGACTGCTTCGGCAGTATGGACTCGGATCGGGCACGTCGATACGGGTCATCAGTGATGGCGACGACGGACTCAGAAATTTCGTCGAAGACACCATTTCCAAGAATGTCACTCAGCAGCTGGACTGGTTCCACATCGGCATGAGACTGGCCCGGCTTCGTCAAGTGGTGCATCTGCCGATGAGTTACACGCAGTTTCTGCGGAACCCCGATGCCTTCAAGCCGCTGGAGCGGCGAGTATCGCGCATTCGCGACGCGCTCTGGCGAGGGCAGCCCGGCCGTGCGCTTATTGAGCTGGCACTGCTGAAGCGGGATGCGCGCGAGTGGATCGAGAGGGAGCCCGACCGATTCGCCGATGTGCCGAATCGTCTCGATCGTGCGATTTCTGAGTTTCAGGGCTACATTAGCGGCAGCCGGCGCGCGCAATACCGAATTTCGCAAGAGCCCGGGCCGAGAGGAGAAGGATATCGACTGCGCACGTAGAATCCGTGATGAACCACGTAATCAATCATCGCATGAGCAAGAAGCAGCAGATGCGATGGAGCCCGGCTGGGGCGCACTACCTGCTGCGGGTGCGAACCGAGGTCCTGAATGGCACGCTTCTTAATAGATTTCGCGGCTGGCACCAGAGGTTTCGGACACGGTCACGTGATGCGCCTGCCCATTGCTAGACCCGATACCCCCACTTGCGTGAGACTCCCAGCTAGTATTAGAACTCACAGCCGCGATAACGTCCGTTTTCCTGATGCGGTGCAGCGCCCAATTCGGGACTTTTGACGCGGAACGCACGACGACGCCGTGTACTACATGCCGCGGCGGACTAGGGCGGCGCCTACGGCGCGGGCCTTGTCAGCTGGCAGATCTCCGGTGGATTCAGCTCGCCTGTCGGGCAGATTTTTGACCATTCTCTGGTACCTTTACGTAAGCCACCACCGTTTATCGGGGCCGCAGCCAATCGAATGCGTACCGATTGAGTTCTGAATCCGGTTCTAGAAACGGTCAGCGCTCAGGCGAACGATGAGCGCGCGAAAATCGTAAGTCTTACAGCGACGGATTGGGCGGCGCCAGAGGACATGAAGGGGCAGTGCACGAGGTAAGCCCATGATGAAGAGATTGCTGAGCCACACGCTTGTGGCGACCGCTGCGGTTGCACTGGCAGCCTGCACCTCCTTACGGGCAAGTCGGATGTGAATACAGCCCTCTATCACGCGGGTCAATGTCGCACCTTCGCCTGGACCGGCACGTTTCGTGACAACAGCCCGTTGCGCGACACGATCGCCAATCCGGTGAACGAGAGCCGCCTGCGCGCGGCCATTGCCACGCATCTGCAGAAGCTGGGTATTGTTCCCGTGACCGCGGGTGCGGACTGCCTGGTGGGATACGGAATCGGTTCGCGCACGGTGATGGCGTATGGCGACGGGGGTGCAGGCCCGGGCTGGGGCTGGGGCTGGGGTTGGGGCCCGGCTTGGGGCTGGGGAGCGGGTTGGCCCGGCGGCTTCTACGGAGACTTCGGCGCCGACGTGCCCTACACCTATCGCCAAGGCGTCATCGGCGTGGATCTCTACGATGCCCGGAGCAAGGAAGCGCTCTGGCATGCCTCGGTCGATTAGAATCTCGAGAACGCCGTAGGACCGGAGGCGGACCGGAAGATCAACTCCGCGGTGGATGCGATCTTCAGCAAATTCCCGACCTGACGACTTACCAAGTTCGTGGCTGGTGGAGCGCAACATGCGCTCTCTTGCCCGCGCTGACCCCGGGACGTAAACCAGCGTCGAACTTTGACCAGAACGTTTGCCAAACCGGCGCCGAAGGCTGACCACGGAGAGTAACCATGTCCTGGGGGTGGAACTCGGGGTCGATGGCACCTAGCCGCCAAACCGCGCGAAAATCTCGGCGACCGGCGCAGGCGGCGTGATGCGAAAGGTCTGGTCGAGAACCAGGCCAAAGTCTTCGGCACTACGGATCATGCGTTCGTCGGCGACTGCGCCGTCACGGTTCTCAATTATGAAACGGTTATTAACCAGCTTATAGCGCCTGTCGCTAGCGAGACGCTCCATGATTAGCGTGCTCACGAACGGTACAGTTGGGCTCGTCGATGTATACCAGTTTGCAAGTTCATAGTCCGCCGGAAATTGAGGCTCGAGGTTGAACGCATAGGCGGTTCGCCAGCCAGCCGGCTGCTTCGCCCTGAGTGCGAACATACCGTTGGCCTCGGTCAGCAGGAACGTACCCATAGCTGTGCAGTGCTCGACGTCGGTCTTGAAAGGCAACGGATGATCAAGCAGGCAAGCGCCGAAACCTACGTCGGCGAGGTACGACCCCTCGGGCAGATCAATCTTGAGAAGCATATGCAACCGAGGCCCCAAGGGGCTCTCTGGCGGTGACATCCAGCGCACGCGCGCGCCGAGTCCAGTGACGCTGAAGCCGATGGCCTCGAGCGCGCCTTTCAGCAGTGCATTTTGTTCGAAGCAATATCCGCCGCGGCCGTTAGAGATGATTTTTTCCTGCACGGAGGGCAGGTCGAGTTTGACCGGACGGCTGAGGAACGGGTCTAGACCTTCGAAGGGTATTGCATCGACGTGCGCGGCATGAATGGCCGCGAGTGTTGTGAAATCCGCACTGACCGCGCCGCCAAAACCGATGCGGGCGAGGTTCTCAGACAAACGAAATGGCTCGGGCATTGACCGTATACGCAATGAGTGTTTAGCCGATCGTACCAAGGCTGATACGTCTTCCGAGACCAATGGCGGGCGATGATTCGAAAGCCCTGTGCAAGGACGGTCTTCCGCCGCCGTTTTCAAGATTACAAGTTCTTTTCCGGAACCACCATATGCGCCGACTATCAATGGGAGCTCGCGGGAAAGACAACCGCCACGTGGATGGCCTGCCCAATATCCGCGGTTCGCGACCGTCGCCTTCGGTTTCAAACGCGGACGGTCGATCCGTCACACAAGCCGTTCGGCGGCCAATGGATCGGCAGCAGGGGTGAGCGCAAGACGGGACGAAATCAGCGTATTTCTAGCGCTGCGGCAAATTGACGCGTCGCGGCACACTTCGCGTAATAAACATTCGGCAAAGCCGCCGAGCGCGCTTCGTTCAAGTCGCTCGTGGCGTTGTCGAATCTCAAACACGGTGAGACTGTCTCAAAGTCATTGAGACGCTAGCGGGCTCAGAATTCAAGAGTTTGCGCGATACCTGCAAAGGCCCAGTCTCACCAGTGTGAGACGGTGAGACTGGAAACGCCGGATCGCGCCACGTTGTGCGAGAAAATCTCACTATCTCTGGGACGGCAGGTGCCGCGATCCACGCAGCGCGAGTCACGCGGCACAATCTCACGAACCGTGAGACAGGCTCTGTCACGGATCCAAGCTAAGCAGTCCGAACGAGCGAATCTCGCGGGCGGCGAGCTGACGCTTGGATTTTGCGTAGACGCCGGGCCGGCCGTAGATCTTCGCGGTCTCGCGGTCCTCGCTCGAATAACGCGAGTTGCGCGCCGCTTGTGCGACCCACATACGACGGACCGCATCCCATCGCGCGGCGGGCGCTGCCGGAAGATTCTCGATGGTGACCTCGAACCACAGTCCGTCCAGACGATGCAGTTGAGTCGATGCGGATACCTCACGCCATACCGCAGCGCGAGCGAGCTGGGCGCGGCGAGTATCCTCGCGCAGTTCGGCCCGCCAGAGTGCGCGGTCGCGATTGCGCAGCAGCAAGCCCGTACGCGGATGCACGAACAACGGCTGCCACACTCGCTGAAGGCCGAACATCTGCGCGCCGACGTCGATTAGCCGCCCGTCGACCACGCGCGTGTGGGTCGCGACGAAGTCTGAGAGATGCTGGAGGATGTGCTGCTGGACGGTGTTGCGGCCGTCGATGACCGCTCTGACGTCCCGATAAACGGCGTCCCACGGCCGGCCAACCTGGCGCATGAGGTAACGGGCGAGCGGCTGAAGGTTCTCGTTCAGGGACTTTCGATGGTGATACCCTGCCTTCATTGGCAAAAATGCGGCGTCGCTCGAATTCCGAAAACGACGCCCGTCGCGACCGTTTGGTGCCCGGACCGGGGGTCGGGGTCGCTCAACGATGATCTTCGCCATGTCGGGACGCATCGGCGCTCCTTTCTCTAGGTGCGCCGCGCACACAGGGCGAGACGGCTGGGGGTAACCCAGCCGCGTAGTTTATCGAAATGATCCCATCGGTGGAAGACCGCGCTGTCGCCTCAGGCGGCGTGCCGGTCATCGATTCGGCATCGACGCGGTTCTGGTGGCCGGCGGTGGCTCGAGGGCGCCACGCGCTGCGACCCCGAACACGTGATCACTGCGCACTCCGCTGCTCGAAGCTCGCACAGAGGACCCGGACGCAATCCGCCGATTCGATCCGACGCCGAATGTGCGGCAGCAGCGCAGGCCGGCCGTCGCGAAGGCGAACGCACTCGGCGGCAATCACCTGGCATACGATTCGGTTCGCGATCCAAAGCGGCGCAATGTCGCGATCGCCCTTGACGTCGCACTCGTCGAGGCGGATCGGAGGTGGATAACGCAGCAGCTCGGCCTTCACGGCTCGCCGCAGTCTCGCGAAATCTGGTCCGAAGATCTCTGCGAGCAGTGAGCCATCCAGCGCGGCCGACACGTCGTTGCAGCCCGCGACCCTGGTGGACGTTCGAACGTCCGCGTCGAAGTCGTCCCAATCGTCCGGTTGATGGAACAGGTCCGACGGAAACGCGCGCGCACCGTGCTCGAACTGCTCGTCCGGAGTTCGCTCGATCGCGGCGGCCCAACTCCGGCTGCTTCTCCAGACGTCGACCCAACCTGGGATCATGCTTTGCCCCGGGCTGATCGGCGGGCGTCGCGCGGTGAGCCACGCTCGGTGGCGCGGGCAGTGAACGGTTCTCCAGCGCGCCCACACAGACCTGACGTACGGCTGCTGGCCGGACGCGACGTCATCGTCCCAGCAGGCCGGGCAGTAGGCGAGCCGCGCGCGGCGACCCAGGAGGTGATCCGCCGTCGGATCGAGCACTTCGGGCAGCAGTGGTCGTGGGAACGCGGTCCACTGGTGCAGGAACTCAGCGATGCCCTGATCGCTGTCGAGGTCGGTGGACTGGTCCGACACCGGTTCACCGCGCACCAGGAAGAGTACAGCCATGACATCGAAACGATCACCACCGTAAAAGAGGCCGATTCGCTCGATCCAGCTCGACAATAGCTCGTCGGAATGGGCTTCTGGGCAGAAGGGCAGTCGGCGTAGGTTCATGGTGCAGTGTCCCGAGATGCAGCGTGGCGCTGCACGCGCCGGCGTCGCACAGGAGCCGCTTCGTGATCCCCGTGGCCTGACAATCCCGAAGGCCTGTAAGCCCCTCGGGCGGCGAGCACTCGGCCTGGCCCTGTTCTGTGGACGCTGAGGAGATCGGGTGTAATTCGCTCAATGCCTTCGTGTGCAGCGACGACGGCCGCGGCATTGAGGCACTGCATGATCTTATGGGTAATACCACCGGCCTCCGCAAGAAGCGCGCGGACGGTGTCCGGATCCGACAGCCGTGACGGTAACCGCAACGGCCGCGCCCGCTCGTAGGTTGCGAGAAAACGTTGCAACTCCGGGCCTGCCTTCCACTGCGTAAACTGTGCCATCGAGAACCGCCGTTCGAGCTGCGCGTCGGCGCGGAACTCCCGCGTGACGGTCGGTGTTCCGGCACAGACGATGTTGATCTGGCAGGTGGTCGAGATCGCCTTGATCGTATCGAGGACGATGGCGCGATCACGCGGGCGGCTGTGGCACAGATGCTGGATCTCGTCGAACACAAGGACGCGGGTCTGGTGGGCGGCGAAGAGCCTGCGAATAACGGCCGCGCGGTCGATCGATCCACTGTTGGCGAACGGTGGGGCGTTCAGGGCGTCCAGCACGGCAATCTCAAGCGTCGAACGCGTCGGCTCCGGTGGGGCGTTGACAATAACGATGGGCCGGAGAAGGGTGCCGGTCTCCGCAGTTCTGCTGTCCGGATATCGACGCGCAAACCGGCGCAGTTGCGCGGTCTTTCCCATGCCGGCATCGCCTGTGATCAGCCAACATGGCATCCGGCCGTGCCGGGGTTCAGCCATTAATATGGTGAGGATGTCGTTCAGGTAGTGGCTGAAATCGTGTTCAATGAAGAGATCCTTGTTGATCATCCGGATCCGGGTCGCTGCATCCGCACCGGTGAGCTCATGAAGTGCGGGATCGACGTGCGCGAGAGAAAAGCTCATTCCAGCACCTCCCACGCGAACGGGGCTCCGACATCGTTCGAGGTCAGGGTCGGCTGAAGTGCAATGTCCGAAGCTGGGAGCGCCGCGATTGCCTGCACCTCCCGCCAGGCCGCCTTGCGCGCCGCCCGGCGCCGTGCCTGAAGCGACTTTGGCGTTCGGTTTGATGCTGCCCGATCCTCCGGTGTCAGTGACCTGCGCACCCGATCGCCGTCCCCTCGATCAACGACCTCTGGTTCCTTCCGTCGGAGGGCGTTCCACTCCCAGAGCGAAACTGGTGGTATGCGTGGATCGCGCAGCGGAACCGCAATCGGCGTCGCGCGCTCGCGCTCAAGGTATACGCGGGACAGGTCGCGCGGGTCGTAGCGGACGACTCTCTTAATGCCCGCCTCGAGCTCCGGGATCAGGTCGTCGCTCGAGTAATTGAGCCTGAAGAGCTCGATCCCCTCCCGACCAACGACGCGGCGTTGCAAGGGCAGGAACTCGCACCGAAACTCAAGCGGGTCCGATGGAACGCGGGGGCGCTTTCCAGGCCCGACGCGGGACCAAGCAGCGTCCCACGCCGTCTGGGGTGTCATCCCGAGTGTCCGGTGCCGGCGCGTATGGTACCGGGCGATATCTTCGACCAGGAATCCGCGAAGATCCGCAAGCGTCAGTGCCGCCTTGGCTTCGGCGCGTCGGGGACGCGCCGCGAGCAGGTCAGAGTAGGTGCTGCCCGGCAACAGGCGAACCCGCCTCATCAGTGTACCTATCAGCCGCTCGATGTGACCGCCGAAACGAGGCGTTGCGGGAGGCCGGTAAATCGCATCGATCCCGTTGAGATCGCAGCCGCGGCGGAAGCCAGCGCTGTGGAACTCTCGGCCATTGTCGCTATGCAGAGCGATCGGCAGCCCATGCATCGGCCACATGACATCCACCCCGATCCTGGCAAGCCAGTCGGCCTTCGGAAATACAGCGTTCTCAAGACACAGGGCGACGAGCAATACGGACGGCGCCTCGAGACTCAGGCAGCAGCCGAGCACCGAGCGTGTCGCGATGTCGATCGCCACTGTGAGTGTCGGGCGTCCGATGCAGCGTCGCGAAACAGGATCGACGACGAAAACATCGGCAACGGTATGATCGATTTGGACTACGGCCAGCGGCTGCGTCACGGAGTAGCGTGCCTTGACGAGTCGTGACCGGTCTTGCAATGCCTTCCGGACGTCACCCTTGAAATTCGCCGGATCGGTGCGAAGGAGAGCTAGCCGCCGGGCGACGGTCGCTCGAGATGGAGCACTGAGACCACGCGCTTTGCACGTGCTGACGACAGACGGATAAATCTCGGCGATTGTGGCGTTCTCGGTTCGATGCCACCACTCTCGAGCCGTCTCCTTGATCACGTCCTCGACTACGCCGCCGACCAACTTGCCGCCGGTGTGCCGGCCACGTGATCCGGCCAGAAACGCACGCAAGCTGCGGTCGCGCCGAAACCGGCGGACACGCCGCCATACGGTTGCACGGGATACGCCCCAGCGCTCGGCGAACTCCATCGCACTGGCGTTGTTGAGACGTCCATCGCCAATGAGCGCACGAACATCCGCAGCGCAGTCCCGCGCTTCGCGCCACTCCAGTGAGTCGACTTCTTCGGTCGGTGCCGCTCTGTTATGCCCGGCGGCCTTCGACCCACGCGAACTCCTCCGCTTGCCCACAGCGCTGCCTCACCTGCACGGCTTGCGGTGACCCAAGCAATGGGCACCGGCCCGAGCCGCGCGGTGCGGAGGGTCGGCAGTCGGCCAGCCGCGCGCGGCCCAGTCTCACCCCATTGAGACTGCAGGCCGTGCGTTACTCTGGTGTGTAGGGAATCTCACAAATAGTGAGATTTTCCCGCAGAAAACGCAGTCTCAAATTGAGACTGGCGAATGACGCCGGCCGTTCGAGTCAGCGGACTGCGAATCAGTGGCGTATAATCAGGCACTTACGGACGGATGTCGCAGATACTTGCGTCAGTCTCACGTTCAATGAGACTCGACATTGGACGATTTCCTCTGATAGGTACCACCCGATTTCCTGGGTTGGGGACCACCTGATTTCCTGAGTGCGGACCCACCCGATTTCCTGGGTTGGGGACCACCGATTTCCTGGATTGGGACCACCGGCGAGGCCGCGTTTGGCGGCAACCGGGCCCTGTACCGTCGTGGGCAGTCACGGCGGGAGGGGCGAGATGGCGACCAGGAGTTTGACGTTGGACCGATTCAAGGAGATCGAGCGGCGGCTTGCAGATGGCCGTGGCCTGCGCGAGATCGCACGGGCGCTGCGGTGCTCGCGCAAGACTGTCCGAGAGGTCCGCGACGGGTTGCGGCAGTCACCGGCGATCCGCAAGTCGGTGGCCGACCCGCTGTGGATGTCGCAGGTCGACTGGCCGGCGGTGCTGCACGATCTCGGACTCGGGCATCCGCTCAAGTTCATCTGGGAGGAACGTGCCCAGAGCCTGACCGGGTACCCTAACTTCTGGAAGCAGTTTTACCGCAAGTTCCCCGAGCTTCGCCAAGGGACCGTTACCGCCAGGGACTTCGTGCCCGGCGAGCGCGTCGAAGTCGACTACGCCGGCGATCCGATCGAGTGGGTCGACCTACGCACCGGCGAGCTGCGCGAAGCGTGGGTGTTCGTCGCCGGCCTCGGCTACAGCCAGTTGCTGTTCGCGTGGGCGGCCGATGACATGCGGAGCCGCAGTTGGCTCGACTGCCATCAGCGGATGTACGCGTTTTATGGCGGCGTGCCGCACGTGACGGTACCCGACTGCCTGAAGCAGGGGGTCCTCAAGTGCCATCTGTACGATCCCGATCTCAACCCGTCGTACGCAGCCCTCGCCGCGCATTACGCGACGGCGGTCGTCCCGGCACGTCCGGATCATCCGCGCGACAAGGCCGTGGTCGAAGGCCTGGTCAAGATCCTGATGCGCTACCAGCGGTTCCGCTACCGGCGACACCGCTTTACCTCGATCGCCGAGATCAACGCGGCGCTGGCCGAGTGCGTCAAGCGTATTAACGATCGGCGCCATACCCGCTTCGGCGTCGCGCGCCGCGAGCGCTTCGAAGCGCTCGAGCGCGTGGCGCTCAAGGCGCTGCCGGCGGCCGACTTCGACGATGCCGAGTGGAAGGACGCCAAGCTCCATCCCGACTGCTACGTCTACGTCGAGGCCGCGTACTACAGCGCGCCGCACATCCACCGCGGCAAGAAGCTGCGCGTCCGCCTGACCCAGAACCAGGTCGAGATCTTCCTCAACGGCGAACGGCTCGCCATCCATCCCCGGGACCGGCATCGCAACGGCGCGCGCGTCAAGGTCAACGCCCACTTCCCCGATGCCTCGATCGCGTACTACGAGGCGACGCCCCAGCACCTGCTGTCGCAGTCCCGCTTCATCCACCCCGATCTCAACCAGCTGGTCGTCGAGCTCTTCAACCTCGACGTCTACGGCAACATCCGCCGCGTCCAGGGACTGATCCGTTCGGCAGGCAAAGAGATCCATCGCGATGGCCGCGAGATCGCCATCCCGCGCATCCTCGCCGCCATCGCCGAGATGCGCCGCCTCGGCAAGGTGCGCGTGCCGTACTTCTGTGAGCTCCTGGTGCGCCAGAAGCATCAGAACCTCACTGTCGACCGCGAGCGTGACATCGAAAGACGTCCCGGTAACCCGTTCTTACGCTACCCGCGCCATGACGGCGCATCCGATCCAGTTCCACCCAACCAGGAGCCCCTGCTGTGAGTACCGCCGTTGCCCGTAACCTGATGGCCGAGATGAAGCTGCTCGGCATGCTGAACGCCTTCGACAAGACCGTTGCCGATGCGACCCGCGATCAAGTGAGCTACACCGAGTTCGTCGATGCCCTGTTGCAGGCCGAGCTCGACTGGCGAGGTGAACGCGCCGCCCAGCGACGCCTCAAGGCCGCCAAGCTCCCGCTGCGCGTCTCGCTCGACGACTTCGACTACACCGCGCACCGCTCCATCACCAAAGCCCAGATCCGCGAGCTGCAGAGCCTCGGCTGGCTCAAGGACGGCAGACCCCTCGTCCTCATCGGCCAGACTGGCGTCGGCAAGTCCTTCATCGCCCAGGCCATCGCGCTGCAGGTCTGCCATCACGGCAAGTCCGCCCTCTACATGAACGTCACCACCTGGCTCGAGAACGTCGCACTCGCCCGTTCGAGCGGCACCTACCTTCGTTACCGCGACAAACTTGCCAAGCCGGACCTGCTCGTCCTCGACGACGTCGGCATGCGAAAGCTCACGGCAACTGAAGCCCAGGATCTGTGCGAGATCCTCAAGGAACGCTCGCTCGGCAAGTCCACCGTCTTCACCACCCAGCTGCCGCTCGATCACTGGGCCGAGGTCATCGCCGATCCCGTCATCGCCGACGCCATCCGCGACCGACTCCAGCACGCCGCCCTCACGATCACCATCACCGGCGAGAGCTACCGCGGCGTCAAAGCACGAAAACTTGCAGGGAGATCCAAAGACAGTTAATCATCGTCGCCTACGGCTCCGCCGACATCCCACCTCCGGTGGGTCCTAACTCAGGAAATCGGCTGGTCCCCTCGCCGGAAATCGCCCAGCGAAGCGCGTCTTCGCTCGCACCGACCATCATGTCTGGTGGACCATCTTGCGATGGCTCCACAAGAAGCATCCCGATACCCCGATGCGGGTCTTGGCGACGCAGTATGGCTGGCATCGGCCGCGACGCCGGGCGCTGCGGTGGCGGGACGGCGGGGTGACCCCTGCCCTTCAGTCCGCTGTGCGCGTCCGGCCCTACTTCGCGGGCCGCGAACCGGGCCCCGGTTACGCGTGAACATCGAGGGAGAGCCCGGTGCGTATCGAAAGGCGCACGCCGGGTTCGGTGAGGGGCATCCGGAAACCCCAGCTTCAACAGCTGGTTAGCGTCGGATGCCCACTCTCCCGATAATTCGACGGCTGGTCCGATGCAGCGTCTCACCATGAATGGGGTTCTTCGACCAATCGTTAGTGGCTGATTACCTAGAAAACCAGGCAGCTACACGCTTGATCGTCGAGGCCAGTCTCATCACGGTGCGATCCGGCCACGCAGAACGGCTCGAGTTTGGGCATCCTTTCGCACGTTAGTTTGAGATCACGCACCATTCCTCATCGGACGCGGCGGTGTGCGCCGCGGTCTCGCACATTGCGAACTTGGACCATGGGCAAGACACGGGCTTGGCCCATGCTTTGCATACGATCAAAGTCCTTTCCGTCTCGTCCCGGTTGACGAAATCATCTAGGACCCAGGGGTCCTGGGGCTCGTCGGACGGAGACGGTCGTAACCTCCGCAGCCCGGCCCGGCAATAATCGTCGCGCCGCCACTTCATGAGACTTTCCGAGTCGCACTAACAGATATACCCGAGGAGGCGCGGTGGGAGCGCGGAAGCTAGTGCCAGCGGTGCACTGGGCACACTGACCGGCCGCGGCATCGCGGATTGAAGCCCCTGGTGAGCCTGCCATTGCAACCGCAATGTCGGTTCGCCAGGTTGCCATGAGTCCGAATCGCTCGCTCAAAGGGGTCACGACGATGGTCACAAGCCGGACTGCTAAGCGATGGCTCGAGTTCATCGTGTTGCTATTCGGGGCGTACGCTCTCACCGCGCACGCCCAGTGCATGGTGCATGTTGTGGGCTATATGCATCCGTATGACGTCGTTCCACAGCAGGTCTGCAACTTCTACGGATGCTCGGTCGTGCCGACCCGAATTCCTTGTCAGCACCCAATCTGGGGTTGTTAGAGCTCGCGGACGTCACTCTCCGATTTAGGAGCCGACGGTGGACCTCATCAAACGGATATTCGGCGCAATCAGCTCTTTTCTCGTGCACGGAAAGGCGTCGCCGCTCACGGTAATTCTCTTGACACTCGTTGCTTTTTTTGGCTACAGAACATTCAATCCTGTCCCGTCCAGAGTACTTATCATTACCGAGCAGGTAATCAATCAACCAGTCGGTGTTAGTGTTCCGGCCTTGCAGAACCAGTACGTGAAATACACGATCGTTTGCACCCCGCCGGACGGAAACACATTTTGCGATACAGCAGCGAATATCTTCCAGTTCATCGCGGCCGCGCCACCTCCAACAATCGTAGCGACGGTTTCGGGCACTCCTCGACAACTATCCATGCGCCAGAAAGGCTTCGATTCCGCTGGTCGAATCATCTGGGCACTTGATTTGCCTAGTGCGGTTTCTGGCAAAGATTCGATCGAGCTTGTTGCCCCGATTATAGGGACTGTTGGACCGAGCGATCTGAGATTCGAGTCGCCAACAATTCCAAACTTGCTCGACGGCAAAATGTCATGCGCCCCTGCGCGGCTATCCGGTGGCGGAACGTCGCAAATGTGCGTGGAAAACCCAACGTTCATGGAGCGGCTTTCCGCAGTGTTCAAGCTCATTCGCGGCTGAGAACGTGAGGTCTCTACGGGACTTGCCGTCGACGCTAACGGTCGCGACAACTGACGTAAGGGTAGTCCGGGGATGGGGGTACGCGCCTCCTGTAATCTACCCACTGACGGAGCCACCCTTGGCACCTAACTTGATCAAGGAGGCAGAACGGTCGTGAGGGTGAGAGAAGTTCAAGCGGATGATTCAGATGCTCACCGGCTGTCGGAACAACGGATCGAGCTCAGGCCGGGGGAATTCTATGAGCGGGAGTGGGACGATCTGGACGACTTCGAATCGGTGGCGGCGTTAATTGAGAATCTAGAAGGGTCACCGGAAATTGAGTTTCAGGGTCCGCCCGGAGAATGGTCGAAGCTGAAGGGGGTTCGCTTATACGCGGGAAGGTTGACGGAAAACATCAAGAGAGTTGCCATCCGCATCAAAGCTGTCACTGCGTCTACAGTCCGTGTGACAGTGGCGTTCTTGAGGAAAGAGGGTCGGCAAGGGATGCGGAGAATGTCGTGCAAGGCGTGCAAGGTCTTCTTTAGATTCGCAATCAATGTCTTCCTCAACAGCATTGGTGTCCCGACTATCAGTATTGACGTGCCTCTTGCCGAGCACTTTGATATAGCGAGTATTACCAAGCACTTGGGAGCGATCGCTCATTCCGCGGGCGGTATTCTTCCTGACGGACTGTGCGCATTTTTCAGCGGCATCAGCCCGGCGTTTTGGACAGGGTTGCAGGCTCTTCTGGGTGTTGTCGACTTCTTTACGGATCACGTCGACAGAGGATTGGAAGCTGGCTGCCGAGTTGTCGGTTGCTGCAGCGAGGTCCGGATGGGGTAACCCGCCAAAAGAAACGGCAGTGATGCGCCGGGCGGCTCCCGTGCCTCAGCGAATGGGCATCGACCAACTAATTATCTCTCCGGATTGCAGTGCACCGCCAAGCTATCGCATGACCTGTCGCTGGTGCCGACTGGTTCGACTATCCCACATAGGTATTGATGAGACTCCCCTGCTGTCGACGACAGACTCCTAAAAGGGGTTCGGGTTGGAGCGCGGGCGGGCCCGCACTCGAGCACGCGCCAGAAGGCACGCAGGGCGCAATTGCGTCACGGACCGGCAGCGATTGATTTTCGGAGGAGGCGCCGCCCTCAGGAGGGACGGGACCATCAGACGGATAGGCCGCGGAGCATTTCCGCTACCAATCTCGGCAGTACGTCTCTCGGAAAGTCTCGCAGATGCGCACCCTGCGCTAGCGTCGTAGGCGCCAACGTCCTGGTACGAGGGGCGCAGGGAGGAGTCCTATGAGCGGAAATTCTGCGATCGACGTCGCCATCGGTCTCATCCTCTTGTACTTGGTCTTAAGCATAATCTGTACGACAGTCAATGAGTTCGTAGCGACATTGTTCAAATTTCGGGCAAAGACGCTGGCTTCCGGCATTGCGTCGCTGCTCGACAATCCTCAGCTGAGAGCCGATTTCTACAACCACGGACTCATCGACTCCGCTCTTCCTTCGAAGACGAAGCGCCTCCCTTCCTACCTGGCGCCTGACACATTTGCGCGTGCGTTGCTCGCCAGTCTGGATGTCACAAAGCCAATACCGGGATTCGCCGACATTCAGCAGGCCGTAATGACGTTGCCCGATTGCAATATTCGCGATGCACTCCTCGCTCACCTTGGAACCGCTAACGGTGACGTCAACCGACTGCGCACCGAGGTTGCGGCATGGTTTGACACAGCAATGGATCGACTCGGCGGCATCTACAAGCGAAAAGCCAAAGGCGTCGCCTTCGTCGTTGGGCT
>Ga0181521_10004095_pt1 | contig 16852 bp, 10 predicted proteins | sample PEATcosm2014_Bin_32_FD_119764 | JGI IMG/M metagenome (GOLD analysis project Ga0181521, IMG submission 119764) | Peatland microbial communities from MTU Mesocosm Facility, Houghton, MI, USA - PEATcosm2014_Bin02_60_metaG | ecosystem: Environmental > Terrestrial > Soil > Wetlands > Peat | place... | reverse complement strand
CGGTATGAGGCTGAGCCCCGGTATGAGGCTGAGCCCCGGTATGAGGCTGAGCCCCGGTATGAGGCTGAGCCCCGGTACCGGTCCCCATCCGGCGACGCCCCTTGTTACGACTATGACTCCGGCGAGGACACGTTCGGCTACTACGACCAGAACGAACCGGCCAGCCACGGGGAGGCCGCGGGCCGTCACCAGCCGGGCCGCGTCAACGGGCGCGACCGCCGCGAGGGCCCACGCCACGGCGGCGGCCTCGGTGAGCAGGCTGGCTACGACGGCCGCCGGAATCCCGGCTTTGGCGGCCACGAGCCGGCCGAGGCTTCCGGCTACGGCGCCCCGGTCCATCCCGGATGTGGCCCGAGCGACCCATCCGCTTACTGGCCGAGTGAGTCATCCGGCTACCCCGACCAGGGCGGATCAGCCGGCTACGACCACGCCGGTGACTCGGCGGCCTACGGCGACGCGTACGTCAGTCCAGACGACGGAACGGCCTACGGGGGGCCGGGTGATGCCGCGTACGGCGGTACTGAGTCCGGCGGCCCGGCCTACGTCGAGCCCGGCGACGGCGGCCCGGCGGTCTACCGGGATCCCAGCGCGCCGGAACCGCCGCCCTCCTATGACGAGCCAACGGAACCGAGCGGCGACCGTGCGCCCGACGAGTCACCCTCGTATGCACCCGCCGACGAAGCGGTCCCCGCTGCCGTCCGGGAGCCCGAAGACCCGGGCGTTTGCTTTTCCGCTCCCAACGAGCCTGCCGCGTACGGCGAAGAGCCCGCCGGGTACCGCGAAGAGCCCGCCGGGTACCGCGAAGAGCCCGCCGGGTACGACGAAGAGGCGTCCGGATACAGCGAAAAGGCGTCCGGATACAGCGAAAAGGCGTCCGCGTATGGCGAGGAGCCGGCCGAGTCCGGCGACGCGACGGAGCCGGAACCCTACCTAGCCCCCCATGATCCGAACACCGGGGCCCAGACGGTGCCGTTCCGTGGGCCGTTCGAGCCCCATCCCGCCCAGCCCAAACTCAGTGACCTGACTGGTACCGGGCTGCTTCCTGCCGAGATGACCTCCAGCGCTGTCGATCCAGTGGGCGTGGAACTGGCCGGCTCGGAACTGGCCCGCTCGGAACTGGCCGGCTCGGAACTGGCCGGCTCGGACCTGGGGGCGCCAGACCTCGCCGGCTCGAAACTGGGGGAGCCGGAACTCGTCGGCTCGGGCCCGGATCAGAAGTCGGCGAGCGAACGCTCCCGGGAGAAGCTCGAGAAGATCAAGGACCTCTACCTGACCGTCGAGGCCATCGGGGACGACAACGTCGGCAAGCACTTCGACGAGCTTATGCAGCGACAGCGCGAGCTGATCAGCGATTACTTCAAGGAGACCGGGATCGGCAGCGGCAAGAGCCGGGCACACCAGCCGGACCCGCGCCGCCAGAACTTACAACCGCGCCCCACCCGCCGGCGCCCCGCGCGTCCGCACCCCCGCGTCCGCGCCCGCCCGGTTCGGGCCCCGCCCGCCCGTGGCCGTGGCGGTGACCTCAGGTGAGCGGTGCCAGCGCGTCCGCGAGCGGCGCGAGGAAGTCCGGCTTGACCCCGTGCGGAAGGTTCATGATGGCCAGGTCCACTCCCTCGTCACGGTAGGCCGTAGCGAGCGACACGGCAGGCTCGATGCCAAGGTCGGGGTCGATCCGGACGTTGACCGAGCAGGTGATCTCGCTCGGATCACGCCCGATGCGATCACAGTGAGCGATGAGAGTCTGCTTCAGATCGAGCCACTCTTCCACGCTTTCCGGGATGACGTTCCACTGCTGCGCCCAGCGCGCCGTGGTGCGTAGCGTCCGGGTCCGGCCGCGGCCCCCGATAGTGATCGGGGGATAGGGGCGCTGGACCGGCTTCGGGTTGCACCGGGCGTCGGTGAGCTTGATGTACTTTCCGGCCAGGGTGGTCGTCTCCAGCTCGAGCAGGCAGGCGATGGCCTCGACGCCTTCGTCGAACCGGTCGAAACGTTCCCGGAGCGGGGGCAGTTCGATCCCGTAGGCGTCGCATTCCATCTGGTTCCATCCCGCGCCGAGTCCCAGCTCGAGGCGGCCGTCGGAGACGATGTCGACGGTCGCCGCCATGTTCGCGAGCACCGCTGGATGACGGTAGATCATGCCCGTGACCTGGCAGCCGATCCGGATCCGCTTCGTGGCCTGTGCCAGCGCGGCGAGCATGGTCCAGCCCTCGAGGTTCGGGCCGGTGAGGTCACCGGACAGCGGATAGAAGTGATCCCAGTTCCACGCCGATTCGAACAGGGGGATCGTGTCGGCAGCCACCCAGACGTCGCGGATCTGCGCCCAGGTGGTGTGGTCGGGTCGGGTCTTTATCGCGAAACGCATGCGCTTGGAGCCTCCTCGGCCGCCTGGCCCGCGGCGCCGGACCGGCCGCGAACGTCGCGACTAGACCTTATTGGGCGGCGCCGCCCGGCGCATGATGGGGGAGTGGAAGGAGCCGGTCCCCGGCCTGGCCGGCACGGCCAGCACTGCCGGCACTGCTGGGGGAACTGCGCGGGCGATTGTCTCCTCCCGGGCGGCACCGGTCAGTGCATCCATCGCCCATCACTTGCGCTGCCGTTCCGCGACCGGCTGCGGCTCCTGGGCAGCAGGCGTTTCTGGCGTCGCGTTTTGCGCGGAGCCGGATGACGCATGATGTCTACTCGCGGGTAACGTCTATCTTGCTGGATAGCTTGATATCGAGATACTGTAGGTTGAGACGCAGCGGGAACAGGTAAAGACGCAGCCGGAGTAGGTACCGAACGTCACGCGGTCGCCCTCCGGGCATGGGCGAGGAGGCTCACGACGATGACCGGGAACAGCTTTGGCAGTCGCGCGACGCTCACCGCCGCGGGCACGCCGTATGAGATCTACCGGCTCGATGCCGTGCCGGGCGCCGAACGCCTCCCATTCAGCCTGAAGATCCTGCTCGAGAACCTGCTGCGCACCGAGGACGGCCTCAACGTGACCGTCGGCCACGTGCGCGCGCTGGCCAACTGGGACCCCAAGGCCGAGCCGGACACCGAGATCCAGTTCTCCCCGGCACGAGTCATTATGCAGGACCTGACCGGGGTGCCAGCCGTCGTGGACCTGGCCGCCATGCGCGAAGCGATGGAGGCCCTGGGCGGCGACGCGTCGAGGATCAACCCGCTGGTCCCGGCCGAGCTCGTCATCGACCATTCGGTCATCGCCGACGTCTTCGGCCGGCCGGACGCCTTCGAGCGCAACGTGGACTTCGAATACGAGCGGAACAAGGAGCGCTTTCAGTTCCTGCGCTGGGGCCAGTCCGCGTTTGACCAGTTCAAGGTGGTACCGCCGGGGACCGGGATCGTGCACCAGGTCAACATCGAGCATCTCGCCCGCGTGGTCATGACCCGCGACGGCGACGGCGCCGTGAGCGCCTACCCGGACACCTGCGTCGGCACCGACTCGCACACCACGATGCAGAACGGGCTCGGCGTCCTCGGCTGGGGCGTCGGCGGCATCGAGGCCGAGGCGGCCATGCTCGGCCAGCCGATTAGCATGCTGATCCCCAAGGTGATCGGATTCCGGCTGTCCGGTGAAATGCCGCCCGGCACGACCGCCACCGACCTCGTGCTCACCATCACCGAACTGCTGCGCAAGCACGGCGTAGTCGGCAAGTTCGTCGAGTTTCACGGCGACGGCGTGGCCGCGGTCCCGGTCGCCAACCGGGCCACGATCGGCAACATGAGCCCGGAGTTCGGCTCGACCTGCGCGATCTTCCCGATCGATGACGAGACGCTGGCATACCTGCGGCTGACCGGCCGCGCCGAGGAGCACGTCGCGCTGGTCGAGGCCTACGCCAAGGAGCAGGGCCTCTGGCACGACCCGGCACGCGACATCGTGTTCTCCGAGGAACTCGATCTCGACCTGTCCACTATCGTGCCGTCGATCGCCGGGCCGAAGCGCCCGCAGGACCGGGTAGCTCTCTCCGACGCCAAGAACGCCTTCCGCGAGGCGGTGACCGCGTACGTGCCCGGGTCCGAGCAGGACGACGGCGTGGCCGATACCTTCCCCGCCTCGGACCCGATCGCCGCGGAGCCGGTCGGCAAGCCGTCCAAGGCGACGCAGGCCACGCTGGACGACGGCACCACGGTCACCATCGACCACGGGTCGGTGGTGATCGCGGCCATCACCTCGTGCACCAACACCTCCAACCCGTCGGTCATGGTCGGCGCTGCGCTGCTGGCCAAGAAGGCCGTCGAGGCCGGGCTGAGCCGGAAGCCCTGGGTCAAGACCACACTGGCGCCCGGCTCCAAGGTGGTCATGGACTACTACGAGCGGGCCGGCCTGCTGCCCTACCTGGACAAGCTCGGCTTCAACCTGGTCGGCTTCGGCTGTACGACCTGCATCGGAAACTCCGGGCCGCTGCCGGAGGAGATCAGCGCCGCGGTCAACGAGAGCGACCTGGCCGTCGTCGCCGTGCTGTCCGGCAACCGGAACTTCGAGGGCCGGATCAACCCCGACGTCAAGATGAACTACCTGGCCTCACCCCCGCTGGTGGTGGCGTACGCGCTCACCGGGTCGATGGACGTGGACATGGTGAACGACCCGATCGGGACCGGAACCGATGGGCAGCCGGTGTACCTGCGCGACATCTGGCCGTCACCCACGGAGATCGCCCAGGTCGTGCACGAGGCGGTCGCCGCCGAGATGTTCACCCGCGACTACGCGGACGTCTTCAAGGGCGACGAGCGGTGGCGCGGGCTCGAGGTCCCATCCGGGGACACGTTCACCTGGGACGACTATTCGACCTACGTGCGGCGGCCGCCATACTTCGACGAAATGCCGGACGAGCCGCAGCCGGTCACCGACATCCACGGGGCCCGCGTGCTCGCCTTGCTGGGCGACTCGGTGACCACCGACCACATCTCGCCGGCCGGCGCGATCAAGGCCGACAGCCCGGCCGGGCAGTACCTCACCGACCACGACGTCCCGCGCCGCGACTTCAACTCCTACGGCTCCCGCCGCGGCAACCACGAGGTGATGATCCGCGGTACGTTCGCCAATATCCGGCTGCGGAACCAGCTCGCGCCGGGCACCGAGGGCGGTATCACCACCAAGCTGCCCACCGGCGAGCAGATGAGCATCTACGACGCCTCGCGGAAGTATATCGAGGAGGGCACCCCGCTCATCGTGCTCGGCGGGAAGGAGTACGGCTCCGGGTCCTCCCGCGACTGGGCCGCCAAGGGCACGGCCCTGCTCGGTGTCCGCGCGGTGCTGGTGGAGTCTTTCGAGCGGATCCACCGGTCCAACCTGATCGGCATGGGCGTGCTGCCCCTGCAGTTCAAAGCCGGCGAGTCGGTCGCGGCGCTCGGGCTCACCGGGCGCGAGACGTTCGAGGTGACGGGCATCGAGGCCATCAACTCCGGCCAGGTGCCGAAGGAGGTCGTGGTGACCGCGGACGGCCGCGAGTTCCGCGCCACCGTCCGGATCGACACCCCGGGTGAGGCGCAGTACTACCGGCACGGCGGCATCATGCAGTACGTGCTGCGCTCCCTGCGCGACCGCACCTGAGCCCCCGGGGGACAAATGCCCCGGCGGACCACCGGGCCACCTTGGGCGTTCTATCGTGGGCAGCGGGTGGGTCTCTAGCCAGGGAGCGTGGTGCGCATGCGCGCAGTCGTCGTCGAGAAGCTGGGCGGGCCCGAGGTCCTGAGCGTCACCGAGCGCCCCGCCCCCGAACCGCAGGCGGACCAGGTCGTCGTCGAGGTCGCCGCGGCGGGTGTCAACTACATGGACATCTACCAGCGGCACGGCACCGGCGGGTACAAGCCGGCTCAGTTTCCCGTGATCCCAGGCGCCGAAGGCGCGGGCACGGTGACCGCGATCGGTGCCCAGGTGACCGGGCTGTCGGTGGGCGACCGGGTGGCCTGGGCGGGCGTGCCGGGCAGCTACGCCGAGCAGGCGGTCATCCCCGCCAGCCGTGCCGTGCCCGTCCCGCCCGCGGTCGATCTGCAGGCCGCCGCGGCCGTGATGCTCCAGGGTATGACCGCGCATTACCTGTGCTTCAGCACCTACCCGGTCCGCGAGGGGGACGTCGCGGTCGTGCACGCCGCGGCCGGCGGCGTCGGGTTGCTGCTGACGCAGATGGTCAAGCAGCGCGGCGGCGTCGTGGTGGCCACGACCTCGGGCGGGGAAGGCGGGCAGAAGGCCGCGCTGGCGAAGCAGGCGGGCGCCGACCACGTGTCGGGATACGGCGAGTTCCGCACGGCCGTCGCCGCCGCTACCGGCGGCCGCGGCTGTGATGTCGTCTATGACGGAGTGGGCCAGGCGACCTTCGACGACAGCCTGGCGGCGCTGCACCCGCGCGGCATGATGGTGCTTTACGGCGCCGCGAGCGGCCAGGTGCCGCCGTTGGACCCGCAGCGCCTGAACCACGGCGGCTCGCTGTTCCTGACCCGGCCCACCCTGGTGCACTACATCGCCGACCGGCACGAGCTGCTGTGGCGGGCGGGTGACCTGTTCGGGTGGCTGGCCGAGGGCCTACTCGAGGTCCGGATCGGCGGCACATACCGGCTGGCCGACGCGGCCCTGGCGCAGGAAGACCTGGCCGCCCGGCGTACGACCGGCAAGCTGCTCCTGCTGCCGTAGTTTTGGCCGTTGATGGCAAAAATTCCGGCGGCGGGCAGGCCAGGCCGGCGGTCGCTGGAAGCGGCGCTGCTCGTCGTGTCGATCACCGCGCTCGCGTTCAATCTGCGCGCCGCCATCACCAGCCTCCCGCCGGTATTCCCCGAGCTCGAGGCGCGGCTGGGGCTGTCCTCAGCGACGGTGACCATCCTGGCCGCGACCCCGGTGCTGTGCTTCGGCGCGGTCTCCGGCCTGGCCGCGTGGCTGAGCCGCCGGCTGGGGGAGGAGCGCGTGCTGTTCGGCGCGCTCATCCTGCTGTCCGCCGGCCTGCTGCTGCGCGGGGCGCTGCCCAGCTCGATGCTGTTCCCCGGCACCATCGTGGCCTGCGGCGCGATCGCCGTCATGAACGTCCTGCTGTCGAGCATGATCAAGCGGCGGGCGCCGGCCCGGGCGGGGCTGCTGCTCGGCATGTACCTCACCGCCCTGTCCGCGGGGGCGGTGATCGCCTCCCTGGTCAGCGTCCCGCTGTACAACGCGACCGGCGGGTCGGTGCACGTGACCCTCGGGCTGTGGAGCCTGCCCGCCGCGGCCGCGGCTCTGATCTGGATCAGCCAGCTCCGGTACCGCCGGGCCACGCGCGCAGCCGGCCCAGCCGGCCCGGCGGTCCCCCCCGTGCGGCCCCGGGCCAGCGTGCACCGGCACCCGCTGGCTTGGCAGGTCACCGCGTTCATGGGCCTGCAGAGCCTGCTCTACTACGCTGCCGTGTCCTGGCTGCCGGAACTGTTCCGCGATCGGGGCGAGACCGCGGCGGCGGCCGGGACCCTGCTGGCCGTGATGGGCCTGGGAAATCTCCTCACCTCGCTGAGCGTCCCGGTGCTGGCCCAGCGTGTCACGGACCAGCGCGTGCTGGTCGTCCCGGCCGTCGGCGTCACCGCGGGCGGCCTCGCGGGCACGCTGTGGGCCCCGCTCGGGTCGGCCGCGGCCTGGATGCTGGTGCTCGGCGCGGCCCAGGGCGCGGCGCTCGGCCTGGCGATCTACTTCACGATGGCACGGGCTCGCGACCCGGCCACAGCGGCGTCGCTGTCCTCGCTGGCGCAGTCCGTCGGCTACCTGGTCGCGGCGGCCGGCCCGCTGGCGGTCGGCTTCCTGCGCGCGGCCACCGGCGGCTGGACGGCCCCGATCACGGTCCTGCTGCTGATCTGCGGCGTGGAGATGGCCGTTGGCCTGTTCGCCGGCCGTCCGAAAATGCTGCCCGCCGCGGGCCTGGCCGCCAGCTCCTCCGGGCACCCGGAAGCCGATAGCACGCCCGCCGATAACTACTCAAAGTTATTAAATTGCGCCTCGTTCCATGGCGTGTCAGCCTGGATGCGCGAGGGGGGGTGACACCGATGGAATTTGTGGGTTATTTCTGCTCGGACTCCCAATCCATTCCCGCCTCAGCAGAGTACAAATATTTACAAGCCAAACACGGGACCCGTAAAGGGGCGACGGGGGCCCCTCCGGTGCGGGGCTGTTGGAGGTAACGTGCAGTTGGTCAGCGTGCGCCAGCCGTGGGCGTGGGCCATCGCGCGCGGGCGCAAGCCGGTGGAGAACCGGGACTGGGCGCCGTCCTACCGCGGGCAACTGGCGATCTACGCCTCGATGCGCGTTGATCTTCTCGCCGCCGAGGAGCCCTCGCTATGGTTCGCCGGGTGGGCTCCCGACGACCCCGTCGCCGCCATCGGCGGCATCGTGGCCGTGGTCACGCTGGCCGGCGTGTGCTCCGCGGCGATGTCCGGTGAGAGCTGTAACTGCGGCGAGTGGGCCCGGCCGGACTCCCATCACTGGCGTCTGGCCGATCCGCGGCCGCTGGCCCGCCCGGTGGTCAGCATCGGGCGCGACGGCCACATGGCCGACGTGATCCCGGTCCGGGCCATCGGCCAGCCCGCCGACCGCGCCAGCCAGGCCGCCCTGTGGGAGCCGGGCCCCGCGGTGGTCGCCGAAGTCACCGCCGCCGCGGATCTGAGCTCCGCGTACCCGCGGCGAGTGAGCCCCGCGCACCCCACCGGCTAAGCTGCATGGGCGCACCTCACCTGACCGCGACTTGCCTGCGCCCACGGGGTGCCAGTACGCGTTGGCCGACACCCACGTCAGTCTTCGCGCGGGTGTCGCGTGTGCCCCGGGGAGTGCCGCAAATAGACTCTGGGAATTGCCGTCCCCTCCGCCACCCGGAAGCGCCATCCCAAACCAGCCGACCGGAACCCCCGGAACACGAGGAGCGCACCAACGTGACCCTGTTGGAGTCCATCGGAGGCCCGGAAGACCTGAAGAGCCTCAGCCAGGAGCAGCTGGCCGTCCTGGCGGGTGAGATACGCGACACCCTCATCGAGACCGTCATCCGCACCAGCGGCCATCTCGGCCCGAACCTTGGTGTCGTCGAGCTGACGATCGCGCTGCACCGCGTCTTCAGCTCGCCGAAGGACCGCATCGTCTTCGACACCGGTCACCAGGCCTACGTGCACAAGCTCCTGACCGGGCGCCAGGCGGAGTTCGGGACCCTGCGGCAGCGGGGCGGCATGTCCGGGTACCCGAGCCGGGCCGAGTCCGATCACGACGTCGTCGAGAACTCGCACGCATCTACGAGCCTGTCCTACGCCGATGGGCTGGCCAAGGCGTACAAGCTGCGCGGCGAGGCCGACCGCGCGGTCGTCGCGCTCATCGGGGACGGTGCGCTGACCGGCGGGATGGCCTGGGAGGCGCTGAACAACATCTCCGTGGCCGAGGATTCCCGGCTGGTCATCGTGGTCAACGACAATGGCCGGTCCTACCAGGCGACGATCGGCGGCCTGGCGAAGAACCTGGCGTCAGTCCGCATCAGCCAGCGGTACGAGAACGTGCTCGACTACATCAAGACCACATTGTCCCGCACTCCGGTGGTCGGGCCGCCGGTGTACGGGACCCTGCACGGCATCAAGAAGGGCCTGAAGGACGTCCTGCAGCCCCAGGTGCTGTTCGAGGACCTGGGGCTGAAGTACCTGGGCCCCATCGACGGCCACGACGAGGCCATGGTCGAGCAGGCGCTGCGCCGGGCCAAGGAGTACGGCGGGCCCGTCCTGGTGCACGTGATCACGCAAAAGGGCTTCGGATACGGCCCGGCTATCGAGAACGAGGACGACTGCCTGCACCAAGTGCCGGGCGCGCCCCGTCCCGGCGCTGTGCCGGGCGCGCCCACCAGGACCTGGTCGCAGGTCTTCGGCGACGAACTGGTCGCCATCGGCCAGCGGCGGCCCGACGTCGTGGCCATCACCGCGGCGATGCTGCACCCGACCGGGCTCGCCGCGTTCGCGCGCGCCTTCCCGGACCGCGTCTACGACGTGGGCATCGCGGAGCAGCACGCGGTGACCAGCGCGGCCGGCCTGGCCATGGGCGGCCTGCACCCGGTGGTCGCGATCTACGCGACGTTCCTGAACCGCGCCTTCGACCAGATGCTGATGGACGTGGCACTGCACAAGCTGCCGGTGACGCTGGTCCTGGACCGGGCTGGGGTCACCGGGCCGGACGGCGCCAGCCACAATGGGATGTGGGACGCATCGATCCTGCAGGTCGTGCCCGGCCTGAAGATCGCCGCCCCCCGTGACGCGGCCCGCGTGGCCGAACTCCTCAACGAGGCGCTCGCCATCGCCGACGGCCCCACGGTGGTGCGGTTCCCCAAGGGCACGGTCGGCGGCGAGGTCGAGGCCGTGGCCAAGCTCGGCGGCATGGACGTGCTGCGCCAGCCCGGCAAGAACGCAGGCAAGGACACAGGCAGGGACACAGGCAAGAACACAGGCAGGGACACAGGCAGGGACGCGGACCCGGACGCGGGGGCCGACGTGCTCCTGCTCGGTGCCGGCCCGATGGCGCTGATGTGCCTGGCGGTCGCGGAACGGCTCGCCGACCACGGCATCGGCGTCACGGTGGCCGACCCCCGCTGGATCAAGCCGGTCGACGACGCGGTGGTCGGCGCGGCCCGGCGGCACCGGCTGGTGGCGGTGGTCGAGGACAACGGCCGCGTCGGCGGCTTCGGCGACGCGGTGTCGCGCCTGCTGCGCGACCACGACGTCGACGTGCCGGTCAAGACGTTCGGCCTGCCGCAGGAGTTCCTCGCGCACGGCGACCGCGGCGAGGTTCTGGCCGCCGTCGGCCTGACGCCGCAGCATCTGGCCAGGCAGATCACCGAAGCGGTGGCGCGCCGCGCGAACGCCGATGTCGACGCTCCGGATCGTTCAGCCGAACGGACGGCGGCGGGAGTTGACCCCGTGAGCGAGCAATCCGAGGGTCAGTAAAACACCTCGGAAACCGCCTAGGGTATAAAGCATGAAGGTGCTTGAGGTCGCGGTCGTCGGATCAGGCCCGGCTGGGCTCTATACGGCGGAGGCGCTGGTCAAGCACGCGGCCGCGCTGACGGACCACGCGGGCGACGGGCTCGGGGGGCCGGTCCGGGTCCGCGTCGACGTCTTCGACCGGCTGCCCACGCCGTACGGGCTGGTCCGGTACGGGGTCGCCCCCGACCACAAGTCGATCAAGTCGATCGCCGAGTACCTGCGCAAGGTGCTGGAAAGTCCCGATGTCCGGTTTCTCGGCGGCGTGCACCTCGGCGAGGACGTGACGCGCGCGGACCTGCTGTCGGCCTACGACGCGGTGGTCTACGCGACCGGCGCGATGCGTGACCGCCGCCTGGGCATCCCGGGGGAGGACCTGCCCGGCAGCTACCCGGCCACCGACTTCGTCAACTGGTACTGCGGGCACCCGGACGTCGGCCCGTTCTCTTTCACCCTGGACGCCGAGTCGGTCGCGGTCATCGGCGTCGGCAACGTCGCGGTGGACGTGGCCCGGATCCTCGCCCGCGACCCAGTCGAACTGCACGGTACGGACGTACCGCAGCCGGTGCTGGAGGCCCTGCAGGCCAGCAAGGTCCGCGAGGTGCACATGATCGGCCGGCGCGGCCCCGCGCACGCCAAGTTCACCACCAAGGAACTGCGCGAACTGGGCGAGCTGCCCGGCGTGGCGGTCATCGTCCCGGCCACGGAGGCGGACCTGGACGCGTTCGACGGCGCCGGGGAGGGAACGGCCACCGCGGAGTCCGACCGGCGGGTCCGCGGCAACATGGTCGTGATCAGGAAATGGGCAGCCGCCACTCCTGTCCCAACAGCCGCGCAGCCGGACGCCTCGGGGGACGCGCACGCGCGGACGCTCACCATCCGTTTCTGGCTGCGGCCGGTGGAGATCACCGGGGACGAGCGGGTCACCGGGCTCGTCCTCGAGCGGACCCGCCTCGATTCCAGCGGCGCCTTCCAGGGCACCGGGGAACTCGAGACGCTCGAGGCGCAGATGGTGCTGCGCTCGGTGGGGTACCAGAGCGTTCCTCTCGACGGCGTCCCGTTCGACGAGCGCGCCGCCGTGGTGCCGAACGCCGCTGGGCGCGTGCTCGGACCCGATGGCACCCCGCTACCCGGCGAGTATGTGGCAGGCTGGCTCAAGCGCGGTCCCACCGGGGTAATCGGGACGAACAAATCCGACGCGGCTGAGACGGCCCGGAGCCTGCTCGCCGACCTGGCCGGCGGGTCCGCCGTGGACGACGCGGCGCTGCCCCGGCCGGGCGTTCTCCGGTACCCGGACGGGGCGCCCGCGCCGGCGGGTTCCCGGGTCCAGGCCCTGGAGGAGACGCTGGCGCGCCGGGGGATCCGCCCGGTGGGCTACGCGGAATGGCTGCGCGTGGAGACGGCTGAGGCAGAACTGGCCCGTTCGCTGGGCCGGGGCGAGCGGGTCAAGCTGCACGGCCGGGAGGCCCTGTATGCCGCCTGCTGGCCGCCGAGCGATCCCGCCCGCGAGATCGCCGCGGACCCGGGCTAACTCCGGCCCTGTCAATATGCCCTCGCGACCGTGCAGTCACCCACTGTCACACCGGCCGTAGGCCGGGGGGTGTGACGCGTCCGGTGAAGGGTCCATGGGACGCTGGGAGTAACGGATAGCAGCCGGGCTGCCTGCATGGATATGTCCCATCACGCTACGGGAAGAGCTGTCGTGACCGAAGCCCACGAAGACGTGCCCGGCGTCGGTGAGCGCCCGCGCCACCACGCCCGCGATGGGCAGCACGGCCAGCACGAGGGCGGTGCGCGCGAGCAGGCCCACGATGCCGGCCATCGGCCCCAGCACGAGCACACCCAGCGCGGCAACAAATGGTGGACGCTCGTCGCCGTGTGCCTGGGCACGTTCATGCTGCTGCTGGACATCACGATCGTGAACGTCGCCCTGCCCGACATCCAGCACGCCCTGCACTCCAGTTTCGCCGACCTGCAGTGGGTCGTCGACGCCTACGCGCTGACCCTGGCCGCGTTCCTGCTCACCGCGGGCAGCCTGGCGGATATGTACGGCCGCCGCCTGATGTACCTGGTCGGCCTGGTCATCTTTACCGCGGCGTCGGCCCTGTGCGGCTTCGCCACCAGCACGCTGATGCTGCAACTGTCCCGGGGCCTGCAGGGCGTCGGCGGGGCGATCATGTTCGCGGTGTCGCTGGCCCTGCTCGCTGACGCGTTCCGTGGCAAGGAACGTGGCATCGCGTTCGGCGTCTGGGGCGGAGTGACCGGCCTGGCGGTCGCGATCGGCCCGCTGGCGGGCGGCCTGCTGACCACCGGCCTCTCCTGGCGCTGGATCTTCTTCGTGAACGTGCCGTTCGGCGTCGTCGCCGTCATCATCGCGGCCCTCAAGGTGTCCGAGTCGCGCGCGGCCCAGGCCAGCGGCCCTGACTGGCTCGGCTTCGTGTTCTTCACGGTGTCGCTCGCGAGCCTGGTCTATGGGCTGATCGAGTCGAGCCAGCGCTCGTTCACCGACCGCCTCGTCCTCGGCTGCTTCGCGCTGGCGGCGGTCCTGATGGTCGCCTTCGTCATCACCGAACTGCGCATGGCGCACCCGATGTTCGACCTCAGCCTTTTCAGACTCCCGACGTTCACCGGCGGCTCGGTCGCCGCGTTCGGGCTCAGCGCGTCAATCTTCTCGATGCTGCTCTACCTCGTGCTGTATCTCCAAGACATCCTGGGCTTTTCGGCCCTGGGGACCGGTGTGCGCGTCATGGTGCTGTCCGGCGCGATCCTGGTGACCGCGACGATCGCGGGCCGGCTGTCCTCGAAGGTGCCGGTCCGGCTGCTCATCGGGCCCGGGCTCATCCTCATCGGCGTGGGGCTACTGCTCATGCGCGGGCTCAACGCCGGCTCGGCCTGGACTCATCTCATCCCGGGCATGATCGTGGGTGGCCTGGGCGTCGGCCTGGTGAATCCGCCGCTGGCCTCCACGGCCGTCGGCGTGGTGGCCCCGCAGCGGGCCGGGATGGCGTCGGGCATCAACTCCACCTTCCGCCAGGTGGGCATCGCGACCGGGATCGCCCTGCTCGGGACGCTGTTCGCCAGCCAGGTCAAGACCGTGGTGCAATCCGGGGTGGCCGCGGTGCCCGGGCTGGCTCACCAGGGACCGCAGATCGCGACGGCCGTTCAGTCCGGGAACGTCGGGACGCTGATCCAGGCGCTTCCCGCCCAGTCGCGGCAGACCGTGGTCACGATCACGCGGACCGCTTTCACCACCGGCCTCAACCAGATCCTGCTCGTCGCGGCGATCATCGCCCTGGCCTCGGCCGTCATATCGCTGGTCACCATCCGCAGTAAGGACTTCGCGCCGCACTGACGATCCCCACCAGGACCATCCCTGCATTGCTCTGATGAGGCCCGGCCCGGGCCAGCCCCCGCGTTGTGCCCGGCGCGCCGAGTCCATAGCGTGAGGTGACGGGCCAGTGCTCACCGCCGGCGGGTGTGCCGGACCCGCAGCAGGGAGAACTGATGCCCGACATCGCGCACGTCGCGTCCCGCTGGCGGCCGGTGAGCGTCCCGCTCGCCGGGTGCGTCCTGCTGGGCGCGCTGGCCGTCCTGCTGGCCGCGTGCACCTCCGCCGGCCCGGGAAAGCCGGGCACGGGGCCGTCTTCCTCACCCCTGGCGGGCGGCCACGGGCAGGCGGCGAGCCCCCCGGCCGCGAAACTGAGCGGCACGTACGTCGCGCTCGGCGATTCGTACACCGCGGCGCCGCTCGCGCACGAAGAGGGCGGATCGTCCGCGGGATGCCTGCGCTCGGCCCAGGACTACCCGGTCCTGGTCGCGGCGGCCCTTCGTCCCTCGTCTTTCGTCAACGTCAGCTGCTTCGGCGCGTCGACGGCGGACATGAGCCGGTACCAGGGCGACAATCCGCCGCAGCTGAACGCCCTCTCCGCCGCTGACACACTGGTCACGGTCCAGGTCGGCGGGGACGACATCGGCGTCACCCGCATCGGCACCACCTGCGCGGCGCTCAGCCTGACCGACCCGGTCGGCGACCCGTGCCAGAAGCACTACACCGCGGGCGGCACCGACCAGCTCGCCCAGGCGGTGGCCCAGACCGGCCCAAAGGTGGCGTCGGTCCTGACGGCCATCCGGCAGCGCGCGCCGCACGCCAGGATTCTGCTCGTGGGTTACCCGGTCATCCTGCCGGCCAGCGGGAACGGCTGCTGGCCCGAGGTGGCCGTCGCCCGTGGCGACGTGCCGTACCTGCGCGGCATCGAGAATCAGCTCAACGCGATGCTGGCCGCCACCGCCGCCGCCCACGGCGTCACGTTCGTGAACACCTACGCGGCCAGCGTCGGGCACGACGCCTGCCAGCGCGCGGGGATGAAATGGGTGGAGGGCCTGATCCCCACGTCGCTCGCCGTCCCCTTCCACCCGAACGCGCTGGGGGAGCAGGCCATGGCCCACGAGGTTGTGCGGGCCGCCCAGCGGTGACGGCGGTCCGGACGTCGGTCGGCTAGGCTGACTGCCTGCTGGGACGGTGATCAGGGCGGGAGCGCTGTGGCTGAGGTTCGGATTCCGGGATCCAAGTCGATAACGGCGCGCGCGCTGTTTCTCGCGGCCTGTGCGCCCGGTCTGAGCTATCTGCGCCGGCCGCTCCGGTCTGATGACACGGAGGCCTTCGCCGAGGGGCTGGCCGCGCTCGGCTATAGCGTGCAGCTCGCCGGCGATGACTGGATCATTATGGGCAGCCCGTCCGGACCGCCCGCCGAGTCGGCGGACGTCTACTGCCGTGACGCGGGCACGGCCGCCCGGTTCCTGCCTGCGCTGGCGGCTACCGGCCGGGGAACGTTCCGTTTCGACGCATCGCCGCAGATGCGCCGGCGTCCCGTCGGTCCGATGGTCGAGGTCTTGCGCACACTCGGGGTCACCGTTACGCACGGGGAAGCCGATGGGCACCTGCCACTGACCGTGGTGACGCGGGGGATGACCGGCGGCCGGGTCACGCTGGACGCGAGCGTCTCGTCGCAGTTCCTGACCGCGCTCCTGATGGCCGCGCCACTGGTCAGCGGCGCGGCCAGCGAGGGCCTGACGATCTCGGTCACCGATATGGTGTCGGCCCCGTACGTAGACATGACCGTCCGGATGATGCGCCAGTTCGGGGCGCGGGTCACCCACGACGGCGACAACTTCACCGTCCGCCCCGGCGGGTACGCGGCCCGCAGCTTCGAGGTCGAGCCGGATGCCTCCGCGGCCAGTTATTTCCTGGCGGCGGCCGCGGTGACGGGGGAGACGGTGGTCGTGCCCGGCCTGTATGCGGACTCGCTCCAAGGGGACGTCCAGTTCGCGCGCGTTCTGCAGCGGATGGGGGCGCGGGTCGGTTTCGACCCGGACGGGATCACGGTCACCGGAACGGGCCCGCTGCACGGCACCGAGGTCAACATGCGCGACATCTCCGACACGATGCCGACCCTCGCCGCCATCGCCCCGTTCGCGGACGGCCCGGTGCGGATCGTCGACGTGGCCAACACCCGGGTCAAGGAATCCGATCGTCTCGACGCGTGCGCGGTCAACCTGCGGCGGCTCGGCGTGCAGGTCGCGACCGGGCCGGACTGGATAGAGATTTGGCCCGGCACGCCCAAGGCGGCCGAGATCGAATGCCGCGGTGACCACCGCATCGCGATGAGCTTCAGCATCACCGGCCTCCGGACGCCGGGCCTGACCCTCGACGATCCCGGATGCGTCCGCAAGACGTTCCCCGGCTTCCACAGCGTGCTGGCCGACCTGCGACGTGAGTGGCGACCCGGTCCGTAGCGGGATCCGGTCCGCAGCGGGATCCGGTCCGCAGCGGGATCCGGTCCGCAGCGGGATCCGGTCCGCAGCGGGATCCGGTCCGCAGCGGGATCCGGTCCGCAGCGGGATCCGG
>Ga0181521_10004091_pt1 | contig 16860 bp, 17 predicted proteins | sample PEATcosm2014_Bin_32_FD_119764 | JGI IMG/M metagenome (GOLD analysis project Ga0181521, IMG submission 119764) | Peatland microbial communities from MTU Mesocosm Facility, Houghton, MI, USA - PEATcosm2014_Bin02_60_metaG | ecosystem: Environmental > Terrestrial > Soil > Wetlands > Peat | place... | reverse complement strand
TCTCGCATTTGGTCAGGCCGTAGGGCGCATCGAGGGTCAGGAATTCGACGGTGGCGCGTCCGTTGGCGGGCACTTTGACCGATTTCGTTTCGAGCGCCTTGCCATTGGCGAACAGCGTGACTTTGCGTTCGGCATCGGGAGTGTTGTAACCGGTGATCGTGGCCACCGTGCGGACCTTCTTCGTGTCGAAGACGCGGCGCGGAGCTTCCACGTTCTCGACGGCCCAGTTCTGGAGAACCGTTGTGGCGACCGGGTGCATCTCGAGTTTGGTGCCATCGTCCAGCTTGAGATCGGCGAAGCTGGGCGGCAGGGACGACTTCTGGTCGTCGGTAAAGACGTGCGCATCGATATCCGTCTTCATGCTCTCGGAGGTGGATCGGAGCACGCGCGATAACTCGGCGTAAGAACTGGTATCGTCGCCGGGCGCAAGCGCGTTCACGGCGGCGCGCAGGGCCTGACGATCCTGCGTCATATCGGTCACCAGTCTGGCCGGGCCGCCGAAGGTCACAACCTGGCCGCGATCGTCTTCGTGCATGGCGTTGATTTGGTCGAGCGCAGCTTGTTTGGCGGCGGCGAAGCGGTCGCCCTGGCGCATGCTGAACGAGTTGTCGATGGCGAAAACCATGTTGCGTCCGCCGCCCGCCCGGGCGATCGTCCGGGAATGTATGAAGGGCCGGGCAAATGCGAGCACGAGAAGTGCCAGGAAAAGGCAACGAAGCGAAAAGAGCAGCAGATACTTCAGCCGGCGGTGCTTGATCGAACTCTGCGTGCGGCGCTCGAAGAACATGAGCGAGCTGAACGGAATGGGCGTCTGGCGGTATTGCCGCAGCAGATGCACGTAGACCGGCAGGCCGAGAGCGGCGATGCCGGCGAGAAACCATGGCGTGAGGAAACCCAAACTACCTTCTCCTTTGGCGAATGGCCAGATAATTCCGCAACCCCTGATCGAGGGGCTTGGCAGTATTCATGAAAACGTATTCGAGACCGGCCGCGGCCGCCTTGTCGGAAAGCGCGCGTCTGTGCTGATCCATCTTCGCCCGGTATTCGTTCCGCGCGTAATCGGGCGAAACTTCCATGGCGGTGTCGTCTTCGACGTCGAGCAGCAGCACCGGGTCTTTGAATTTCGGCTCCAGCTCGTTCGGATCGAGGATGTGGAACAGGACGACCTCGTTGCCGCGGTAACGCAGCGGTTCGACGACCTTGACGATCTGTTCGGGCTGCTCATAGAAATCCGAGATGACGACGACGATGCCGCGGCGCTTGAGAAACTGCTGGAAGTGCAAAAACGGCTTCGAAAAATCGGTGCGCGATCCGCCTTCCGCCTTTTCGATGGCGTGCAGCACGCGCATGAGCTGGCCCTGGCGCGTGGACGGGGGAACGTAGTTGGCGATATCCTGATCGAAAACAATCAGGCCCGTGGCGTCGCGCTGCTGCGAGGACATGTAAGCGAGCGAGGCCGCGATATAACGGGCATAATCGATCTTGCGCACGCGGCCCGAGCCGTACGTCATGGACGCGCTGGCATCCAGCAGCAGCAGCAACTGCATGTTCGTTTCGCCCTTGAAGCGCTTGAGGTAAAGGCGCTCGGAGCGGGCGAAGACGTTCCAGTCGATGTGGCGGAGATCGTCTCCCTGGACGTACTGCTGGTATTCGGCGAACTCCTGGCTGAAGCCGAAACTGGGCGAGCGGTGCAGCCCCGCGACGAACCCGTCCACCACGGTCTTGGCCACAAGGTCGAGAGACGAAATCGAAGCTAATACCGCCGGGTCGAGGAACTGCTGCAGCATGGAAACTTCTATTCCCTGGTCTTACTCCCTTGGAGCGGGCTTACTCTGCAACACCTCGCGCAAAATATCGTCCTGCGTCAGACGCTCGGATTCCGCGTGGAAACTCAGCAGAATGCGATGGCGCAGAATCGGGATGTAAAGCTCGCGGATATCGTCGAAGCTGACGTGATAGCGGCCTTTCATCAGCGCGCGCGCCTTCGCGGCCAGCACAAGGAACTGCGCGGCGCGGACGCTTCCGCCGTAATTCACATACTTCTTGACGATATCGGTGGCGGCGGGATCTTTCAGTCGCGTGGCGCGCACCAGCTCGATCGCGTACTTCGCGACGGTTTCGGCGATGGGCGTCATGCGCACAAGCTGCTGGAAGTCGAGAAGCTCTTCCGCGGTGGTGATCGCGTCGACTTCGGCGACGTGCGTGGTGGTCGTCAGATCGATGACCGACAGTTCCTGTTCGGCGGTGAGGTAATCGAGCAGGATATTGAAAAGGAAGCGATCGAGCTGCGCTTCGGGCAGCGGGTACGTGCCTTCGAGCTCGATGGGGTTCTGCGTGGCCAGCACGAAGAACGGCGCCGGCAGCTTGTAATGATGTCCGCGCACTGTGCAGGCGCGCTCCTGCATGGCTTCGAGCAGCGCCGACTGCGTCTTGGGCGGCGTGCGGTTGATTTCGTCGGCCAGCAGCACGTTGGCGAAGATCGGCCCCTGCACGAAAGTCCAGGTGCGGTGTCCGGAAACCGGATCTTCCTCAATGATGTCGGTGCCGGTGATGTCGGTCGGCATCAGGTCCGGCGTGAACTGAATGCGCTTGAACAGGAGGCCGAGGACCGAGGCCATGGTGCGCACGAGGAGCGTTTTGGCGGTGCCGGGAAGGCCGGTGATCAGGCAGTGGCCGCCGACAAACAGGCCGATGCGGACCTGTTCGATGACGTCGTGCTGGCCGACGATGACGCGGCCGACCTGCCGGACGATCTCGGCATCGACTTCACGAAAACGGGCGATTCGGGATCTTAAAGCGTCCGGTTCAAGCTGAGGGGTCACGAGTGTGGACATTCCTTTTCTGTTTTATTTGCCGTCGCCGCTCAACTCGAGCAGCAGCTTCTGGGCCGGCCGGAAATCCGGCGCGGCTTCGAGCGCATTGATGGCTTCCTCTCTGGCCTGGTCGTTCTGGCCGGCGGCCTTATAGGCCCTTGCAAGATTGTAATGGCTGCCCGCCATGTCGATGGGGTGTAAGTCGACCAGCGCCTGATATTCCACCACGGCGGCGGGAGCGTCGTTGATCTTCAGCAGCAAACCGCCCAGCCGTTCATGCAGGTTCGTATCGAGCGGATAGATGTAATTCAAACGCTCGAGCGCGGCCGCGGCTTCCTTCGTTTTCCCCGCCTCTTCGAGCAGCGTCGCATATTGCTTGACGGTATCGGAATCGCGTCCGCCGATCTTGTTATAGCGTCCCAGCTCATCCATCGCGCAGGCCTTGTCTCCCTTTTTCAGGCAAGCCTGGGCGACGAAATTGTACACGTTGCCGGCCTCCACGTAATCGGGATAGAGACCCTCGATGGCGCGGCCCTTCGTGATGACTTCGTCGGTCTTGCCGTCCTTGGCGAGCTGATTGATCTCACGGACCTGCTTCGTCCATTCGGAAAATCCGCCAACGGTCTTGTCCGTTTCCTTGTCGATCTGCGCCAGGAAGTCCTTGTCGAAGGCCTCGGGCTCCATCTTGAGCTGGTCGCGGATCACGTCGACCGTGGGGCGGTCGCTGGCGAACTCCTTGGCCATGTCGAGAAGCTTCGATTCACCCCAGCGCTGCGCAATGTAGTCGCACATCTTGCCCGCTTCGTAATAGGACACGATGACCTGCGCGGCATAGGTCGGATGGACGAAACCGCGGTCGATGTCGGCTATGGGAAGGAGCTTCCGTTCGCGAATAGCGGCGAGGACGTCCGGCGTCAGGCGGTCGCCCCAGTCGGAGTGTATGGCCGTCTCTTCGTGAACGGCGAGGCCTTCGGTAAACCAGCGCGGCACGCGTTCGTGAGTCAGCGTCAGGATGTAGACGTGGCTCATTTCATGCCACAGAGTGCTGGCCCAGTGAAATTCGCCGGGCGGACGTCCCGACGGGCTGTCCATCGCAATCACTGTATTGAAGGTGACGCCGAGCGCGCCCAGACCGGGCATTCCCAGGGTTCGGACCGCGAAGTCTTCGTGATCGGGATAGACCTCGACCTGCACCGGGACGCCGAGTTTGAACTGATACTTCTTCTCATACGTCGCCATGATCGTCTTCAGTTCGTTTTCGAAGTAAGGGCGCAGCGCGGTTTCCTTTTTGCTGATCCTCAGAATCGTGGTCGGCGTGCGGAAGGTATCGAAGTTCTTGTAGCTGTCCATCAGGCGCAGCGAGTTGACGGTAGCGGCGTCGCGGAAGTGGTTATCGTAGGCGAGCTCGAGTTCCTTGCGGGCCTCATCCTCGCGCGCCAGCTGCATCAGGCTGATACCAAGCTGCGAATGAGCGCTCCAGAGATCGGGCGTGGCCGCGATGGCCTTGCGAAGGTACTGAATGCCCTCTTCGTAGCGGCGATTGATGACATAGAAGTGGGCGATCGTCTGGTACCCTTTGCCGCGATTGCCGATTTTTGCGACCCAGGGCGACTCCTTGTCGGTCAGCAAGTCGAGTGAGGCGCGAATGGCGATCGCGTCCAGCGCATCGGGATTAATGGCCAGTGCGGCATCGGCCTCGTCCTGAGCCTTTTTCCGGTTGTCGTCTTCGAGAGCCATGCGCGCCATGAGCTCATCCGCCTGATAAAGCTTTGGATTCGATTCCAGCGCGTGCTGCGCGAACTCCTCGGCTTTGGGGTTGTATTCGTCGGCCAGTATTTGGGCCGTCCCCAGCAGCGCGCCCGCATGCTTCGGATCGATCATGAGCGCTTCGTTATACAGATTCTGGGCTTCTTCGGCATTGAAGCGTTCGTAGAAGAGCTGCCCCCACTGGTAGTGGTATTCGGCGTTCTTCGGATTCGCGGCCACCAGCGCTTTGAAAGCGTTGTTCGCGCCGTCATAGTCCTGCGCGCGCCACAGAGCCATCGCGCGATCGAGCGTTTGCGCGGGCGCGGCGAGAGCGCAGCACAAGAGTAATAGTGCCAGCCTCATTTGTCGATAGCCTCCTGCACCTTCGCCAGCTCTACCAGCAGAGCGGTGATCTGTTTCCTGTAGTCGTCGGGCGCCAGCAGCGATTTCTGGTATTTCAGGGCGTCGATCCGGCCTTCGATGTCGTCCTTCTTCGCGAGCAGTTCCTTCTTAGCCGGGTCGTTAATCACGGCCGCGGCCGCGCCATACCGGAGAAGCGGAAATGCCGCGGCGTGCTGCTGATCGTCCACCTGAGGATGTTCCGTGGCAAGGCGCTTCTGCTCGGTATAGAACTGCGAAGTCTTCTTCTCGGCGTAGTTGAAGGCCTCGAGGGCCGAGACGACCTCATTCTTATCGGTATCGGCGGCCGTATCGCGCAGGGCGTCGACGAAGAAGCGCGCGAAAACGGTGGCGTTCTTTTCGTTCCCGTTGCGCGTGGCAGTGATGATGGTGCGGTTGTCCTTCTTGAGCGCGGCGACCGCGCCGCCGCTGGCGCTGGTCATGTCGACGACCAGCTGACGGCCCGCGGGAATGCGATTGAGCAGAACGGCCAGCTCGGTGCCTGAAATATCCGGGCCCGGCAGATTGAATTTATATTCCGTGCCGTCGAAGGTTCCGTGGCCGATCATCATCAGAACGAAAGCGTCTTGCGGTTTAGCCTGGGAGGCGATGCGGTTCAGCGACGCTTCCATCTTCGCGCGGGTGGCGTCGGGGCCTTTCAGGGTTTCGACGACGCGGTCGGTTGCGCCGCCGCCGCGCAGAATCTTGTCCACATCGGTGGCGAGCGCCGCGAAACGCTGCTCGTAATCGGGCTCGCCGCCGAGACCCGCGACGGTCAGAATATAGGTGGCGGCAAACGAGGGACTCGCTGCGGCAATGCAGAGTGCCGCGAGAATCGGCAATCGCAGGCGGAACCGCCTGCGCCACAAAGGCCACAAAGAGAGATGTGGGGCAGGCGGTTGCGCCTGCCGATTTCTCCGCATCACACGACGCCCCATTTCCGCCGCAGCAGCCATTCGCCGCCGCGAATCAGGATCACCAGCAGGAAGACGATCGGCATATCCCAGATGTCCAGGTTGTCATGCGCAACAATACCAGCTTCCGAAACGGCAATCTCGTCGGGAAGCTTTTTGGCATTGGCCGGCGTATAGTAATTGCCTCCCGTATCGCGTGAGAGTTTTTCGAGCAGATCGCGGTTCTGCGCGGCGCCGAAATTCTCCGCCACGCCGTCTTCGCGCCGGAAGGTGATGGTATCCCGACCGACTTCGGTTTTGTCCTGGCGCGCGGCCGTCTCCGCCACATAGGTACCGGGCTTATCGGCCGTGTACTCGCCGGTGTAAGTGCCGGGTTCGAGCGGATCGGGCTTCAGCGAGACCACGTCCGAGCCGCCATCGGGCCGTGTGATCGTCGTCTCCACCGTCGCGCCGGAGACGATTTCATATTTCTTGTCCCGCACGCTGGCGCGCAGAGGAACGCTGGTCTCGTCGGAGAGCACAAGCTTCGGCGTCGACGAGACAACTTTGCCGGGCGTTTCGGTGACCATCCAGCGCATCAGTTGCTGCCAGAAGATGTAGTCGCTGGTATCGGCGTGGTCCTGCAGCATCTTCCAGCGCCATGTGCCTTCCGTCGCGAGAATGCCCACGCGGCCGCGGCCGTAGTTTTGAATCGCCAGCAGCGGCGAGGGACGATGCCCGGATTCCGCCACGGTCATCAGGACAACCGCCCCGGGTTTGGGATCTCCCACGGTCGCGTAATTCGCGATCTGCGGCATTTTCTTCCAGCGCGCGATGTTCTTGTCCCTGTCCTCTTCAAGACGCGTGATGACGCTCTCGCGGCCGGCCTCGGTCAGCGAAGGATCGGCGAAATTGCGGATGAAGGTTTTTCCGCTCGTCAGACGCAGCGGCATCATTTCCGCCATGGGCGTTTTGGCATAATCTCCGTCGGACAAACCAAAACGGCCCGCCGTGAAGAGCACTCCGCCACCGCGCCGGTCGGCAAAATCCGCGATGGCGCGCTGCTGATCGTTGTTGAAGTAGTTGGCCTCGACGCTGCCAATAATCAGTCCATCGTAATTGAAAAGATCCTCGGCAGCAGCCGGGAAGCCGTTTTCCAGATCCTTGGCCTTCGCGTCCCCCTGGACGTAGGTCTTGTTCTGCGTCGTGCGCAGAATCGTTATCAGATCGATGGCCGGATCGTCGGAATCGTCAATGGCCCGGCGAATGAATTTGAAATCCCAGCGCGGCTCACCCTCCATATAGAGGATACGCATCCTTTTTTCCGCAACGTTCACCACGCGAACCACCGAATTGTTGCGCGTGTTCTGTTCGCCTTCGGCCGGCACGACGCCAATCTGAAAGCTGTGCGAGCCGGGAGCGCCGGCGTTGAACATGATGGTTTCGCTCTGGTCGGCGTCCGGCTTCAGCACGATCGTCTGTTCGGCGAGAGGACGGTCGTTCTCGCGGACAATCAGCTTCACGGAAGCCCCGCCATAGCCGTGCTGCCGGATGGCCACTCGCGCACTGACCCGCGACTGCGGCAAAGCGCGAGCCGGGGCGGCGACGTCGACGACCTCAATATCCTTATCGAAATGATCGGGTCCGAAGCCGATGGTGTGGACCGGCACGCGCAATTGCCGTAACTGGGCCAGTGTGTCGCGATCGATTCCGCCCGTGTTATCGCCCCCGTCGGACATCACGACAATGGCGCCGAGCGGCATGGTGCCGGCTTCAGCGGCGATGTGCTTCAGGCTGTCGCCGATACGGGTGGCGTTGTCGTCGGCCACAAGATTATCCGGCTGATCGACGCGCACTGCATCCTTGCCGAACCCGTACATGCGCACCTGAAATTTCTTGCTGAGGTCGGGAAGCAGCTGGGTATCGAGGACTTCTTTCGCGCTCTGCAGGCGGGGTTTGCCATCGTCCGCGATCCCCATGCTGCGCGAATGATCGATCAGCACCGCGACCACATTCTGCTGCGGACGCAAGCGTGCGACGCTGATGGCGGGATGCCACAGCATCAGCAAAACGATGGCGATCAGGGCGGTCTGCGCCAGCCAGATGACGGTGGAGCGGGCGGTGCTCAGCAGTCCGCGGCGCTGCCGGATGTTCCAAAACAAGCCCCCGGCGGCGATTGCGAGCAGCAGGATCATCAGCCAGACCGGCCACGGCGAGAGCAAAACGAACTTGCCCTTCGCGAAAACATTGGACGGATATTTGAACAGAAACTGAAACATGGATATCTGGCCGGAACTAGTGGGTCATGGAATAGACGATGTAATTGATCCCCAATCGGTAAGCCTGAGAAGTATATTTCGCCTCATACTGAGGATTGTCGGCGTGTTCCCAGGCATCGCCGTCGTCCTGATTGAAGCACATTGCCACCATCACACGCCCTCTGTCGTCATAGATTGCCCGCCAGTGCGGGATAAAGCCGTCCTTTTCATAAAGGCGTCCGCTGTAAAGGTACTGGAGGCCCGGAACCTGTACGCGTTGATCCAAATCATACACCGTATGGAAGATCGGGTCGGCATCGGGCAGCTCGATGATCGGCCGGTCGGGAAAAATCCTGTGCATACTTTGGACGAACACATCCCACTCAAAGGTACCGTGAAAATCATCCACCATAAGGAATCCCCCGCGCAACAGATACTCGCGTAAAGTTTTGCATTGTTCGTCGGTCAGGTCCCAGTGGCCGACTTCGACGGCGTAAACCCATGGCCAGTTATAGATTTCGGTCGGATCGCCGGTGAGGTCGATGACCTGTTCGGCAGAGCGGGTATGGATGCGGGTCAGGCGGCGCACGCCGGCGAGGAACTGGCGGTCGGCTTTGGGGAAATCGATGGGCCAGCTGCCGACCTCGCCGCTGTAGCCGGAGTAGCGCCCGGAGGGATAGCGCAGGCGCGCGAAGGTCCACTCGGTGCGCTCGTCGGGGTCGGGGGGGACGGCGGTAGGGTTCTCCTCTTCGCCTTTGTATTCCTTGAAGTGGGCCTGGAAAGCCAGCAGCGCCGAGAACCCGCAGCACAGCAGGACCGCGAGTATCGCAATGCGGAAGCGCATGTCCTTCGTATGCCGATCAGCATAGCATGTGACGGCGGCACGGTTTCCGGCGCGTCCCGCGGTACCATCGTTCCTGGAATGAGCGAAACGAACCGCTCTAAAGACCAACTGGACCGGCTCGAAGCAAGGCACGTGCGCCTCATGACGGAGCACGAGTTATTTATGAAGGAACACGAGGCTTTTGTCGCGGAGCAGGATCGCGAATGGGAGCGTCAGAAGGAACGCTGGCGCGAGTATGACGCATGGCGCGAACAGGACCGCAGAGACAGCGCAGCCCGGGGTGCGGAATTGGACGAGCGCATCGATAAGCTGGTGAGCGGGATCGGTGAGTTTATGCGCCAAAACCGACAGGAGTAATTGGGCATGGAGAAAGAGGCCGCAGGGTCTTGCCAACACATCACCAACGCGTTCGAGAAGCTTGGGTCGAGGCTGGTGGATGAGTTTCGCAAACTGGCCGCTAACTCGGAAATGCAAACAGATCGGCTCATTGCCGCCAACGCGTTACTCGGCGAACGGATGCTCGCTGTTGAGGAGCGCATTTCAGCTCTGGAGAGCAAGCCATAGTAGGCGTCGGAGGCGAGTCCCCGCTTCCGATAATCCTGATTTCGTAAGAATCTGCCTCTGCCTCGACTGTGGGAAGCGCCGCCGGAACCGCTGCCGATAACGGGAATTCCGTAAAATTCCGGGACGGAACAGAGGGAAGCGCGGCAGCATTGGCGACAGCTTTCTCCGGCCTCGCTCCCAAGGAAGTCGTACCAGTACCCTCAGATTGTTGTTGCTCTCCGTAATTGTCTGGCTGATGATAATGAGGCAGTCATCCGGGCGGGCCGTATTCGACTTCCGGATTTGTGGAGGAACAAAACGGCATGCGCCTCACTCTCTCGGTTAGTCTCCTTCTGCTCACGGCGACTTCGTCCTTCGCGGCCGCTTTCGGGTACGACGGATCGGTGCTTATTACCGGTGGGCCGGGGTACAATTCCATAAATGGGGCCGCACGTCGGACATGCGCACGCGGCAGGCTATCACCGACACTGGACTGCTCGGCGAGAGGATGCTCGCCGTCGGAGATCGTATTTCGGCTCTGGAGCGTCAACGGGGCGCATGACGGCCCGGTAAAGAACTCGCTGCGATTCCGTTACCGCTCCACTATTTAAATCCCGGGCATCGGAATGCACTCGAGGATCTGCACAGAGGCGCCGGGCATGTGGAAATGGGGGTGATCCTTCATCAGGTTCGCGGCCTCTTCGAGCGACCCGGCCTGAAGGAATGTGTAGCCCGTGATGGAGGTCTTGCCCGGGACCACGGAGCCTCCCGCCACGGTGGTTGACTTGTCCAGAGGTGCACCGAGATCCACCACCGCGCCGCCGCACTTCTCGTGCCAGGCTTGCCACGCTGCCATACCCGCTGCCATTTGCTCCGGCGTGGACTTGGCAAACATCTCCGAGACCGTGACACCGCTGGTCAATGCGCCTTCCGACCGGTACAGGACGAGATATTTATTCATACGCGTCCCTTCATACGATTAAGACAGTTCATTAAAGGAGGGACGCTCGCAATGATCAACGGCGCGCATGTGGTCGTCTACAGCCGGGACCCCGAGGCGGACCGCGCCTTCTTTCGTGACATCCTGGGATTCCCCTGCGTGGACGCCGGTCACGGATGGCTGATCTTCGCCTTGCCGCCGGCAGAGGCGGCCTTCCATCCCGCCGAGAGCAACGATCGGCACGAGCTTTATCTGATGTGCGACAACCTGAAGACGGAGATGGCGGCGCTCCGCGGCAAGGGCGTTGAGTGCTCGGCGGTGCTCGAAGAGCGCTGGGGTTCGATCACGAAGATTCGGCTGCCGGGCGGAGGCCAGATTGGCCTGTATGAACCGAGGCACCCCAGGCCGGCATAGTGCCATATATATGTTACGCTGTCGTCGTGAGAAGAACCACCATTTTTCTGTCTGATGAGCTGCACGGGAAGCTCCGGGAGGACGCCTTTCGAGCCAAAATCAGCATGGCGGAACTCATTCGCTTAAAGCTGCAGGGCTCACCAGGACCGTCCCGTCGGCGCGCAGCTTCGCCGGACCCGATTTTGAAGGTGGCGGGAGTCTGTCGCGGCCCGGTTCTTTCCACCGGGATCGACGACGCCCTTTATGGCCGTTAGCCGGCTCTTCGTAGACACCTGGGGCTGGCTGGTCCTTGCAAATGACCGCGATCCCGCCTTTTCCAGTGTGTCGCGCATCCGCGCCAAAGCGGCGGGTGCGCCCGGCGCCTGGGTAACAACCGATTATGTCCTCGATGAGACCATGACCCGGCTCTTCGCAATGGCGCCGTTCGCCGAAGCGCGTCGATTCGTGGAAGGAATCTTCAAGGCATCGCGCGAGGGACTCCTGGACATCGAACACATGACCCCGGAGCGGTTCAGTGAAGCCTGGCGTCTCCGGCTCCGCTACAAGGACAAGCCGCGCATTTCATTTACCGATCTCACCAGTTTTGTCGTCATGCGCGAACTTGGTCTCACGGAGGTGTTGACCGGCGACGCGCATTTCGAGCAAGTGGGAATGGGATTCGCCCGGCTGCCTTAAACCTGAAATCGCTGCATAACGGTATTCTCATAGAAGGAGCCGAAGCGATGGAAGTGCATGTCAAACCCGAGGTGCAGGCGAAGCTTGACCAGATGGTCCGTGAGAGCGGACGCCCGAGCGACGAGCTGGTTGAAGACGCGCTGATTTGCTATTTCGACGAGCTGGCACAGACGCGGAAAATGCTCGACAGCCGGTATGACGATCTGGAAAGCGGCAAAGTGAAGCTCATCAGCGGTGAAGAGGTGAGAGCGCGGCTGCGCGCGAAAAGCGCTGCCCGTCTTGCCGAAGGTTCATGATTCAACGAGCCGCCTCGCTCCACTATCGAAGACGCAGGATCATCTGATCCTCATCAACGTATTTTGAGCCCACCTTCAGAGCATTCGGCTCCGTCCCGTACTTCTCAAACGCGAAGCTGATGTATAGTTGCTTCGCCGCGTCCTGGCACGTCGCAACGGCAAGCAGAATCTGTTCCAGCGACAAATCCCGCTTTGCTCTTTCGAGGAGCGCAGTGATGAGCGCGCGCCCTGCGCCTTTGTGCCTGTACGCCGACGTCACATAGACGCCGAAAATGTGTCCTTTGTGCCTTTCCTTCAACCCCGTTTCACGGATGAAAGTCGCCATCCCGATGAGGCTGTGGTCTTCGAAAGCACCGAGATGGAAACTGCCTTCGGGCGCATCCCGGAACCGGCGCGCAGCCTCTTCGATCGTGGTTACGCGGTGCTCTTCCGCAGCCTTCCCGAATGCCAGAGGCTCGTTGTCGAGGGCCTCCAGCCTGATCTGCCACCACGCTGCGGCGTCGCTTTCCCCCAGGACGCGTATTTCCATTCGTTCCATTCCAAGAGGTGGGTGCTCTTTGGTACGGGTGCTCTTAAGGTCGACTCCAAAGCCTATCGGGCGCCTGCGTGCTCGGCTCGAAATTTCCCCGGCGTCATGCCTGTAAACCGGCGGAAGACTGTGTTGAATTGACTTTGGCTGGTGAAGCCACATCGATGCGCCACCTCGGCGAGCGGCAGATCTGCATGCGTGAGCAGTTCCTGTGCTTGTTCCACCCGTCGCTGGCACACGTACCGATGCGGAGCAAAGCCCGTCGCTTGCCGGAATAAGTCGGCGAAGTAGTGGGGACTCAGTCCGGCGACTTTGGCAAGCGCATCGATAGAAAGATCGCGTTCGAGAGACTGCTCAATGTATTGGCGAACCCGGCGTTCGCGCGCCGGTCCAAGGCCGCCGCGAAGGTCGGGCGGTAAATCCGCACCGGCGTTGTAGCTGCTCACCAGATGCGTTGCCAGCACCGTCGCAATCGAATCGGCCAGGCGCCTGCAAAGCTTGTGCGTGCCGCCGCATTCGCGATAGAGAGCACGCGCTGATTCCTCGATCAAAGGATCGCGCACGAGGTGCGCTGCTTGCAGCTCAAAGCGCTTGCCATGCAAAGCCTCGGCTGCGACGGTCGAGAGAAAGCGCTTGCTGAAATAGATGTGGACCAGAATCGCGCGGCGCTGCCACAGTGTGCGATGGGGTTCACCAGGCGGGATGATGGCGACTACATTTCCGCTCGCTTCGCGTCGTTCTGTAGATCGGGAGCCCGTCCGCCATTCCATAAGGACGTGGGCCTCCAGTCCGATGGTGATCTGCGCACATTCATGGGTATGCTCGCGCCATCTGCTGCGCGGTTGATCGGCCGCATAGATACAGTAGCCATCGCCTTCAAACCAGAAGTGCTGTGAGGGCAGCGGGTCTTCGGCCCCCACGAGAACCGCGCGGTTCAACGCACGCTCTGACATGACCTTCACCCTCGACTTATTCCAAAGATTTCAAAATCTTCAGGAAGAAACGCAAAGACAAGCGATTCGAAATCCCCCGATACTCGAAGAGTCCGATCGCGGGCGGCTGCGCTTCCCCAGACAAGCTATCACGTATGGAACTCGACCTCCACCGGTTGCCGGAGAAGCTCGGTCGCTCAGGGCGGAAAAGATCCACGCCCGGTATTCGATTACCGGATTCACAAACCATGCAAATGCACGCGAAAGACCTCAAAAAAAACATCCAGATGCTGAGCCTGGAGCTGAAAGACATTGATGCGGCGATTGCCGATTTCGAGCGCCTGGAGGCAAAGTCTCATGCCATGGCTATGGCATCGAAGCCGAAGTATGCCGGCGCGAAATTGTCTGACGTGAAGCGGAAGCGGCGCCGCGCGCGACTTACTGGCGGCTTGCCACGAAAAGCAGCAGCCCGAAGATAGCCGCCGGGATCATGGCCAGCGTCGAAAAAGCCACGATTCTTTTCCGCAAGGGCGGCTGGTCGCGCCGCGGCACACGGACGCCGTCAGGGTGTTCCAGATCGTAACTGAATTCAACCGCACTGCGATACCGTTTGTTCGGATCGCGCCGCAATGACCGGCTCACGATCTCCTCGACCTGCGGCGGAATGCCGGATACAACTTCGGACAGCGGCTCCGGATCGCTCACGAGCCGGGCATTCATCACCGCGAACGGATTGCTCCCTTCAAATGGCGTCCGGCCGGCGAGCATTTCATAGAGGATGACGCCGAGCGCATACAGATCGCTGCGCGCGTCGCCGTACTTGCCCTTCACCTGTTCCGGCGAAATATAATCCGGCGTTCCCAGCATGGTCGACGAATTCTTTGCGAATGCCATCCCGCCCGTACGCTCGTTTCCCGCCACACCGAAGTCGATGATCTTAATGCGGTCGCCCGCGCCCACGATGATGTTCTCGGGCTTCAGATCGCGATGCACAATGCCGCGCGCATGAACGTGGTACAGCGCGTCGCAAACGGCAATCGCGATTCCCAGCGCGCGCCGGACAGGCAGCTTCCCTTCCCGGGTCATGATGCGGCGCAGAGATTCGCCCTCCGCCCACTCCATGGCCATGTAGAGCCGCGTGCTTCCGCGATCCGGCAACACCCGCACCACGCCCGGATGGTCCATCTCACGGCCGATCCGCATCTCGCGGTGAAAGCGTTCGACGAAGACGGCATCGGAACCGGCCTTGGGATGCGGAACCTTGAGCGCAACCTGGCTGCCCGTGCGCAGATCGGTCGCGCGGAATGCCGTCGCCATACCGCTCACGTTAAGCAACGCTTCGATGCGGTAGTCGTCGAGCACGTCGCCGGGGGAGAGTGGTGCCATTACTCCTGAAACTAGCCCGCGATGCATAAAAAAAGCATAGGGAAAGTCTTGGGAGTTCTTTATGCGGCGGACTTGGCAGGCGAAACCGCCTGCCCCACATGTGTGGACAGGCTTCAGCCTGTCCTGGTTTTCAGGCCCGCGCCGCGCGCATCAATTCCGCCGCATTCCGCAGCGCTTCGGGCGTCAGTTTCCGGCCACTCAGCATCCGGCCGATCTCCTCCGTGCTGGCTTTGGCATCGAGTTCTTCGATCTCGGCAACCGTGCGGCCCTCGCGCTCGAATTTGCCCACGCGATAGTGATGATCCGCGAAACAGGCGATCTGCGCCAGATGCGTCACGCACAAAACCTGGTTCCCCGCGGCCAGAGCCTTGAGCCGTCGCGCCACGCCTTCCGCGGCGCTGCCGCCAATACCGGCGTCGATTTCGTCGAATACGAGCGTTCGCGGAGTTTCCCCCTGTGCCTGTGAACCAATCAGGCAGGTCTTAAGCGCCAGCGCAATGCGCGATAACTCGCCGCCCGAGGCGATCCGTTCCATCGGCTTCGGTTCCTCCCCCGTGTTTGGCGAGACGAGGAAGCGCGCGCAGTCGCTGCCCGACGCGGACCACTCGGCGGGGTCGACCTCGATGCGAAATACGGTTCGCTCCATGGCGAGAGACTTCAGTTCCCGCTCCACGCGTTTCGCCAGGTCGCGCGCGGCGTCTTTTCGCTTCGCCGACAGTTCTTCCGCGGCCGTCTCGTATTCGGTCGCCAGCCCGGCGCGCGCACGTTTCAAAGCTTCGAGGCGCTCGCCGGAGCTCTCGACCTCGCCGATTTCGCGGGTGACATTGTCGAGAAAAACCAGGATTTCTTCAGCGGATCCACCATATTTGCGCTTGAGTTTGTCGATCGCGGCAAGGCGCGCTTCGATCTGTTCGAGCCGCGCGGGATTGGCTTCGACGCGGCCCAGGTAATCGCGCAGCGACCAGGCAACTTCCTCGATCGCGATCACAGCCGGTTCGAGCGCCTGGCGAACGGTCTCCATCCGGCCGTCGATTCTGGCCAGTTCGTCCAGCCGTTTCGCGACAGCGCGCACGCCCGACAGCGCCGACTCCGGCGATTCGTACAGAATCTCGAACGCCGCCGCCGCCGTTTCCAGCAGCCGTCCGGCATTCCTCTGGATTTGCCGCTCGGCTTCGAGTTCGGCATCTTCGCCCGCGCGCAGCCCCGCCGATTCGATCTCCTTGCGCTGAAACTGCCACAGATCGAGCAGGCGCAGCTTTTCCTGTTCGGCGCTCTCGAGGGCTTCGATCTCTTCGCCGGCGCGCTTCCACGCAAGGAAAAGCTCGCGCACACGGCCGCGCAGGCCCCGCGCGCCGGCGAACGTATCGAGAATCGAAAGCTGCGCCGCCGGTTCGAACAGGAGCTGCTGATCGTGCTGGCCGTGGATGTCGCCGAGGTGCGCCGCCAAATCCTTCAACAGCGTCACAGTCGCGGGGCGGCTGTTCACGAAAACCCGGCTTTTGCCATTCGACAGGATCTCGCGATCAAGCAGAAGTTCACTTTCGTCGGGATTGTGACCGGCCTCTTCGAGCACCCTCGCCGCACCGCCCGGCGCCTCGAACAGGCCGGAGACGCGCGCGCGTTCCGCGCCGGAACGGATCATGTCCATCGAGGCCCGTCCGCCCAGCAGCAGGCCCAGCGCATCCACCACGATCGACTTGCCGCTGCCCGTTTCTCCGGTGAGCAGATTAAGCCCGGCGTGAAACCGCACGCGCAGGCGGTCCACCACAGCATAGTTCTCGACCACCAGCTCGTGCAGCACTCGTCCGATTATAAGAGCGGGCTTGGAGGGGCGTTGTTATTACAGTTGCGAAAACACAGGTTCGACGGCTCCGCGTGATAGATTTGGAATGGAGGATACACGTTGCCGAGTCCGCTTGCGGCTCTTTTTTTATTGCAATCGAATGTATGGGATCTCGTTAGTCAAGGCACCGCGCTGACCTATGCGGTTCTCTTCATCCTGCTGATTTTTTCCATTGTTTCCTGCTCCATTATTTTCTCCAAATGGTCGTCGTTCGGCGCCGCGAGCAAGAGCGACGAGCGTTTTCTTCGGGCGTTCCGGAAAGCCAACGGCCTCGAAGCAGTCGTCGTAGCCAGCGAGCAGTTCCGTCCTTCGCCAATGGTGGCCGTGTTCGACCAGGGTTATCAGGAGG
>Ga0181521_10004089_pt1 | contig 16863 bp, 19 predicted proteins | sample PEATcosm2014_Bin_32_FD_119764 | JGI IMG/M metagenome (GOLD analysis project Ga0181521, IMG submission 119764) | Peatland microbial communities from MTU Mesocosm Facility, Houghton, MI, USA - PEATcosm2014_Bin02_60_metaG | ecosystem: Environmental > Terrestrial > Soil > Wetlands > Peat | place... | reverse complement strand
CAAGGCCGCGGCCGCGCTGGACGAGTCGTTCGTGTTGGAAGTGCTGCTCACCGCACTAACTGCTGAAGCCATAAAAACCTCCTGTCGAGTTCTCTCCCGCGGCGAAACTGGATTCCAGTTCTTCGACCCAGCGGGGCTGGTTGGATGGATTGGGATTGCGGCGGCTGCCTTCCTGCTGCGACCCGCCTTGCTGCTGCGGTTGCCCGTCGCCACCGCGCGAATGATTGGTGGATGCCTGGGGAGATGCGGCCGATGCCACCGGTGCGGTGGACGTGCCTGGCCGCCACATCTCGCTGCGGTAGCCGGTTTCCTCTAGCCGGCTCTGCAAGTCGGAGAGGCCTTGCCGCAGACCGCTGTTCAAAGTGGCGTCGCCACTGTGCACCGAGACGCGAACCTCGGTGCCCTGCTGCACCACCCGCACGTCTACCCGCTCGTTGCCCGGTTGATTGACCTGCAGCGAGATGTTCTTGAGGGGAGTGGAAGGCTTCGACACGTTTTCCGGGCCCGAAGCCGGTGCTTCGGCGCGGGGGGCGGCCGGTGTAGCGTGGGCCGATGGCGCCGGCGCCGATGCCGGTTCCGCGGTGCGTTCCACGGCGCCAGTTACGGCGGGCATGGATGCATGCGGCTCCGCGGGTGCGGCCGTCTCATCCTGCCCCGCGGTCTCGATCTTTTTGTTGGCCGACGCCACGGCGGAAGCCGACGCCATCTCGGCCGGCAGCGTGGAATGGGTGGAGTTGTCGGTGGATTCAACCCGCGCGGCGAAGGCCATTTCCGGGGAAGATGCTGCCGGTCCGCCGGCGGTCGTGACGGCTGGAGGCGCCGGTTCCGGAACCTCTTCCGGTGCGCCGTGGGAAACCGGCGGCTTCACTGCGATGTCCGAATCGTCATTATTAGAAGGATCGCCATTAGCAGGGGTCGCCGGCGCGGTAAGAGTCGGGGCGATTTCCAGGGTGGGCGCGGAAGGAACAGGTACAGTCGCGGTCTGGTTGCCCTCGGCGGATTGTTTCGGGGCCGCGTTGGCATTCGGGGCCGGGCGCTTCGCGGTGCTGGCGGGCGCGGGCAGTACGGCCGGAGTCTTCTCGACGAAGGGTTGCGGAAGCGTGAGCGCTTGCTGGATGGTTGCCTTGGTCAAGCTCTCCCCGGCAGCGGCCGGAGCATGGGGCGCTTCCGTAATTCCGTTGAGTTCATTCGCGAACCGCGCACCGCTCCCTGTGCCGGCTTCGTCAAATGGGCGGAGTGCCGCGGCGAGGAGAAGAGAAGGCGCGGCAGCGTGCGCAGCGGAGGTGACGGTCACGCGGCGGGAAAATGCAGATCGAACACCATCGGGCGCCGCTATTCTTTTCAACCCGATAGCCGCGTGATGGGGGTGTTACGGTTTTGACTGTCAAGCTCCCGAGTCAAACTTTTGACGAGCCGTGGCCCTGCTTATCCGTACACATCGCTCTTTCTAACGGATTTTCTAGAAATTTTTTCCGGAGCCAACTTAGGCCACTCAGTTGCACACCCGCTCACCAGTCGCTCGTATGGATAACCTGACCATCGCCGCGGCCAGCGGCTTGCGATCGCGCATGGAATCGCTCGACCTGCTCGCCAATAACCTCGCCAATTCCGCGACGGCCGGCTTCAAACGCGACCTGGAATTCTACGGCACTTACTCCTCGTCCGATTCCGACGATCCCATCAATGGAGGCCCCAGTTCGGTGCTTCCCACGATCGAAAAGCAGTGGACCGATTTTTCGCAGGGCCTCATTACCGAGACCGGCAATCCGCTCGATATCGCGCTCACCGGCAACGGCTTTCTCGCCGTGAACGGGCCTAAGGGGGCCTTATATACCCGCGCCGGAAATCTGAAAGTGCTTACCTCGGGCGCATTAGCCACCAGCGATTCCTATCCGTTGCAAGACACATCCGGCGGGACAATCCAGATTACTCCCAATAAACCGATTACCATTCTTCCCGACGGCACAGTGCAACAATCCGGCCAGTCCGTGGGACAGATCAACGTGGTGGCGTTCAAATCCACCAATTCCCTTCGCAAAATGGGGAGCACGTGTTTCGAGAATACCGACCCGAAAAATGTTCCCGCGGCGGCCACCGGTGTAACGATCAAACAGGGCCAGATCGAAGGTTCCAACGTTCCCGTCGCCGATGCCGCCATGCGGCTGGTGGGAGTCATGCGCCAGTTCGAGATGCTGCAAAAAGCAATAGGCGTCAGCAATGACATGGACACGAAAACCATTCAGGAGGTCGCGCGCGTCGGCGCCTGACGCGCCCGCCGGGCAGAAAAAGGAGTGCTCACATGATGAATCGCATAACCCATAACACCGTCGCCGCGGCGATCGCTCTGCAAAATGCCGCCGAGCAGCGCCGCGCCCAGACTGCCGCCGCTCAGACAACCCAGCAAGCCGGCGCGCAGTACAACTTCGCGGAGATCTTCGGCGGCGGCGTTGCAACCGAGAGTGCCGCGAATCCGCCCACCCCCGCCGCAACTCCCCAGCAAAACAGCTTCGGTACCGTGATCGCGGCCGCTACCGCCCAGGTAATAAAAGAGGATTCCGGCGAAAGAGAACCGGCAACAATTCCGTCCAACACGGAGAGCACAACCGAGTCCACCACTCCGGCTACGATCTCTGACACAACCTCGGCGACTACCGCCGCGACCACTACCACAGCGACCGCTACCACAGCGGCCACTACCACAGCGGCCACTACCACAGCGGCCGCCGCCACTACTGCCGCGACCACCACCTCGAGCAGCACGGGTACAACTCCGGGTGTGGAGGCGGTGGTTGCCGCGATCATGAACGGTTCCCTTCAGGCGACCTACGTCACCAATCCGGCGCAATTGCAGGAAACCACGCCCGTCGGGACGGATTACATGCCGAACTTCTATTACGCTTCCGATCAGACCGCGTCGCAATTGGCGCAACTGCTGGGCGGAACGGTGGTGCAAAGGCCGGCGTTCGGACAGGTGCAGGGATGGACGGAGCCGCTTGCCAATTTCATCCAACTGCCCAACGGCCAAACCTTCAATGCGGCCGACGTGGCATATTTCACCAAATGCGGCGACGAGGGCCCGGCCCAACTTACCGCCGACATAACTGCAACCATCAATGAGGGGGCCGCCTGGACTAAGTATTACCAGGATGGCGGCGCAATGCCGTTCTTCCCGGAGGGATATGTGGGACCACCCATTTCGGGTACGACTTATCCCGCCAGTATGATCGGCACGGACGGCAACGTGATCAATCCGGCGGGGTAGCAAATCCGCTGGGAATCGGGGATTTAATATATGATTCGAGCACTCTATAGCGCCGCGAGCGGGATGACCGCCCAGCAGCTCAATGTCGATAACATCGCCAATAACCTGGCCAACGCCAATACCACCGGCTATAAGATGCGGACGCCGCAGTTTCAGGACCTGCTGTATCAGAGCATCGTCCAGCCCGGGGTGAACGCGGGCCAGCAAACCACCGTGCCAGCCGGCTTGCAGCTTGGCCTCGGCACGCGCGCCGCGTCCAACGAGATCATCTTCACGCAGGGCAGTCTGAACCAGACCGGCAACCCGCTCGATATCGCCATCCAGGGCAGCGGATTCTTCCAGGTGAAATTGGCCACGGGGCAATTGGCTTACACTCGCGACGGCTCGTTTCAGATGGATAAGAACGGCATCGTGGTGGATTCGAGCGGCAACCCGCTCGATCCCCAGATCACCATCCCGCCCAACGCGCAATCCGTCACCATCGCCACCGATGGCACCGTCAGCTACATGACTCCGGGCCAGACCAGTTCGCAGCAGGCGGGGCAGATTCAGCTCGCCATGTTCCAGAATCCCGCCGGCCTGACGAGCATCGGGCAAAATCTCTACCAGCCGACCGACGCCTCGGGCGACGCCACGGTGGCCGCTCCGGGCGGAACCGAAGGGCTTGGCACGCTGATGCAGGGTTACACCGAACAATCCAACGTCAGCGTGGTGGACGAGTTCATTAACCTGATCGTGGCGCAGCGCGCCTACGAGGCCAATTCCAAGGTAGTCAAAGCCGCGGACGAGATGTACCAGCAGGTCAACAATCTCAAGCAATGAAGCTTCGTATCCTATTTGTGCTCGGCTGGACGGCGTGGTTCGCTCCCGCGCAAGAACCGTCCTGCCGTCCGGTGGAGGGCGACCGCATCCTGGCACGAGATCTTGCGGCTGCCCTTCCGGAATTCAAGCCCGCTCCCGCGGAAGCTTTGGTCGGACAAGCGCCTCTGCCGGGCGCGCGGCGCACTTTCCACGCCGCCGAACTGCACGCCCTGGCGCACCGATTTGGCGTGGCGCTCTCGTCGGACCAGGACATCTGTTTCGAATGGCCTTCGGGGCCGCTCGATCGCGCCCGCGCCATCGCGGCCATGCGAGAATCGCTCGAAATCGACGGCGCCGCGATCGAGATCAAGGAAGCGAGTTCCGACCGTGTGCCGGCGGGCCGCATCGAATTTCCGCTCAGCGGTCTTGGAACGCCTTCGCCCACGGGTCCGGAAGCGCCGGTGCTGTGGAGAGGGGACGTGGTCTACGGCGACGATCATCGCTTCGCCGTCTGGGTCCGCGTGACGCTGGCCGCGCCGTGCCAGCGATTGACGGCGGCTGAAAATCTGAAGGCCGGCCGGACCATCGAAGTGCGCCAGATCCGCGCCGCCGCTTCCACGTGTTTCCCGCTGCCGGCGAAGCAGCAGCTTACCTTAGCGCAGATCGCCGGGATGTCGCCCATCCATTCCATCGCCTCGGGCGCCGAACTTCGGCTCGAGTTACTGGCCCCGCCCAACGACATCAATCGCGGCGACCCCGTGCATGTCGAAGTCCGCTGCGGCAATACGCGACTGGTGCTGACGGCGCGCGCCCTCACCGGCGGCCGCAGCGGCGAAACCATTTCCGTTCGCAATCCAGAAAGCAATAAGACTTTTCAGGCTCGCGTCACCGGCAAAGGCGCCGCCCTTGTCGACGCAGGCTCTCCGAAAGGGATTTGAGATGCGTTTTCCTATTCCACTATGGGGTCTGACCTTGGTCGCGCTGCTTCTGGCCGGACCGGGTTATTGCGCCGGCAAGAAGGCCAAAAAATCCACCCAGCCCAGCGCGCTCGATAAGTACTTGCAGGAAGCGCTCAAGCAACCAGAGACGCCGCCGCGGCCCTCGTCCGGCTCGATTTTCTCTTCCGCCTCCCGCCTTACCGATCTCGGCAGCGACGTGCGCGCCGCTCAGGTGGACGATCTGGTCACCATCGTGGTGAACGAATCGGCGTCCGCGGTAGCTACCGGCGCCACCCAGACGTCGCGAGCCTCCGCGGCCACCAGTTCGATCACGGCGCTGCTCGCGCCCAAAAGTCCCGGAGGCGCATTGTCGAACCTTCTGAACACTTCGTCCACCCAAACCTTGAACGGCCAAGGCACCACCTCGCGCGGCTCCACGATTTCGGCGACCCTCAGCGCCCGCGTCACTCACGTGCTACCCAACGGCTACCTGGTGGTCGAAGGCACCAAAGACGTTCTGGTCAATTCCGAACATCAACTGGTCACCGTCCGCGGCGTGATCCGCCCGGCCGATTTGACCGCCGGCAACATCATCACTTCCAACCAGATCGCCCAGATGGAGATCAAGATCGACGGCAAGGGCGTAGTCAACGACGCCATCCGCCGGCCGTTCTTCCTCTGGCGCTTGTTGCTCGGCATCCTGCCGTTCTGAGGCGTCATGAAAGCGACTTTGGCTTCGTTTCTCGTTCTGGCCGCGCCCCTCGCCGGCGCGACCGGCACGGTCCGGCTGAAGGAACTGGTAACGCTGGAAGGTGTGCGCGACAACCAGCTCATGGGTTACGGACTGGTAGTCGGGCTGGCCGGCACCGGCGACCGCCGGCAGACCATTTTCTCCGCTCAGAGCGTGGCCAATCTGCTCGAGCGCATGGGCCTCACGGTCGACCCCACCACGATTCAGGTCAAAAATACCGCCGCCGTCATGGTGACCGCTACCTTGCCGCCATTTGCGCAGCCCGGTTCGCGCATCGACGTCACCATTGCCGCCATGGGCGATGCACCGAGCTTGTCAGGCGGAATTCTGCTCATGACCGGCTTGAAGGGCGCCGACGGTCAGGTTTACGCGGTGGCCCAAGGTCCCACAGTAATGGGCGGGTTCACGGCCGGGCAGGGAGCCAACGCCGCCGCCGTGAACCACCCCACGGTTTCGCGCATACCCGATGGCGCGATTGTCGAGCGCGGAGCCCCGTCGCCCAGCTTGGGCAGCCAGATCCACCTGCAACTGGGCCACGCCGATTTTGCCGTGGCGTCGCGGGTGGCGGAGGCCGTGAACCAGCATTTCGGCCAGGTGGCCCACGCCGATAACGCCGCGCTGATTTCGGTTGCGCTGCCCGCGGAGTTTTCCAAGCGAACCACCGAATTCGTGGCGGAACTGGAAGCTCTGACCATCGAGCCGGACGCCGCCGCCGTGATCGTGGTCAACGAGCGCACCGGCACCATCGTGATGGGCAAGAACGTGAAAATCGCGCCCGTAGCCATCATGCAAGGCAACCTGAGCGTGGAAATTCAGACCACCTACGACGTCTCCCAGCCCATGCCGCTCTCCGGCGGCCAAACCACGGTGACGCCGCAGACCAACGTGTCGGTCAAGCAGGAACCGGCGCGCAATCTGATGCTGAAAGAAGGCGCGACGGTGGAAGAGTTAGTGCGCGCATTGAGCGCGATCGGCTCCACGCCCCGCGAAATCATTTCGATTCTCCAGAATTTGAAGAGCGCGGGAGCCTTGGATGCCGAGCTCAAGGTAATTTAAATGGGCACGAACGATAACCAAGCACCGCTCCCTCGCGGTCGCGGCTCATTAACGGAGGTTTTATGACGATTGATTCCACCGCAGCCGCGACGGATGTCACCGGCCTTGCGTCCAAATCCAAGGACACTCCGGACAAGATTTTGAATGCCGCCAAACAGTTCGAGTCTCTGCTGGTGGCTCAAATGATGAAATCCATGTCGGATAGCGAAGGTGGATGGCTCGGTACCGGCGAGGACCAGTCCTCTTCGGCCGCCATGGAATACGGCCAGGAAGCTTTCGCGCAGGCGGTTTCCGCTAACGGCGGTCTGGGACTGGCCAAAATGGTGGCCGACGGATTGATACGCGCCGCCAAAGACTGATGTCTTTACGCGCTCCAGCCCTGTCCCGCGTATTCCGCCTGTGCCGCGGCGAAGGACTGCAGCCCGCGCTGCGGTTCGGCGGAATCCTGCGACTCGGCCTGCGCGGCGGGGCGAATCGCGTTCCACGCTTCTCCCAACGTGCGCAGCAGCGACTCCACTTCGGCCAGAGGGGCGTCTTCCTGGCGGATGTTCGCCGTGAGCAGCCGCAAGCGCATGTACTGGTAGAGCGCCGCGAGATTCCGTGCGATGGAGCCACCGGCGTCGCGATCGAGCGAGCAGTTCAGCTCGTCAATCGCGGCGATGGCGCGCGATATGGAGTGCCCGCGGGCGGCGATGTTGCCTTCGGCCAGGTGTCGGCGCGCGTCGCCAACCATCGTCAGCGTGTGCTCGTACAGGATATGCACCAGCTCGAGCGGATCGGCGGACAAAACTCTCGTATCGAGGTAGACATCTCTCCACATGTTGTTTGCGTTTCTCCCTTGGAACGCTGCTATTTCATTTGCGCCAGTTGCAGAACTGTTTCGGGCGGAATCTGGTCAAGAACTTCGCCGGTATTCTGGTCGACAATCTGGATCACCGGCTTGCGGGTATCCGGGTCGCGGGTAAAAGTAAGCTGGCGTCCTTCGCCCATCAATTCGGACTTGTTGACTTCGTGGACGGCCGTCACCAACTGGCGAATCGGCACGTCATTTTCGTTCGTTGGCGTAGGAGCGCTCACCGCGGTGCTTACGCCCATGGAATCGACTCGCGGTATATCCATGACCTACCCTCCAAAGGACATTTCGACGTTGGGTAGGGTTTTTTCGAGGAATTATTAGGTGCGAGGCTCGCTAATGCATTGGAAGTATGTGATTTTTATAACTTTCCTGGCGGTTTCCGCGGGTGCGCAACCGGCCCCGGCCCCGGCAGTGACCGACGCGGTAGCCAGACAGCGCGATGCGACCGCCACCATGCAGGAATCGCTCGCCAAGCAGCGGGCTTCCATCCAGCAGCAGACGGCTGCTACCGGAAGCGGCGGCTTTTTCCTTCTGCCCCGCGCGGCGAGCCTTGGCGGAGTGACCGCTACCCTGCCCGCGCCCGCTCCCAGCGTGCCGATTGCCCTCGAGTGCGATCCCTTACCCGTCCCGCAAGTCGAATCGTTGGTCGGGGAAACCGCCGAGCGCGATGGCGTAGACGCCGATCTTCTGCGCACCGTCATGAAGCAGGAATCCGGCTTCCGCCCCTGCGCCGTTTCTTCCAAGGGCGCCATGGGGCTCATGCAATTAATGCCGGCCACCGCCGAACAACTCGGCATTCCCGATCCCTTCGATGCCGCCAGCAATCTGGATGGCGGAGCACGATTCCTGCGGCAGCTTCTCGACAAGTACAGCGGCGATATTCCCAAGGCGTTGGGCGCCTACAATGCCGGTCCCTCGAAAGTCGACGCTGCCGGCGCCGTGCCCAACATCCCGGAAACGGTGGACTACGTCCGTCAGATCCTGGCCGCGCTGCCGTTCCGGTAGTCAAATAATCCAAGCATTTACAAAAGGCACCGCTCCCTTGCGGTCGCGGCTCTTCATGCATTGAAACAACAGCTCCTACTGAGCCGCGTCAACTACTGAGCCGCGACCGCGAGGGAGCGGTGCTTTTTCTTTCGGAACAGCTAACTAATTTTGTAGGTGCCTCTGAAAGGCTGCCCAAATTCACGCCAGAATGCTGCTGCCGGAAGCCCCTGTCGCCGCCGACACGAACGACCGTTGCCCGCAGGTGCGAAATTCGTAATGAGAGATCGCCAGAATCGTTCCCCTATCGCTGACTGCCGTAGTCTTGCCGCGGACAACCAGCTCCAGTGGGCAGACGTTCTGCAGAAGATACGGCCAGGCAATCCGGAGTTCCACATCGCTTCCCTTCGGAGGAGGATCGTCGGCCACAAAGCGCACCGCGCCACGGCTCAAATCGGCTGTCAGACCGGACCCGAAATGCTGGACGCCGCCGAGCGTGTAGCTGAACTGCAGCTCCATCTCGTAGGCATAGCGGCGGTCGCCGCGGCGGTCGCCATGGATGATGTCAGTCCGGCCCATACAACGCTATCATCGGCAGTTTCGATCTTCCAGACCAGTCCTGAAAGTACCTCGAATAAAGGGCTTTCGTGCCGTAAGGTCTACGTCGGTTCCAGTACTGTCATACCACATTCGGATATAGGCGTACTGACCAAGCTGCGTATTGTAGGACCGGACAAACGCTCATAGGATCTTAACGGAAAAGAGGCTTGTTCCATGTTAGTTTTTGCAGTCCTGCTGCTCGTGGTGATTTCGATAGCCGCGACGCTCTGGATCGAGATGCGCCGGGACGAGCGGCGGCGCCGCTTGGTGAAGAACGTACAAGCGGTTCTAAGCGACGACGGTTTTCAACCCTCTGGAGAAACCCGGCTCAAGCGTGTGGCCTAACCGAGGACTCGGGCCGCTTCCGTTTTCGCGCCGAGTGTGTCCGGCGCCAACGGCATGCGTCTGAGACTGCCCTGGCATTGGTTCCGGAAACGCGTTTCGGTTGCGGAGCCGCCTCCACCGGTTCTGGTAACTGAGGCCCCCAAAAAAGAGAAAACCCTACGATGCCGCCGTGCGCGGCGCGGAGCTGCTGGAAAGAAACCAGGTCGAGACATCAGAATTACGAGAGTTGGCCAAGCTTCCGCCTTTCCGGCCGGTGGTGATCAGCCTGCTTCGGCTTTTCGACCGCTCCGACGTGGATATCCAGCAGGTGTGTAGCCTGGTGGAGGCCGATCCCTCGCTGGCTTCCGAAATCCTGGCCGTGGTGAATTCTCCGCTGTTCGCCGTGCCGCAGAGAGTCTTTCAACCGTCTCACGCCATCGTGCTTTTGGGCGCCGAGCGGACCAAATCGCTGGCCGCGACGTTGGCCATGCGGAGTCTCCTGGCGGGGCCCGCGGACCCCCATCGTGCGCCGCTTCTAGATCCACAGCATCGCCACGGCGACCATCGCGCGCCACCTGGCCCCGGTATTTCAGATCGCGCCTGAACACTCCCATGTCACCGCCCTGCTTCATGACCTGGGACGCAACGGCCTTCTGGCGGCATACCCCCAACGCTACTCCACTCTGGCGTGCACGGCTTATGAAAACACGTCCGAGATCCTCCAGGCCGAAGTGGCGGAGTTCGGGATGACTCATTGCCACGCCGGCGCCTTGTTAGCCCGGGCCTGGAAACTCCCGCCTGTCTTTGAGGAAGTTGCCGGACGCCATTATGAAAACCGTTCCGATAGCCCGCTGCCGATTTCCGTGGCGCTCGTCGTCCTGGTCACGCTCGGCGCGAGTTATTTGCCGGCGCACCGCCCAGCCGCGTCCACCCGATGGCCGCCCTGCGGCACGATTGAGCCGAATCACCGGCTACTGGCCGGCATCCGGGGCGCGGTCGGGCTGCTTTACAAAATCGAACGTGCAGGCGCGGCCCACGATCCCGAGTCCTTCGTTCCGCACGCCGGAGCCCTCTTTTTCCTGGAATTGGGCCTTGACGCCATAGGTATACTCCTCGCCTTCGTGGTTGAAGACCTCGCGGGCGTATTTGCGGGAGCCGACAATGCCCTTGACGTTCAGTTTGGCGCTGCCGTCCGCCGCAATCTTGCCTTCGAGCAGCAGATAGCCCGCCTCTCCCGACGTGCCGTGCTCTCCGCGCAGGGCGCCGCCGCGAATGACGCTCGCAAAATGCCACGTATAGCCCGAGGTGTTCCCCTTGGCGGGGCAGGTGAGAGTGGTGAGCCACTTTCCATCGAAACGCGCCGCCGGCGAAGGCGCGTCTTGCGCGGCGGCAAGAGCGGCAAGCACTGCCGCGAATGTGATTCCGATCGTCCAACTCCTCATGGTGGATGCCCGTTTATGGCGCGAGGTTGGCTTCCTTCAATCGCTCGGTGAGTTTTTCCGCGAACGGAGTGATGAGAGTCCCGGTGTTCTTTTCGTGTCCGTTCTTCATCCAGCCTTGCCGGATGATATCGGTATTCTCGTAGACTTTCTTCCCGTCCGGGCCGGTCAGCCAGTAATGAATTTTGGCATTTTCGCGTCCCGCCACCGTCCCCGCGGCCAACAGCATCCGCTCCGCCACGTTGCCCTTGTGCCACTCCAGAATTTCACCATCGAGAATGTAAACGCGGGCCGGAGCGGCGGGAGCGTCGCCAACCGCCTGGAACAAGTTCCCATCCTTATCGTTGAGCATGTTGATAGCCTTGTTCTGCAATTGATTCATCTCATAAGGAAAGGTCACGCCGGAAGCGAGGGTGAAGGCATGCACCACGATCGCCGGCTTATCCTGCGCGTATGCCGGCAGGAGCGCGATGGCCACCGTTAAGATGACCGGATTTATCCATTTAGACACGTTGCTACCTCCACTTCAGTAGCGACGGGAGCGGATAAAATGACTCACCGGGACGCGCCGTTCGCGAGCGCCTGCACGAACGGATGGCCCGAAAAATAATCGCCATAGGCCTGCGCGGCTACTGCCAGACCCTGGTGCGCGGCCTCGGCAGCCTCTTTCGCGCGGCCCGAGGCACGCAGCAATTCCATCAGGCGAACGTAGATCTCCACCGCGAGATCCGGCTGCCTGCTCATGGCGCTCTGTTGGACCGCGAGCGCGGCCCTTAGATGCGCTTCGGCCGAGATTTTCGATCCGCATCGGGCTTCCACGATTCCGGCAAAGAGATGATGCCGGATCTGGTCCACCGGGGCAATGTTGGTGTACACGATGCGCTGCTCCACATCGCGCAATCGGGCCAGCGCGTTCCCCTGGCCCGCGAGCGCTTCGTACGCCGCTAGTTGCAGCGCGCGCTCGTCCGGTTCCATGAAGGCGGCGCGGCGGCGCGTCACCAGGTCCAGCGCCTCGGACATCAATGCCACCGCCTGCGGATAATCGCCCCGCACATCCTCCTCGAATGCCCGGGCGTACAAGACCGGAACCAGCTCGATGAGCGGCTCTCCGTTGCCGCGGAGGGGCGGTTCGGCTTCCCGCAGCAGGTGTTCGCCGCCCTCCAGGTCGCCCTGGCGAAGGTGCAGCATCCCGATCCGGCTGAAGGAGATCGGTGCAAACGAAGGCTGGTTGGCGCGGGGGTAGAGCATGGCCTCCCGGTACATCGCCTCAGCCTCGGCGAGAGGCTCGCCGGCGTTCACCGCCATATACGCCGTGTCGTGCAATATGCCGCCAAGAGAATTGCGGTCCGCTGCGCGATCGATCTCCGCGGCCTGGCGGCATGCGCTCAGGGCCTCGGCGTAGTGTCCCTGAAATGAGCGGGCGTCGCACAGATTGACATATAGATTGCCGGCAAGCTTCGGTGCGCCGCCGCGAATCCGCGGAATCAACCGGATACCCTGAAGCAATTGCGCTTCGCCCTTCGCCGGTTCCCCCACCAGGGCATACGTGAATCCCAGGGTGGAACGGAGATCGGCTTCCGCTTCCGGATCGCTGCCAAGCGCCGGGGACAGGCGCGCGCAGGCGTTGTCCAGAATGTCGCTGAACTGAATGGCGTCGTGTTTGCCGCGAAGTGGGCTGTACCAGTAGGCGGCGGCGGAAAGGAACGTGTCTTTGGCGAATTCGCTAACCCGCTGGGCGCGCGCGGCCTGCGCCCTGGCCTGCGCCGATTGGTACAGCGAGACTACTGTCAGGCTCGCCAACGCCACAATCGCCAGCATGGACGCCAGTACCGCCGGCCAGTTCCGGGCCGCGAAACGCCGCGCCGTGTACCAGCCGGAATGCGGCCTGGCCAGTACCGGCCGGCCTTGGGTAAACCGCACCAGATCCTGCTTGACTTCGCGCACCGATCCGTACCGTTTGGCCGGTTCGCTTTCGAGCATCTTCAGCACGATGGTCGAGAGATCTCCCGCAACCTGGCGCCGCAGGCGGTCCCGGCTCAAGCTCCGCTCCCCCGCCGCGGCTTCCGTGATGGCATGCGCCGGCGCGTCCGGCGGCCGCCCGTGCAGCAGCCGGTCGACCGCATCGCCGGTGGACTTCGGGTCGCCGAATGGCCATGCCCCCGTCAGCGATTCGTAAAGAATCACGCCCAGCGAAAAGGCATCGCTCAGGGTGTTGACCCGCTCGCCGCGGAGTTGTTCGGGACTGGCGTAGCGCGGGGTGAGCGACGAAAACTGCGTGACCTTTCCCTCCGGATCGCGGACCAGTTTGGCGGTTCCGAAATCCAGCAGTTTCACGGTTCCGTCCGCGGTCACCAGGATGTTGCCGGGTTTGAGGTCGCCGTGAACGATCAGGTTCTGGTGCGCGAACTCCACGGCGTCGCACACCTGGAGAAACAGACGGATGCGCGCCTCGATCGGCAGCTTGTGGGTGGCGCAGTAACGATCCCAAAGCTCGCCGTCCACGTATTCCATCACGAGGTAAGGGCTGCCGCCGGCGACCACGCCGCCATCCAGCAGGCGGGCGATATTGGGATGCGCGAGCGCCGCCAGCAATTGACGCTCGTTCCGAAAACTTCGGACGAATACCTCGCCCGCCAGGTGCGGAGCCATCACTTTGAGCGCGACGGTCTGATCGAACTGCCCGTCGGCGCGGCGCGCCAGATAGACGGCGCCCATACCGCCCGTTCCCAGCAGGCGCTCCGTCACGTATGGTCCGAATCGCTGGTCTGCCTCAGGCGGTTTGTCGCCGCCGTCGTCAGCGCCGGGGCTTTGCACGCACAGTTCGCTGTGTTTCCGGTCGGCGCGGAGAAGGGAAAGGACCTCATCGCGAGCGCTTGTGTCGCGTCCAGTCTGCGCGGCGAGCCACGTCTCGCGCTCGGATTCCGGCCGGTCCAGCGCGGCATGAAACAGGTCTTCCACGCGGCCCCAGAATGATTCCATTTCGTGCGCCCCTCCAGGCGCTACTTCTCTGGCCGAAGCTCGCGGCAGAGCCAGGCGCAGGCTAACCTCATGTCACGGTCCACGGTGGCTTTCGACAGTTTGAGGATGTCCGCCGTCTCCTCGGCGGTGCACCCCAGGTACACGCGCAATTCCAGCACTTTCGCCTTGCGGGCATCCATCGTCTCGAGCCGCGACAGCGCACGGTCCAGATCGAAGGCATCTCCCTCGCGGTCGCCCAACCATCGGATATCGGTGGTAACCGGCAGCACGCGTCCCGTCGAGCGCTTTTCAGCCGCGCGCGCCCGGGCGTGGTCGGTCAGGATCCAGCGCATCGCCCGCGCGCAAAAGCTATAGAAATGCTCGCGATCCTTCCAGTCCGACAGCCTGGCTCCGGCGAGCCGCAGATACAACTCCCCGACCAGCGCCGTGGGTGGGAGCGTGTGATCCGACCTCTCGTGCGACATGCAGGCGCGCGCCATCAGGCGGAGCTTGGTGTAGGCGGCGGAAAGCAATTCGCGGAAGGCCTCGTCGCGGCCGTCGCTCCACTGCCGCAGCAATTGGGTAATTTCGCCTTCGGCGACCGGCGCAGAACTCATACTCCGCACTCCTCGAGCCTTCGCGTCTGCGGCTATTATACAGTAATTAAAGATCTGTTAGCCCTTTAACCTCCTTTAACGATCAGTTCCTCACTGATGTAGCGTCACCGGAGGCCAAAGTGACTCATCCTTAGACAGTATTGATTGGGGACAGGCCTCCCATCACAATAAGGGCTGCCCATCAGTCGATTGCGGAACGTTTCGGTCCTGCGGACTGCGCCATGACGATCTCCCCAACAGAACGGCAGCGTGCCAGGATCCTCTCCAATCCGCTCGCTGACGGTTTCAAGCTGACCATCCTGCGAATCGCGACAGGCGTGTTTCTGTTGGCTTTTTTCCTGGTGCGAGTGGCCGCGCCGGTGGCCGATCTGGACAACTGGCACCAGATGGCTCTCATCCGCGAAAGCCTGGCCGCGGGCCACCTGCTGAGGACCGACGTCTTCGCCTACACTCCCACGCTCCCTCAAGTGATCGATCACGAATGGGGCGCCGGCGCTCTGCTCTACATCACCGTGAAGGTGTTCGGCGGGTGGGCCATCGTTCCGTTGAAGTTTCTGGTCGTGCTCGCTACCGCCGCCGCCGTGGTATTTTGCTGCCGCCTGCGCCGGGCCACCTTCCAGGAGTTCACGCTATTGGTGCCCTTGGTGATTCCCGCCTTCGGCCTGGGCTGCGCCACGCTCCGCCCCCAGATTTACTCGTTTCTATTCTTTGCGGTCCTGCTGTACCTGCTGGAATTGGATTCGGCCGGCGGCAGGCGGTGGATTGGACCCTGGATCGCCATGGTGGTTCTGTGGACGAACCTGCACGGCGGTGTCGTCATCGGGATCGCCACGCTCGGTCTCTATTGGATCGAGCGCGTGGTGCGAGGCAAGCCTCACGCTCACATACCGGGTGTGATGCTGGTTTCGGCCGCGGCTATCGCCATCAACCCTTTCGGTATCGCTTATTATCGACATCTTTGGACCACGCTCCGAATGCCCCGGCCCGAAATTACGGAATGGTACGGGATTCAGGTCCTCTCCCGAGGCCACCAGGCGCTCTTTGGGTTGACCCTGGCAATTCTGCTGGCGCTGGTGTGGATGCGAGGCTGGCGGGCGAGCCGGGGCGCCCTGATCGTGTTGGCGATGGCCGGGGGCACGATTCTGCACGCGCGCATGATTCCGTTTTATACCGTGGCTTGGGCCGCCTATGTGCCGTCGCTGGTAGAGGGCACGCCGCTCGAACGTATTCTTCGCCTGCCGTTTCGGAATCGCCTCGCGGCGACCGCGGCTTGCGTTTGCCTGGCGATCTTTTTCATAGAAATGGGACTCTTTGTCCATGTCTACAGACTGGTCGTCCCCAACGACCGCTTTCCGGTGGGGGCCGTCCAGTACCTGAAGGAAGTTCATTTCCACGGCAACATCATGACCCATTTCGAACACGGCGGCTATGTTTCCTGGTGGTTGTACCCTGCCGTGAAAGTATCGATGGACAGCCGCTATGACGTGGCCTTCCCACCGGCGCTGGTCGATGAGAGCTACCGGTTTTATGAAGCCGGGCCGGATTGGCGGCGAACGCTCGCGATGTATCCCACGGACTTGGTGCTGCTTCCCGTTCATACGGCAGTTGCCGCCCTCATGCCGGAAACCGGTTGGAATCTTGTCTACCTCGATCGGTATTTTCATATCTACGCCCGCCCCGCTTTGCAATTGCCATTTTGCGATGGTTCGGATCGGGCCCTGCCGATCTCTTTCCCATAAGCTCTCGCGCGAAAATTGCCACGGCTCTCCCAATGGTTATCAGCGCTAGATACCGCTGTGGCTTGTGTTGTCAGGGGTGATCCGGAACACGAGGAACTGGTGATGCTCCTACCTCTGGTGGGCCGCGATGGTATGCATCCCTACAACAATCAGGATCACTCGATGCTGGCGGCAATGACCGCAGTAGATAATATCATCGCGGGCGTCCGGGGCAGGGAAAACCTGTGGGCCCTGAGCGCCGAACAGGGGTAACAGGAGGAGTCGCGGCAGCCATCGAAGGGCCGAAACCGCGGAGACCTGGTTGCGGTCGAGCAGCGAAATTACTCGAACGCGAACTCGTAAGCCCCGCCCTTGTGGACCGTCACACGAACCGCACCGGCGGCTCCCTTAAGAAAGCGCACTGCAATTCCGCCTGGCAGGCTGCTGAAAAAGGCACACAAGGGCCGCTGATAAACGCAGATGAACGCGGATAAGTTGCTTGTTTTCAATCGGCGTTTATCGGCGTTCATCTGCGGCTGGATCCATTTCCAGTGTTTTT
>Ga0181521_10004085_pt1 | contig 16871 bp, 16 predicted proteins | sample PEATcosm2014_Bin_32_FD_119764 | JGI IMG/M metagenome (GOLD analysis project Ga0181521, IMG submission 119764) | Peatland microbial communities from MTU Mesocosm Facility, Houghton, MI, USA - PEATcosm2014_Bin02_60_metaG | ecosystem: Environmental > Terrestrial > Soil > Wetlands > Peat | place... | reverse complement strand
TGATTTTGTTTCCATACGGGGGAGACAACGCTCTTTGTTTATGATATCCGACAGCCGATAGCCGCCTTTTTACTTGCTCTCCCGTTCCCTTTATGGGAACATAGGATTTGAGAATTATCAGCCGGAAGGCGATCCGGGAGTTCGGCAGGAAACATTCGGATGCCGTCGCCGCCTTGGATACCTGGGCCTTTCTGGTGAAGAATGCCGACTGGAAGAACTTTGCCGATTTGCGGGACACCTTCAGGGACGCGGATCTGGTGGGCGATAAGATCATCTTCAACATCGCCCGGAACCGTTACCGCCTGATCGCATGGGTCGCCTGGCGCGCGCGCAAGGTGTTCATCAAGGCAATCCTGACTCACCGGGAATATGACAAGGAAGGCTGGAAATAGAAATGAACTCAACGATCTCGGCGCCCTCGGGAATTGACGTAAAGCGGTATGGGCGGCTTCTGGCCAGATTCACGCCAAAGGTGATTGAGAACGAGGCCGAGAATGACGCGGCCCTTGCCATCGTAGAAAGTTTGTTGGAAAAGGGAGAGGACAGCCTTACTCCGGAGGAGCGGACCATCTTCGAACTGCTCACGACTCTGATCGAGCAGTTTGAGGACAAAGCTTATCCCGTTCCCGACGGCGATCCAAAGGATGTCCTCAACGCCCTCATGGAGCATAATGAGCTGAAGGCGGCAGATCTCGCGGACCTTCTCGGCTCGCGCGCGAAGGTCTCTGAAATACTCTCCGGAGCCCGCTCGATCAGTAAAGAACAGGCGAAGCGGCTGGGCGCGCGCTTCCGCGTTTCGCCGGCGATTTTTATCTGAGATTCTTAAACCGCTGCCGTCCGCTAAGAAGACCTCGGGCGCTAAGCAGAGGATTCTAGCTTCGCCAGAATCTGTGATTCCTCTGGGAACGAACCATAGTCAGCGTAGTACCGTTCAAGGGGGAACTGAAGTTCTCGGTGATATCGCGCTCGGAAGTCTTTGCTGGCAACCAGCTTCTGAATCAGATTGTGAAGGTCGCGAACATGATGGTTGCTATCGGGTCCCAACAGTACGACCCCCGTTGATTCTCGGCTCTCATCCCAAAAGAAAACGCGCGCGACACCGATCGTTCTACGAACGGTAAAGGCGTCATGCCAGACGCGAAAGTTCCATCTCCTCCCGCTCCCATCAATTCGTGGCGCGTTGAGATTCTGACCATCCAACCACATCGGATTTCTCTACATCAGACTAACAAGGGACTGTTATCCAATGCGTAAACTGGAACCAGTGAAACTGCTCATCTTCTCGGATATTCACAGCGATGCGCGCGCGCTCGAACGACTGATGTCGACCGATGCCGATTACTATTTCTGCGCCGGCGATCTGGTCAACTGGGGCCGCGGCATCGACGCCATGGGAGAAATCCTGAAGAAGCGCGCCGGCCAGGTTTTTGTCATCCCGGGTAATCACGAGTCGGAGCGCCAGATAACCGATTTCTGCGGGCGCTTCGGACTGCACGATTTTCATGGCGGGCACCTGGAGCTCGACGGATTTCACGTGATCGGACTCGGCTATTCGAATCCCACACCGTTCGATACGCCCGGCGAATATTCGGAGGAAGAACTGGAGCAGCGCCTGCATGCGTTCGACGGGCTGAAGCCGATGATCGCGATCTGTCACGTGCCGCCGTACCACACCATGCTCGACCGCATCACGAATCTGCGGCATGCGGGCAGCAAATCGATGCGCGATTTTTTACAGCGGGAAGCACCGCGGTATTTTTTCTGCGGGCACATTCATGAGGCGGCCGGAGTGGCGGAGAAGCTCGGCGAGACGTCGGCGATGAACGTGGGCAAGAAGGGTTATCTGCTGGACCTCGAACATCAGAAAGATCTGGGGTTGATTTAGATATGGCGACACTGGGATTGATCGAATACGAAGCGGCGAGCGAGGAAGTGCGGGCCGTCTATGAAGACATCATGGCGACGCGCAAGACCGACTGGATCAATAATTTCTGGAAGGCGATCGCGCACGATCCGGTGACGCTGCGAAGAACCTGGGCGAGTATCAAGGAGATCATGCGGCCCGGCGCGCTGGATCCGCTGACCAAAGAACTCATCTACGTTGCCGTCAGCACGACGAATCAGTGCGGATACTGCATCGCGTCTCACACGGCGTCGGCGCGCAAGGCCGGTATGACCGATGAGATGTTCGCCGAATTAATGGCTGTGGTCGGAATGGCGAATGAAACCAACCGGTTGTCGAGCGGGTATCAGGTGGAGATCGACGAACGGTTTAAGTGATGTTCGAGAAAGTTCTCGCGACCGTGCGCCGCATTCCCAAAGGCAAGGTCGCGACATACGGCGATGTGGCTGCGGCGAGCGGATATCCGGGCGCGTCGCGGCAGGTAGTATGGGCGCTGCGCACCGGTAAAGGCGTCCCGTGGCATCGCGTGATCGGCGCGCGCGGCCGGATACTTCTCAAGGGTGAAAACGGTTTCGAGCAACGGCTCCGGCTGCGTTCGGAAGGCATCGTCATCGCGGGCGATCGCGTCAGTCTGGAAAAATACGGGCACGCCTTCCGGCGGCGGGTAAACTGAAAGCTTGGAAAACCGCGATTTCGCCCGGATTCTGTACGAAACCGCCGATCTGATGGAGATCGCGGGCGAGGACGGTTTTCGCATCCGCAGCTACCGGAACGGCGCTTCGGCGATCGAAGGCTATCCGGAGCGCATTGCGGACATCCTCGCCAATCCGGAGCGGAAGGTCACGGATATTCCGGGTATCGGCAAAGGCCTCGCGGCCGTCCTGCAGGAGATCGAAGCGCACGGGACTTTCGATAAGCGCGATGAACTCCTGCGCAAGTTCCCCCCCGCGGCTCTCGAATTCCTCAAGATTCAGGGACTCGGGCCCAAGAGCATCGCGCTGCTGTTCGAGCATTTCCGCGTCACCACGATGGACGAGCTGGAGCAGTTGTGCCGCGACCAGAAACTGCGCGAATTGCCGCGCATGGGCGCCAAGCTCGAGGAGAAGATTCTGCGAAGCATCGCTCAGTACAAAGAGCGGAGCGGCCGCTTCCTGCTGAGTTTCGCCGACAACGCGGCGCGCGAGCTGACGACTTACCTAAAGGACCTGGAAGGGATCGACGCGATCACGCCGGCGGGGAGTCTGCGGCGCGGGCGCGAGACCATCGGCGATCTCGACTTACTCGTTACCGGTCCGAACGCGGCGGCGGCGCTGGACAAGGTGGCGGCAAACCCGCGCGTACATGAAGTGCTGGGACGCGGGCCGAACAAGACCAGCGTGAAGCTGGGGCGCGAAGGTCTGCAGGTCGATGTGCGCGCGCTCGAACATCAAAGCTTCGGCGCGGCCATGCAGTATTTCACCGGCAGCAAAGAGCACAACGTCGCGCTTCGCCAGCGCGCTATCCGCATGGGCCTCAAGCTGAGCGAATACGGCCTGTTCCGAGCCGACGACGACACGCGCGTGGCTGGTGAAACCGAGGAAGGCGTCTACGCCGCGCTGGGGCTCGACTGGATTCCACCCGAACTGCGCGAAAACAACGGCGAGATCGAGCTTGCCGAAGCGCATGCGCTGCCGAAGCTCGTCGAGCAGCGCGACATCCGCGGCGATCTTCACATGCACACGACGGCCACGGACGGCCGCGCGACACTCGAAGAAATGGCCGAAGCGGCGCGGGCGCTCGGTTACGAATACATCGCCATCACCGATCACTCGAAGGCGATCGCGATGGCATTCGGGCTCGACGAAACGCGCGTCGTGGATTTCGCCCGGACGGTGCGCAAGGTCAACGAATCGGGCGATCTGGGAATCCGCATTTTCGCGGGACTCGAATGCGACATTATGAAGGACGGCTCGATGGATATCGCCTGGGATGCGCTGGCGGAGCTCGATATCGTCATCGGCAGCGTCCACAGCCACATGAATCTGGAACCTGAAGCCATGACAGAACGGATGCTGCGGGCGCTCGAATGCCCTCATCTGACCGCGATCGGGCACCCCACCGGGCGACTGCTTCTGCACCGCGATCCGTTCACATTCGATTTTGACAAGGTGATTTCAGAGGCAGTGCGGCGCGGCGTGTGGCTCGAAGTGAATGCAAGTCCGGAACGGCTCGATCTGAATGCGACCCACATTCGGGCGGCCAAAGCTAAAGGCGCGAAGTTTCTGGTTTCGACCGACGCGCACCACCCGAGTCATCTTTTAAATATGCGCTACGGCATTCTGACGGCGCGCAGGGGCGGTCTCGGCCCGGAAGACATACTGAACACGTCCTCCGCCGAACAGTTTGCTGAGGCGATGAAATCCAGGAGGGTAAATTGATGCGAATACCAGCGGCAATCGCACTCTTATTCGGCGCCGCCGCGATTCTCACTGCGGCTGAGTCCGATTTCCATATTCCGTTCGAGAAATACACGCTGAAAAACGGGATGCGCGTCGTACTCTCGCGCGACAACGCGGTTCCAGTGATCGCGGTCTATCTCATCTACGATGTCGGCGCGCGGTCGGAAGAGATGGGGCGCACGGGCTTCGCGCATTTGTTCGAACACATGATGTTCGAGGGCTCGGCGAATGTGAAGAAAGGCGAACACTTCAAGTACGTCCAGTCGAACGGCGGCACGATGAACGGCTCGACGCATCCGGATTACACGGATTTCTACGAAACCCTGCCGTCCAACAAACTGGGACTCGCGTTATGGCTGGAATCGGATCGCATGCGCAGCCTGGCGATCACGCCCGAGAATCTGAAAAATCAGCAGGAAGCCGTGAAGCAGGAGAAGCGGCTCAGCTTCGACAATCAGGCTTACAACACGGCCATATTCGACAGTTGGCCCGCCCTGATTTACGGCAATTTTCAGAACTCGCATTCGTTGATCGGGTCGTTTGAGGACTTGAACGCGGCGAGTGTGGACGATGTGGCGAAGTTCTTCAGGACCTATTACGCGCCGAACAACGCGGTGCTCACAATCGCAGGCGATTTCCAGGTGGCCGATGCGAAGAAGATGGTCGAACAGTATTTCGGCGACATTCCTTCGCAGCCGGCGGCGAAGCGTCCCGACCTGACGGAACCAGCGCGGACCGAGGGCAAGACGGAGACTGTGCCCGACCCGCATGCGCGCGTGCCGGGGATTGTCATCGGCTGGCCGGCGGCAAAGCGGCACTCGCAGGAGTGGTACGCGCTCGGTATGCTGGACGCCGTTCTCACAGGCGGTGAGAGCTGCCGGATACAGCTCGATCTGGTCAAGGGCAAGCAGTCGGTAATCCAGTTTCAGGCCGGCCTCGGATGGCCGTTTGAAAGTTTCAACGATTTCAAGGATCCCGGCCTTTACGGGGCGTTTCTCCTTTACAAGCCGACTTTCCAGGCGCAGCAGATCGTCGATCAGGTTCAGGAAGAGATCGACCGGATCGCGAAAGACGGTGTAGATGACAAGGAGCTGAACCGCGTGAAGTCGGTGCTGCGGTTTGGCAAGGTTACAGGGCTGCAGAGCTCGATGGAGCGCGCGAAGCTTCTCGGGCAATATGAACTGCTCGACGGCAAACCGGAAATGGTGGATCAGGATTTCACGAATCTGTTCACAGTGACTTCGGAGCAGATGCAGGCAGCGGCGAAAAAGTATCTGACCGCCGCGCGGCGCGACGTTATGGTGATTCAACCGGCCCCACCCGCTCCGAACGGAGGCAACAAATGAAACGCGCGGCTCTCATCCCGATGTTTTTAGCGCTGCCCCTGACAGGGCAAACGATCGATCGCACGAAACCTCCGGTGTCAGCGCCGCCGCGCGCCTATAGGTTGCCCGCGGCCTTTGAAACGAAACTGCCCAACGGACTGACAGTGGTTCTGGCGGAGGATACTCGATTCCCGCTGGTCACCGTGCGCCTGGTTTTTCTGGCTGGCAACAAGCGCGATCCGGAGGACATTCCGGGTCTCGCGGCGAGCCTCGCGTCGATGCTGATCCAGGGAACGCAGACGCGAAGCTACACGCAGATCGCCGAAGAGCTGGACAGCCTGGGAGGCGTGATGGACGCCTCGACAGGCGCGGACTCTCTCACCGTAAGTGGCAGTGTACTGGCCGAAAACACCTCGAAGATGCTGGCGTTGATAGCTGACATCTCGCATAATGCAACCTTTCCCGAAAACGAGTTGAATCTGCACAAACAGAACCGGAAGCAGACATTGAATGCGCAGCATTCTCAACCTGGCTATCTGACGACGGAAGAATCCCGCAAACTGTTGTTCGGCGACGCCCCATATGGGCACGTCGGACCCACAACGGCGTCGATTGACAAGATCGACCGGAAGGGGTTGACGGACTTCCGCGACACGTTTCTCGTGCCGAATAACGCGTTCCTCATTCTGGTTGGCAAACTTCCGGCACGCGCACAGATGCTCAAAACCATCACCGATCAGTTTGGCTCCTGGCAGGATAAGGCCGTGCCTGCCTATACGGCACCGAAGGCCCCGGAAGCAAAACGGCAATTACTGCTGGTTGACAGGCCGGGCTCGGTGCAGGCGGATATGCGGCTGGGAGTCGTCTCCGCCACTTACAACGATGTAAACTTTTTCCCGGAAACGGTTGGCTCTCTGATCGAAGGCGGCGGCCCGAATTCGCGCCTGTTTATTGACATCCGTGAAAAGAGAGGTTACGCGTATGACGTCCACACAGAACTTTTGGGACTGGCCGACGCCGGGACGCTGTCGGTAGTAACTCAGGTCAGAAATGAAGTCGTCGCCGACGCGCTGCAGGGAATTCTGGAACATCTGGATCGCATGGGGAAGGAGCCTGTAACCAGACAGGAGTTGACAGACGCAAAGAACTATGCGAACGGCGTGTTCCTGCTGGGCCTCGAGCCACAGAGAGGACTCGCCGACAGGCTGGCGCAGATCAAGGTTATGAACCTGCCGAAGGATTACCTCGAAACTTACACGACCCACATCGATTCCGTGGAACCGGACCAGATCGAATCCATGGCGAAGAAGTATATGGCGCCCGACAACGATGTGATCGTAGTGGTTGGCGATGCGTCAAAGATACAGAAACCGCTTGAGAAAATCGGAACTTTCAAAGTAGTCAAACCAGCCCAATGAAAATCACCTCGACTAAGGAAGTCTATCGCTGCAACCTTTTTTGGGTTACCGAGGACAAAGCCGAGGATCGTACCGGCTGGAAGATCCATCGGAGCGTGGTGCGTCATCGCGGATCGGCTGTGATGGTGCCCGTCGATGCGGGGAACCGCGTGTTACTCGTCCGGCAGTACCGCCTGCCCGCGGGCCAGTATCTATGGGAGCTTCCGGCGGGTAAAGTGGACGAGGGTGAAACCGTGCTGCGTGCGGCAAAACGTGAGCTCATTGAAGAAACCGGCTTGCGCGCCAAAAAGTGGAAGAGACTGGTGACGTTCTACCCGACTCCAGGTTATGTGGAAGAGAAGATGACGATCTTCCTCGCCACTGAACTTACTCATGGAGAAGCCCAGCCTATGGAAGACGAGCGAATCGAGATTCGGTGGTTCAGGAAGAAAGAGATCCGGCGGCTCATCGCCACTAACCAGATTCTGGATGGCAAGACGATGATCGGGTTCCTCTACTGGGCGCGTTTGTAACTCGTGAAGAAAATTCAGATCATCACCGACGGCGCGTGTCTCGGGAATCCCGGACCAGGCGGATGGGCTGCGATTCTGCGCTTTGGTTCGCACACGAAGGAAATCTTCGGCTATGAACCACACACGACGAACAATCGCATGGAGCTTACAGCGGCGATCGAAGCGCTGCGCACGCTGAAGGAAAAATGCGAAATCGAAGTCATCACGGATTCTGAGTATCTGAAGAACGGCATCACATCGTGGATCGTCAACTGGAAGAAGCGCAACTGGATGACTTCGGCCAAGAAGCCGGTCGTCAATCGCGATCTGTGGGAAGAGCTGGACGATCAGGTGGAGGCGCATCACGTGAAGTGGTCGTGGACGAAGGGGCACGCTTCGCACGAGGACAATAATCGCGCCGACGAGCTGGCCTCTCTCGCGGCGCGCGAGCAGCGCCGATCGCCCTGAGCGCGATGATCGAGCTCGCGATTCGGGAAGACACGGCGCTGGAGGCGATTCCAAACCGCCCCGCCGTTTTTCTGCTCTGGCCGCGCGAGGGTAAGCCGTATCTGGCGCGCACGAACGTTCTGCACCGGCGCCTCACGCGCCTGCTGGGATCCCTTCGCGGCACGGCCCGGCGACTCGAATATCAGCTCACGGGATCGAAACTCGAAGGACAGTTTCTCGTGCTGGATCTGGCGCGGCATCATCTCGGCGCGGCATACCGGCAAGCGATCCGTTTGCGGCTGCCGCCTTACGTCAAGCTCGTTCTTTCGAACCGCTTCCCGCGCTCGGTGGTAACGGCGAAGATCGGCCGCGCACCCGCCGTTTATTTCGGTCCTTTTCGCAATCGCGTTTCGGCGGCGCGGTTTGAATCCGGGTTTCTCGACCTTTTCCAGTTGCGGCGCTGTCAGGAGGATCTCGAACCCAGCCCCGCGCATCCCGGCTGCATTTACGGCGAAATGGGGCGTTGTCTGCGGCCCTGCCAGCAAGCGGTCGGTGTCGAAGAGTACGCCGGCGAGGCCGAACGCGTCGCCGCTTTTCTGCGCACCGGAGGACAGTCGCTGGTATCCGTTGCGGAAAGCGCTCGGGAACGTATGAGCGCCGAGATGGATTTCGAGGGCGCAGCGCTTATGCATCAGCGCTGCCAGCGCATCGCAGAGGTACTCGGCCTCCGCGATGAAATGGCGCATGAATTAAATCACCTGAATGCGGTCGCGGTCTTGCCCTCCGTCGAACCGGACGCAGTGGAACTGGGATGGCTGCGCGGAGGCGTCTGGCAGGGGTTCTCGCGCATTGCATTCGCCGCGGCCGATGCCCGATCCGTTTCCCTCGACGCGAGACTCCGCGGCCTGGCGCTGGCAGTTCCGCAGCGCGCGGTCAGCCCTGTCGAACGCATGGAGCAACTCGCCATCCTCGCGCGATGGTTCTATGCAAGCTGGCGCGACGGCGAACTGCTTCTTTTCGACGACTGGGAGAAGATCCCGATCCGCAAACTGGTTAACGCAGTTTCACGAATCGCGCACGGGCAACAGCCGACTCGTCCGAACACTCATTCTTAGACACCGTATTGGCCGCGAGCGAAACGCCCGGCGCTGCGCCGATACAGTGGCGCGACATCCCGTACCCGCTGACTTCATTCCCCTCGACGACGTTGCCTTTGGCCGGGTCCGGCCGATCCGCCCCCGCCCCCAGATAAATTCCGCTCCGCAGCATATCCGGCTGGTTCGGTACAGCGCCACAGTTGATCGGCCCCGGATCGTTGCAGTGCGCCATATTCAGATGCAGCAGATGATTGTCGCTGACCGTGTGACCGGAGCCGATGATGAAAACTCCACCGAACAGGACGCCATCCACGGTGTTGCCGGTGATCCGAATGTTACGCGACTGCATATCCGGATTGCTGTTGTTCATAATGATGCCGAAGTTTCCGAACGGATAGTGGGTGGCCTCATCGAGGTTCAGACAAGTGTTCCCCGAAACTTCGCCGTCGTGAAATCCGTCGAGGTCGAAACACTTGCCGTCGATCTCCTCGAACTGATTGTTGCGGTAAAAAGATTTGTCCACGTTACCCGCCGTGTCCACGGCGACGGGCTGTCCCTGAGGGTCGACCTCCGGCGCGGGAAAACCAATCGAGCGGCCCCGATTGTTCTCCACGCGAATCTCCGTCGCGTGTCCCACCTGAATGGCGTCGCGGGCAATCATGGCGAACTCATTGCCCGCGATACGGCCTCGCGCATTGCGCGGCGAACGGTAAAGCGAATGCGTCCAGATGCCGTTTCCGCGGACGTTCCCAATGCGGCAGTCGATCACCTCGAAGTCCGTTGTGCCCTCTTCGAGCAAGATGCCGCCGGTGGTGTTGTTGTGCTGCGCCGCGTTGAGACCGCCGCTGTCGGAAATTTCGATGTTGTGAATGCGCACGCCGTGCCCGGCATTCACCAGGATCGCAAAGCCCGCGATACGGTCCGCCTTCACCTGGGATACTTCCAGACCCGTGATGCCCTCGGCCAGTATTCCGTTATTCGGTGTAAAGCGTGAAAACATCGCCTCAGAGGGCGGCAGGCCCATCGGCCGGGCAATCGTGTCGCGATTGCCATCCAGCGACAAATCGTGAATCTTGATATTTTTCCCGGCGGAAAGTACCAGCAGGGCACGGCCCCGGAACGCAGCGGAGGCCTTGATCGTCGTACCCGCACCCCGAATATCGAGATCGTGCGCATCTCCCGGAAGCACAATCTCGCGGCTCACTTCGACTATGCCCGCAGGCAGCTTGACGGAGCCGGTCTTCGCAGCCAGCGCGGTGCGAAGCTGCGTCTCCGGTGTCTGCGCGGCCGCGCTCGAAGCAAACGCCGCGGCGACACAAATGAGAGTGGTCTTCACAAGGCCAATTCTATCCCCGTGCCGTCAGGCGTTCCCGCAGAGGACTTTGAAAGGGTTTTGATAAGCTTGGCGAATGGCCAAAAAGCTGCGTTGGGCACGGGCCTTTGGCTACGGGCTCCTCGCAGTCGGGCTGCTGGAAACGCTCGGCATGAACCTGTTCGTGCTGGCTCAGATTGGCCGCGCCCGAACGAGCGTGCCCTATTGGGATGAATGGGCAATCGTTCAGGACCTGGCGCAAATTGACCTTGGGCACGCGCTGTGGCCGATCCTCTGGTCGTCGTATTGGGGGGAGAGGCAAGTCGTCACCCGCGTGTTGTGGCTGGCCAATGCCCATTTCCGCTCGCTTGCGTCCCTCACCTGGCTTACGTTACTGTTCCAGCTTGCCCATATCGGTGTTCTGATCGCCTTGGCGTGGCTGCTGCTCGGTCGAACCGCGAAACCGGAGTATCCCGCCAGTGCGAGAGTGACGAACCCAATGAGCTCCCCTGCACCCTTCCTGGTTGCATGCGTGGTGATTCTGAACCTGCTGCTGTCGCCGTTTCAGATGATGAACTTCGTGTGGAGTACACAGACCATGTTCGTGCTCAGCTTCCTGGTCGCCACGATTTGCTTTCTGTGCCTGGCGCTCGCCGATGGCAAGCACTCCACTCTTTTCGTCGCGCTCGCCATCGCGCTCGCCGCACTCGGCTCCTGTACGATGCCGAACAACCTCCTGGCGTGGCCCGTTTTGGTTCTGCAAGCCATTTACCTGAAGCGGAGCCGGCGCGTGATCGCGGCGCTGGCGCTGACTGGAACCGTTGCCATTGGATCGTATCTTTGGCACTACACCAGACCGGAAATGGGGATGGGCGTTGTCGGCATGCTGCGCCATCCGGTCCAGGCGATCCTGCTTTTGGGAGTAGTTGTCGCGGGCCCCGCTGCATTCATCTCAAACGCCACAGCCGCGGCCTGCGGCGTACTCACCCTCGGCGTCACCGGATATCTCTCCGCCCGCGCGTTGCGGCTTGACGTACGGGAGAAGCCATGGCTGTCGGCATTAGTCGGGACAATTGTGTTCCTGGTGCTGAGTTCAGCCAGCGTTGTCGCCGGACGGCTGGACCCCCGGTTTCTGGGACGGGACCCTCTCTACACCGTTCCAGTCCGCTATCCCACGATGTTCTGTGTCCTCTGGGCGTGTATTGCGATGCTGGCGCTCTACACCTGCTGGCATTGGCAGATCCGATACGCGCTGCTCGGAGTTTATGCAGTGCCCTTTTTCTATTTCATGTTCGCGACGGCCCATCTGCAGTTCGGTATGGCAGAGGGTTGGGGCGATGCCTTTCGCACCGCCGATGCGCTTGGCGTGGCATTTCTGCTGGACGTGCCCGACGAGCAGCTGCTCTCGCGCGTCTGGGCAAACCGGATCGAGCGCGAAGAACGCGTGGCGTTCCTGCGCAAACGAAACTTTGCTATGTTCCACGAGCCGCGCGCGGGGTGGATGGGGAGAAATGTTTCAGAGTTGTTCTCTCCCGCAGAATCCGCCCGTTGCGTCGGCACGATCGAAAAACTGACACGCCTGGACGGATTCGCGCGCGTCCAGGGTTGGGCGTGGGATCTCCGAAGCGGAAGTTCATTGGATTATATTCTGCTGACGGATGAAGCCGGTCGCATTATCGGCCAGGGCCGCGGCGGTTTGCGGCACGGTCAATTTCCGGGCCTGTTCATCGAGCCCGGACCCGTTCCGGCTTCCCATGCGCGCTTCCGTTATAGTGAATGGCTTGGCTACGTCAGACAAGGCGGCAACTCAACGCAGGAGCGAATGGGCCTTTTCGGCGTATTTGCAAGTCAGGGGAAGGTCTGCGCGATACGCTCAGAAGGGGCCGTCGTCGAACGATGATGGCAGTATCCGGCAGAAAAGACCTCCCGAGGGTGCTGGCGCTTTCGGTGTTCCTTTTCGCTCTCAACGCCTGGATCTGCCACAAGCTGTTCGCCATCGAATTCACTCATCTGCACAACAATGCAGGCGAGTTCATGGCGATCAGCCGTTTTTACCGGGAACACTGGCGCGACCTCGCCTGGCTCCCCTGGTTCGACGCGGGCAAACCCATTGAGTACGCGTACCAGCCGCTCCTGCCCGCACTGACGGCGGTTCTGAACTGGCTCTCGCCGTGGTCCATCGCGCGCTGCTATGAAGTCGTTCTCGCCACCGTCTATTGCCTCGGGTCCGTTGCGCTCTTCTGGTTCGCATGGGAATGGTCGGCATCGCTGTGGCTGAGCTTTCTGGCAAGCTTTTCTTACTCGCTCGTGTCTTTTTCACCAATGTTCATTCCCGCCATCAGAGTTCAGCCCGCGGGAATCTGGGCTGCGCAGAGGCTGTACAATCTCGTCTACTATGGCGAAGGCCCCCACAATCTCGCCATTACACTGCTCCCGCTCGGACTGTTGTTCCTGCACCGGGCGATCATGCGGAGCGACCCGCGCAGCATTGCGTGGGCGATCGTTTCCTGCGCAGCCGTTGTACTCTCGAATGCGTTCGGAGCAGTCGGCCTGGGCATCGGAGCCTTGTGCATCGTACTCGCTCTCCGCCGTGGTTTTGTCACAGCCGCGGGCGTTGCTCTCTGCGCCTGGCTCTGGGCATCGCCCTTCTTGCCGCCCTCATTGATCGCCACGATGGCGCGCAATGCCTGGACAGCGCGCGGCAGCTATCATGCCGGCCTGGGGGCATATGCCGCGGAGGCAACTCTGGTTCTGAGCTTCTTATTGATCTGGTTCGCGACGAGACGCCTCACATCTTCTTTCGAGCGTTTCGTCCTGTTGTTCGCGCCGTGGATGCTCTTTATTCCGATCGCGGATATAGACTGGAAAATCACTATCGTTCCTCAGGCCAATCGTTACCTCCTGGAGCTGGACATGGCCGCATGCCTGTTATTCGCGGTTGTAACCTCGCGGCTCCTGAGTCACTCGCCAAAACCAGCGCGAATCGCCCTGAGCGCGGTCCTTGTCTTACTTACAATCCATCAGGCGCGCTCCTACAGGAACTTCGCGCACGATCTGATCAGGCCCGTCGACGTTACGAAGACGACTGAATACAAACTCACGCAGTGGACCGACAGGACACTGCCAGGCGAACGCACCATGGTCGGCGGGGACACACAATGGGTTTTCAACGTTTGGTCGGACAACCCTCAGCTTGGCGCGGGGCATGAACCCACGGCGCCGAACTTTGTGCAGCAGGTGGCTGTATACGCGATCTACACCGGTCAGAATGCCGGTTCACGCGACGCCGCGACTTCGATCCTGTGGTTGAAAGCATTTGGCGCCACGAGCATTTCGGTACCAGGTCCGGATACCCGGGAATATCTGCATCCATTCACGAATCCGTTTAAGTTCGAAGGCCTGCTCCCGGTGCTGTGGCATGAGGACGGCGATACGGTCTACGGCGTTCCCATGCCTTCGCGGTCGCTGGCACACGTGATTCCAGCCGAAGCAGTCGTAAGGCGCGAGCCGGTCAATGGTCTTGATACGGACCCCGTGGTCGACTATGTATCGGCCCTCGATAATGCTTCCCTGCCCCAGACTCAGATCGACTGGACGGGTCCTTCCCGCGCCCTCATCCGCGCCCGTATGAAACGCGCGCAGGTAATCTCGGTACAGGTCACTTACAATCCGGCTTGGCGCGCCAATTCCGCCGGGCGTCCACTTACTGTCAGAAAAGACGGGCTGGGCCTGGTTGTTATCGAGCCAGGCTGCGAGGGCGACTGCGAAGTGAACCTGTACTATGGCGCGACACCCGAGACATGGTTCTGCCGCGTAATGTGCGCGCTGTTAACTATCATGTTAGCGACAATGCTGTTTGCCCCGAAAACAACGTCGTTTAAGTAAGAATGTGGCGCACGCACTCCTGCGTGCCGCGTCGGCACTCGTGCCGACGCTTGTCCTTCTTCGCCAGACCATGTGTCGAGAGGAGTCTCGACACGGCACGCAGGAGTGCGTGCGCCACGCGCCTTAAACCACCTCAATCTCCACACGGGTCAGTAACCGGCGTCCCATATGGATCTCCAGAACATGCCCGCCGCGCCCCGCAGCAGGCGGCAGCCGGAAATTCACTTCGTATCGCGCGAGCAGCGGGTCTGTCCGGAAGGTTTCGACTTCTTCCACCGCAGCGCCGTCCACGGTCGCGCTGAAACTTTCGATTGATTCCACTTCCTCGATGGTCGCCTTCACTAACCCGCTTTCAATACGAGACCGTGAAAGCAGATTGATACCATCGCTCACCGAAACGAGACGCGGCACGGCGGGGCCGGGTGAAATCACCCGCGCGGTCGTATCCGGACACATTTCCCGGCCCCGCCACTCGATACGCAAAGGTACGAGGCCGGTGCGCACACCATGCGGCAGAAACACGTTGACCTGCGAGAGTCCATTTACCGCAGGTCCAACATAAGAAGGGGTGCCGGGAGCCCCGTCCACCAGCGCCGTCAGTCCGTTGAGTTCGAAATCCTCCGGCAGGTTTTCGATCAGAAGCGTGGCGCAGGCCAGCCGCCCGCTGGATGGCATAGCTTGCTCTCCGCTGAGCCAGTTCGTCACCGAGCGGATGCGGCAGGCCGGCGGTTTCTGCCATGTCGTCCACATGTACTGCGTGCCCGCCCCCGTCAGCGACAGCAGGCGGATGCCGTGCTCGCGCGTGAACGCGTAAATTTCGTCATCGTCGATGCGCACGCCTTCCCAGGTCGTGTAAGCGCGCGCCGTTTTCGGCAGCCCGTTGATCTGCAGCCGCGCGAATCCTCCGGGCCGCAGCACGCGAACCGTCTCGCGCAGATAGGAAAACACCACCTCCGCGCTCGGAATGTGCTGGAACACAGCGTAGGAGTAGACGAAATCGAAATGCTCCGACGGGAAAAGCGCCAGATCGCTGCCACTTGCGTGGTGTGCCTGCGCATGGGGAATATCGTGCAGCTTCACACGCGCCTGCTCGATCATCTCGTCGGAAACATCGATGCCGTGGATCTCGCCGAAATGCCGGCTCATCGGACGCATCAGACGCCCCGGTCCGCAGCCGATCTCAAGCGCGCGCCGCGCTGCGACTGGCCTCTCCGCCGGTAGCCGCTTCAGCTCGACTTCAAGATCGCGCACAACATCCGCGGCCGTCGAGAAAAATTCACTGTCGTCCTGATCCCGGCGACCGAACGCGACGTAATAATTGGCGTCCTCGCGGGCGCGCTTGTTCCAGTCGGCGCGCATGCGCTCGCGAACGTCCACGCAGTCATTCTAGGACATGAGCAGGATTCAGCGACGCTGATAAACCCGAATGTAGTCGACATCGATGGCTTGCTCGATCGCCAGGAACATCGGCTGCCTTGGAACGCCGTCCACCGATTCAAAACGTTTCTTTCCATCGATGAACCACGCGATCTTGTCCGGGTTCCATTCGACGGCGATGACGTGGAAAGCCGCCGACAAATCCGGCGCTGTAAATGAATCGCCGAAAGCACGCTCCGTTTGCTCCGTGCCCCAGTGGTTCGCGAAGAACACTTTGGACGGCGCGCCGCCATCCACTTCAAAAACGTCGATCGCAGGCAGTCCCAGCGAAAGCGGCAGCAACCGGAATCGCGAACGCACACCGCGGCCCGCGGCAACCTTGCAGCGAATTTCAAAGCGCCCGTAGGTTTGAGAGAAGATGCCGAACGTGGTCACCGTGCTTCGCGCACCTATGTGCAACTGTCCGCCACTCACTTCGACCGCTTCGGATATATAAGCCTTCGCCGTCGGTTCGTGGGGCACCCACTTCGTCAGGTCGAGTTCCGCCCCGTTGAATTCATCGGAAAATGTGAGGTCCCAGCCGGCAGTGGGATTGGGCGCTGTTCCCTTCTGCCCGAACAGGACACACGACACCAGCAACAGCGGCCAAACGGTTCTCATCGCCTTCGTGAAGAATGTAACAGACCGCTTCCTGATGTAACCTAGTTACACATGCGCATCCTCGTTGTCGAAGACGAGAAAAGGATCGCGGACTTCCTCGGCAGAGGTCTGCAGGGTGCCGGTTATGCCGTTGACGTGGCCCCGGACGGGACTACGGCGCTGCAGTTTACCCACGACACCGACTACGATCTGGTGATCCTCGACCTGATGCTGCCGGATATGGACGGGCTCAAAGTTCTCGAACGCATCCGCAGCCGCCGGGCAGGTCCGCCGATTCTGATTCTGAGCGCCCGCGGTCAGCTTGACGACCGCGTGAAGGGTCTCGAAACCGGCGCCGACGACTACCTGACCAAGCCCTTCGCTTTTGTCGAACTGCTGGCGCGCGTACGGGCCCTTCTCCGCAGGGGACAACCGGCCCCCGAGAAACTTCAGGTGGCCGACCTCGCGCTCGACTGCGCGCGCCGCAAGGTCGTGCGCGGCGCCGAGGCCATCGAACTGGCGCCCAAGGAATTCGGCAT
>Ga0181521_10004084_pt1 | contig 16876 bp, 11 predicted proteins | sample PEATcosm2014_Bin_32_FD_119764 | JGI IMG/M metagenome (GOLD analysis project Ga0181521, IMG submission 119764) | Peatland microbial communities from MTU Mesocosm Facility, Houghton, MI, USA - PEATcosm2014_Bin02_60_metaG | ecosystem: Environmental > Terrestrial > Soil > Wetlands > Peat | place... | reverse complement strand
TGCAGAACGAGCTCCGCAAGGACGCCATCAAGAATCTGCGCGGGCTGATCGCCCTGATCGAGAAGCAAACGGGCAAGACCCTCACGGACAAGGACGTGGTCACCTTGGCGGAAAAGGCGAGTATCGAGCTCGTGGGTCCTCCCACCCTCACCTTGGTGCTGGCCAACGGCAAAGCCATCAATTGCGACATTTTGCAGTACAGCGCTCCGGTCACCGAGAACGGCAAAGATGTCGCGGTGCTGAAGGTCGGGGGTTCCAACTACCCCACTGTCCCGCTGGGAAACTCCGAGCAAGTGCGCCTGCAGGACCCGATCATGGTGATGGGCTACCCGGGGGTTGCCTCTCCCTGGGGCGGCAATCCGCTGATCAGCGCCGAATCCAACTTTGAGTCCTCCGCCACCAACGGACACATCTCCGCCGTGAAGACCAGCGCCATCGGAGTTCCGGTCCTGCAATCCGATGCTGCCATCACCCATGGCAACAGCGGCGGTCCCGCATTCAATGATCAGGGACAGGTGATCGGGATCGCCACTTTCGGTTCGCTGGATCAGAGCGGCCTGGCGATACAAGGCTTCAACTTCCTGGTGCCCATCAACACCGCGATGGAATTTGTACACCAGACTGGCGTGCAGGCGGAGCGCGGCACCTTCAACCAGCACTGGGACCAGGCGCTGGACCTGTACGACGCCGGCCAGTTCCGCAAGGCCATCGCCGAGTTCGACAACGTGCTGCAGTTCATGCCCGACCTGCCGGACGCCAAGAAATATCGCGCCGCTGCTGTGGTGGCCGAGGACAAGCTCAATCCTCTGCAGAAGCTGGTGGAGACCACGGGCACCACGCCGCTTTACGTCGTGGTGCTGATCCTGCTGCTGGGCGCGGTGGCGCTGGTGATGCGCCGCAAACCGGTGCCGCAACCGGTTTTGGCGAGCGCCGCCGCTGCCGGCGGCCGTGTGGCCGCGACCCGGCCGGTGCTGCAGCCCAGCCCGGGAGTTGCGGTTCTGCCGCCGGGAACAGAGAGCTACGGCAGCATCCAATTCATCTCCGGACCCCTCTCCGGGCGCAGCTTCAAGATCAGCAAGGACGGCTTGTGGATCGGGCGCGACCCGCGCTGCGGCGCGGTGCTGCCCGACGACACCGTTTCCGGCGAGCACGCATGGATTGTTCCCGTGGAAGGATCCGTGGTGGTGATCGACAAGGGTTCCAGCAATGGCACTTACGTGAACTCCGTCGATTCTCCGCGGGTCAGCAAGCTCGGCTTGAAGAACGGGGACCGGATTTTCATCGGCAAAAAGGGATCGGTTGCCACTTACTTCGCGGCGTGAGCCGTGGATGCCGCGCTCTCGCGCGGCAAGAAAGGTTCGGAGGAATCTTATGTCGAAGTTCTGTGCCAACGGACACCAGATGGAAGACTCGTGGGAGGTCTGTCCCTACTGCCAGAAGACCGGGTACTCAGTTGGTCCAACCTCGCTGCCCAAGACGCGGATTGAAACCGATCCCAGCGCGGCCCCCGCCGCCGGGCCGGGGGTCGCGGTCGCGCGCAAGACAGTGCTGATCTCAGACAAGCGCAAGTCGCCGATCGTGGGCTGGCTGGTGGCTATGAACGGCGAGCAAAAAGGCGAGGATTTTCGAGTGCGCGATGGACAGAACACGCTCGGAACCAGCCCGGAGGCGGAGATCGTGGTCAGGGATAACACCGTTTCCGCCAAGCACGCCAGCCTTCGCTACAAGGAAGGCAAGTTCTTCCTGACCGACCTCGATTCGTCCAACGGCACTTACCTCAACGACGGCAAGGAGACCATCGCCCGCGAGGAACTCAAGGACGGCGACACCATCCGCATGGGTGAGCTGGTGCTCAAGTTCAAGTGCCTGTGATGTCATGGGGATTCTCGGCGGTCCTACGGAATCAGTGTCCGAGGCGGTAGCAGCAGGAACAGGGATGAAGATCCGGCCCGGCATCGAGCTGGGCAATCTTACCGACGTGGGCTGCCACCGCACCCACAACGAGGACTATTACTGCTACGCGGAGCCGGCCAGCGACGAGGAGTTCGGCCGCAAAGGCCGGCTCATCGTCATCGCCGATGGCATGGGCGGCCACAAGGGTGGTCAGTTTGCCAGCGCTATTGCGGTCGACTCGGTGCGTGCCGCCTATCTGGCCAGCGCGGCCGATTCCCCCGAGGCGGCGCTGGTCGAGGCTCTGCAGGCAGCGCAACAGGCAATTCAGGACTTCGCCCGCGAGCATCCGGAACTGGAAGGCATGGGCACCACCTGCATCGCAGCGGTGCTGCGCGGCGCTGACCTCACCTATGCTCATGTCGGTGACTCGCGGCTTTACCTGGTGCGGAATGCGGCGATCACCCAGCTCACGCAGGACCAGACTGTCGTCAACCTGCTCATCCAGCAAGGCTTGCTGAAAGCGGAAGAGGCGGCAAACCATCCCGATCGGGGCGTGCTGACGGCGGCATTGGGGATCGGCTCTGGGGTGGCCGCCGAGGTTCCTGAGGCTCCGATCGCGCTCCAGCCCGGGGACATTCTTCTCTGGTGCACCGACGGCCTGCACGACCTGGTCGGAGACGAGGAACTGGCAGCCGCCACCGCGAGTCCTCCCCCAGCCGCGTGCCAGGCGTTGATCGAGCTGGCCAAATCACGCGGCGGATTCGACAACATCACCGTGCAGATTCTGCAGTTCGAAGGGACAAGCTAGCCAGAGGGTGGGAGCCATGATCGGCAATCAAATCGCAAATTTCCGCATTGTGGATAAGCTCGGCGAAGGCGGTATGGGTGTGGTCTTCCGGGCCGTCGATGTGCAATTGGACCGTCCGGTGGCGATCAAGATGCTCAACGCGGATCTGGCCCGCGACCCCCAGGTGGTGGAGCGCTTCCGCAGCGAAGCCAGGGCCCAGGCCAACCTTAATCATGTCAACCTCGCGACCTTGTACGCCTTCCTGGTCGACCAGGGAAACGCGTTCATGGTGATGGAGTTCGTCGAGGGAGAGACCTTCGAGCAGATCATCAACCGCCGCGGTCCGATCCCGCCTGAAGACGCGGTGCCGTGGTTCAAGCAGGCGCTGTTGGGAATCGGAGCGGCGCATCGCATGGGAATCATTCACCGCGACATCAAGCCCAGCAACCTGATGCTGAACCGCCAGGGCATCGTGAAGGTGATGGATTTCGGCATCGCCAAGGTGGTGGGTGCGCGCGGCATGACCCGCACCGGCATGCAACTGGGCACCCTGCCCTACATGTCTCCGGAGCAGATCCAGAACCGGAACGTCGATATGCGCACCGACATTTATGCGCTGGGGATCACGCTCTACCAGATGCTGAGCGGCCACGTCCCCTTCGAGAGCGACAGCGATTTCGAGATCATGAATGGCCACATCACCGCGCCGCCGCCGCCGCTGACGCGCATGTATCCGTACGCCCCCGTCCAGTACGAGAACGTGGTGATGAAGGCCCTGGAGAAGAGCCCGGACAACCGTTACCAGACGGTGGAGCAATTCGGGGCGGCTCTGGAGCACCCGGAGAGCGTGCCTGCACCAGGCGGCGCGGCCCCGATGCCGCCAGGGGTGAGGCCAACCGTCATTGAAATGCCCAGGGCGCCGTCGGTGGCTGGGTCGGCCGCTCTGGCGGCCGCCGCGCCCGCATTTGCCACGCCCGCACCCGCCGCGCAGGCGTGGCCGGCAACCGCTCCTCAGACGCAACCCGCACCCGAGGCTCCGCTCCCCGCCGCTCCGGCAGCGGTAGCGAGTCCGGCTGTGGGGAGAATCACCTGGGATTCGCGATACACGGCTGCGGCCGCGATCGCGGTTGCGGCGTTGATCCTGTTGGCGATCCTGATGTTCGCCCGCAAGCCGCCCGCGCCGACCCAGGCGGTCGTCGCTCCGGCGGGGGGCTCCGCCAATTCGCAGCTCGCGCCGCAGCAGGGTGAGGTGACGGTTACCCCTCAGAACCCTCCGGGATCGTCGGCCTCAGGCCCTTCACAGGGCAAGGGGTCCACTGCCGCTGCTCCCGCCTCTCGCCCGAATGCTGCACCTCCGCCCCAGCCCCCGGCCAAGCCCCGCGAGACCCCAACTCCGGCAAGCGCGGTCGTTATTCCCGGCGGCACCACCGTCGTGGTTAGGACAATCGACGCCATCGACTCCAATACCGCCGCCGCAGGCCAGCGGTTTAATGCCAGTGTGGACGAGCCGGTTGTGGTGGGTGGCCGGGCCGTGGTGGCTAAAAACGCCGATGCCGTCCTGGAGATCGCAGGCATGAAGAAGGGCGGTCACCTGCGGGGCCGCGCCGAGTTGAGCATCCAACTTGTTAGTTTGAAGATCCGCGGGCGCAACTTGCCGGTGCAGACCGAAGTCCATAGCGCTCAAGGGCCGTCCCGGGGATCAAATACCGCCAAGAAGGCGGGAGGGGCCGGGGCGGCCGGCGCTGTCCTGGGTGGCATTTTTGGAGGAGGGAAGGGTGCGTTTGCCGGCGGGGCCATCGGAGTGGGGGGCGCCGTGGCTTTCCAGATGGCGACTCATGGCAGCAAAGTCCAGATTCTGCCCGAGAGCAGGATTGAGTTCGTGCTCACGCAAGACGCGAGTTTTTCTAACGGTACAGCCCCCGCGGCCAGCTCCGCGGGTTCCGCGGAGATCGACGAAGTTGCGCGCCAGGTCGATCAGCTCGCCAGCCGCGCCTCCGCTGTGAACAACCGTGTGGATCGTCTGCAGCGGCAGCAGGCGGCCGCCGGCTATGGACTGCGCGGGGACATCGCCTCCCGGCAAGCCAGCATGCAGGCCAACTTGGCGAAAGCCCAAAGCGCGGTTCAGAGCGGAGATGTTGCCCGAGCCAGGAAATACGTGAGTTTGACCTTGGCTGACTTGGAGGCTCTGGACAAGTTTCTCGCACAGTGACGTAGCGAGCTACGTCTCTATCGGGACACGCCCCCGCTGCGACTCTGCCCGCCCGCCGGCATCCAATATGGTAGGCTCTTGAAGAGCTTCGCGAGGGCTTCTCGTTCCTCGCATAAGGACATAAGTTTGTTTCTGGACACGATTCTCGCCAAAATATTCGGAACCAGGAACGAGCGCGAGATCAAGCGCCTGCGGCCGCTGGTGGAGCGGATTAACTCGCTCGAGCCGGAGATGCAGCGCCTCACCGACGCCGAGCTGCGCGCCAAGACCGACGAGTTCCGCCAGCGCATCAATGAGCGCGCCAGCCAGGTGCAGCCCGAGCCCGAGGCTGAGGACGAGAACCGCAGCAGCCGGGGTCCCACCGAACGCGACCGGGTGCTGAAGGAAGTTCTGGACGAGATCCTGCCCGAAGCCTTTGCGGTCGCTCGCGAAGCCGGACGCCGCACCCTCAACATGCGGCATTTTGACGTGCAGCTCATCGGCGGCATGGTCCTGCACGAGGGCAGGATCTCGGAAATGAAGACCGGCGAAGGCAAAACGCTGGTCGCCACCCTGCCGGTGTATTTGAACGCGCTCACCGGCAACGGCGTGCACGTGGTCACCGTCAACGACTACCTGGCCAAACGCGACTCGGAGTGGATGGGCACGATCTATCGCTTCCTCGGCCTGAGTGTGGGCGTGATCGTGCACGAACTGGACGACGCCGAACGCCGCGAGGCCTACGCCGCCGACGTAACCTACGGCACTAACAATGAGTTCGGCTTCGACTACCTGCGCGACAACATGAAGTTCGACCTCGGCGATTGCGTGCAGCGCGGCCACAACTACGGCATCGTCGACGAAGTGGATTCCATCCTGATCGACGAAGCCCGCACCCCGCTCATCATCTCCGGCCAGGCGGAAAAATCTACGGAGAAGTACGACCGCGTCAATCGCATCATCCCCAAGCTCGAAAAAGGCGAGGAGATGGACACTGCGCCGGGCGAGCCCAAGGTGCTGACCGGCGACTTTGTGGTCGATGAGAAGCACAAGACCATCACCGTCACCGACGAGGGCTGGGAAAAGGTCGAACAGTTGCTCGGCATCACCAACATCGCCGATCCCGAGAACTGGGACCTGAAGCACCACGTCGAGACCGCCATCAAAGCCCACGCGCTCTACCGCAGGGACGTGGAGTACGTGGTGAAGGACGGCGAAGTCCTCATCGTGGACGAGTTCACCGGCCGCCTCATGCCCGGCCGCCGCTGGTCCGACGGGCTGCACCAGGCCGTGGAAGCCAAGGAGCGCGTCAAGGTCGAGGCGGAGAACCAGACGCTCGCCACCATCACCTTCCAGAACTATTTCCGCATGTACAAGAAGCTGGCCGGCATGACTGGCACGGCGGAGACGGAAGCCGAGGAGTTCCAGAAGATCTACAACCTCGACGTGATCGTGATCCCCACCAACAAGGACCTGCGGCGAGTGGAGAACGCGGACACCGTCTACCGCACCGAGAAGGAAAAGTATCTCGCCGCAGCCGACGAGATCCAGCAGCTCAACCAGAAGACCCAGCCGGTGCTGGTGGGCACCACGTCGGTGGAGAAGTCGGAGCGGCTCTCGGAGATCCTGCGCAAGAAGAACGTGAAGCACGTGGTGCTGAACGCCAAGTACCACGAGAAGGAAGCCGAGATCGTGGCGCAGGCCGGACGCAAGGGCGTGATCACCATCGCCACCAACATGGCCGGCCGCGGCACCGACATCCTGCTGGGCGGCAATCCCGAATTCATGGCCAAGCAGGAGTGCTTCAAAAAGGGCCTGGCGCAGCCGGTGCGCCGCGCCGAAGGCCGCCTGGGCGATGGCGCCACGGAAGAGAACGTCATTACCTGGTATTACCAGGGCAACGAGTTTCGCGTCGACAAGCAGAAGTGGGAAGAGATCCTCACCCGGCACAAGGCGCAGACCGACGCCGAGCACGACGAGGTGGTCGGCCTTGGCGGATTGCACATCCTCGGCACCGAGCGCCACGAGGCGCGGCGCATCGACAACCAGCTTCGTGGCCGCGCCGGTCGCCAGGGCGATCCCGGCAGCTCACGCTTCTATCTCTCGCTCGAAGACGACCTGATGCGCATCTTTGCCAAGGAGTGGGTCTCGAATCTTCTGCAACGGCTGGGCATGGAGGAAGGCGTGCCCATCGAGTCGCGGCTGATCTCCCGCCGCATCGAAGCCGCGCAGAAGGCCGTGGAAGGGCAGAACTTCGAGTCCCGCAAACACCTGCTCGAGTACGACGACGTCATGAACAAGCAGCGCGAGGCGGTGTATGGCATGCGCCGCCAGTTGCTGGAGGGCGTCGATCAGAAAGAACTGATCCTCGACGACTACGTCGCCGGCATCCTCGCCGACTTGCTGGAGAAGTACTGTCCCAAGGACGCGCACGCCCATGAGTGGGACATCCCGAAACTCAAGGGCGACATTTTCACCCGCTTCGGCGTGGACATCCTGGCCGAGGGCGTCGAACCCGGCAAGCTAAACCGGCAGGAACTGGGCGACGCCATCTTCGACAAGCTCAAAGAGCGCTACGTGGCCAAGGAGAAACTGATTGGTCCCGACGCCATGCGCTACCACGAGCGCATGATCATGCTCAGCGTGCTCGACCAGCTATGGAAAGACCACCTGCTCAGCATGGACCACCTGAAGGAAGGCATCGGGCTGCGCGGCTACGCCCAGCACGATCCGCTGGTGGAGTACAAGCGCGAGTCCTTCGATATGTTCGAAGCCATGATGCAGCGCTTCCAGGAAGACACGGTGCGGTACCTGTACCTGATGCAGGTGATCGAGCCAGCGGCACAGGCCGAGGTTCAGCCGCAGACGGTCGAGGCGCCTGCGCCCGGCGACGGCAACGGCCGCGGAGATGGCCGGCGTCCGCGCCGCGCTTCCACTTCAATGGATGACCTGGAAGAAGACTTCCAGCGCCGCAAGCGCCGCGAACTGGAACAAGCGCGCATGGCCGGCGCCGGCGACTATCAACCCGTCCAGCAGGTCGTGCGCTCGGGCGCCAAGATCGGCCGCAACGATCCCTGCCCCTGCGGCTCCGGCAAGAAGTACAAGAAGTGCTGCGGGGCGTAGGAACAGCAGTCAGCAATCAGCAGTCAGCACTCAGCCGTCAGCAACCTGCTTTGAAGGGGCGCGGCTTGAGCCGCGCCGCATGGCCCAACTAAGAATTGTCATCCTGAGGAAGGGCGACGAAGGATCTGCGTTTAGGCTGTCATGCCAATGCACTCATCCCCGCAGATCCTTCGCTTGCCCTCGCTCGCTCCGCTCGCTCGACCCGCTTTCAGGATGACAGTTTCTTGTTCTTAGGAACCTTCTCAGCCCCGCCCACGGCCGCGAATGTCATCTCCTCGGCAGGACTGCCGGTGCGGCGCTTCCACTCCTCGAACATCGCGCCATAGCTGAGCGTGATGTAACTGGTCGGCAAGATGCCCAGCACCTTGGCCGTGCGGTCGATCCAGCGCGGAGGACCTTCGATCTCGGCCACGGTGCCGATGGGGGTCTCGTCGATCACCACGTGGCCCTGGCCGTCCGCCCACTCGCTGCGGAACTTCTCGTAGCGGAAACTGGGTGAGAATCCCAGAGCGCGCAGAATGCGGTCGAGGCTCGCACCGTCGGCCACCGTTGTTTCAAGCTCCTGGCGTGCCTTGTGCCGACGTGCTGTGCCCTTCGACTTGTGCGTCATCGTCCAGCGCTGGCCGTACTTCCGTAGCCGTAGGATCTCCCCGCGCTGCCGCAACGGATACCCCGGCCGGTCGTAGAGGACATTCATCTCGTGCGTGCGCCGCGTGACCAGACGGAACCCGGATGCGCGCAGCCGCCGCGCCAGCGCCTTGGCATCCGCCACCAGGAATTTGATCTCGACTTCGCGTGCCATGACGGAAGAAGTATAAAACCTGCCACAGAGACACAGAGGCACGGAGATTGTTAGGATTCCTCTTTTCGGAGGACGGAATGAATCAAGGCAAACACGAGCGGCGGTACATCAACATCGGCGGACGTCCCGCCAACCTCCCGTTCAGCGACGGCGTTCTGGTCGGCGACACGCTGTTTCTCTCCGGCAGGATCGGGATCGATCCCCGCACCATGCAAGCAGCCGCCGATGTCGGTGAAGAAATCCAGTTAATGCTCGATGGCATCCGCGCCACGCTCGAGGCCGCCGGGATGACGATGGACGATCTCGTCTACGTGCAGGTGTATTCCACGGATCTGTCGCTCTACGACCAGTTCAACGCGGCCTATCGCAAGTATTTTGGGAAGGATTTGCCGGCGCGGGCATTCCTCGGAGCCGGGTCGCTGCTGCGCAATGCGCGCTTCGAGATGCAGGCCATAGCGATGCGCTGAGTGCTAACTGCTGACGGCTACTTCTCCCTTGCCACCACGAATTCCGGCGCCCACAGCAGGGCGCGCTTGATCTCCGAGTCGGGAAGATCGCAGATGGCGCTGCGCGCGTCGGCGGCGTATTGATGGGCGCGGGCGGTGGCGGCGTCCAGAGAACCATAGCGGGTCGGGATCGCAAGAATCTGCTTATGCGTCACTGACTGGAACGCGCGTTCCTCCAGCACCGTCTGAATGAGCGCCTTCTCTTCCGGCGTGCAGCGCGCGAGCGCGTGGATCACCGCCATGGTAGCTTTGCCTTCGCGCAGGTCGCTGGCCACGGGCTTGCCGAGAACATCTTCTGATGCCGTCAGGTCGAGCACGTCATCCACCAGTTGGAAAGCCATGCCTAGGCTGCGGCCGTAGCGCGCCAGTTTTTCCTCATCCTCTGCGGAAGCGCCGCTGACGATGGCGCCCAGCCGCGTGCAGGTGGAGAACAGGCATGCGGTCTTGCGCTGGATCAGGTCAAAGTGCTCGTCGAGCGTGATCAAGCGGCCCAGCTTCTCCATCTGCAGCAGTTCGCCCTCGACCATCTGTTGCGTCAGCTCGATGAGCACGTCAAGAATCCTGAAATTGCGCTCCTGCACCGCGATCTTGAACGACTGCATGTAGAGCCAGTCGCCGGCCAGCACGCACTTCGAGTTGCCCCATTTCGTATTAGCGGCGGGACGTCCGCGGCGGGTGCGAGCCTCGTCGATGATGTCGTCGTGCACGAGCGTGGCGGTGTGGATCATCTCCACCACCGCGCCCAGGCGGATGGCGCCGCGCCCGCGGTAGTCGAAGAGTTTGGCGGAGAGCAGCAGCAGGGCGGGGCGGATGCGTTTGCCGCCGCCCGCGCGCAGGTATTCGCCGATCTCGGTGATCGCCGGGACGCTGGAAACCGTGTCGCGCCCGAACTCGCGCTCCACCGCTTCCAGGTCGTCGCGCAGGAGTTCGAAAACTTCTTTCGCTTTCACTCCGTTGATGGCGGGCGTGCTCACGTCAGTTCGACCTGTAGTTGGTGAAGTGCATGTCGATGCCGAGGTCGGTGTTGCGCAGCAGGGCGATGATCTCCTGAAGGATGTCGCGGTCCTTGCCGCTCACCCGCACCAAATCGGCCTGGATCGAGGCCTGAACTTTCTTCTTCGACTCCTTGATCAGTTTCACAATCTCGCGCGCCTTCTCGATCGGGATCCCCTGCTGCATGGTGATGCGCTGCCTGACCGTGCTGCCGGCCGCCGGCTCGATCGCGCCGTAGGTGAGCGCCTTCAGCGGCACGCCGCGCTTGACCAGCCGCTGCTGCAGCACGTCGTTGACCGCCTTCAGCTTGAACTCGTCTTCGGAGTGCAGCACGATGGCCTCTTTACCCTCGAGCTCGATCGTCGACTTCGAGTTCTTCAGGTCGAAGCGCGTGTGCACTTCCTTGAGCGCCTGCTGGATGGCGTTCGAGACCTCCTGCAGGTCTACCTTGCTTACGATGTCGAACGATTCGGCCATGCTCCCTCAGCAGTGCAATAGATTACCGTGCCGCGCCCCGCGATGGGGAAGGAATCGGCATTCCGGCGTTACTGGTTGGCGGCAGATTGAAAAACCGGCAAAAGTTTTGTGCGGTGCAAAGACCCACCTCCTCCGCCGAGACACCGCGCAGTTCGCCGATCTGGCGCGCGACCTCCTTCACGAATGCGGGTTCATTGCGCTTCCCGCGATGCGGTACCGGCGCCAGGAACGGGGAATCGGTTTCGATCAAGATGCGGTCGAGCGGCAGCTCCCGCGCCGCGTCGCGAATGTTCTGCGCCTTGGGGAAGGTCACATTGCCGGCGAAAGAGATCATGAAGCCCAGGTCGAGCGCGCGCCGCGCATGTTCCATCAAGCCCGTAAAGCAGTGCAGGACGCCGCCCAGCCCGCTCGGCGCCCACTGTTCGGCGAGGATGCCGAGGCACTCATCCCAGGCGTTCTGGCTATCCTGCGATGGCCGGCAATGGATCACTATCGGCAATCGCGCAGCGCGCGCCTGATCGAGTTGCTTCAGAAACACCGCCCGCTGCACCTCGCGCGGCGAATGATCGTAGAAGTAATCGAGCCCGATCTCACCCCAGGCGATGACCTTGGGATTGCGGGCCAGCGTGCTCAGCTCGTCGAAATCGGCGTCAGTGGCGAGTTTTGCTTCATGCGGATGAATCCCGACCGTCGCGTAGATTCGCGGCTCGTCTGCCTTGTTGCGATTCGCGAGCTGGATGGCGCAATCGAGCGAGCCCGGCCCGGTGCCGCTGCCGATCGCGACCACGGTCCCGATGCCGGCCTGGTGCGCCCGCGCCAGCATGGCATCGCGGTCGGCGTCGAACTGCGGCATCTCGAGGTGCGCGTGCGAATCGATGAACATTGAGTCATTGAGCCATTGAGCCATTGCGCCATTAGCCCTAGGTGTTCAATGACCCAATGACTCAATGACCCAATGGCTCAATTATTTCAGTTTCGCGCCGACTGGCACGTCCTCCAGGAACCCCGCCAGTACCGGCGAGCCCTTCTCACCGACCGATGCAGCGACGATCATCCCGTTCGATTCCAGGCCGCGCAGCTTGCGCGGTTGCAGGTTAACGACCAGCACCACCTTGCGCCCGACCAGCGACTCCGGCGCATAGGCCTCGGCGATGCCGGCCACCACCTGGCGGACTTCCGTGCCGATGTCCACTTCCAGGCGCAGCAGCTTGTCGGCGCCCTTCACCTTCTCGGCGACTTTCACCTGCCCGACGCGCATCTCGACCTTGGCGAAATCGTCGATGCTGATGCGCCCGTCGGGAGTGGCTGCGGGGGCGGGCGCTGCCGGCACAGGTGCGACGGCCGCCTGCGTCGGCGGTAGTCCAGCCTGAGCGGGCGCAGCCGGCGCTACTTGAGCTACGGTGCGCTGCTGTTCCATCTGCTGCATCCTTTCGATCGCGGATTTGTCGGCGCGCGGGAACACGGGCTCTACTTTGCCCAGCTTGGTGCCGTGCTGCAGTTGGCCCCACTTCAGGTCCGTCAAGCGGAACTCGGAGATCGCGCCCAGCCCGAGCTGCTCCCATATCCGCGCCGTCGCCTCCGGGATCACCGGGTGCGCCAGCGCGGTCGCGATGCGCAGCGCCTCCGCCGTGGTGTAGAGGATGGTCGCGAGACGCGAGCGGCTGCCCTCGTCCTCTTTTTCGGCCACGGCCCAGGGCTCGTTTTCCACGATGTATTTGTTGACTGCGCCCACCAGCGACCACGCGGCTTCGAGCGCGCGCGAGAACTGGAAATCATCCCAGAGCGAAGCGAAGTTGGCGATGGCCTCCTCGGCCGCCCTGGCGATGGCGGCGTCCGCTGCGGTACGCGAGCCGCCGGACGAGGGATACGGCATCTCGCTGCGGAAGTAGCGCGTGATCATGGTGAGGGTCCGGCTGGCGAGGTTGCCGAGATCGTTGGCCAGGTCGGAGTTGTAGCGCTGCACCAGCGCGTCGAAGGAGAAGCTGCCGTCCTGTCCGAAGACCACTTCGCGCAGCAGGAAATAGCGCAGCGCGTCGTTGCCGAGGACGTCGATCACGGTCTCGGCGCGCACGATGTTGCCGCGCGACTTCGACATCTTGCTTTCCTCGAACAGCAGCCAGCCGTGCGCCACGATGGACTTGGGCAGCGGCAGCCCGGCGGCCATCAGGAACGCCGGCCAGTACACGCAGTGGAAGCGCACGATCTCCTTGCCGATCATGTGCACGTCGGCAGGCCAGTAGTGCGCGAACTTCTGCTGGTCTTTTTTCTCGGAAGAGCCGAAGCCGATGGCGGTGCAATAGTTGCTCAGAGCGTCCAGCCACACGTAGATCACGTGCTTAGGGTCGTCCGGCACCGGGATGCCCCACTGGATGGTGGTGCGGCTGATGGAAAGATCGCGCAGCCCGCCGCGCACGAAGGCCATCACCTCGTTGCGGCGCGTCTCCGGGCGGATGAAGTCCGGCTGCTCGGTGTAGAGCTTGAGCAGCTTGTCCTCGAACGCCGAGAGCTTGAAGAAGTAATTCTCCTCGCTCACCGTCTCCGTCGGCCGTCCGCACTCAGGGCAGGGCGAGCCGGGGCCGGCTGCGTCCACGTAGAGCTCGTCGAACACGCAGTATTGTCCGCTGTAAGAGCCTTTGTAGATGTAGCCGTTGTCGCGGATGCGGCGAAACATCTCCTGCACCCCGAGCTTGTGGCGCGGTTCGGTGGTGCGGATGAAGTCGTCGTAGCTGATGTTCATCCGGTCCCACAGCCCTCGGAATTCGCCGGCGATGCGATCGGTGAGCTGCTTGGGAGTGATGTCGGCCTCGGCCGCCGAGCGCTCGATCTTCTGCCCATGCTCGTCGGTGCCGGTGAGAAAGAAGGTGTCGGCGCCCAGCATGCGCTGGCGGCGCGCGATGGCGTCGCAGGCGATGGTGGTGTAGGCGTGCCCGATGTGCGGGCGGGCGTTGACGTAGTAGATCGGGGTCGTGATGTAGAACTTCTCAGCCATTCTGACTTTCTAAATACTGCCTTGTCGCTTCCTGCATCACCTGCTTGAGCGGAACTTTGTGTTGGTCGGCGATGCGGCGGCAGTCCTCGTATTCCGGCGCGTAGTTGGCGATGGAGCCGTTCAGGTTCGCAACCTTCATCCGCACCTCGCCCCACGGCGTCTGGACCGCGACGGTGCGGCGCGCGAGCGTCTGCCGGCGCTCCTGGCGCATGCGGATGCCCAGGGTCGTGGTCTCGCCGAAAACCAGCTTCGTCAGCCGCGACGCGTCTTCCGGCCGCGCCAGCACAGTCAGCAGCATGCCGGGACGGCCCTTCTTCATCTGAACCGGTGTGCCGAACGCGTCGAGGGCGCCCTCGGCGAGCAGCCGCTCCATCACGTAGCCGAAAACTTGCGGATTCAGGTCATCGAGATTGGCTTCGAGAACCGCGATCGTGTCTTCGGGTATGTCCGGAGATACAGCGAGCTGCGTCTCTACACCGTCACCGATGGTCAGGCGGACGACGTTGGGCTGGCCGGTAAAATCGCGCGAGCCCGCGCCGTAGCCGGTAGCGGCGATCTTCATGGCGGGGAAGGGAACGAAGCGCTGGCAGAGAGTCTTCACGATGGCAGCGCCCGTCGGCGTGACGAGTTCTGCGTCCACACCCGAGGAATACACGGGCGCGCCGCGCAGCAGTTCGACCGTCGCCGGCGAGGGTACGGGGAATCGCCCGTGCGCGCACTCGATTGAACCGCCGCCCACGTTGAGCGGGGAGCAGACCCACTCGTCCACGCCCAGAGCGAGGCTGCCGACGGCCGCGCAGACGATATCCACGATGGCATCCACCGCGCCGACTTCGTGGAAGTGAATCTTTTCCACGTCGGTGTTATGGATCTTTGCCTCGGCTTCGCCCAGCGCCTGGAAGATGGCCAGGGCGCGCTCCTGGGCTGCGGGCGCAATCGTCGCGCTGCGAATAATCGTGCGGATCTCGTTCAGGCTGCGGTGAGGATGCTCGCCCTGGTGCGGGCGAGACGCCCGCACGACAGCCGGCGAGACCGGGGTCCCCAGAACGCCCGATTTTGGCGTTCTGGGGTGGGAGACGCCGGCGCTACTGTGCTGGTGCGCGTGCGACACCTGCTCGCGCGGAAGATCTTTTTCGTCGCCGATCCAGACGTCCACCTTGGTTGCCGAAATGCCGCTGCGGGTGACGCGCGAAATCTCCAGGCGCGCCCCGACGTTGAGCGCGGCCACGGTCTCCTCGAGCACGCGAGCGGGCAGGCCGGCTTCCAGCAGCGCTCCCAGGAACATGTCGCCGCTGATGCCCGAAAAGCAGTCGAGATAGGCGATGCGCATGGCAAACACTCCGCGCGGTCGGCCGCGAGGCAAACTTTCATCATAGGGAAGCGAGTGCCTCGCGGTCAAACCGGGGCGCTCCGACACGTTTGCTATAATCGGTTTTTTCTCAGCGACTTACGAAGGCTTCCCGAGAGTGTATCTGCAATTTCAGAAGCGTCTCGCCGAACGCGTGCGGGCTTTCCTGCGCGAGAAGTACCAGCTCGAGCTGCCCACCATCGTGGTCGAGCAGCCGCCGAGCACCCAGTTCGGCGAATACGCGCTGCCGCTCTCGTTCGAACTCGCCAAAAAGCTGCGCAAGGCGCCGCGCAAAATCGCAGAAGAGATCGTCGCCGGGCTGGAGGATGTTCCGGGGTTCGAAAAACTCGAAGTCGCGGGCGCGGGATACATCAACGCCCACGTAAACCGAGGCGAACTGGCCGCCGCGCTCGCCACTGGCCCCGAGGCGGCACCGGAAATCCCCGGGAAGATTTTGGTCGAGCACACCAGCATCAATCCCAACAAGGCGGCGCACATTGGGCACCTGCGCAACGCTATCCTGGGCGACACCTTCGTGCGGCTGCTGCGCGCCCATGGCCGCTCGGTGGATGTGCAGAACTACATCGACAACACCGGCGTGCAGGTGGCGGACGTGATTGTCGGCTTCGTCCACCTGGAGAAGAAGTCGCGCGCCGAGATCGAGCGCCTGATCGCTTCCGACCCACGCTTCGATTACACCTGCTGGGACCTCTACGCCCGCGTGACGCAGTGGTACGAGCAGGACAAAGGCAACCTCAAAGTCCGGTTGGACACGCTGCACGCTATTGAGCAGGGTGGCAACGATCTGGCCGCGATCGCCGATCAGATCTCCACCACCGTCCTGCGCCGCCATCTCGAAACCATGCAGCGGCTCGAGGTCGAATACGACTTCCTCCCGCGCGAGAGCGAAATCCTCCACCTGCATTTTTGGGACCTGGCATTCCAGCAAATGAAGGACAAGGGTGTGCTCACCAAAGTCGAGGAAGGGAAGAACAAGGGCTGCTGGGTAATGGAGCGCGATCAGCGCAAGGCTGAAACGCCCGAGGAAACCGAGCAGAACCAGAAGGTAATCGTGCGCTCGAACGGCACCGTCACTTACGTTGGCAAGGACATCGCTTATCACCTGTGGAAGTTCGGCCTGCTGGGACGCGACTTCGGCTATCTCCGCTTTTACCGCTATCCCGATGGCCACCAGTGCTGGATCTCGGCCGAGCAGGGCGAGCCCGACCACCCGCATTTCGGTGACGTGGCCGAGATCTACAACGTCATCGACTCCCGCCAGCAGGACGCGCAGAACAACGTCATCGAGGCGCTGCGCGCGTTGGGCTATATCGAGCAGGCCGGGCACTACACGCATTTTTCCTATGACATGGTCGCGCTCACGCCGCGCTGCGCGCAGGAGCTGGGCTATCAGCTCGCGGAGGACGACTGGGTCAAGCCCTACATCGAGATCTCCGGCCGGCGCGGCTTCGGCGTCAAGGCCGATGACCTGATCGACACCCTGATCGCATCGGCACAAAGAGAAGTGGACAGCCGCCACCCCGCGCTGGAGAAAGCCGAGCGCACGCGCATCGCCACCCAGATCGCAGTCGGCGCGCTGCGCTACTTCATGCTGAAGTTCACGAAGAATTCGGTGATCGCCTTTGACTTCCGCGAGGCGCTCAGCTTCGAGGGCGAGACCGGACCTTACGCGCAGTACGCCGTAGTGCGCGCTACCAACATCTTCCGCAAGGCGGGCACGGAGCCGGAAGTGGCGCTGGCCGAAAAGAT
>Ga0181521_10004076_pt1 | contig 16892 bp, 16 predicted proteins | sample PEATcosm2014_Bin_32_FD_119764 | JGI IMG/M metagenome (GOLD analysis project Ga0181521, IMG submission 119764) | Peatland microbial communities from MTU Mesocosm Facility, Houghton, MI, USA - PEATcosm2014_Bin02_60_metaG | ecosystem: Environmental > Terrestrial > Soil > Wetlands > Peat | place... | reverse complement strand
CATCAGCCCAAGCAAGGCACCGGATTCGCTCGATAAGAAGGATGAACACACGGTGGAACTGGATTTTGTCCATCCGACCCAAAAAAGCCGCTTGACAGGGAAACCCTCATACGAGCCCGGCCATGACGGTTGGAGCGGGCCGTGCGAACCAGCCGAGAGTCAGTCGTTCGGGCGCTCAGAGCGCAGCCATCAGGTCGGGATGGATGTCGGGGCGATAGACCTGCCATCCGTGTCGGCCATCAGGCTTCTCGGCCACCAGGATGGGCCCGGCGCTGGCAAGATCGGGTCCGCCGGTGTTGTCGATCAGCAAGCCCCGATGCGCTCGCGACGCGAACCAGCCGAAAGCGGCGTGGGATCGGGCCCGCCGCGCCAAGACCCGGTCGGTGGGCACATCATGGCCGCCCTCGACCACTCGGTCGGCGACGCGGGCAACGTGCAGGGCCGCGGCCCGCAGGGTGACGAACACCAGGCCGAAGCGGAAGTCTCCGGCCAGCGCCTCGGTCACGCGCGGGCGAAACTTGTCGCTGGAGAGGACCGTTTCGACCAGGAAGGAGCGGCGCGCCAGGATCGCCCGATCGACCAGGCCATCCGACTCCGCCTGCGCCAGGCGCACCACCTCAAGCTCGGTTGCCGCCGGCATTTGCTCGCGGAGCGAGCGGGCGATGTCATCGGGATTGAGCGAGAGTTCCGGCAGCGGACCGGTCAACGCGGCCAATGCGCCAGAGCGCACCAGGGTGGTTTTTCCCGAGCCGTTGGGCCCGGCGACGATCCAGAACCAGGGAGGGATCAGGCGACTGCCGGCGAATCGCCGGCCCGACCGGTTCGCACGGTGCCATCCGGATGGACGAACACGACCTCGCCCCGAGCGTTCAGCGTCGAATAGGGCAACCCCGCCGCATGCTTGGCGCGAAGCTCCCGATCCACCGCGCCGGCCAACGAACGCACCACAGCCTCACCCGCCGACGCCCGGTTGCGCAGCCGCACCACCGTCGCGCTGGCTGCGACTTTGTCGGTCTTGCGCCGGGTGCGTCGGACGGTTGCCATCGGCCAGAACCTCTTCGCCGGGTGTGCGCGGCGCCCATGGGATCGGTGCGCCGCGACAGAGTGCCATAAACGCCGGTTGGCTGAAAGGCCGGTCCCGCCCGGCGTGTTGACCGGCACACGGAACGACGGAAGGCGCTGCGCCTTGCCGCCCTGCGCCGCAAACACGCTGCCGGGCAGGCTGGCGTTTAGTCGTGGTCGATCAGCCGCGTGCGCTCGCGTGGCAATGTGGGGGCGGGGTTGCGTTCCGCCAAGAGCCGCAGCCCCTCCAGCGTCAGGTCGGGCTCGATCTGTTCGATGACCATGGTGCCTTCGGAGAACAACGGCGCCAGGCCACCGGTGGCGATGACCTTCATCGGGCCGCCGTACTCCGCCTTGATGCGGGCGACGAGGCCCTCGATCATCGCGACATAGCCCCAATAGACGCCGGACTGCATGGCCGGGACGGTGGAGCGGCCGATCACCGCCTGCGGCCGGGCGATGCCGATGCGCGGAAGCTGCGCGGCGGCCTGGTGCAGCGCCTCGATCGACAGGTTGATGCCGGGGCAGATCACGCCGCCCAGGTAGTCACCGTCCTTGTCGGCCACGTCGAACGTGGTGGCGGTGCCGAAATCCACCACGATCAGCGGCCCACCGAAGCGGCGGTGGCCGGCGAGCACGTTCAGCAGGCGGTCGGCGCCCACTTCGGCCGGGCGGTCCACCTTGATCTCGAACCCCCAGTCGAGGGTGGAGCGGGCGATCAGCGGCTCGACGTTGAACCAGTCGCGGCAGCAGCGGCGCAGGTGGTACAGCGCGGCGGGAACGACGGTGCCGATGACGGCGGCGGAGATGTCGGCGGGTTTCAGGCCGACATGGGTGAACAGGGCGAGCAACCAGACGGCGTATTCGTCGGAGGTGCGCTGCGCTTCGGTCTTCACGCGCCAGGTGCCGCGCCACTGCTTGTCGTCGTGCACGGCGAAGACGACGTTGGTGTTGCCGGCATCGACTACGAGGAGCATGGGTGCCTCGACGGCGTTAGAAGCAAGCAAGCAGATTCACCACAAAGACACCAAGACACGAAGTATCGCAATCTTCGTGTCTTGGTGTCTTTGTGGTGAATCTGCTTGCTTGCTTCATCCGAACAGCGCCTTCGCCGCGGCCTGGGCCGCCACCACGACCGGACCGGGAAACAGGAAGAAGAATACGGTGAACAGCCCGGTGGCCGCGGCGACGAAGGACAGCGACGCGGGGCGCGGATCGAACGCGGCGACCGGCGCGTCGAAATACATCACCTTGATGATGCGGATGTAATAGAAGGCGCCCACCACGCTGGTCAGCACGCCGATGACGGCGAGCGTCCACAGGCCGCCCTGCACGGCCGCGAGGAAGATATACAGCTTGGCGAAGAACCCCGACATCGGCGGGATGCCGGCCAGGCTGAACATGAAGATCGTCATGACCAGCGCCAGCCCCGGATCGGTATTGCCCAGTCCCGACAGGTCGCTGATTTGCTCCACCGCGCGGCCGTTGCGGCGCATGGCGATGATGCAGGCGAAGGTGCCGGCGGTCATGAACACGTAGGCCACCATGTAGACCAGCACGCCGCGGATGCCCTCCGGCGTGCCGACCGCGAGGCCGATCAACGCGTAGCCCATGTGGCCGATCGAGGAATACGCCATCAGCCGCTTGATATTGGTCTGGCCGATCGCCGCCAGGGCGCCAAGGATCATCGAGGCGATCGACACCAGGATGATCAGCAACTGCCAGGCGCCGAGCAGATGGCCGAACGGACTCGCCATCACGCGCAGCAGCAGCGCCATGGCGGCAACCTTCGGGGCGGTGGCGAAGAACACCGTCACCGGGGTCGGCGCGCCTTCGTAAACGTCGGGCGTCCACATGTGGAACGGCACGACGGAGATCTTGAAGGCGAGGCCGGCCAGCATGAACACGATGCCGACGACCAGCCCGACGGACGCGTGCGACGGCTCCGCCAGCAAGGTGCGCAACTGGCCGAAATCCATCGTGCCGGAAAAGCCATAGACCAGCGACATGCCATAGAGCAGCAGGCCGGAGGCGAGGCCGGACAGAATGAAATACTTGAGGCCGGCTTCCGACGACCGCACGTCGTCGCGGGCGAAGGCGGCGAGCACGTACAGCGAGAGCGATTGCAGCTCCAGGCCGAGATACAGCGTCATGAGATTGGACGCGGAGGCCATCACCATCATGCCGACGACGGCGAACAGCAGCAGCACGGGGAATTCGAACCGCGCGATGTGCTGCTTGCGGTTGTAGTCGAGCGCCAGGATGGCGGTGAGCGCCGCGCCGGCGAGGATCAGTTCCTTGTTGAAGGCGCTGAACGCGTCGGCAACGAACTGGCCGTGAAAGCCGAGGCCGGGCACGCGGGTGACGACCAGCAGCGCGGCGACGAGGAAGCCGCCGATGGTGAACATCGTGCACAGCAACGTCGAGTCCTGCTTGCGCAGCACACCGAACACCAGGATGGCCATGCCGATGCAGGCCAGCACGATCTCGGGGATGGCAACGGTCCAGTTCATAGACGCGCACTCCGAACGCACGCACCGTCGACCCGACCGTCATTGCCGTCCCCGGCCTTGACCGGGCCACCTATGAGGCAGGGTGCCGCGATAGATGGCCGGGTCAAGCCCGGCCATGACGCTGGGGACGCTGGGGACGCAGCCGACGCGGGCACCGCGGTTTCCGCGGCGACGGACGCGGACGCGGGCACTGCCAGCGCGACGGACGCGGACACGGGGCCTGCCAGCGCGACGGACGCGGGCGGGGGCGCTGCCAGCGCGGCGGACGCGGACGCCGGGCCTGTCAGCGCGGCGGACGCGGGCGCGGGCACTGCCAGCGCGGCGGTGTGCTGCTGCACCATCGCGGCGACGCTGGCGTCGAAGAAGCTGGAAAAGCTGCTGGGATACACGCCCATCCACAGCGTCAGCACGATCAGCGGCGCGAACACCGCCCACTCGCGCGGGCTGAGGTCGAGGATGTCGCGCAGGTCCTGCCTGGTCAGCCGGCCGAAGATCACACGCCGATACAGATACAGCATGTAGGCCGCTCCCAGGATCATGCCCATGCCGCCCAACAGCGCGAGCCAGAAGCTCACCTGGAAGGAGCCGATGATCACCAGGAACTCGCCGACGAAGCCGGAGGTGCCGGGCAATCCGACCGAGGCCATCATGAACACCATGAAGGTCAGCGCGTAGGACGGCATGCGGTCGGCCAGCCCGCCATAGCGGGCGATCTCACGCGAATGGATGCGGTCGTAGACCACGCCGACGATGAGGAACAGCGCGCCGGAGACGATGCCGTGCGACAGCATCTGGAACAGCGCGCCCTGGATGCCCTGCACGTTGAAGGTGAAGATGCCGATCGTCACCACGCCCATATGGGCGACGGAGGAATAGGCGATCAGCTTCTTCATATCCTCCTGCGCCAAGGCGACCAGCGAGGTGTAGATCACCGCGACCACCGACAGCGTGTAGATCAGCGGTGCGTAATGCTGCGACGCTTCGGGCAGCATGGGCACGGAAAAGCGCAGGAAGCCGTACGCTCCCATCTTCAGCAGCACGGCCGCGAGGATGACCGAGCCGGCGGTGGGGGCTTCGACGTGCGCGTCAGGCAGCCATGTGTGCACCGGCCACATCGGCACCTTCACCGCGAAGGATGCGAGGAAGGCGAAGAACAGATAGCCCTGCATCGCCACCGGAAAATGCGTGTGCATCAGCGTGGGGATGTCGGTGGTGCCGGCCTGGAACCACATCGCCAGCAAGGCCAGCAGCATCAACACCGAGCCGGTCAGCGTGTAGAGGAAGAACTTTACCGCCGCATAGACGCGGCGCGGGCCGCCCCAGATGCCGATGATGAGATACATCGGGATCAGCACGCCCTCGAAGAACATGTAGAACACGACGAAGTCGAGGGCACAGAACATGCCCACCATCATGGTTTCCAGGATCAGGAAGGCGAGCATGAACTCGCGGACGTTCTTGGTGATGCTTTCCCAGCTTGCCAGGATGCAGATCGGGGTGAGCACGGTGGACAGCAGGACGAACAGGACGGAAATGCCGTCCACGCCCATCTTGTAGCCGACGCCATATTCGGCGAGCCACGGCACTTGTTCGACGAACTGGAAGCCGGCCTCGCCCGGGTCGAACTCGAACCACAGCACCAGCGACAGCACCAGCACGATCAGGCTGGTCCACAGGGCCGTCCAGCGGGCATTCGAGTCGATGGTGGCCTGGTCGCCGCGCACCAACATGATGACCACGCCGCCGACCAGCGGCAGCCAGGTAACGAGCGACAGCAATGGGAAGCCGGCGGCGTTCATGCGTGCAGTCTCCGGCTCATCTCGTCATGGTCGTAGCGACAGTCATCATGGTTGCACCCGCAACCGTCATGGCCGCAGCGCCCACCGTCATGAACGCAGCGCCAACCGTCATGGCCGGGCTTGACCCGTCCATCTGTACCGGCACTGGCGCAGCCAGTCCCCGCGCAGGTGCCGCGATAGATGGCCGGGTCAAGCCCGGCCATGACGGTGGGCGCTGCGGCCATGACGGTTGCGGGTGCGGCCATGACGGTTGCGGGTGCAGCGTTCATCTCGATCACCGGAACAGCATGAAGATGCCGACCAGCACGACGACGCCGATCAGCATGGCAAACGCATAGACAGCAAGCGAGCCGGTCTGGATCTTCACCGCCTCGCGCGAGCCCTCCGTGGTCAGCGCCGCGAGGCCGTTCGGCACCCCGTCGATCACCGTCACATCGCCGGTCTGCCAGCAGGCGCGGGCGAGGCGGAAGATCGGCTGCACCAGCACCGCATCGTACAGCTCGTCGAAATACCACTTGTTGAGGAACAACTGATAGATCGGCCGGAACATCGCGGCGAGCCGCATCGGCAACAGCGGGAAGGCCATGTACATCACGTAGGCCGTGGCGATGCCGAGCAGGCCGACGACGGTCGGTGCCGCATCCACCCAGCCGGGCACGCCCTCCAGCCCGGCCAGCACGTGGTTGTTCGCGCCGTTGTAGATGCTGCCGTTCCAGAACGCCTGCCAGTCCTCGCCGATGAACCAGGAATGCAGCGCGAAGCCGGCCACCAGGGCGCCGACCGACAGCACCAGCAGCGGCACCATCATCACCGCGGGGCTTTCGTGCACATGCTCCATCACGTGGTGGTCGGCGCGCGGCTTGCCATGGAAGGTCATGATCAGCAGCCGCCAGGAATAGAACGCAGTGAGGAACGCGGCGAGCACCGTGCAGATGAAGCCATACAGCCCGACGCCGCTATGCGCCGCATAGGCGGCGGTGACGATCGCGTCTTTCGAGAAATAGCCGGCGAACGGAAACACGCCGGCCAGTGCGAGATTTCCTACCCACATCACGCAATACGTCAGCGGGATCAGCTTCCATATTCCCCCCATCTTCCGCATGTCCTGCTCGTCCGACATGGCGTGGATCACCGATCCCGCGCCGAGGAACAGCAGCGCCTTGAAGAAGGCGTGGGTGATGAGATGGAAGATCGAAGCCTGGTAAGCCCCGACCCCGGCGGCGACGAACATGTAGCCGAGCTGCGAACAGGTGGAGTAGGCGATCACCCGCTTGATGTCGTTCTGCGCGCAGCCGATGGTGGCGGTGACCAACGCGGTGGTCGCCCCGATGAAGACGACGAAGCCCAGGGCGACGGGGGCGTATTCCATCAGCGGCGACATGCGCGCCATCAGGAAGACGCCGGCGGTGACCATGGTCGCGGCATGGATCAGCGCGGAGACCGGCGTCGGGCCTTCCATCGCGTCGGGCAGCCAGACATGCAGCCCGATCTGTGCCGACTTGCCCATGGCGCCGATGAACAGCAGGAAGCCGATGACCTCGATCGCCGGAAAGGTGGTGCCGAACAGCGCATAGGTGTCGGCCTGGTGCTGTGCCACCGCCGGGAAGATGCTGCTGAACTCGATCGAGCCGAACTTGAAGAAGATCAGCGCGATGCCGACGGCAAACGGCAGGTCGGCGATACGGTTGACGATGAACGCCTTGATCGCCGCGGCGCAGGCGGAGGGACGGTCGTACCAATAGCCGATCAGCAGGTACGAGCACAGGCCGACGCCTTCCCAGCCGAAAAACAGCTGCGCCAGGTTGTCGGCGGTCACCAGCATCAGCATGGAGAAGGTGAACAGCGACAGGTAGGCGAAGAAGCGGTAACGCGGATAGGAGTCGTGCGCCATGTAGCCGATCGAATAGACGTGGATCAGCATGGAGACGAAGCTGACCATCGCCAGCATGACCGCCGACAGCGTGTCGATGCGCAAGGCCCAATCGACATGGAAGCGGCCGGCCTCGATCCAGGTACCGATCGGTATGGTGCCGGCGGTGAGATCGCCGTTGACGAGCTGGAAGCATGCCACGGGGCCGCAGATCGCGGCGATGACCATGCCGAGGATGGACGCGCCCTGCGCGACCCGGTCGCCGGTCACCCGGCCCAACAGGCCGGAGATCATGGCGCCGATCAGCGGAGCGAAGACGGCTATGACGTAGAGCATGACGGGCAATACCTCGCGGTGCCAGCGCCGTACTCGCGCAACCCCGGACTGACGACTGACAACTGATACCTGACCACCGCTGACTCAGCCTTTCATCAGGTTGACGTCCTCGACCTGGATCGAGCCGCGGTTGCGGAAATACACCACGACGATGGCGAGACCGATGGCGGCTTCCGCCGCGGCGACGGTCAGTACGAACATGGCGAAGACCTGGCCTGCAAGATCGCCGAGCGCGGCCGAGAAAGCCACGAGGTTGAGGTTGACCGCGAGCAGGATGAGCTCGATCGAGATCAGGATGATGATGACGTTCTTGCGGTTGAGGAAGATGCCGAAGATGCCCAGTACGAGCAGCATCGCGCTGACGACGAGGTAGTGGCCGAGCCCGATGGTCATGACGCCTCTTCCATTGCGCGCGAGAGGCCGGCACGCGCGGCGCACCGGGTGAGGGTGATCGGGCTGGCACGCAGAGTAGTGCAGCGTGCGCCCCGCTGCACCCTCACCAGGCGCTTCGCGCCTACCTCTCCCGCGCGCAGCGCGGGGGAGGTCAACGACAGGTCAATGGCCATGATGCCCTCCGGCGGCCGGTGCTTCCTCTGCTTGCGTCTCTGCCGGCTCCGTCACTTTCGGACGGTAGATGCCGCTCTCGCGCACGCCGGCGCCGACCGCGACATGCACCAGCTCCAGCGTCTCCCGCACCGTGCGCTCGGTCTGCGTGCGGATGCTCTGATGGCGCGATGTCTTGCGTTCGCGCAGCGTGAGCACGATGGCGCCGATCATCGCGACCAGCAGGATCAGGCCCGCGGCCTGGAACAGGAAGACGTAATCCGTGTAGATCAATTGGCCGAGCGCCGCGGTGTTGCTGATGTCGGTCGGCATCGGGGCGAAGCGCAGCCCGCTGGCTCCGGGCGCGAACTGCCAGCCGGCGAGCGCAAACGCCAGCTCGGCCAGCAGCACCACGCCGACGGCGGCGCCGATCGGCATGTAGCGCTGGAAGCCGCCGCGCAGCTCGGCGAAGTCGATGTCCAGCATCATCACCACGAACAGGAACAGCACCGCGACGGCGCCGACATAGACGATGACCAGGATCATCGCGAGGAACTCGGCGCCGGCGATCAGGAACAACCCGGCGGCGTTGAAGAACGTCACGATGAGGAACAGCACCGAGTGCACCGGATTGCGGACCGTGACCACCGCCGCGGCGGACGCCAGCAGCAGTACGGCGAAGACGTAAAAGGCGATGCTGATGATCATCGGTATGGCGCATCCAGCTCGAGCCGGCGCGCGAGTTCCGGCTCCCACCGGTCGCCGTTCGCCAGCAGCTTGTCCTTGTTGTACATCAGCTCTTCGCGCGTCTCGGTGGCGAATTCGAAGTTCGGGCCTTCGACGATGGCATCCACCGGGCAGGCTTCCTCACACAGGCCGCAGTAGATGCACTTGGTCATGTCGATATCGTAGCGCGTGGTGCGGCGGGAGCCGTCCTCGCGCGGTTCGGCCTCGATGGTGATGGCCTGGGCGGGGCAGATCGCCTCGCACAGCTTGCAGGCGATGCAGCGTTCCTCGCCGTTGGGATAGCGGCGCAGCGCGTGTTCGCCCTTGAAGCGCGGGCTGAGCGGGCCCTTTTCGTACGGGTAGTTGATCGTCGCCTTGGGCCGGAAGAAGTAGCGCATCGTCAGCCCCATGCCGGCGACGAGTTCGCCGAGCAACATGCTGCGTGCGGTGCGGTCAAGAAAGGCCATCAGCGACGCTCCATGGTTTGGGCATACCGTATCCCTCTCCCGCGTGCGGGAGAGGTTAGGTGAGGGTGCAGCGTTCGGCACGCTGCACCCTCACCTGGCCCCTCCCACTTCGTGGGAGGGGGAAGATGGGCGCGTTTACGCATTGGGAAACCAGCCGAACGCCACCAGCGCGCCGGCGGTGACCACCAGCCAGAGCAATGACAGCGGGAGAAAGACTTTCCAGCCCAGCCGCATGAGCTGGTCGTAGCGGTAGCGCGGGAAGGTGGCGCGCACCCACAGGAAGAAGAACAGGCACACGCAGATCTTCAGGACGAACCAGACCACGCCGGGGATCCAGGTGAACGGCGCTATCCCGAACGGCGCCAGCCAGCCGCCGAGGAACAGGATGGTGGTCATCGCGCTCATCAGGATCATGTTGGCGTATTCGCCCAGGAAGAACAGCGCGAAGCTCATGGCGCTGTATTCGACGAAGAAGCCCGCGACGATCTCGCTCTCGCCCTCCGGCAGGTCGAACGGCGCGCGGTTGGTTTCCGCCAGCGTCGAGATGAAGAACACGATGAACATCGGGAACAGCGGAATGCAGAACCACAGATGCGACTGGGCGCGCACGATGTCCGTCAGGTTCAGGCTGCCGGCGCACAGGATCACGCAGACCAGCACGAATCCCATGGAGACTTCGTAGCTGACCATCTGCGCCGCGGAGCGCATCGCGCCGAGGAAGGCGTATTTCGAATTGGACGCCCAGCCGGCGATGATGATGCCGTACACCCCAAGCGAGCTGATCGCGAACAGGTAGAGAATACCGACATTGATGTTGGCGATCGCCCAGCCGTCGTTCGCCGGGATCACCGCCCAGGCGAGCATCGCCAGGCTGAACGTCAGCATCGGCGCGATCAGGAACAGCAGACGGTTCGATCCCGACGGGATGATCGTCTCCTTCATCATCATCTTCAGCGCGTCGGCGAACGGCTGCAGCAGGCCGAACCAGCCCACCACGTTCGGCCCTTTGCGCAACTGCATCGCCGCCAGGACCTTGCGCTCGGCATAGGTCAGGTAGGCGACGCCCATCAGCAGCGGCACCAGCAGGCACAGCGCCTCGATGAAGGTCAGGATCAGCAGGCCGATATCGGTTTCGTAGAAGAAGTGTTCCATCGGCTGCTACTCCGCCGCCGCGAGGGTCGGGACGGCGGCGCCGGTGGTGCAGGCCGCCATGGTGGGACTGGCGCGGCTGATCGGATCGGTCTGGTAGTAGTTGGCGACATAGGGCGCGAACGGCGCATCGCCCAAGGCGGCGGGATCGCCGGCCGGACCGGACTGGTCGGCGGCGCCGAACCGGGGGAGAAAACCCACGCGCCCGAACACCGGGTTCACCTGTTCCAGCCGTGCACGCAACGCCTCGATGTCGTCGTACGGCAGGCGATGGCCGGCGATGTCGCTGAAGGCCCGCAGGATCGTCCAGTCCTCGCGCGCCTCGCCCGGCGGATAGACCGAGCGGAAGCCGCGCTGCACCCGGCCCTCGGTGTTCACATAGGTGCCGGGCTTTTCGGTATAGGCGGCGCCGGGCAGGATCACGTCGGCGCGGCGGGCGCCGGCGTCGCCATGATGGCCCTGGTAGATCACGAACGTATCGGCGCCGATGCGCGCGGTGTCGAACTCGTCGGCGCCGAGCAACCACAGCACGTCCACGCCGCCATTCAGCATGTGCGCCAGGCTCTTGCCGTTCGCGCCGGGGACGAAACCGAGGTCCAGCGCGCCGACGCGCGAGGCCGCGGTGTGCAGCACGTTGAAGCCGTGCCAATCCGTGGTCAGCGCGCCGATCTCCGCCGCCAGGCGCCAGCAGGCCGCCAGCACCGCGGCGCCGTCCGGGCGGGCCAGCGCGGCCTGGCCGACGATGATCATCGGATGTTTTCCCCCGCGCAGCGCCTTGGCGAACTCATGCGTGCCGTCGTGCAGTGCGTTGAGCACCGACGGCGCGGTACCGAGCTGCGTGGTGGCGTAGGTGAGGTCGGTCTCGCTGCCGATCAGGCCGATCGGCATCCCGGAGGCGAGCCAGCGCTTGCGGATACGCGCGTTCAGCACCGGCGCTTCCTTGCGCGGATTGCTGCCGACGATCAGCAGCGCATCGGCGTCCTCGATGCCGGCGATCGTCGTGTTGAAGGTGTAGAAATCGCGCCGCGACGCATCCAGCCGGGCGCCGTCCTGCCGGCAATCCAGGTTCGGGGACCCCAGCGCGACCATCAGGTCCTTCAGCGCCAGCATGCTCTCGGCGTCGCACAGATCGCCGGCGACCGCACCGATACGATCGCCGCTGACGCCGCGCAGTTTTCCCCCGATGGCGGCGAAAGCTTCGGGCCACGTTGCCTCGGTCAGTTTGCCATCACGTCGCACCCAGGGCCGGTCGAGCCGGCGGCGCTTCAGGCCGTCGAGCGCGAAGCGCGACTTGTCGCCCAGCCACTCCTCGTTCACGTCCTCATTCAGCCGCGGCAGGATGCGCAGCACTTCCGGCCCGCGCGCATCGACGCGGATGTTGGCGCCGACCGCGTCCAGCACATCGACGCTGTCGATCTTCACCAGTTCCCAGGAGCGCGCGACGAACGCATAGGGCTTCGAGGTCAGCGCACCGACCGGGCAGAGGTCGATGATGTTGGCGGACAGCTCGGAACTCAACGCGCGCTCGACATAGGTGCCGACTTCCATATGCTCGCCGCGGCCGGTGGCGCCGAGGTCGGGTACGCCGGCGACTTCCGAGATGAAGCGGATGCAGCGCGTGCAGTGGATGCAGCGCGTCATCACGGTCTTCACCAGCGGGCCGAGATTCTTGTCCTTCACCGCACGCTTGTTCTCGGCATAGCGCGAGTGGTCCATGCCGTAGCCCATGGCCTGGTCCTGCAGGTCGCACTCGCCGCCCTGGTCGCAGATCGGGCAGTCCAGCGGGTGGTTGATCAGCAGGAATTCCATCACGCCGCGGCGCGCGTTGCGCACCATCGGCGAGTCGGTGTGCACCACCATGCCGTCGGCGACCGGGTAGGTGCAGGACGAGATCGGCTTCGGCGGCGTCTTCTCGATCTCCACCAGGCACATGCGGCAGTTGCCGGCGATCGACAGACGCTCGTGGTAGCAGAAGCGCGGGATTTCGACGCCGGCGGCCTCGCACGCCTGGATGACGGAGGAGCCGTTGGGGACTTCGACCTCGATGCCGTCGACGGTGAGCTTGGCCATTATGCGATGTCCCGGCAGAAGATAGAGTCATCACAAAGACACAAAGGCACGAAGTCCGACGTCCGCCCCATCTTCGTGCCTTTGTGTCTTTGTGGTGAATCTAACAACACGAGCGAGCGTCCCCTACTCCGCCGCCAAACGCACCGGCGCCGCACCCGCGCGGGCCTTGTACGCGGCAATCCGTGCTTCCATCTGCGGCCGGAAATGCCGCACCAGCCCCTGGATCGGCCAGGCCGCCGCATCGCCCAGCGCGCAGATCGTGTGCCCCTCGATCTGCCGCGTCACCTGCTCCAGCGTATCGATCTCCGAGACCTCGGCGCGGCCTTCGACCATGCGCGTCATCACCCGCCACATCCAGCCGGTGCCCTCGCGGCACGGCGTGCACTGGCCGCAGCTTTCATGCATGTAGAACTTCGACAGCCGGGCGATCGCCTTGATGATGTCGGTGGACTTGTCCATCACGATGACCGCCGCGGTACCCAGGCCGCTCTTCACGTCCTTCAGCGAATCGAAATCCATCAGCACGTCGTCGCACACGCTCTTCGGGATCACCGGCACCGACGCACCGCCGGGGATCACCGCCAGCAGGTTGTCCCAGCCGCCGCGCACACCGCCGGCATAGCGCTCGATCAGTTCGCGCAGCGGAATGCCAAGCTCTTCCTCGACATTGCACGGCTTGTTCACGTGGCCGGAGATGCAGAACACCTTCTGCCCGGAGTTCCTCGGCCGTCCCAGCGCATTGAACCACGCCGCGCCACGCCGCATGATGGCCGGCGCCACCGCGATGCTCTCGACGTTGTTCACCGTGGACGGGCAGCCATACAAACCGACCGCGGCAGGGAACGGCGGCTTCAGCCGCGGCTGGCCCTTCTTGCCTTCGAGGCTTTCCAGCAGCCCGGTTTCTTCGCCGCAGATATAGGCGCCGGCGCCGCGGTGGAGATACAGGTCGAAATCCCAGCCGGAGCCGCAGGCGTCCTTGCCGATCAGGCCCGCCGCATAGGCTTCCTCGATCGCCGCCTGCAACACCTTCGCTTCGTTATAGAACTCGCCGCGAATGTAGATATAGGCCGCGTGCGCGCCCATGGCGAAGGACGCCACCAGGCAGCCCTCGATCAGCTTGTGCGGATCGTGCCGGATGATGTCGCGGTCCTTGCAGGTGCCCGGCTCGCTCTCGTCGGCATTCACCACCAGGTAGCACGGCCGGTCGGACTGCTTCGGCATGAACGACCATTTCAGGCCGGTGGGAAACCCCGCACCGCCGCGGCCGCGCAGGCCCGAGGCCTTGATCTCCTCGACGATGGCGTCGCGGCCCTTGTCCAGGATCGCCTTGGTGGCGTCCCAGTCGCCGCGCGCCCGCGCGCCCTGCAGCATCGGATCGTGCAGGCCGTAGAGATTGGTGAAGATGCGATCCTGATCCTTCAGCATCTTTTCAATCTCCCGCCTTCGCATCGACCGGGGCAAAACGCAGCGTGGTCAGCGTGTTCGGCCCACCCTCCGGCGCGGAAGTCTGCCGCCCGATCATCGAGCCGGGCGGCGGGCGCTCGCCGCGGCGCAGCGCATCGAGCACCTGCTTCACCCGCTCCGCATCCATGTCTTCATAGAAGTCGTCGTCCACTTGCAGGATCGGCGCGTTGACGCAGGCGCCGAGGCACTCGACCTCGGTCATGGTGAACATCCCGTCGGCGCTGGTCTCGCCGAAGTCCTGGATGCCGGTCGCGGCGCGGCAGGCCGCCGTCACTTCGTCCGAACCGCGCAGCCAGCACGGCGTCGTGGTGCAGACCTGCAGATGGAATTTGCCGATCGGCCGCAGGTTGAACATGAAATAGAAGGTGGCGACCTCATAGACGCGGATCGGCGGCATGCCCAACCGGCGCGCGGTGGCGTCCATGGCAGCGTTGCACACCCAGGCGCTGCCGGTCTGTCGCTTCATCTGGTTCTGCGCGATGTACAGCACCGGGATGACCGCGCTGGCCTGCTTGCCCGGCGGGTATTTCGCCACGTGCCAGGCGATTTCCGACTCGCTCTCGGCGTCGAATTCGAAATGCGCCGGCTGCACGAAGTCGGCTTTGCTGTTATCGGCCATCGCTTACCTGTCGACCTCGCCGAACACGATATCCATTGATCCGATAATCGCGCAGATATCCGCCAGCATGTGCCGCTTGCCCATCCGGTCGATCGCCTGGAGATGGGAAAACCCGGTCGCGCGGATCTTGCAGCGGTACGGCCGGTTGGTGCCGTCCGCCACCAGGTAGACCCCGAACTCGCCCTTCGGGCTTTCGGTCGCGGTGTAGGTCGCACCGGCCGGCACGTGGTAGCCCTCGGTGTAGAGCTTGAAGTGATGGATCAGCGCCTCCATCGAGCGCTTCATCTCGCCGCGCGACGGCGGCGAAAACTTGCGGTCCTGCACCTTCACCGGGCCGGGTGTCAGCTTCGCCAGGCTTTGCTTGATGATCTTCACCGACTCGCGCATTTCGGCGATCCGCAGCAGGTAGCGGTCGTAGCAGTCGCCGTTGCGGCCGATCGGCACGTTGAAGTCCACCTCGGCGTATTTGTCGTATGGCTGGGAACGGCGCAGGTCCCACGGCACGCCGGAGGCGCGCAGCGGCGGACCGCTGAAGCCCCAGGCCAGCGCCTCCTCCGCGCTCATCACCCCGATATCGACGGTGCGCTGCTTCCAGATCCGGTTGGTGGTCAGCAGCTCTTCCAGATCGTCGATGAAATTCGGAAACACCTCGGCCCAGGCCGCGATCCGGTCGTCCAGTCCGGCGGGCAGGTCGCGCGAGACGCCGCCGGGGCGGAAATAGTTGCAGTGCAGCCGCGCGCCCGACGCGGCTTCGTAGAACTCCATCAGCTTCTCACGCTCTTCGAAGCCCCACAGGCTCGGCGTGATCGCACCGACATCCAGCGCGTAGGTCGTCAGGTTGAGCAAGTGGTTCAGCACGCGGGTGATTTCGGCGAACAGCACGCGGATCCATTGGCCGCGCTCCGGCACCTCGATGCTGAGCAATTTCTCCACCGCGAGGGCGAAGCTGTGCTCCTCGCACATCGGGGAGACGTAATCGAGCCGGTCGAAATACGGCACCACCTGCATGTAGGTGCGATATTCCAGCAGCTTTTCGGTGCCGCGATGCAGCAGGCCGATATGCGGATCGGCGCGCTCCACCACCTCGCCGTCCATTTCCAGGATCAGCCGCAGCACGCCATGCGCGGCGGGATGCTGCGGACCGAAATTGATCATCGTGTGGGAGTCGAGTTCGACCACCCTGGTGGCGGCCGAGTGCGTCTCGAGATCAGGCAGATCGCTCATCACTCTCAACCCTTCGGCGCATCGGCCGGCGCGGCCGGTTTGGGCGGCATGCGTTCGGCGTGCACCTTCTCGTCGCCCGGCAACGTGGTGATGCCCTCCCACGGCGACATGAAATCGAACGTGCGCCAGTCCTGCGTCAGCCGCACCGGCTCATACACCACCGCCTTGCGGTCCTCGTCGTAGCGCACCTCGACATAGCCGGTGAGGGGGAAATCCTTGCGCAGGGGATGACCCTCGAAGCCGTAGTCGGTCAGGATGCGCCGCAGATCGGGCTGGTCGGAGAAGACGATGCCGAACAGGTCCCAGGCCTCGCGCTCCCACCACGTCGCGACCGGCCATACGGTATGCACCGACGGCACCGGGGTGGTCTCGTCGGTGGCGACGATCACCCGCACCCGCTGGTTCAGCGAGACCGATAACAGGTTGTAGACGACGTCGAAGCGTTCCGCCCGCTCCGGCCAATCGACGCCGCAGATGTCCATCACCTGCTCCAGGGCGAAGCGCGGATCGTCGCGCAGCGTGGCCATCAGCGCGAGCAATCCGCGACGCTCGGCGTCCGCCACCACTTCGCCCTTGTCCACGCGCACGGCGCGTACGCCCGGAAGCGAGCGGAGCGCGTCCGCTACGGCGCTGGTCTGTGTCTCACCCACGCAGAATGGTCCCCGTCCGGCGAATCTTCTTCTGAAGCTGCATGATGCCGTAGACCAGCGCCTCGGCGGTCGGCGGACAGCCGGGCACATACACGTCCACCGGCACGACACGGTCGCAGCCGCGGACCACGGAATACGAGTAGTGGTAATAGCCGCCGCCGTTGGCGCAGCTTCCCATGCTGATCACCCAGCGCGGCTCCGGCATCTGGTCGTAAACCTTGCGCAAGGCTGGGGCCATCTTGTTGGTCAGCGTGCCGGCAACGATCATCACATCGGACTGGCGCGGCGAAGCGCGCGGCGCGAAGCCGAAACGCTCGGCGTCGTAACGCGGCATCGACATCTGCATCATCTCGACCGCGCAGCAGGCGAGCCCGAAGGTCATCCACATCAGCGAGCCGGT
>Ga0181521_10004074_pt1 | contig 16893 bp, 15 predicted proteins | sample PEATcosm2014_Bin_32_FD_119764 | JGI IMG/M metagenome (GOLD analysis project Ga0181521, IMG submission 119764) | Peatland microbial communities from MTU Mesocosm Facility, Houghton, MI, USA - PEATcosm2014_Bin02_60_metaG | ecosystem: Environmental > Terrestrial > Soil > Wetlands > Peat | place... | reverse complement strand
ACGATACCAAACGGCGGTATCTGTGGCGATCTCAACGACACGATTGGTGCGGCCGTACCAGAGAGTGACGGTGTGGCGTTGCCACACCGTGCCGGCATCGTGCAGCACTTGCGTCAGTGTGGGCAGGCGCTTGCCCTTGACAGCTGGCCGTCCGCGGCCCGGTCGTCTGGGTGGTGCGGGCGCATAAAGATTGGCGTCGAGGCGCAGTCGGGTGACGACACTGACATAGTCGCGGACGGCGCCGAGGAATTCGATGGCGGCGAACGCCGTGTCGCCGACGATGACAACCCGGCGGCCCGGCAGCCAGCGATGGATCTGCAAAGCAACCTGGCGAGCCCAATCCAGCAACGTCTTGGGCGAGCGTGGTTTGCCGGCATAGAAGCGCTTGGATGGTGCGAGCACGGTGAGCAACGGCAGACCCATGATACGGCCGGCCCAGGGTATGTGGACGAGCAATTGCGCGGAAAGCCAGCGCAGACCGCTGGTCTTTACAAAATGTCCCTTGGAGGAGCGGACTGGATCGCGGTAGATGCCGCGGGCGCTGATCTTATGGCCCCAGCGCCGTTCGATGGTGTCGTCGATGCCAATCACCACAGCAGCGTCCGCACCGACGAAGGCGGCGACCAACAGATGCAGCAGCCAGCCTGCCACGGCGCGGGACGACCACACGGCTCGGTTGAGCACGCCATGGTGGATCGGGAAGTCGTTCTCCTGCTCCCGCCCGAGAATGCGCAACGCCGCCGTGACGGTTCGCTTGCCCGGCGCCAGAATGGCGCCTGCCACCAGCAGCAGGACGTTCTGCCAGGTCGGACGGGTGAACAGCCTGGGCAGCTCGGCCAGCCGCAACAGGAGGCGTTCCGGCAGGGGAGACTCGCAGGATGGAGGGATGGGATCGGCCTGTTGCATCCCATGCGTAGAATCGACTCGACCGAATCGCGGCAAGCGCCGAGTCGTCGGGCGCCCCGGGAGCGGGCAGACTGGCTGCTATGACGGAACCCGACCCGACCCGCGTCGTGATTGCCGCCACGTTCGCCGGTCTCGACGTGGTGAAATCCCGCGGTGGTTATACGCTGGTTGATCCAGCCAGCGGTGCTCCGCTCGCTCGCCTGAAGCCAATTCCGCAATCAGATCGCTATGAACTGTTCTACTGGTCCGACACCCGGGGACGCTGGCGCACGTTCGGAGACTTCGGACGCCTCAGGCTCACTCTCGAACGAGCCCACGAAATCTTCCGGGAGGAAACAATCTTTCACATCCGCCCCGGGCGGTGACACGGGGCGATTTTCGATAAAGTCGAGCTTAGAACCTCGGCGATCTCATCGAACACCGCGTCCGACAGCGCGATGACATCGTGGCTCCACGCGGCCAGCAACGCCCGCATTGGCGTGCTATCCTCCTTGAACGCAGCGCCGACGATGGACGAAGCGTCGAATACGACGATCAATCAGCGCCGCCGCTCGGTCCGGTAAGCCGCGAGCTCGGAGTCGATGTCCGCGTCGGTGAGGCCCGCCTCGCGCGCCGCGCGACGGGTTTCGTCCAATACCTCCGCGAGCGGGTCATCGCCGGGCACCGGCCGCACCATACGATCCACCAGCCGCCCAACAGCGCGCAGCCGCCGTGCGTCGCTCAGGGCCCGAGCGGTTTCGGGTTCGACTGGGATCTCGACCTTTACAACCTCGTTCATCGTGTCACCTCGGCACCGGATATCGGGTCGCCGGATCAATCCTACCAGAGCATCCCGGGAGCGGCCACTGCGCTGGCCGGCGCGATAAGCGTGTTCCAAGGGCGCATTCGCGCCGCCCCTGCCACCCACCAACCCAGCGTACAGTCCGCCCTCACGAGCAGGAGGCAATCACCGATGCGGACGCCCGGTCTGCCACTCCCGCTCGGCCCGCATCGAGTCCGGCGGATCGAGTTCCGGGGCGAACGCGGTGATCACCGCGCCGCCGCCCATGAAATACGCACTCAACAACGACGCGTCGACGATCTGCTTGTCGCTGAAATGCCGCCGCGCCGCGTCCAACACGTCATCGGACAACCCACCACACGCCGTGAACGCAAACGTATAAGCACACAGCGCCTGCTCTTCCGCCGGCAACCCCTGCGGTACCTTGCCGTCCTTCAACTCCGCCATCTGCGCCGGGCTCATGCCGAGCTGCGCCAGCAACTGGCCGTGATGCGCCCAGCCATACGGCACGCCGCGCACGGTCGCGCAGATCACCAGTTCGCGCTGGCGCTCCGTCAGGTCGGTCTCGAAGCGCATGAAATGCCCGTACGTGCCATGCGCCTTCGCCGCCGCGGGCGAGTGCAGCAGGCACCGCATCAGGTTGGACACGTAGCCTCGACTCGCCTCGATATGTGCAAACGCCGCGGCGACATCGGGCGACGACGCGGGATCGACCTGGGGAAGCTTGGCCATGGCGGTTCTCCTGAATGTTCAGTCCAGCGGCGCGTTGGTGCGGTCGCGCATCAGCAGCATGGCGATGCCGCTCAGCAGCCCGCCCAGCATGACGAACCAGGCCGGCGAGGTCACATCGCCGGTGGCATGCACCAGCCAGGTGGCGATCAGCGGCGCGAACCCGCCGAAGATCGTCACCGCGAAGCCGTAGCCGATCGACAGCGCGGTGTAGCGCACATTGGTCGGGAAGAACTCCGACAGGATCGGTGCGATCACTCCGGAATACAGCGCCATCAGCACCGCGGCGATGCATTGCGTGATCAGCAGCCCGGTGAAGCTGCGCGTGCTGGTGACCAGCAGGAACAGCGGATAGGCCGCCACGACGGTGCCCCAGCTCGACAGCATCATCATGACCTTGCGGCCATAGCGGTCCGATGCCGCCCCGACCAGCGGGATCAGCACGATCACCACGACATTGGCGAGCGTGGTGGACAGCAGCGTCTGGTTGGTGGGGATCTTCAATTGCTGGGTCGCGAAGTTCGGCATCAGGATGAAATAGACGTAATTGCCGACGGTGCCGACGATGCTGATCGCGAAGGCCGCCAGCACCGCCAGCCGATGCGTCGTCAGCGCCGCGCGCAGCGGCGAGTGCTCCAACCGCTTCGCCGTCGCGGTGCGCGCGAAGGCCGGCGTCTCCGCTACCCGGGTGCGCAGGTAGAACCCGATCGGCCCCAGGATGAAGCCGATCATGAACGGCAGCCGCCAGCCCCAGGCATAGAACTGCGCGTCGGACAGCGCGTAGGCGAGCACCGCCGCGACGCCCGAGGCCAGGAACAGGCCAAGCCGCACGCTGACCAGCGCCCAGCTTCCGGTGATGCCGCGCTTGCCCGGCGGCGCGTATTCCACGAGGAAGGCGACCGCGCCGCCCCACTCGCCGCCGGTCGAGAACCCCTGCAACAGCCGGCACAGCACCAGCAGGATCGGCGCGCCGATACCGATGGTCGCATAGGACGGGATGCAACCGGTCAGCCCGGTGGCCGCCGCCATCAGGGCGATGGTCACCACCAGCGCCGCCTTGCGGCCGTGCTTATCGCCATAGGCGCCGATCACCAGGGCGCCGACCGGCCGCATCAGGAAGCCGACGCCGTAGGTGGCGAAGCTGCTGAGCAACGACATCGTCGGATCGGTTGCCGGAAAGAAGGCGCGGCCCAGCGCCAGGGCGAACAGCCCATAGATCGAGAAGTCGTACAACTCGAACAGGTTGCCGACGATGCAGGCGACGATCGCGCGCCGGCGCACCGCCGGCAGGTCGGCATCAAGCCGGTTCAGAACTTGTGGTGCTGCCGTGCCAGACACTCCATGCCCTCCACATCGGCCGATAGTTCCTGGTCGTTTGACCCGGGCGCCGGAACGCCGGCATGGCGCTGTCATTGCCAGCGGAGCGACGCAATCTCCCCCGGATATCGCACGACCGCACGCGCGGGATTGCTTCGCTTCGCTCGCAATGATCGGGGTCGCGGAGGGGCCGAACCGCCAGGATCACCGCACGGGATCGCCACGCTGCTGTCACGTCTATCCGCCCACCGGCACCGCCGCCTCCAGCCTGACATCGCCTGCGACGATGCGTCCGCGGCCCTGCGGCGTATCCAACAGCAGCGCGCCATCGGTGTCGATCCCGACGAATTGGCCGGTGACGAAACGATCGGCCAGCCGCACGCCCAGCGTGCTACCGGGGGGATGCGCCCGCACCAGCCACGCGGTGCGGATCGGCGCGAAGCCATCCTGCCGCCAGACATCGATCCAGCTCGCCAGCGCGGCCAGCAGCTTCTCGCGCGTGCCGTCCACCGTCGCCAGTCCGCCGCAGCCGACGATCGTGGAAACCTGATACGGCACGCCGGCCGGCGCGTGCAGCACATTCAGGCCGATCCCGAGGATCATCGCCTCGCCCGCCTGTTCGGTCAGGATGCCGGCGATCTTGCCGCCGCGCACCAGCACGTCGTTGGGCCATTTCAGCGTTGCGCGCACCTGGCGCGGCAACAGGGCATCGACCGCATCCGCCACGGCAAGCGCGGCGAGAAAGCCAAGCTCCACGTTGCGGGCCGGCGGCAGATCGAGGCGCAGGACGATCGACAGATACAGATTGCCCGGCGGGCTGAACCAGCGGCGCGACAGGCGGCCGCGACCGGAGCTCTGCTCATCGGCATGCACCGCCGTGCCGTGCGGCGCGCCGGCATCGGCCAGCCGCCGCGCCTCGTCATTGGTCGATCCCAGCCGGTCGTAATGCCGAACGTCGAACACGGTCATTGCTGCCCGCCTGCTGGCGTTGCCCCGGGGAGCAACCCTAGCGGAGCAGTGGCGAGCGCGCCACAGGTGGCAACACCCGCGCTTGATGGCCGGATCGAGTGCGGCCATGACGATTGACGGTCGGGCATTCGCCCGAAACCATAAGCGACCCGATTCGCCGCGACTTGGCACGGATGGCACATGCGTTGTTTTGCACCGGCCCGGATGGTTGCCCGCCTGCTGCTCGTGAGTGCGATCGGCCTGGCACCGGCGCGGGTCCTGGCGCAGTCCGGCACGTTGCAGGCGCCCGCACACCAGCCTGCGGCATCCGCCCCGGCCAATCCCGCGGCAGTGCCGCGAGCGCCCGCAGCGGCGCCGCGCGCGCCAGTGCAGCAGGTCGCGCCGACCGGACCGGTGACGCCGGTCGTCCGCCCGCATGGCCCGGCCCACCCGGCCAAGCCGCCGGAGGCTCGGCAGCCGCCCTTGCCGCTGCCGCCGCCCGCCCCGGCGGCGCCGCCCGCGGCAGCCCCACCCACCGCCGCCGCGCCGGCACCTCCAGCGCCGGCCAAGCCAGCCGAAGAGGAAAAGCCGGTCGGCACCGGCTTGCCGCTGCCGCGGTTCGCCGCGTTGCGCTCGGACGACGTGAACCTGCGGGCCGGCCCCGGCACCCGCTATCCGATCGAGTGGGTCTACAAGCGGCGCGACCTGCCGATGGAAATCGAGCGCGAGTTCGAAGTGTGGCGGCTGGTGAAGGACCCGGACGGCATCCGCGGCTGGGTTCACCAGGCGACGCTGACCGGGCGCCGGACCTTCATGGTGCAAGGCGCCGACGCCACGTTGCGCGCCGAGCCGAAGGAAACCGCCGCCCCGGTGGCACTCCTGAAAGCCGGCGTGATCGGGCGCATCCGCTCGTGCGAGGCCGGCAGCGAGTGGTGCCGGCTCCAGGTCGGCGACTATCGCGGCTACCTGAAGCGCTCGCAGTTCTGGGGCGCGCTGCCGGATGAGGTCATCGCACCGTAGGGCGCATGCCTGTCCGCGCACGGTTGTCGACGTACCGCTGTCATTGCGAGGAGCGCAGCGACGCAGCAACCTCCCGCCTGGCGAGCATCGGCTCCTCACGCGGGAGGTTGCTGCGTCGCTGCGCGCCGCACAATGACATGGCAATCGCGAGGCTTTCGCACCGCCCGGCGACTGCGCTAACCTCGCCGCCATGGACAAGGACACGCCCCGCGCGCACCACGACCTGGGCGGCGCCGCGAAATTCATGTGCGAGGCGGTGGATACCACCCCGCACGGTTTAACCGACTTCGACAAGCAGGTGGACGCGATCCGCCAAATCCTCGGCGCCAAGCAGATCATGACCGTGGACGAGTTGCGGCGCGGCATCGAATCCATCCCCGAGGCCGAGTACCACCGGCTGAGCTACTACCGCCGCTGGATCCGCTCGATCACCGGCATCCTGTTGCAGAAGGGCGTCATCACCGAGGCCGAGTTGCGCGCGGCGCTGGAGGCGGGATGATGTTCGATCCCGGCAGCAGCGTGCGGGTAAAGAACGATTGGCCGGAGACGCGCGGCCCCGCGCACATCCGCACGCCGCATTACGTGCGTGGCATGCAGGGGACGGTGGTGCGGTGGCTGGGCGCCTTCCCCAACCCGGAGGACCTCGCCTTCGCGCGTCCGGCGGCAACGCGCGCGCTGTATCACGTGCGCTTCGACCAGCCCGCCATATGGCAGGAAGGCCGCGCGGGCGACGAACTGGTGGTGGAAATCTTCGAGCATTGGCTGGAGCCGGCATGACCATCGTTGAAACCGACGGCGAAAAGCTGCTGACCGCGTTGCGCAGCGTACTGGCGGCGAAGGGCATCGCCTCGCCGGCGGAGATCGCCGAACGCATCGCCAGCACCGACAGCGCCAATCCCGGCCAAGGCGCGCGCATGGTGGCGAAGGCGTGGACCGATCCGGCGTATCGCGCTCGGATGCTTGAGGACGGGACGAAGGCGGCCGAGGAACTCGGCATTCCGATGCGCGGCATGCCGCCTCTCGGCGTGTTGGAGGACAGCGCGGACGTTCATAACCTGATCGTCTGCACGCTGTGCAGTTGCTATCCGCGCGCGGTGCTCGGCTATCCGCCGTTCTGGTACAAGTCGGCGGGGTATCGCGCGCGCGCGGTGCGCGATCCGCGCGGGCTGCTGGCGGAGGAATGGGGCACGGTGCTGCCCGACCACGTCAGGCTGCGCGTGGTCGATTCGACCGCGGATTACCGCTGGATGGTGCTGCCGCTCCGCCCGGCCGGAACCGAAGGCTGGGACGAGCAACGGCTGGCGTCGATCGTGCGCGAGGGCGACATGATCGGGGTGACCATCCCGCGCGTGTAGGCCGAGCATTCACCGTCGAAGCCAGACGATTAAGCATAGCTAAGGGGGTACCACACCGAATACGACAATCGCCTCCGGAACCGCAGCAGGGCTGGTGGCTGAATATATCGGGTAGCAGTGCCTGTTCTGTGCCGTTGGAATTGAGCGGGCATTGCGACATCTCCCTGCACAAATCCGGGCCGAGAACGATACCACTATCCGGTCGATTGAACGGTCCAGAGCACCGGAGAGAGGTAGCGAAGAGTCTGTTATAGGAACACCAAATATGAGTCCAACGACGTCGCTCCTCCTCGGATCGGCAATAGGCTTTGTCGGTAGCATCATCGGTGCAATTTTGGTTTCGCTCTGGGTTGAATGGTGTCGATCGCCGAGGCTAAATCTTGCAATTCCAATCGAAACGAAAGAATGGCAATTTGCCCACTCCCAAGACGCAACGCCGTTACCAGCACGCACACTTCAACTGCTCGTACGCAACGCACCGTCAGCCACGTGGATAACTCGCGCGGCTGCGCAGCGATGCCGCGCGACAGTCACGTTTCATTGTGGTGATGGAAGCGATCTCTTTCAAAGACCGATGCAGGGGCGCTGGGCCAACTCACCGCAGCCGACTGAGGTTTTCCAATTCGTGACCCCGGATGGACAACGGGCGTTCAGCGTCGACACGACATCCTATATTGATATATATCCTGGCGAGAATGAGCTGCTTGATGTAGTTATCCGGTACGGTGAAGAGACCGAGTGCTACGTCTGGAACAACGAGACGTACGCGTACCCCGACAGGCGAACCCAACATTGGAAAATCATAAAAGGGGAATACCTAATGAAGGTGACGATTACTTGCTCTGGCGGTTCACAAAACGGGTCATTCCGCTTAATGAATGATGGCACGCGTCTGCAATTCCATTTGCTACACGCCGACGCTAAACGACGCCCGAAACTGACGTAGGAGATCGGTCCAGCATGGTGCGGTAGCCATTCACAGATCCACGTCCCTCGCCGGAAGAAGATCTGCATCGAAGTCCCTGAACTCCTCGTCGATCGGCTCCCAGGTCGCGAGCAACGCCAGAAGCCCACCTTTGCGGATCGGCTCGATGACCAGGCGGTTGCCCTCCCGATGCATCAGGGCGGTGTCGCCGGGAAGCTCGAATTCGACGGGAATCCGGACGGCCTGGTGGCGGCCGTTCTTGAAGAGACGAACCTCTCGAGCATAGGGCATTCGGCCCCTCCGATGCTGGACCTATGCCACAATATAGGCCGCGCCAGAGCCAATCGCCAGATTCGATCGGACCGGCGCAGCTATCCGTGCGCGTTGCTTCAACTCCCGAAGAACACCAGCGCCCGCAGCTCGATGCTTTCGCGCGGCAACACGTCCGGCGGCGTGGTGGGATCCTCGAACGCGGTGTGCGGCATGAAGCGCGCGCGGCGGTCCTTCGCGGAATCGAAGCATTTCAGCAGCAGCACTTCGTCAGTGCGCATCGCCGGTGCATAGAACCAGCGATGCGCCGGGTTGTAGGTCAGCGCGAAGATCTCGCCGGCGCGGTCGGAATACACCAGATCCTGCGGCACCCAGTCGCCCGGCGCCACGCTGCCCGCGTCGCATACCGCCAGCGGCGCGTCGCGCAGCGGACCGCGGATCGGCCGCCACACATCCACAATGGCGAAGCGGCGGCGCAACAGCGCCTCGGCTTCCTCGCCCATCAGGTCGCGCACGCGTTGCGGGCCGGAGAGTTCGGTGTAGTCGCCATGGATGCGCGGCACCGGCAGCCGCGGAACACCTGGCGTGCGGTCCTCCACGCCAGGCGTGCGGCGGCGGATCGTGTGGTCGAACACCAGGACGCGGGTGCCGCCGGTCACCGCTGCCAGCAGCTTCTCCGCCTCGGGGCAATAGACGCCGCGCAATTCGGCTTCGTCGTAGAAGTCGTACACCGCACTGCCGCTTTCCACCAGCGCGAAACCCTCGCGGTCGAGCGACACCGCGTGCGCCACCGGCCGCATGTCATGGATCGGCATGGTGTGCGTCTCGAGTTCCAGGTTGCTGCGCGGGATGCCCGGCCCCGGATCATAGGTGTAGGTGCGCGGCCGTTCGGTCATCTTCGCAAGGTAGGTGAGTTCGCCTCGCACGGACGGCAGGTGTTCGGCGACGGGCTGATCCAGCGGCATAGCGTCGTTCCTCGCGCGATTTCGCGCATCAAGTAGCGGATTCCATGCTGACCCAGATGGGTGCGCCGCGGCGACAGACAATGCTTCGCGGGCGAGGCTACGCAGCCACGGCACCTGGCCGACAGATTTGTTCTAGCGCCGCGGCAATATGCTCCGGGTGCGTCGAAGCATGCTCGATTTCCCAGAGCCACGGCTGTCCGTCGGCGGCATAATGGATCACGAGGTCGGGTCCTGCATCCTCGCCGCCAATCGCCACGGAACTCCGGGTTGCGGAACCGGGCCAGGAGCGCAGCTCGATAGCCATGCTGTCGGTCTCAGGATAGTAACGGATGTTCGGCTCGACGCTCACGGCTTGAACCCTTGATCCCAGAACGCGTTGTGCACGGTTGCCCTGTCGGCCTCGAGCACCACGCGCAGCCAGCGACCGCGCCGCCCGATCCACACCCGATGTCGCCACCGTCCGTCCGGCTGCTGCATCATCCGGGCCGGTTGCGCCATTGCACACAGGACACCGGCAGCAGTGATGTCAGCCCGGTCGGGACGAGCTGTCACTTCCTGGTCATAGTAACGAGTCCGCCAGAACGGGCGGCGGCAGCCGTGGTGGGTGCTCTGCCAGATGGCGCTTGGGCCTCTTGCGGGTACGCCACCCCAGCAGACCGGTGCGTACGCCGCAACAAGTCGCGCCCTACCCGAACGCCCCCACCTCGTGCGTCACCGCGGTGGCGATCTCCCGCACCATGCCGAACAGCGCGCGCATCGGCGCGAAGATTTCCGCGTGTTCGCGCGCGTAGGCCGCCGAACCGCGCGGCGCGGCTGGCTCGGCATAATCGCACTCCGCCGACGGGTCCGGCGCGGCGGGAAAGATTTCCGCCAGCACATCCAGCGCCGCTTCGATGTCCAGCCGCAGGATCGCCGCCTCCAGCACAGGCCGCGTGACGCCGTGGCGCGGGGAGAAATCGGAAATCTCCGCCGACAGCAGCCAGATGCGATGCACCAGCGCCAGGCGCAGCGCGTGCAGCAGCACCTCGCGCGTCGCCATGCGCGGGGCCTCCGGCCAGGCGACACGCAGCGCCAGGTGGTCGGCCTGGATGCGGCGGAACATCGACTGCGCCGCTGCCCAGATGTCCAGCCGTTCCAGCGCGCGCGCCACCGAGACCAGTGCCTCGCGGCGCCCCACCTGCCCCGTGTGCGCGGCGCGATCGAGCCAGGTGCCGGGATCGAGCGTCGCGATCACCGCGCGCAGCACGTCGATGTCGGAATGCGCCAGGCCGTGCGTCGCCAGCTCCATGGCGCGGTGGAAGCGCCGGCTCTTGGCGTGCATCTCGGCGAAGGTCTCCGGGTGCCGCGCCGCCGCCGCGCCGATCCCTTGCAGCGTGTTGGCGCACCAGCCGAGTTGCTGGAGGATCGCGTTGTTCGGAATGGCGCGCAGCTCGCGCGGGTGGCGGATGCGCGCCGCGCCGGCCATGCCGTCCGATTGCCGCGCCGACGGCCGCGATCCGGTGCGGTCGATCAGCGCCGGACCGAACGCGCCGAGCAGGGAGCCGTAGCCGACGTCCTCGACCAGGGCTTCCATGCCGGCGCGGACGGTGGCGAAGAAGTCCGCGGCGAAATCCGGATCGGCATAGGCCGGGTCCTCGATCGGCCCCGCCGCCGGATGGTAGTTTGCTCGGCGATGCGGGTGATGGTGGCCAGCGCCAGCTCCGGCGTGCCGAACAGCAGGTAGCCGTCGCCGCCCTGGACCGCGCTTTCCTCGCGCACCGCCACGCCGGCGCGGTTCAGCGCCTGGCGCGACGCGGTCGGCGACAGGTATTTCAGCCGGTCGGCCAGCGAGCCCGGATGCGCGCCACGGCCGATGCTCTCGCCATGCGTGTCGAACAGGATCACCTCGACGCCGCGCACGTTGTGGCGTTCCAGCATGGCGGCGATCTTCAGGCGCAGCCGTTCGACCAGGTAGCTGGCGGCAAGCTGGCCGACATAGCGCCCGGAATCCGAATAGCCGAACTGCAAGGCCAGCCGCCCGGTATCGCGCAGATACGCCCGGTAATGCGGGCTGCGCAGCGCTTCTTCCAGTACTGTCGCGCCCTGGTCCAGCGCTTCCGCCGTCTCGAACAGGGGGGAAATCTCGATGCGGTCGGCGACGCCGAACAGTTTCGCCAGCCATAGCGCGGCGAGCAACGTATAGCCGGTCTCGGTCTCGGCGATCAGGAAGCGGACCGGTGTGGAGCCATCCACGTGCTTCAGGATCTGCGCCACGGTCATCATCAGCCGCGCCGCCGAGGCTTGCTCCGCCAGCAGCGCACCGAAATCCACCGGCACCGGCTGCACCGTGTCGAGCGCGGTGTTGATCGCGGCGAACAGCGCGCGGCGATGCGCGGGGTCTTCCGGCGGATCGGTGATGCCCAGCCGCTGCCGCACCACGTTATGAATTTGTGCGGCGTTCAGCCGCGTATGCGTGTGCGCCAGCGCCAGGCCGTGCGACACCAGCCCGGCGCGCGCCACGCACAACCCCAGCCGGGCCTGGTCGTCGTCCGCGATGTCGATCGCGTCGCGGAACAGCGGCAACAGCGGCTCCGGTGAGGTCAGCGCCGCGTCATGCCGCCCGACCAGTGCCTGGGCGAAGGCGGCGACGCGCGGCGGGTCCGGCGCGTCGGGACAGGCGGCAAGCTGTGCCGCGACGGCGTCCATCGCCTGGGTGACGCGGTCCAGCAAGGGCGACGGCGCCGACAGCGCGGCGAGCTGTGCGTGCAGCCGGGCAAGCTGCCGCTGCTTCATGTCCAGCCGCAGCCTCAGCGTATCCCACCAGCCGATATCGGTGCGGCCGTCGGTGTCGTAGCCGACCCAGGTGGACAGGATGACCGGCCGCGGGTTCAGCTCGGTCCAGCGATCCGGCCAGGCAGAGCATGCCACCGAGAGCAGAGCGGCGTTGAAGCTGTCGATCGCGTTGCGGCCGCGGGCGATGGCGTCACCCGCCTGCTCGTATTCCTCGGCCAGGGTGATCGGCGGCGGGCGGTGCGAGGCGAAAGCCGGCCCGGGACGGCCGCAGGCGGCCTCGGCCAGCGCCTGTCCCACCGGATATGGCAAAGCGAAGGTGGGGTGCGCGGTGAACACCGCGGCAAATCGCGGGCGCTCCACCAGGGCACGGTATTCGGCCCAGCGCACCGGGCTGTCGTTCGGGTCGGGCCGCAGCAACTGCCGGGCGAGGCGATGCAGCACCGCCTCGTTCGCCGCGGTGTCCACCCCGCCGACATAGGCGGCCAGCCGTTGGGCGCGATCGGCAAAGGCAGCGTCGCGCAAATGGCGGATCAGCGCGGCGATGGCCGCATCGTCGAGGCCGCCGGCGTCCATCCGCCGGCTGATCGCCAGCGCCACCAGCAGCACCGGGTTGCCGAACGGGTCCTGCTCGCCGCGTGCGCCGAGGCGCGCGGTCAGCTCCAGCAGGTCCTGGGCCAGCAAGGCGACCGGGTCGGTCGGCATATCCGCCATGCGCCGATCCTGCCGTCCATTGTGCGCCGCAGCAAGAAAAACCCGCAGGTGAGGCGACGCCCGCTGGGGCCGCTCTCATCCCATCGCGGCAAGGGGTGGCGATGGCCTCGTGGCTCCGGGAAGGCCGGCGTCCAGGCCGCTACCGGATTGTCCGATGTCCGCGGACGTGTCGGAAACGCCGGCATTCACCCGTCATTGCGCGTTGACCACCGTCCGCGGCCGGCCGGTGGTCAACCCACAATGACGGAAGGCCTCGACGATTCGCGTCAGCGTGGCAATGCCCTAGAACCGCATGGTGAACCTGAGCATCACCTGGTTCGCGACGTAAGAGTCGCTCCTCCAGAAAAAGTCGTAGACGCCTTCGACCGACCAGGTCTTTGCAGTGCATGAGCAGGAGAGGAATGTCAGGCCGGCGCCGACATTGAGCGTATCGGCAGACGTTCGCGGCCCTTGGGTTGTGAACGAATCCGATCCCGTCAGCTCGAGCGCTGCCCAGCTATCCTGCATTCTGGGGTTGAGGAGCTCATGATACCACTTGAAATGCACCTCGGGAACATACGTCCCATTAGCAGTGCTGAAGGCCTGCGCCGCCTTCACTCCCAAAGCGGACTCGAGGAAGTCGTAATTCTGGGAGTTCACACTCAGATTGAGCGGGGCCGCGCCGGTTTCCGTGTAGCTGTCCAGATTCATATGGGTGTACTGGAGTGAGGCAAGCGGTGTGATCGTGAAGCCCTGCGCAAAGAAGTGGTAGCCGGTTGTCAGGTAAGCGGTGTAGTCCTGTCCGCTATAGCTGCCCTGCGCCGTGCTGTTGATTATACCGGGCACCAGAACGTTCCGATTCTCCGAATAATCGTTCCAGCCAAATGACAAATCGCCATCGACGAACCACGGCCCCTGCTCATGAGCGATGTAGGCGGTTGCTTCATAGGCGTTGGAATCGGTGTTGGCGCTGACCGTCTTTCCATCGATTGTGGTTCGTGCATAGCCGATGCCAAAGCCCACGCGCGTCTCGCCATCGAAGGGCATGTGAAGAAGTGGTGCGTCGTACCCGATCATCATGCCGAAAATGGTGGAATTATACCCCGTGAAGCCGTCCTGGGCGCCTTGGTTGCCGAAATATCCAAAGCCTTTCACCCACCCGCCGGCGGATGGCTGGTTTTGCTGGCAGGTCAAAGGCTGCTGCGTGCCGGGCTGGCGAGGCTGGTTGACCTGGCCGCACATGACCTCGTCCAGATGAGACAGCCACAGATTCTCGAACTCTCGGGTCGCCTGGAAGGTCACCAGAGGCGCCCCTAGATCCGGAGCCGAAGGCACGATCGGATTGGGCGTTCCCGGCGGCAATCCCGCAGGCGTTGCCGGAGGCGTTCCCGGCGGCGATCCCGGCGGCGGCGTGATTGGAACCGATCCCAGAAACGCTTGCTGGCTGGTTATTTCTATCAGTCCCTGTCCGAAGTCGAGGCCGGTGAACTTGGAATTCGCGTTGGTGAGATCCACCACATTGACAGTCGTAGAAGGAGTGCCGGTTTGCGAACCGTTGGTCTTGACGATGTAGAAGGTGGTTCCGACCGGGATGACGGCCGTGGTGGGGACAGTCACGTCCACCGTGAGCGCCGTTCCAAGATTCGTGGTTCCCACTGGCCTGATGTTGCCGTAGAGCGTCGGGCTGGCCAGGGTCGTATTGATCACGCCGTTCGTCGTGCTATCGGCGATCGTAAGGGCGCCGGTGACATTCAACGTATTCGTCGCCAGAGAGAACGAATAGATGTTCGCCGCCCCATTGATCAATGCGCTCACCCCGGCGCTATTGCTGCCTCCCGAGACAGTGACGTTCTTCAGCGAAAAGCCGCCGGTACCGACGGCGCCATCCAGTTCACTCCCCCCGCCAAGCACCAACGTGCCCGTACCGAGAACGGTACCCGAATTTGGCACCGTGGTCGTGATCGCGCCAGAGAGGTAGGTGCCCGCAGCAAGCACGATGGTGCCGTCGCCATTATAAATCACGCCACCGGGGCTCTGGTTCAAGGCCGCATTGAAGTTCAGTGTGCCGGTTCCGCTGACGTACGTCGTGGTGTCATAGACCGGGCCCAGGAAATTCACCGTAGTTCCATTGGCCCCGCCGGTGACGCCGAGAAGATAGGGTCCACCTGGCTCGAGCATACCTATCGACCCATACACATTCGAGCTGCCAAGGAATACGACATTGCCGGTGCTGGTGGCCGCGGTGCTGACGGCAGGGAGAAGGGAAGTAAGAGACGTGTTGGTGGTAAAGATATCGGTTGGGAGGGGAGCGGGCCCAACGTCCAAGGTAGCCGCACCTGAACTATCGACGCCATTCGCCGAACCGGCGGGACTCAACGGAGTGATGGCCGGAGTGACGGGGCCGGAGGTGGCGGTGATCTGTTGCCTCTGAGCAAAACTCGTCGGACCCCAAGCTTCAAGTGCAGCAACGAAGCCAAGGAGAAAATGCCAGCGCTTCATGTCAGGAGCCTCCTTCGAGCCGTCACTCGGGATCTGGTCCCGCATGTTCCCGTTCCTGGCTCGCCTCGGCATGCCGATCGACCGCCGCCGCCAGGTGGGTGTTGAGCTGTTAGACAGACTGCGCCCGGATGTTGTCGAGACGCCCGTATGGTCTTAGACACCGCGTTGCGTCTGGGATGACGGTCGGACGTGCAGGCCTTGGCAATGGCGGTTACGAGCGTCGGCAGCATGTACGACAGGCTCCCGGGCCGATCTTGCGGGCGATGCCTCACACGCCTCCGCATGTCTCAATTGCGCGGCCGGCGGATCGTCGCATTGACCTGGATCAATCCGCCGGGTTTCCGTTTGGTTGCCTTTCCATCGGCGCGTTGGCCGCGTCTGGGGCCTCGCAAGGCCTCGGCGGGATCTGCGGCATGCGACCTGCCCCGCGATGCCGATGGGTCATCCGACAGGTGCAGGCAACCGGTCCGGTGGCCAGGACAGGGCGCGAAATCGATCGCCCGCCCGCTGATCGCGCAACGTCAGATCGAGATCGCCGAACTCACCGGCGCCGATGCGGTGGCGCACGGCGCGACCGGCAAGGGCACGGATTCAATAATCTCGATCTGATCGGCACTCGGCGGCTCCGTCAGGGCGGCATAACGTCCAAGTCGGAGTGTCCAGCAAACCGGCCAGTTTGGGGTGCGGATGTTGACGGTGCAGCATTCGATGTACCTCGGTCAGCCTGCTGGACGGCGTCGGCGAACAGCGCGGGCGCCAGATGGTGTCGAACCGCGGCGTGAGAGCGCCATCCTTGATGGCCGCGGGACGCCGTTCGGTCATTGCATTCCCGGCCGGACGGCGGTCCTTGGTTCGCTCATGGTGCCGTCCAGGGGTCAATGAGCGTGAGGCCGCAACCTGAGAACCCGCCGGAATCTCGCGTGGCGACGCTGGCCCCTGCGGCAGGTGCTGTCGCGGCGATCAGCGCATCAAATCCCTCGATGGGATTGCCGGCCCGGCGGCGCGTCACGACCATGCCAGGACAACGGGCCGTCGCCCCGGCACCGAATGCCAGGACACGCCCGGCAAAATCTTCGGCAAACATCGCCTGCGCGGCATCGGTCAGCATTGTGCGCCGCCGCCCTTCCGGCAAGGCCGCGATCGCCTAGAAAATCTCGGCCTGGTTGATGCAGGTTGTGTAGAGCAGTGCACGGGGTTGCGCCGCGACCCAAGCCAACACCTTTGGATGAGGCTCGGCAGGCATCAATTCCGATATGACATTCGTATCCAGAACTATCACGGGTCGAATACCGGTGGCGGGCCGATCGTAACGGGCGGGTGGGGTTCCAATTCGACGTCACCGAGTGCCGCAAAGCGTCTCCGGATCGCTTCAGCCAGATTCGGCTCGCGGTCACGCTCCCCGGCCAGCGCGTCACTCAGGATGGAACGAAGTTCAGCTTCCATCGACCGGCGATGACGAGCAGCGCGCACGCGCAACTGCTCTTTCACCGCCCCGTCAACATTGCGGATCGTCAGCGTTGTCGCCGGTAAATCACTCCGCTGGATGCCAGCAGTGTATGCAATGCAGGCATTGCATATAAGGAATCTGGAAACGTCACATAGGACAAGCGATGGCCGATCGTGACCGTCCCGGCACGACGCGGGGCTGGCCCATCCAGGCGCCCCGGCAACGCCGCACCCGTGCACACGTCCCCCGATCCCCCGCCCGCCCGCCTT
>Ga0181521_10004067_pt1 | contig 16911 bp, 10 predicted proteins | sample PEATcosm2014_Bin_32_FD_119764 | JGI IMG/M metagenome (GOLD analysis project Ga0181521, IMG submission 119764) | Peatland microbial communities from MTU Mesocosm Facility, Houghton, MI, USA - PEATcosm2014_Bin02_60_metaG | ecosystem: Environmental > Terrestrial > Soil > Wetlands > Peat | place... | reverse complement strand
CGCGCGGCGGCATCGCCCTCGACCTCGGCGGGACCGAACTCCGAGAGAACGGCAGCTCGGTCTCCGATCCCCTGGCTCGCCTGACGCTGTTCCACCGGCTGACCGCGTTCTGGAATGTCAACGTAACGGTCGGCACCCAGTTCCTCAACACCGGCACACAGTTCCAGTCCGAGTTTACGGGCGTCACCGTCGTCAATGGCCAGACGGTTCCGAGCGGATTGGTCGGGACTGGTGCACAGCCGGGTGCCGGTGTCGCCAACGTCATTCTCGCGCAGAATGCGTTCCGATCCGACTATGGAACGGTCGCGTTCGACTTCGTCCGGCCGCGGACGAGCCTTGGCATCTCGGGCAGCGTCAGCCGCCAGCGTTATCAGTTCGGCGGCGGGGGGCTCGACCGCGATCTCGTGGATTCGGGGGCGTACTTCACGCGCCGGCTGCGCCCGACGCTCGAGTTCCACGCAGCGGTGAGCTACGACCGGCAGTCGCCGCAACCGACGCTGCCGGGTAATCGGACCTGGAGCGGCGAAACCGGCTTCGTCTGGCGGCCCGGGGCGCTCCTCGCCGTTACGCTGACGTATGACAGCCAGGACCGCACCACGGACACTGGCGGCTTCCCATACCGGGTCGATGTGCTCTACCTCGGCCTATCGTACGGGCCCCCGAAGCCCCGTCTCTCATTTGCGGCGCCCGGCCAGCCGGCGACCCAGACCCCGACCCCGACGCAGACCCCGCTCTAGTTCGGGCGCCCGCAAGGTCTCCCGGCGGCTCGAATCGCGACCCCGTTCACACCGGGCCCCGGGGGTACCCCCTACGATGCAGCCATCTTTTGTCGCATCGGCTGGCTGGGTCGCCCCGCTCCATGTCGTCCCCCGGAAGCTCCTCCCGAGTCGTTCCCCTGTCCCGCACCGGTACGGGCGCCCTGGCGCCCCTCGGCGGCTCGGGGAGCGGCTCGGTAGCATCCCAAACCGCAGACCTGCCCAGCGGCTACTCCGGACGCTTCCAGGGCCTCAACCGCACCCTCGCCCAGCAACTGCGCGAGGCGACCGTCGGAGGGGAGCTCAACCTCGACGTGCTGATGCGGATCGCCTCGAAATACTACGACGAGGTGGACCACGAACGCCGCGGCACCGTGCGATCGATGCAGCTGATGTCGGACGAGGCCGAGGAGCTGACCCGGGAACTCCGCGAGCAGACCGCGAGCCAGCTGCAGGCGATTCTCGACCACGTCAAGGACGTGATCCTGACGGTCGATGACGAAGGGAACATTAAGTCGTTCAACCCGACCGGGGAGAGGGTGTTCGGCTACTCCGAGGCCGAGATACTCGGCCGCCCGCTGAGCTTCCTGTTACCCGAGTTTGTTGCGGGCGACGGCAAGCTCGCCGACCGCCTCGAGCAGCTGGCAATCCGCAACGACGATACGCACGTCGATCTTGCCGCCCACGAGACGACCGGCCGTGCCAAGAGCGGCGAGCGTTTCGACGCAGACGTCGCCGTCAGCAAGGCACGCGTCCACCGCAAGGTCGTCTACATCCTGTGCATGCGCGACGCGACCGAGCGCAAGCTCGCTGAGTCCGCGACCCGCGAGAGCGAGGCTCGCTACCGGCTGCTGGTCGAGAACGCCCCCGAGGCGATCGTCGTGCTCGACGTCGATCGCGGCAAGTTCGTCGACTGCAATGACCACGCGATCAAGTTCTTCAAGATGGACCGGGCGAAGCTGTTGTCCGCCGGCGCCGAGCAGATCAGCCCCGCCTACCAGCCCGACGGGACGCCGTCGTTCGGTATCGTGCGCGGCTACATCGACCGCGCGCTCGCCGGCGAGACACCGGTGTTCGAGTGGGTGCACCTCGACGCCAACGGCAAGGAGCTGCCCTGCGAGGTGCGACTCGTGGGCCTGCCGAGCGCCAGCCATCGGCTCGTGCGCGGCTCGATCACGGACATCGCGGAGCGCAAGCGCGCCGAGGTCTACGCTGCCGGCGAGCGGCGGGTGCTCGAGCGCCTGGCCTCGAATGCGACGCTCGAGGCCGCGCTCGAGGCGATCGCCGATGTGGTCGAGAAGATGCACGTCGGTGATCGCTGCGCGATCCGATTGCTCGACGACAAGGGGACGCTGCGGCAGGTCGTCGCCTCCAAGCTGCCCCGCGAGTTCTGCGCGGCCATGGACGAGGTGCCGGTGGGCCTGCGGTTCGGCTCCTGCGCGGCGGCTGCCTACCTGGGGCGCCTGGTCATCGTCGCCGACATCGCGACCGACCCGTTCTGGGAACACCGCCGCGACGCGGCGCTGCGCTCAGGGATCAAGGCCTGCTGGTCGAACCCGATTCGTGCCTCCGACGGCGGCATCATCGGCACGCTTGCCGTGTACCTCACGTCCCCGTGCACCCCCGCCGGGCGCGATGCGGAGCTGATCGGCCGCATGGCGCAGCTCGCGGGGATCGCGATCGAGCGGCGCCGCGCCGAGGATGCACTGCGCGTCAGCGAGGCGCGCTTCCGCGGGCTCTTTGAGCACGTCGTCGAAGGCGTCTACCAGAGCGGACCGGACGGGCGTCTCAGAGCGGTGAACCCGGCCCTGGTTCGGATGTTGGGCTTCGAGTCGGCCGACGAGTTGATGTCGCTCGATACGACAAAGCACCTATATGTCGACCCGGCGCTGCATGGCGAGTTGAACCGGCGTCTGCTGCGCGATGGCGAGGTCCGAAATGCAGAGTACGAACTCCGCCGCCCCGACGGCCGCACCGTCACCGTCGTCGAGAACGCCAGAGTCGTCCGGGACGCGGGCGGCACCATTCAGGGCTTTGAAGGAACGCTCTCCGACATGACGGCGCGCCGCCGCGCGGAACTCGCGGTACACGCCGAGAAGGAGCGGGCGCAGGTCACGCTCGAATCGATCGGCGATGCAGTCATCACGACCGACGCCGCCGGCGTCATCGATTACCTAAATCCCGTCGCCGAGCAGCTGACCGGCTGGCGGCTCGAGGAGGCGCGCGGCAAGGCGCTCGATGCCGTCCTCAGGGTGGTCAACGAAGCGAACCGCGAGCCCAGCGAGAGCCTTGCGGCGCGCTGCCTCAGGGAAGGGCGAGTCATCGTCGGCAACGACCAGGGCGCGCTCATCGACCGCGCCGGCCGCGAGGTGGCGATCCAGAACTCCGCGGCGCCGATCCGGGACAGAGAAGATAGGCTGCTCGGGACCGTCGTGGTATTCCGCGACGTGAGCCGCGAGCGGCGGCTCAAGCGTGCGCTCTCGTACCAGGCAACGCACGATGCGCTCACCGGGCTGATCAACCGCCGCGAGTTCGAGCAGCGTCTGCACGCGGCGCTCGCCGAGACGCGCCGCGAGCCACCGGTCGAGCACACACTCGTCTATGTCGACCTCGACCAGTTCAAGATCGTTAACGACACGTTCGGCCACCCGGCGGGCGACCGGATGCTGAAACAGGTCACGAGCCTGTTGCAGACTCGCGTCCGCACCGGCGACGCGCTCGCGCGCCTCGGCGGAGATGAGTTCGGGATCCTGCTGCAGGATTGCGGACTCGAGCAGGCGATGAAGATCGCCGAGGGGCTGCGGCAGGGGATCCGCGATTTCCGCTACGAGTGGGCCGGGGAGGCCCTGCAGATCGGTGCCTCGATCGGCATCGTCACGATCGACCGGAATACCGAGACGGTTGCCGCCGTGATGAGCGCAGTCGACGTCGCCTGCTACGCGGCCAAGGACGGCGGCCGGAACAGGGTGCACGTCTACCAGTCGGACAACGTGCCGACCCGACACCGCGAGATGCAATGGGTGTCGCGCGTGCAGCGTGCCTGTGACGACGACCGGCTCGAGCTGTTTTTTCAGCCGATCCGGGCAATCGGCGTCAACCCGGACCGCAACGTGCACTACGAGCTGATGCTCAGGATGCGCGACGAGGCCGGCGGCCTTGTGCATCCGGGCGAGTTCATTCCGGCCGCCGAGCGCTACAACCTGATGCCGGCGATCGACCGCTGGGTGGTCCGCCGGGTGCTGAGCACGGTGCTGGGTCCGGGCAGGATCGGCGAGCACGCCAACTTCGCGATCAACCTGTCCGGGACCACGCTGTCCGACGACGGGTTCCTTGATTTCGTGCTGGGCGAGCTGGCGGCCACCCCAATCCGGCCGGGGTCACTCTGCTTCGAGATCACCGAGACCGCGGCGATCGCGAGCCTATCGAACGTCGTGTACTTCATGCGCGAGCTGCGCGATCGCGGCGTCCGGTTTGCGCTCGACGATTTCGGGTCGGGACTGTCGTCGTTCTCCTACCTCAAGACTCTGCCGGTCGACTTCCTGAAGATCGACGGCCAGTTCGTCGAGAACGTCGCCCGCGACCCGGTGGACCGCAGCATGGTCGAGGCGATCTGCCAGGTGGCTCGCGCGATGGGCATCCGCACGATCGCCGAGCGCGTCGAGTCCAAGGACGTGCTCGAGGAACTCGCCCGCATCGGCGTCGACTACGCCCAGGGGTTTTATCTCGCACAGCCCGCGCCGATCGCCCAGCTACCGCCGGCTTTCTCTGCCGGAACTCGCTGACGGCGGATTCACCGCTCGTTTACAATCCCCGGCACCTGGCCTGACGGCCGCAAACCCTTTGCGAGGGTCCCGGTGCCACTTCCCGAGAGCGCCTCTGCCGCGCTGCACGCCCGCGGCGACGACCGTCCGTACCCAGCGCTGCTGACCCGCGACGATCCGCCGCCGTTCGAGATCCATCGGCCGGCCGGCGCAGCGCGGGCGCTCATCACCTGCGACCACGCGAGCCGCTTGATTCCGGCGGCCCTTGGCCGCCTCGGGCTCCCCGAGCCGTCGACCTGGCGTCACATCGCCTGGGACATCGGCGCCGCGGAGCTCGCCCGGGCGCTCTCCGACCGCCTGGACGCCGCGGCGGTGCTCGCCGGCTACTCGCGGCTCGTCGTTGACTGCAACCGGCAGCTCGAGGATCCGACGTGCTTTCTCGCGGTCTCCGACGGGGAGCCCATTCCAGGCAACGCAGGGCTCACCGACGCCGGCAAACGCGCGCGCGCCATGGCCTGCTACGAGCCTTACCACAAGGCGATTTCGGCCCGGCTGCATGACTTTCGCCACCGCGGTATCGTCCCGGCGCTGATCTCGGTCCACAGCTTTACGCCTGTGCTGGGCGGCGAGCCGCGGCCATGGCACGTGGGCGTGCTCTGGGACCAAGACGGGAGGATGGCGTTGCGATTGCTGAAGCGCCTCAACGCCGAGCCCGGGCTCATCGTCGGGGACAACGAGCCATATTCGGGCAGGCACCCGGCCGACTACACGGTTGACCGGCACGCCGAGAGCGCGGGCCTCCCGCACGTCTGCATCGAGGTCCGGCAGGACGAGCTTGCAACCGCCGCCGGGGTCGGTCGCTGGGCCGAGCTCCTGGGGCGAGCGCTGAGCGAGATCGTGGCCGACGACACGCTGCATCAGGTCTGGGAAGCCCGCGAGCCGCGGGCGACGGGGGGCTAGGATGGGGAAGGAACCGCCCTTCACGGTCGGGATCGAGGAGGAGTACCTGCTCGTCGACCTCAAGACCCGCGATCTGAGCATCGACCCGCCGCATGGCCTCGTCGAGGAGTGCCACCAGCTGTGCGGAGGGCAGGTGAGCCCCGAGTTCCTGCGGTCGCAGATCGAGATCGGAACGAAGGTCGCGCGCACGATCCCGGAGGCGAAGCAGGACCTGAAGCGCTTGAGGAAGACCGTCGTCGAGGTCGCACGCCGGCACGGGCTCGCGCCGATCGCGGCCTCGACCCATCCGTTCGCACGCACCGTGCAGCAGAAGCACACCGACAAGGACCGCTACGTCGCGCTTGCGCAGGAGATGCAGGCCGCCGCGCGGCGGATGCTGATCTGCGGCATGCACGTGCACGTTGGGATCGACGACAACGAGCAGCGCATCGATCTGATGAATCAGCTGTCGTACTTCTTGCCGCATTTTCTGTCGCTGTCGACCTCCTCGCCGTTTTGGGAAGGAGAGCAGACCGGATTCAAATCGTTTCGCCTGACGATCTTCAGTGCACTGCCGCGCACAGGAATCCCGGAGCGCTTCGCGAGCTGGGGTGAGTACCAGCGCCATATCGACATGCTGATCAAGACGGGGCTGATCCAGGACACGACCAAGATTTGGTGGGACTTGCGCCCGAGTTGGCGGTATCCAACGCTCGAGACGCGGATCATGGACTGCTGCACGAGCGTCGACGACTCTGCCTGCCTCGCGGCGCTCGTGCAGTCGACACTGCGGATGCTCTATCGCCTCCGCTGCAGCAACCAGCAATGGCGCATGTACGCCGACATGCTGCTGACAGAGAACCGGTGGAGGGCGATGCGCTACGGGACGGACGAGGGACTCCTCGACCTCGCGCGCGGCGAACTCGTGCCGTTTCCGGAGTTGCTTGAGGAAATGATCGCCCTGGTTGAGGAGGACGCAATGGTGCTCGGCTGCCTCGCCGAGATCGAGCATGCGCGCACGATCCTCAAGCGCGGCACGAGCGCTCACCGTCAGGTGCGCCGTTACGAGGAGGCCAAGGCGCGGGGCGCGAGCGAACGCGAAGCGCTCGTGGCCGTGGTCGACTGGCTCGTCACGGAAACGGCCAGCGGGCTCGACTGAGTGCGGGCGGGGGGGGCGGGTTGGCGACCGACAACCGGTCACCAAGATCGGGATCCCGTGAGGCCTGCTGAAAGAACCCGGAGGCCCCGCGCGCTGCGGGGTGGCTTCGCAGCCAGAGATTGAACCAGTCACTACAGTGGACGGCACGACACTTCCACCCTCAATGGATCCTCTGGTGTGTCGGGGTTAGTCAATCGCGTGTTTCCGGGGTGGGCGAAATCGAAGGAGAAGCGGCAGACTGCCGTGATATGAACCCGCGCCGCTGGCGGAAAGCACAGGACCTCTCCTTTGAGCCTTAGCGCCATCGGTGCGCCGCCGGTGCGGGTGATCGACGTAGCTGGCGAGCTGAGCGAAATCGAATCCACGTGGGATTCAATCTCGGCGCCGTGGGCTAGTCCGGCACAAAGCTACGATTACATAAGGACTTGCGTTGACATCTTCGGCCTGACGGATCGCCTGACGGTCCTCGTCGTCACTAACGGCGTGTGCGCCGCGATCGCTCCTCTCTACCGTTCCAATGCGTCCGGTCGCCTCGAACTCGTCGGAGAGAGGCAGCTGCATGAAGCGACGGATTTTCGATACAGCAGAGGCGAGGAGGTCGATGCCCTGGCGCGCGCAATAGTCGCATTGGGTGCGCCTCTGCGCCTCGGGCAAGTGCCGCAGGGATCGCCAGTCATTCCTGCACTAAGGACCGCGTACCGCAACCGTGGCCTGGTCGTCGCGAGACCGGCCGCCGGTTGTCCAGGGATTGCACTCGATGAGCGCTGGGCTGAGCCGGAGCTGCAGTTGAACTCTGGCCGCCGTTCGGATCTCCGGCGTGCGCGCCGTATCGCTGACGGTCTGGGAACCGTCCGGTTCGATGTCTGTCCTCCAGATCCAGCCACAATGGAGGCGCTGTTAGCCGAGGCGTTCGCCGTTGAAGCCAAGGGCTGGAAAGCTCGGCAAGGATCTGCCCTTGCGGTGGATGCCAAGATGGGTGAGTTCTATCGCCGTTACGCCTCGGCCGCGTGTCGAAAGGGCGTGTTGAGGCTCTGCTTCATGCGGATCGACGGCCGCGCCATTGCAATGCAACTAGCGATCGAAGCGGGTCGCCGCTTCTGGCTGCTGAAGATAGGGTACGACGAGGAATTCAAGCGGTGTTCCCCTGGAACATTGCTGACCGCCGAGACGATCCGATATGCGGCTAGCACAGGGCTAAGCTCCTACGAGTTCCTTGGCGTCGATGAGGAGTGGATCCATCTCTGGAAACCAGAGGCGCGTGAGTGCGTTCGCCTGCAGGCATATCCGGCAAATCTGCGAGGCGCCTGGGCGTTGGGTGGCGACGGGGTTGCGGCGATTTACAGCAGGCTAAAATTGTTTGCAGCGAAACGGCGGCGCAAGCATTGAACGCGGCACTCCGCGAGATGCCGGAGGCCACGGGTGGCGGAGCAGCGCGTGGGTAGATCTCGGGCTTGCGGCTGGGCGGGGCATCTCGGACCTGCAAAACACCGTCGTCTGCCGGGCGGTCGCGCATGGTTGCCGCGGGTCGTGGGCTGCATCGAGGAGAAGCGCCGAGTCGCGTGGTGCTTGCTGCGCACTCTCGTGGAGTCCATACCCGAGATGCGCCCGGGCGTTGCGCGGCATTCGGCATCCGACCGGCAGGATTCGGTGAAACTTTCATGAAGACCGGAGAGGAGGCCGAGTCTTACATCGACGGCCTTGATGAGGCGTATTTTTCTCAATATGGGTGGTGCCTGAATGCCGCGCTCCCGGTGAGGGAGCTTCGCGTCCGTCTTCAGGAGGAATGGCAACGGCGCGCACGGCCAGCTCCGCGGTGGCAACACGACGAGTCGCGGATAAATCTTTACCTTCTGCTGTGCGCACTGCACTGCACGGCCTCGGACTACCTGGCCTACCGCCCCTGGCGGCTGGCTTCGCTCGCGAGGCGTGTCCCGGCCTTTCGGATGCTGATTCGTGGCTGTGAGCTGGCGGCCAACATCCCGTATGCCGTGACCACAGCCCTGCATCGCCGACGAGTGGGGCGCTGGAATCAGAACGTCCAACGCTGCGTGGATGCCGCCTGCCGGATGCTGCTCGACGAACAGCGCTATGGCCCGGAGGACTCGCAGGTACTTGAGGCGCTCATGCCGCGGGTCTGTGAGTGGGGCTTGCCGGAGGACGTTCTCGGCTGGCGCATGAGAATTCCGGAAGCATATCGTTGCCAGGATCTGACCCATTACGATGTGCTCTCTCTCGCGAGGCAGTTCATCCGGTCGCACGGCGCGCCGCGCCGCCCGAACCTGGTCGTCGGGCCCCGTACCGCTGGTGCCTATTTCGCCCCGTTGGTCGAAGCTTTCGTCGCCAGCAGTGGTCATCCGACGCTCGGCTGGCTTTCGGTGCGGCCGAAAGAAGGTCTGACCGGCGCGGAGCGAGGCCGTCTGCGCCACGCACTCAGGGACGGCGGGCGAATCGTCGTGGTCGACGACCACCCGAGCAGCGGAGATACCTTCGTGCTCCTGGTCGGTCTCCTCCAGGCTCTCGGCGCTGATGCAAAAGACATTGTCATTCTGGCCCCCGATCATCCGGCGCAGGCAAGCTGGACTGAGCGGGTTCAGCCGGTCGCGACGATTACTCTTCCGTTGGAAGACTCTTATAAGGCGGCGCTTCTCAGGGACGACGGGCGGCTGCTTGCGCTTGTTCGTGGGATGTACCACGCGCGCGGCTGGCGGGACGTGCGGCTTGTCGCGAGCGCCGCGGTGGATTCCGTCAACCGGGCGCTCTTGGAGCGGTTTGGGCACACGTTTCAAACGCGTCTGAAACGGGTCATCGAGGTCCGGGCGACCGGCCGCGACACGCTGCCGACGTCCGTGCGCCTGCTGGTGAAAAGCGTTGGGTGGGGCTGGTTGGGCTACCACGCCTACTTGGCGGGTGTGCGCCTCGCAGGCCACGTGCCCGAGTTCGTCGGGCTCAGGGACGGGCTGATGTTCACCGAGTGGGTCGGCCCGCTGGATCCGGCGCTGCCCCCTGCGCCAGACGCTGCAGTGTTAGCCGCGGTTCCATCCTACGTCGCCAGCCGCGCGAAGACCTTGCAGCTGACGGACGATCCGTGGATGGCGGCGGTTGCGTATCGTTCGGCCGGGTGGGACGTGATACTCGACGCTCTGCGTCGCCCGTTTGGCGCGCTCGGGCGACGATTGGTATCGCCGTTGCTCAAGCGGAAGCTTCGGGCGTACGCAGCACCATCGCCGATGCTCGTCGACGGAAGCATGAGCCAGGAGAACTGGATCTGGGACGGCGGGCGCACCTACAAGGCGGATTTCGAACACCACAATTTTGGCGGTGGGGAACAAGACTTTGTCGATCCGGCATCTGACTTGGCTGGCGCGCTTCTCGAGACGAACGCCTCGGATGACGCTGAGGATCGGATGATAGAGGCGTACGCAGTAGAGTGTGAAGATCCAGAAATCGAGTCGCGGCTGCTCATATACAAGTTGCACGCCGGCATCACGGCGATGGCGACTGCGCTCTGGCGTCTAGGGCGGCCGATACCGGAGGAGCAGCGACAGCGCGAAAATCTCCGCTACCTCAACGCCCGCAACTTTCTTACCTATCAGTTCAACCGGCATCACGCGAGGCGGCTTGAACGGGTTGGGGAGACGACCTGGACCGGAAGGTTGTTCTTTCTCGATCTGGACGGCGTATTCGACACCCAGGTGCTCGGCGATTTCCCGCATACGACGAGGCGTGGCCTGGCGGCGCTCAGCCTGCTTCGGCAGCACGGCTATTCGGTGGTCCCGAACACCGGAAGGAGCGTCCAGCAGGTTCGTAACTACTGTCACGCGTACGCGCTGCCCGGCGCCCTCGCGGAACACGGCAGCGTATTCGTCGACCGTGCGCGACAGCGCGAGCACGTTTTGGCTGATGCAAGCCTGCGAGAGGAGCTGAGGCGATGCAGGGAACTGCTACGGGCTCAGCGAGGCGTGTTCGTGGATCCGGGGTATGAGGTTGCGGTCCGCGCGTATCGCTTCGCCGGAGACTACACGGTGGGACTGTCCAGAGAGGAACTGGGCGATTTTTTGAGTCGAGAGGATTTTCGCCGTTTCGATGTCATCCATACGAGCGCCGATACCTACATCGTGCCCAAGACTGCCGGTAAAGCCCAAGGGATGATCTTCGTCGAACAGCACTTGGAGTCACCGATCGAGGTCGTGGCTGCAATGGGGGATTCGGATACCGATCTCGAGATGCTGCGAAGGGCTGATATCGCCTATATGCCGAGAAACAGCGCCGCGGGGGTCCTTGAGCTCGGGAAGATCGGCGGAAAGTTCCGATCAATGCGCTATTCGCGCCAGAAGGCCCTGCTGGAAGCTGTGCTGGACCTGATTCGTCAGCGGCACGATCCGTCGATCTCTCGCCGACCAACGAATCGGCTCGCCGCGCGCCTGGTTCGTGCGCCCAACCACCTGATCGACCGAGTCCTCGACCTGGTCGACGAGCCGCCGCTGAGGCAATGGCTCGACGCCATCCGCGCCTGACGATGCGATCGGGCTGACGCCTGCGCGAAGTAGGTGTCGATCTACCCGCCGGCGCCGGTCTTCATGGCGCTGACAGCGCCGCTGTCAGGCCGGCGGTTCCATGTGCAGCTAACCAGACAACCGACCGACGGTCCCCAGTCTCTGCGCCATGAGTTCCCACTGTCCGCGTACGTGGACCGCTCAACGTGTTCTGGTGAGCGGGTTGAAGCTCCGTGAGCAGACTTCAGGTGAGCCGACTGCGCAGGCATGCCCTGTGGCAAGGACACATGGTGCCGGCAGAGCAGCGTGATTTGCGCTACGGCATCTAGCAACCGCGGGCGTTTGCGCCTCCGGAACGGGCAAAACGGTCCTGGTCACGCAACAGTCAGCTGACTGGCCTGACCGTTTCGGCGAGGCGTCGCGAAATGCTCGCCAGCCGTGCGAGCATCGGTCGCGGTTCGAATCGGTATTCGACCGCGACATCGAACTCCCTGGACGACAGCCGGCGCTTGAAGGTAGTGATGCCGTGGAAGGGGTGGTTCTGCGGCGCATCCGGGGCTACGGCGCCACCCAGGTCGATCCAGGATGCACCTTTGGACCTGGCCCATCGAGCGATGTGCCCAATCATGGCATAACCAGGAGCGACACCTTTGAGTTCGTCGGAGCGCTCTGAGCCAGCGGCGTTGTATTCCACATAGTCGCCTTGCAGGCGGCCCCAGGCGAAAGCAATTAGGTGATCCGGCTTCGGCCGCCCGGAAAGGAATGCGCCCACGAAGACGGACGCCTGACCGAGCGTGGAGTCAGCAAGGATGTCGCGAAAATCGATCGGCGGGACGGCCACCCCAGTCCGCTCGTACGTTTGGCGGTGGATCGACCGCAGTCGATCGAGGTAGGCGGTTTCGCGGATTTCAGCCGTCCAGCCGATCCCCTTTCTCTCGAGTGCCAGCATTTTAGGTCGACTATTCGCGCTCAAAGACCGTAGCAGCGCTTGCTCGTCCTCGAGCACGTCCAATGAGATCGTGCGCGTGTAGTTCATCGGCGGGACCAGGTGACTGGCACCAGCGGAGATCAGTGAAGCCTCGATGGCAGCACGCCTGCCCGGGTCTTCATCGAAGATCTGGACGTCCAGACGTTGCAGCCTCGGAATCGCCCGCGCCACTCGCCGGAGGATCACGCCGAGGTCGTTGCCGCAACCCGCGTGCAGGGAACGACCCACCCGTACGGCCCGTCCGATGAAGCTTCCCGGCAACGCACGACTGGCGGACAGCTCAACGCTGAATGCCGTTATCAGGCGACCGCTGCGATCCAGCGCACGACACCACCGCCACAGGTGGTGGCTGTCGTGCTGCGGCCAGGTCGAGTAGGAATGCGGTATCGGAAAATGCTGTGCCCGGAACTCGGCGAGGTCCGCCTCGTGCTCGCGGCTTCCACAAGCCGTGACCTCGACCGAGAAGTCGCTGTCACGCACTTGACCCCCGCCATCGTTCGATGCGTCGAATGTCGTCACAAAAAACAGTATCTCCCGCACGCCGTTCAGACGCTACGCGCTCGGCCGCACAAAACGAGGCTCGGATGCGCATCCTTATTAGACTTAACGGGGATACGCGCGTTGCTGCCGGAGTTTGCCGAGCCCGCGACGCGAACGTCCGCAGCAGTCGGGCTGCACGGGCCGCGAACGCGCATGCGTCTCGACCGCATTCCCGCAATATGGTGAGCCCGGACATGCCTCGCGGAGTCAGGCGATTTCAGACCACCGCAGTGCGGGCTGCGGCTCGCGCAGCGTGGGGAGTGGATCAGCGCAGTCCGAGGCCCGCCGCGTCGCGCAGCAGCCAGAGGATGCGCCGCGGATCATCCAGCAGCCGCCCGGCCGCATACGGCACGAAACTGACGCCGTAGCCGACGTAGATACGCACTGGCACGGCCAGCAACCGGGCCATCGCGAGCGAACTGCGGCGCGGCATTCCATAGAGGAGTTCGAGCTCGCAGCGTGTCGCGGACGCGACGAGCTGCTTGAGCGCCGGTCGCGTGACCGCCAGGTCGTGGCTCGCCACCCCGACGTGCGCTGCGCGACCCGCCAGGGCGCGAACCACAGGCAGGAATCCTGCGCGCAGATCCTCATTCGGCGCATCCGGATCCGGCCACTGGCCCTTGACGACACGCACCGGCAGCTGTCGTTCGATCGCCCACTCGGCGTCGGCAATACTGCGCGACCAGCGACCAGGGAGCGTGACGCCAACACTTACCTGCCCGGCGGCCAGCACCGCATCCAGGAGCCGCCAGGTGCGCTCGACCGTGTCCGGCTGCATTCCGTCGCAGTGCAAGCGTATCCCAGCCGGTGTCGAGGCGGCGGCGAGTTCATCGAACAGAGTCCGCGAGAAATCGATCGCCGGCAGCTTGATCGATACATAGTCGCCGGCACGGCAATGACGAATGCAATCGAGGTAATGATCGGCAACCCGCCGCGGCGGATCATGTTCCTCATTCCAAAAACCGACGGTAGCGACCAGGCCTTCGGCGACCAGCCGGTTGACCACGCGCACGGCGTCATCGATCCGGTCCCCGGCCACGTAGGCGCGCGCCGCCCGCCTGAGCGCCCACTGCAGCATGGGCGACAGCGTCGACCGCTTGAGTGCACGCAGCATAGTCACGGGAGATGCGGCCCGGGCCACGGCAACGCTCTCGCCCCTGTCGGCGCTACAAAGGTTCGACGCAACGAATGCATCCGTGCGGCTGGCGGCTGGAACTTGGTGTCGCCCCGCACGCCCGGAGTGCGCTCACTCGCAGCCCACTCCTGGCGATCATGTCGGGTGCGCGTCGCGCGATGTTCAAGCGTTGGTCATCGGTTGGAATTACTGCACCCGCGCACAGAATCGTCCGAGTGTAGCTTGCTCCTCGGCGATTGTAGCGCATCCACTCGGGTGCTCAGCGGCAGCTGCGGCACGTGCGACGCACTTGGCTCGATGGATTGCCAACACCGGATGTTGTCCCGATAGGTGGCCACCATTCTGGCGTGCGCCTGGCTGTGGGCACGACCGATAGCGGCTTGCGCGCAACGGCTGTCACGCGCGAGGCCGATTGCTGAAACCGACGACCATCGCGCACGGGCTATACTTGCGCATGTGCTTTCAGGGCCGACCATGCGCGATGATGCCAAGTTCTTGCGCACCAGGCGCAGCAAGGTCGTGCACTTGCCGAAGCAGGCTCAGTACTCCTCTTTGGAGATGTTCGTCGAGAAGGACGGCGACCGCTTGATTGTGTCGCCCCGGCCGGCAAGCTGGGCGAGGTATCTGGAACACGGCCGGCGGGCAGCTGACGATTTCATGGACCGTACCGAAGACCTGCCTGGTCGAGCCGCGCCTGTCGCCACGGCGGTCCGAGGTTCCCGCGTGAAGCAACCTTCGGTCGAGACCTGGACGTCGTGACGTCCGGCACGAGCGTCGTTATCGAGCGCGCCTTGAGCGCTGCGCCGATGATGGACTGGTCGGACCGGCACTGCCGGCACCTGTTCCGGATCCTTGCTCCCCGCGCGCTCCTCTACACCGAGATGATCGTCGCGCAGGCGATTCTCCGCGGCGATCGCACGCGGCTCCTCGAGTTCGATCCAGCCGAGCACCCGGTTGCGCTGCAGCTCGGCGGCAGCGATCCCGAGGACCTCGCGCAGGCGGCGCGGATCGGCGCCGAGCAGGGGTACGATGAGATTAACCTCAACGTCGGCTGCCCGAGCGATCGGGTGCAGAACGCGAGCTTCGGCGCGTGCCTGATGGCCCGCCCGGTTCTCGTCGCCGAGTGCGTCGCCGCGATGCGCGCCGCCGTGACAGCCCCTGTCACGGTCAAATGCCGCATCGGCATCGATGAGGAGGACAGCGACGAGTTCCTCGACGCGTTCGTCGATACCGTCGCGGCCACCGGCTGCGACACCTTCATCGTGCACGCCCGCAAGGCGATTCTGTCGGGCCTGAGCCCCCGGCAGAACCGCGAGATCCCGCCGCTCCGCTACGACACGGTATGGCGGCTGAAGGCGGCGCGCCCGCGGTTGTGCATCGTGATCAATGGCGGAATCCGCACGCTCGAAGCGGCCCGCGAGCAGTGGGCACACGTCGATGGGGTGATGGTCGGCCGCGAGGCCTACCACAATCCCTATTTCCTCGCCGCGCTCGACCGGGCTGCGTGGCCGGACGGCGCGGGCGGTGTCCCCAGTCCGAGCGAGGTCGTCGAGCGGATGCGGCCGTACATCGAGCGGGAGCTCGCGCGCGGTACGCCCCTGCATTCCATCACCCGCCACATGCTCGGCCTCTACGCCGGGCGGCCCGGGGCCCGGGCCTGGCGGCGCTCGCTGAGCGAGCTCGGACGGCGCGACGGAGCCGATATGGGCGCCGTGGCACGCGCCTGCGCGGCTGCGGAAGGACTTGCCGCGGGCCGTCTCGCAGGCTGAGGGGCCCGTCGCCGGTGGCGCCGTCCCCACCGGGCGGTTATGACAAGTCGTATATAATCGCCGGCGCCATGACCAAGGACATCGAGCTCGCCATCCTGTTTGCCGATGTCGTCGGCAGCACCATGCTGTACGAGAAGCTCGGTGACGACCAGGCCCGCGAAATGGTCGGCATCTGCATCGAGGTGATGAAAACTGCTACCGAGCAGCACGGCGGGACCGTGATCAAGACGATGGGCGATGAGATCATGGCGACGTTCCCGAAGGCCGACGAGGCCGTCGACGCTGCCAGCCAGATGCAGCGCACGATCTCGACCCACCAGGCGCTGCAGAACGAGCTCGCGCACGTCGCCATCCGGATCGGGTGCCACTTCGGGCCGGTGGTCATTGAAAATCGCGACGTGTTCGGTGCGGCAGTGCACACCGCCAACCGGATGACGAGCCAGGCGAAGGCGGGGCAGATCATCACGACCGTGACGGTCGTCGAGCGCCTGTCGTCCGACTGGAAGTCCGCGGTCCGGCAGATCGACGTCGCGACCCTGAAGGGCCGCAGCCACGAGGTCGCGCTCTACGAGGTGCTGTGGCAGACCGAGGACATCACCAGCATGCTGCCCGCGATCGCGCTCGCCACGCGCGAGCAGCAGCGACCCAAGCGGCTGCGCCTCAGGTTCCGCGGCGAGGAAATCGTGCTCGACGATGCCCGCACGCACGTGACCATCGGCCGGGCCGAGGACAACGACATCATCGTCAAGGGCAACCTGATCTCGCGGCTGCATGCGCGGATCGAGGCGAGCAAGACGCGCTTCATGCTCGTCGACGAGAGCACCAACGGCACGTTCGTGCACGGGGCCGGCGGCGATGAGCACTTCGTCAGGCGCGACAGCGTGCCGATCAGCGGCGAGGGCCTGATCGGGCTCGGGCGCGCGCCCGAGAGGGAATCGTCGCAGACCATCCGCTTCGTCTGCGAGGAGTGAGCGCGGTGCCGGTGCGCCGCACCGGCCTCACGAGCGAATCCGAACAGCCTCAGTCGAGGCGTTTCAGGACGTCCGTGAGTTCCTTGCCGAGCGCGGGCGGCAGTCGGTCGCCGTACTGCTCGAACTCGCCGGCCAGGTGCGCAAGCTCGGCGCGCCAGGCCGGCGCATCGACGCGCAGCAGTTCGTCGATCGCGCCGTGCGCGAGCTCGAGACCGGTGACGTCAAGATCGTCCCGCGCCGGCATGTAGCCGATCGGCGTCTCGCGCGCGTCCACGCGCCCCGCGACGCGATCCAGGATCCACTTCAGGACCCTGAGGTTCTCGCCATAGCCCGGCCACAGGAACTTGCCGGCCGCGTCCTGGCGGAACCAGTTCACGTGGAATATCCGCGGCGGCCGCGTG
>Ga0181521_10004065_pt1 | contig 16920 bp, 17 predicted proteins | sample PEATcosm2014_Bin_32_FD_119764 | JGI IMG/M metagenome (GOLD analysis project Ga0181521, IMG submission 119764) | Peatland microbial communities from MTU Mesocosm Facility, Houghton, MI, USA - PEATcosm2014_Bin02_60_metaG | ecosystem: Environmental > Terrestrial > Soil > Wetlands > Peat | place... | reverse complement strand
CGAGGAACAGCTCGCGCAGGTCCACCCATGTCGTCCGGTCAGTGACTGGGTTGATGAAGATGAGCCCAGGCCCCCGGGTCCCGAGCGCTCGGCCCAGTCTGAACAGGACGATGCGCTGGTATTCACGCACGATCCTCACCGAGATCCCTGCAAAGATGAGGAGGCAGAGCACCACCACTCCGATCACGATCCCGACGATCATGAGCCACCTCCTTGGCTTGTCGCCTCTCCAGGCGAGGACGATGAACCTTCGACCGGGTCGCCGTCGGTCGGGATCGTAGCCTCGAGCTCGGCATGACCGCCGGGTGCCATCAGCTGGTCGCCCCAGACCTCGAGACGGACTCCTTTGACCCTTACGACCTGGACTGGCGTCTTCGCCCGCACCGGCGCGTTCAGGGCCACTGCCGACCAGTTCTCACCGTTCACGCGGACGATCCCCTCCGGGTCCAGATCGCCCACCGCCACACCTTCGGCGCCGTCGGGCGAGACCATGTGGCGACCCGCGTAGGTACCCGGGGTCGTCAGCCCCTTCCAGGCCAGCGTGCCGATACCGGCGGACACGACGACGTCCGCGCTGAGCAGCGCCCAGAGCACCGGGGCGGATCGCCCGTCGAGCGCCATCACGACGAGCCAGGCAGCCGCGAGCAGTCCGAGAATGCCGGCCGCCACATGCGCGTGCGGACCCACGTGGAATCCGATCAGTGACGCGAGGACGACGAGCCCCAGCAGAACCCCTGCTATCACCCACATAGCGCCTCCTTCCCGGCTGCGCGAAACCCAGGCTAACCGCGTCGGGGGTCCTCTGATACGGCGCCCGCCCGCCACGGGCATGCATTGGAACCGCAGGCTGAGCCAGGCCGGGGTCATCCGGCTGTCAGGCGTGGTGGATCAGCCAGCCGATGCCCTGGTAGAGGCGATAACCGAGGTAGACCACCGTGCCCACCACAAGAACCTTGAAGTGCCACGGCGCCTTCACGGGAGCTTCCTTCGCCTCTTGTCCGTCGTCAAGGTCCAGCTCCGCGCCACAGGTCGGGCACAGATCTCGGGCGTCATCCTGCGCCGCGTCGGTGCCCGCTTCACGCGCGGTGAGCTCCTCGTCTTCGACTAGCCGATTGCAATGACGGCACCACGGCATCGTGGTGGACCCCCTCAGGTCCGCCCGCGGCGGTGCAGAGCGGGCGTGCCTGTCGTCGACCCGCCCCGGGCCAAAGACGCGGCGGGCCGTCCGGCCGGCTGCACGGACTCGGTCATCTCGGCTGGCGAACCCGCACGCGAAGCTCGATCGGTGTCGGGCCGAGCTCGAAGCGCGCTCTCAGGGACCGCTCCAGATAGCGGAGATAAGTGGCCGGCAGGCGCCGCGTCGCGAACAAGGTGATCGTCGGCGGGTCGACGGCGCCCTGCACGCCGTAGAGGATGCGGGCCCCGCCCGGTGGCGGCTGCGTGGCCTGGGCGCTTCGCAGCCCGTCGTTCAGGCGACCGGTCGGGATCCGGCGGTGGTAGGCGCTCATCGCCTCACTCACCGCAGGCAGGAGACGGTGCACACCGAGGCCTGTCTCGGCCGAGACCCGCAGCACGGGTGCGTAGCCGAGAAACGCCAGCCGGTCGGCAACGGCCTCGCTGACTTCGAGACGTCCTTCGGTGTCGAGCAGGTCCCATTTGTTGAGCAGGATCACGACCGGGCTGCCGGAGGCATCGATCCGCTCGGCCAGGCGCTGGTCCTGGTGGGTCACACCCTCGCTCGCATCGAGGACCAGGAGAGCGACGTCGGCACGGTCGAGCGCGCGCAGAGCACGCACGAGCGAGTAGTACTCCGGCCCTTCCCCGCTTCTCGCCCGGCGCCGCATCCCGGCGGTGTCTATGAGCTTGACCGCCCCGTCGTCGGTCTCGATGACTGTGTCGATGGCGTCGCGCGTGGTCCCCGGGAGGTCGTGCACGACGGACCGTTCCTCGCCTGAGAGCCTGTTGAACAACGTCGACTTGCCGACGTTCGGCCGCCCGACGATCGCGACGGCCGGGAGGCCTGGACTGGCTGCGCCCCGGTCCCCAGGCGCCCGCCCGCCCGCCTCCATGTTCCCCGTGTCCGTCGACGGGCGCGCCGCGGGCAGCCTTTGGACCACCTCGTCGAGCAGATCCCCGACGCCGCGCCCGTGCAGCGCGCTCACGGCCGCAGGCTCTCCGAGCCCGAGGCCTGCGAACTCCCAGGCGTCGATCTCCCGCCGGTCGGAGTCCACCTTGTTCGCGACCACGATGACCTCCCGGCCGGTACGCCGGACGAGCTGGGCCACGACGGTGTCGTCCCCGGTGACACCTGTGGCCGTGTCGAGCACGAGCAGGACGAGGTCCGCCCCGCCCAGTGCCCGCAGGGCCTGCTCGGTCACCTTGGTGTCGAGGGTGTCACCCCGTTCCACCATCCCACCGGTGTCGACGACGAGGAACGAGCGCCCGTTCCACTCACATTCGACCTCCAGCCGGTCCCTGGTCACACCGGGCCGGGCCTCGACGATGGCGAGCTGGCGACCCGCGATCCTGTTCACGAGCGTCGACTTGCCGACATTCGGCCGCCCGACCACGGCCACGACCGGCAGGCCTGACTGGCGTCCTTGCGTCATCGCCCCGCCTCCAAAATCTGCCGCAACGACGCCCCGTCGCTCGCCACGACCTCCACCGCCCGGGGGAGATCCTCGAGCGACGGCCCGTCGATGAACCTGCCCTTCGACAAGCACACGTCGGGCAGCAGGTAACGACCCCCCGGTGGCTCCGCGGCCAAGGTCCGCGCGAGGTCCGCGGCGGTGATCAAACCGGCCACGGCGATGTTGCCGCCGAAGAACTCGTTGCGGACAGCCAGGATCCCGACCTCGCCAAAGCCGTGGCGGTCCAGGAGTGGTCTCAACACGAGCGAACCGTAATCACCGGTGAGGATCGTCATCGGCGCCGCCCGCGCGCCCCGCGCCGGCGCCGCGGTCAGGTGGACCCTCTGGGTCCGGGGCGCGCGGTAGCCCTCGGCCGGTGCGCCTTCGATCCAGGCGAAAAAGCCGGTCCGCGCGGGGACTGGCACTTCCCCGCCGGGCGGCGACGGGCCCGCCGCGAAGGCCTGCTCGAAGGCGCGCACGATCCCGACACCGTTCTCGTGCTGAGGGAAGCCCTCGTATTCGCCCGGCTCGGGAAACCCCATCCCGGCGAGGAGGTAGTACTCGTCCGACGCCCACACAACTCGCCGGCCGACGGCGCGGCGGAAGCGCCGCTGCCACTCGCCTACCGTCTCGACCGTCGCCCTGGCCTCCTCGGTCGTGTGGGCCCGCATGGCGGCCTGCTTCGCGTAGCGGCTCACGCCGAGCGGCACGACGGCGACGGTCGCAAGCTCAGGAAAGCGGTCGAGGACGCCTGCGAGCGTGCCGTGCAGAACGGCGGCATCGTTCACGCCGGGGCAGACCACGATCTGGCCATGGACCTCGATGGCGTTGTCGAGGAGGCACCGCAGCCACCGGAGGCTGATGGCGCCGCGCCGGTTGCCAAGCATGGCCGAGCGGACGTCGGGGTCGGTGGCGTGGATCGACACGTAAAGGGGCGACAACCGCTCGTCGATGACGCGCTCGAGGTCGACCTCGGTGAAGCGGGTGAGGGTCGTGAAGTTGCCGTAGAGGAACGAGAGCCTGTAGTCGTCGTCCTTCACGTAGAGATTCCGCCGCATGCCCTTGGGCAGCTGGTAGATGAAGCAGAACTCGCAATGGTTGTCGCAAGTCCGGACGCGGTCGAAGATCGCGGCAGACACCTCGAGCCCGAGTGGCTCACCTGCTTGCTTGACGACCGTGACCTCGAGCTCGACGCCACCGCGGACTACCTCGAGTTCCACTATCGACTCGTCCGCGAGCAACTGGTACTCGATGACGTCGCGAGGCACCCGTCCGTTCATCGAGCGAAGCTCGTCGCCCGGCCAGACCCCGAAACGTTCCGCCGGCGAATGCTCGGCCACGGCCACCACCTGCGGTAGTGGCATTTCCAAAGGCTACCCTGGTCTACCGTGACGTCGGCCCGTACCCAACCTTTGCAAGAAAAGGCCAGCCCCGTCGATCTCGTCCTGCTTGCCCAGCCGCGAGGATTCTGTGCCGGGGTCGAGATGGCCATCAAGGCGCTCGCATGGATGGTCCGCGTCTTCGAACCTCCCATCTACTGCTACCACGAGATCGTGCACAACCGCCTGGTGGTCGAGGAGTTCCGCCGCCAGGGCGTCGTCTTCGTCGACGACGTCGAGGAGGTCCCTGCCTCGGCGCCCCTCATGCTCTCGGCCCACGGATCGGCCCCGGAGGTCGAACGCGCGGCCGCGTCCCGGGGGCGTGTCGTCATCGACGCCTGCTGCCCGCTTGTGACCAAGGTCCACCACGAGCTCAAGGTGAGAGCCCACAAGGGCTACACGATCCTCTACGTCGGCCACGCCGGTCACGAGGAGGCCATCGGCACGATGGCGGTCGCGCCCGACGCCGTTCACCTGGTCGAGCACGAGGACGATGTCGACCGGCTCGAGCTCGGCCCGGACGCTCGGGTGGCGCTTCTCGCCCAGACGACCCTCGCCCACGACGAGTGGGAGGGAGTCGTGCAGCGCGCCCGGGAGCGCTATTCCGGGCTCTGGATGCCCGAACGCTCCGATCTCTGCTACGCCACGACCAACCGGCAGAACGCCGTCAAGGCCGTTGCCCCCAGGGCTGACGCCATGATCGTGCTGGGCTCCGCCAACTCCTCCAACACGGTCGCTCTCGCAAGGGTGGCCGCGGCAGCCGGCTGCCCGCGGGTGATCCGGGTGAACGCCCCGAGCGAGGTGCCGGACGACCTCAGCGGCGTGGTGGGCGTCACAGCCGGGGCGTCCGCCCCGGACTGGCTCGTCGACGATCTCCTCGACCGCTTGGCCCCCACGCGAGGCGTTGAGGTCGTGCACACGACCGACGAGGACGAGTACTTCCCTCCCCCGCCGGAACTGCGTGATCTCCTTCGCTGCCTGGCCACGGCGGCGAGCCTCAACCTCGGCGCCGCTTCGGAGGGCCTGCCCTTGACCGCGACCGACCGTCAGGTCACCGCGACCGACATGCTCAGCGCGGCCTCACCCGGCCGTCGCGTGTGAACGCCCGCGCCCGGGAACGCCGGCGTCAGGTTGACGAGCTCGTCGACCGCGTCGCCATCGAAGAGCTCCTCGCCTCCCAGGGTCCGGTCGAGCTCTCCCCGGTCGCGATCGTCATCGCGGCCTACAAAGAGCGCGACAACATCTCCGAGGTGCTGGCGGGCATGCCGAAGGAGGTCTGTGGGGAGCCTGCCTCCGTGCTCGTGGTCGTCGACGGTGAGGACGACGGCACTGGGGCCGAGGTCCGCGCGGCCGGTCACTACGCCTGCATCGCCCCTGTCAACCGGGGCCAGGGGGCGGCCTTGCGGCTCGGCTACAGGATCGCCCGCGAGTACGGGGCCAGCTTCATCGTCACCTCGGACGCGGACGGGCAAACCGACCCCGGCGACCTGGAGGTCGTTCTGGAACCGGTGGTCGCGGGCCGGGCCGACTTCGTCAACGGCTCCCGGCGGCTCGGGCGGACCCATGGTACGGACGCGATGCGCAATCTGGGAGTGGTGTTCTTCGCGGCGGTGATCTCGTTCCTCACCAAGACCCCGGTGACAGATACCGCGAACCCGGTTCGGGGCTTTCGGGCCGGGCTGCCCGCCGAGCTCGTCCTGGAGGAGCCGCAATACCAGGCGCAGGAGCTGTTGATCGCGGCGATCATGCACGGCTGCCGCTTCGAGGAGCTGCCCGTGACGATGCGCTCCCGGCTCGCCGGCCAGTCGAAGAAGAGCGGGAACCTCCTCTACGGCCTGCGTTATGGCCGCGGCGTCCTGCACACATGGCTGCGCGAACGCGGGCGCCGGCCGGCTCAGCCCCCGGCCGTCTGAGACGCCGGGGAGACGGCGTCTGCCGGCCCCCGGCGCGCCGGTGACACCGGGACAAGCCCGGCGTCCCCTGTGCGCGAGTCGCCCGGTCTCGGGTCCCGCCCCGGCACGCCCCGCCAGCACCACGACAGCAGCACCACCAAGATGACGATCGCGCCCGAGGCCCCGACGAAAGGGACCCAGGGATGCAACCCGAACAGCGCCCCGGCCACAAGAGCCGCCACCGCAGTCGCTCCCGTCTGAGCCGTCGAACCGGCCCCTTGGGCGCGCCCGAGCTGGCGGCTCGGCACGCTGTGCGCGAGCTGAGCTGCCAGAGCCGGCCCTGCCAACGAGACCGCGACGGCTTCGGCCGCGCCGAGACCCACAAGCAGCCACACGGAATGAAGGAACGGGTACGTGGACGCGAAGCCGGCCGACGCCAGTGTCGAGGCGGCCGCCAGGTAACGCCGGTCGAAGTGATCGACCAGCCAGCCGCCGGGGACAGACAGAGCGGCAAAAGGCAAGGCGAACAACGTCCACGACAGGCCGATCTGAAGCCCGCTCGCACCCCGCAGGTGCAACAGCAGGCTCCAGCAGACGTCGTACACTCCGATGACGAGGCCAGCGCCGGCGTAGCCCATGACCACGCCGAGTACGCTCCGGTCGCGCCACAGCACCACCCGGGGCGCGAGGACGGGCGCGCGTCGCGGTGCACTCCTGGGCACCGCGACCAGCACGGGCACGCAAGCCAGCAGTGACGCCACCGCCGCGGCCACGAACAGCCAGCGCATCCCCGCCAGGCCCACCGCGCCCCCGACGAGCGGCCCGATGGCGAGCCCCACCGTGCGGGACCCGAACAGCGCCCCGTAAGCGCGGCCCTGCTGGGACGGGGACACCACCTCGCCCACCGTGGCGTTGTTGGCGACGTCAACGACGCCGGCGCCGGCGCCTTGCAGGCCGCGCACGAAGAGCGCGGCGATGGGTGTGCCGATCAAGGCAAAAGCGGCGCTCGCGACCGCGTAGGTGACAAGCCCGCTCAGCTGGACAGGGCGCCGTCCGATGCGGTCCGACAGGCGCCCGATCGGGTACTGCACGAGGATGGCAAAAAGGAAGAAGGCGGCCAGCACCACGCCGACGAGTGCAACCGGCGCGCCCAGCTTGCGCAGGTAGAGCGGGAGCAGCGGCATCATGCAGCCGGCACCTGCCCATTCGACGAAGGTTGAGATCGACAACGCGACCACGACGCGGCGGGGGCCGCGCGCCCCCCTTGCCTTGACCGAGGGCGGTCGGGTGACGCTCATGACCGGCCCTTGTCACCGACCTGGCGCACGGAGCATGGCTCGCGGGGTGCCTTCGGTGCCCCCGGGCTCGGGCGCTGGTCCAGGCACGACCCGAGCTGCGCCAACAGCTCCTCGCGGACCGCCGCCCGCAGGTGCTCATCGAGCGGCGCCAGGCCGAAGAGCTCGGTGAACCACAGACCGTCGGCCGCAAGGCGCATGAGGCTGGCGCTCGCCGGGGCAATGCTGTCAGCGGTGAGGGCGTGCTGCCAGGCCGCGAAACGCTCCCGCAGCGGTTCCAGGAGCTCGGGATCGGACGCCACGCCGGCGATCACCGCCGCGCCGAGGCGCCGTTCGCGGATTACATGGTCGTCGCTCGACGGCCCGAAGCTGGCTTCGAGGTACGCCCGCGTGAAGGCTCCGGGCCGGCCCGACCCGGCCCCCTCGCGTGCGAGATCCTCGTCGAAGCGCGAGCTGAGGCGTTCCACCATGGCCGCGACGAGGGCCGCCCGCGTGGGGAAGTGGTAGAGGATCCCGCCCTTGGAGATCCCGGCCTCGAGGGCTGCCGCCTCGAGGGTGAGGTGGGCGACGCCGTCACGGAGCACCACCTCCTCTGCGCCGTGCAGGATCCGCGCCCGGGTGTCCTCTCCTCTTGTCACACCGTTACTATACCGTCCAGACGGTATAGTAACCCGAGGAGAACGCCTCAGGCGGCCTCAACCATCGGCGAAGACCGACTCCTGGAACCACCTCCAGGTGCTGCGGATCCCCTCCTCCCGGCTGATGGTGGGCGCGTACCCGAGGACCCGCCGGGCAAGATCGTAGGAGGCGAAGTTGCGCTCGACCTCACCGGGGCGCTTGGGTCGGTACTCGATCGGGTGCTCCGGCACGCCGGCGGCGTCGCGGCACAGGTCGGCCAGCGCCTGCACTGTCGTCTCGACGCCGGAGGCGATGTGGAAGACAGTGCCTCCGGGCACGTCGCTGTCGAGCGCCAGCTCGAGGGCGTGGCAGATATCGTCCACGTGGGTGTAGTCACGTGAGGCGGAGCCGTCACCGTAGATGACGATCGGCTCGCCCGCGTTGATAGCCCTGAAGAAGGTTGTCACCGCACCCCGCTTGCGGGCGCTCCACGGTCCGTAGGCATTGGCGAAGCGGAGGGCGATCGTGCGAAGACCGTAGACCTTCGCAAAAGCGTGGGCATAGCCCTCACCGGCGAGCTTGCTCGCACCGTAGGGCGAGATCGGCTTGGGCAACGAGTGCTCGTCGACAGGCGGCTTGGCGTCGCCGATGAGCGCGCCGCCGGTTGAAGCCAGCACCGTCCGGTCTATGCCGGCGCGCCGGGCGGCATCGAGGACCTGGAAGGTGCCGAACACGTTCACGTGGAAGTTCGTCCCCGGGTCTGCCACCGACATGACGACCGAGCCCGCGGCCGCGAGATGCACGACCGATTCGATCCCGTCCAGGGCATCGTCCAAGGTCTTCGCGTCGCGGATGTCGCCCTCGATGAGCTCGGCGCCGACTCCGTCCAGGTGCGCGATGTCGCCCGTCGTGAGATTGTCGAGGACACGCACTCCGCGCCCGGCCTCGACGAGCCGTCGCACCAAAGTCGCTCCCACGAACCCGGCCCCGCCGGTCACGAGGACACCCCTTGTCTCACCCATCGGCGACCACGCCGGGAAGTTAGCAGGCGGCCAACCTCCTCCCGGGGCGGCGAAGGTTCAAGCGCCGGACCACCTGCGCCGGGGGACAGCTCGGCTAGCGCCGCAGACTTGCCTCGGCGGCGTCGAAGGCTTGTTGGATGGCCGCTCTCACGCGCACCGACTGTTCCGTTATCGCCTCCCGTCCGATCCGGGCCCGCCGGCGCGACGCCACCGGTTCCTCGCCCTCACCGGCCGCGGCCTCGGCGCCCGCGTCGGCTGCGGTCGGGGCCGGGACCGGTGGGCCTATCACGATGTTCACCCGCCGCGGGCGGGGAAACGACGAGCCCCGCGGCATGGCGCGTTCGGCGCCGCCGATGCCCACGGGAACCACGGGCACGCCGGCGCGCAAGGACAAGTAGGCCACCCCGTCCTTGAGCTCTCGCACCTCCGGCCCCGATCGTCGCGTGCCCTCGGGGAACATCACGAGAGGCTCCCCACCCACGAGCACGGCCTGGCACCGCTGCAGCGCCTCGCGGTCCGCCCCGGACCGGTTCACCGGAAAGCCCCCGCAGGCCTCTATCACGCGCCCGATCAGCTTGGACTTCCACACTTCTTCCTTCACGATGTAGCGCAACCGCCTTCTCGCCGTGATCCGGGCAACGATGAGCCAGTCGACATACGAGCGGTGCACCGGGGCCACGATGTAGGCACCCCGGGGGGGCAGGTTCTCCCTGCCTTGCACTGTTCCGGGGAAGTACAGCCGGGAGACGCCGACTGCTATGGAGCGGCACAACCGGTAGACGATCATGTCGCCTCGCGACGGTGGCGACGCCACGACACCAGAGGTGGTCACAGCTGGGAGAGCACCTCCTCCACGACGGACTCGACGCTGCGTGCCGTCGAGTCCACGACGATCGCGTCCGGCGGGGCGACGAGGGGCGAGGCGGCCCGGGTCGAGTCGAGCTCGTCGCGACGCCGGATCGACGCGGCCGTCGTGGCGAGAGCGCCCGGTCCCGCCGGGTCCTCGTTGGCGCGTCGCGAGGCGCGCTCGGCCGAATCGGCGGTGAGGAAGATCTTCACGTCCGCGTCCGGCAGCACCACGCTGCCGATGTCACGGCCCTCGACGACTCCCCCACCGTTGACCGCCACCCAGGCCCGCTGGCGGCTCACGAGCTCCGCGCGCACCTGCGGATGGGCCGCGACGATCGACACGGCCCCGTCGACCGCAGGCGTCCTGATCTGCTCGGTCACGTCCTCGCCGTTCAGCAGGACGCGCCCGCCGACGCTCAGGTCCATTGACCGCGCTATCGCGGCACAGCCCTCGGCGTCGGCCACGTCCACGCCACGCCGCAGAGCCTCCAAGGTCACGGCCCGGTACATGGCACCGGTGTCGAGGCGCTCGAGCCCGAGCCGCTGGGCAACCTCTCTGGCCACTGTCGACTTGCCGGCACCGGCGGGACCGTCGATGGCGATGACGGGCCGGCGTCCGGCGGCCCGGCTGAGACCGAAGCCGTGCTCGGCGAGGGCGTGACGAACGCGCTCGGCCGCGTCCGCGGCCACCGTGAGGATGAGGACGCCCCGGGGCCGGTACTGCGAGTGCACGATCTCGAAGTCCTCGACGTTGACCCCGAGCTCCCCCGCGATCGTGGTCACCTGGGCGAGCACGCCGGGCCGGTCGGGGATAAGGACGTGGAGCTCGGTGACAGAGCTCGGCCGGCTTGCACGCGGGGGGAGGTTCCGCCGGGCGAGCTGTGCCCGGTCGAGGAGAGCGACGAGGGCGGGACGGTCCTCCTCGGCGACGATACGGCGGACTTCGTTCAGCCTCGCGATCAGGTCGTCGAGGACCGGGAGGATGGCGGGGGCGTTGTCCCGGCAGATGTCGGGCCAGATCGCAGGCGATCCGGCTGCGATCCTCGTCATGTCCCGGAAGCCACCTGCCGCCAGCCGCAACAGCGCGGTGTGGGCGTCAGTGGCTTCCGTGGCGAGCCCCATGAGCGCGGCGGCGGTCAGGTGGGGCACATGGGATACCACGGCCACGAGGTCGTCGTGGCGGTCGGGCGCAAGTGCCACCAGGTCGGCGCCCAAGCTGGCTATCACGGACTGGACCGCGGAAAAGGCCCTCGGGTCCGTGGACGACGTCGGCGTGAGGACCCAGGTCGAACCGTCGAAGAGCTCCGGGTCGGCGCCGTCGGGCCCCTCCAGCTCCGATCCCGCCATGGGATGTCCGCCGACAAAGCGCGGGTGGGAGATCTCAGAGACGATCGGCGCCTTCACGCCGCCGACATCGGTGACGACGAGCTCGCCGGTCTCGTCGGACGCGAGCAGGGCGTTGACCTCGGCGGCGATCGCCGCCACCGGGGTCGCCACGAACGCCACGGCCGCAAGGTGGTCCATCCCGAGCTCGTTGACGGCTCCGAGCTCCCGGGCGCGCCGCGACCGGGCTTCATCCAGATCTCGCCCCGTGACGTGCCACCCCTGCGCCCGCAGCGCGAGGGCGATCGAGGTCCCCACCAGCCCGAGGCCGGTCACCTGTGCGCGCCGCGAGTTGGGCGGGGCGCCCGCGGAGCCGGGCTCAGTCGGGGAGGTCATCGCGCAGCTCGCGCGCATCCTCGAGATACACATGGTGCAGCTCTTCTCGCGTGCGCTCGGTGTAGAAGTGCAAGAGGACCCGGACACAGCGCGGCATGGCGCCTTGGATGGCGAGCTCGCTCGCACAGATGAGCGGTACGTCGCCGAGCCCGAGCGAGCGCGCCGCGGTGGCGGGGAACATCGAGGTGACGTCTTGTGTCGCGGTGAACAGGATGCTGACGATGTCGTCGTGACCGATCCCGTTGCGGTCCAGCAAGGCCCGGACGAGAGCGCGCACGCGCTCGCTGACCTGAGCAGGTGTGTCCTCGTCGAGTGTCGTAGCGCCCCGTAGGGCGCGCAGGACCACGGCCATGGGCGGGGAGCCTACCTACCGTTTGGGTGCGGCGCGAAGGGCGGCCTGGGTAAGGGACCGTACCTCCGGGGCGCTGAGCGGCCTCCAGGTGCCCGGGCGCAACGAACGGTCCGTGATCGGCCCGATCCGGGTGCGGACGAGCCTCACGACGGGATGGCCCACCGCCTCGCACATGCGGCGGACCTGGCGATTGCGCCCCTCGTGGATCACGATGCGGATCACGCCCGGCGACACCGCCGCCACCCTCGCCGGGGCGGTCATCTCCCCGTCGTCCAAGAGGACTCCCTCTCTCAGCTTGCGGAGCGCGCCCGGACCCGGGACCCCTCTCAGCTCGGCGAGGTACTCCTTCTCCACCCCAAAACGCGGGTGCGCCAACAGCTGGGCGAGAGTGCCGTCGTTGGTCATCACGAGCAGTCCCTCGGTCCCAAGGTCGAGGCGCCCGACCGAGAACACGCGCGGCGACTCCGGCACAAGTTCGAGGACGCTGGGGCGCCCCTGCGGGTCGTGCGCGGTCGTCACCACCCCCGCCGGCTTGTTCAACAGGTAGTACACCAGGCCCGGCAGGATGCCCACCGGTGCCCGGTCGACCGCAACGACGTCCTTTTCGACGTCGACGCGCCTGCCGAGGACGGCGACCTCGCCGTTGACAGTGACATGCCCCTCGGCGATGAGCTCCTCACAGGTCCGCCGGCTGCCGTAACCAACGCGGGCGAGCACCTTCTGGAGCCGCTCGCCTTCGGTATCGCTCACTCTCCCGGCTCGGAGCGCAGCACGTTCTCGAGCATCTCCACCGTCGCAGCCGGCGGCACGAACGCCACGAGAGGGGGCAGATCATCGATCGAGTCAAGGCCGAGACGCTCCAGGAACATCGGGGTCGTCCCGAACAAGATGGCCTGCCCGGGGCCGTCGTCGCGTCCCACCGCCTGCACGTAGCCCCGCGCAACCAGCATCCGCATCACGCTCTCGACGTTGACCCCACGGATGGCCGAGACCTGCGACCGGGAGACGGGCTGCTTGTAGGCGACGACCGCGAGGGTCTCGAGCGCCGCCGGTGACAACTTCTGCGGGCCGCCGTCCAGCACGAAACGCTCCACGTAGGCGGCGTAGGCCTCGCTGGATTGGAACCTGTAGCCGCCCGCGACCCTCGCCAGGACAAAGCCGCGACCCTCGGCCGCGTAACCGGCCGCGAGCTCACGGCACAGCTGCTCGACACGCTCGACCGGGAGCTCGAGGAGCTCGGCCAGCAAGCCGGGTGGCACGGGCTCGGTCGCGACGGTGAGCACGGCCTCGATGGCGGCCGACTCGGCCCGGCCATCGTTGGCTGCCTCGTCCCGGTCCTCTTCGGGCCCTTCGGGCGTCAAGCCGGGCTCGGCAGCGTTCATCCCTGGTATTCGAGGTCCGCGAACCCTGCCGAGGCTGCCGCCTGCCACCGAAATCCCAGGGCTGCCTGGCCAGCGGCGGCTTGTGGCGCGTCCTCGAAGAGCCCTCCCGTCCAGGCAACACGCAGCTCGCCGAAGGTGCTGGCCTGTTCGAGCTCGACAAGGCCCTGCTTGTACAGCTCCAAGAGACCGAGGAAGTGCACGACGACTTCCATCCGGGTGCGGGCACCGGCCGTCAGCTCCCGGAAGCTGGTCAGTGGAGACCCGGGCAGCAGAGCGCACAGCGCCTCGACGACGTCTGCCACGGTGACCTCGTCGACGAGGACATGGTCGACTTCGACATGCGGCACCGGCCGCGGCGCGAGGGCCCGCAGGGCCGCGGCACGAACGTCCTCGGGGCTCAGATAGGCGAGCAGGTCCGGCTGGAGGCCCTCGAAACGCTCGTCGAGCCCGGCGAGGCGCGGCCACGACCTCGAAGCGGCCAGCTCGGCGCGGGCGAGCTGGGCCCCCGCGGCGGAAAAGGTCGTGCACTCGACGAGCCGCGCCAACAGGTAGTCGCGCTCTTCCAGAAGGGCGAGGGTGTCCTCGTCGGGCTCCTCGCGGCCGGGCAGGAGCCGGCGGCACTTCAACTCGACGAGGGTGGCGGCGATGACGAGGAACTCGGTGGCCACTTCGAGGTCGAGGCGTTGCATCTCGGCGATCTCGGCCAGGAACCCGTCCACGATGTCGGCGAGGGCGACCTCATACAGGTCGACCCGCTGCTCGGTGATGAGCCTGAGCAACAGGTCGAAGGGACCGGCAAAGACGTCGGTGTGGACCTTGTACACCACGTGGGCGAGGTTACCGGCCTCGTGCGCGCGAGGGTCGGATACCACGATGATCCAGGAGTTCTCTGCCGTCCGGCAAGGACCGGTATCCTGCAGCGGATGGAAAAGGTGTTCTCCGGGGTGCAATCGTCCGGCGCGCCGCATGTCGGCAACTACTTCGGCGCGTTCCGCCAGTGGGTCGCCGACCAGCACACCGCCGACTCGATCTTCTGCGTCGTCGACCTGCACGCCCTCACGGTCGAACAGGACCCGTGCCAGGTCCGCGGCCGTACGCTCGAGACGGCGTCGTGGCTCTTCGCGAGCGGGCTCGACCCCGAGGTCTGCACAGTCTTCGCCCAGAGCCACGTGCCCGAGCACACCGGTCTCAGCTGGCTTCTCGAGTGCACAGCGACCTACGGCGAGCTCAAGCGCATGACCCAGTTCAAGGAGAAGAGCAAGGGCAACGAGTCGGTGAGCGCGGGACTGCTCACCTATCCGGTGCTCATGGCGGCCGACATCCTGCTTTACGACACCGACAAGGTGCCTGTCGGGGACGATCAGCGCCAGCATCTCGAACTCACTCGCGATGTCGCGATCCGCTTCAACGGGCGCTATGGAGACACGTTCGTCGTTCCCATGGCGACCGTGCCCAAGGTCGCCGCCAGGGTGATGGACCTCCAGCATCCCGAGCGCAAGATGTCGAAGTCGGTGACCTCCCCCCTCGGGACGATCGATCTGATCGACGCGCCGGACACGATCCGCCAGAAGATCCGCAAGGCCGTCACCGACACCGACGGCGAGGTGCGCTATGACCCCGAAAAAAAGCCCGGGTTGTCCAATCTCATAGAGCTCTTCGCGGCCGCGACGGACCGCTCGGTCGAGGACGTCACCGCCTCCTACGACCGTTACGGCCCCTTGAAGGCCGACCTCGCCGAGACTCTCGTCGAGGTTCTCACGCCCGTGCGCGAGCGCTACGCGGAGATCACCGCGGACCCGGGTGAGGTCCCCCGCCTGCTCAAGATGGGAGCCCGCAAAGCAAGCGTGATCGCGTCCAAGACCCTCGAGAGAGCCCGCCAGGCCATCGGTCTGCTCGCCCCCTGACGCGGTGACTCCCCAAGCGCGCCCCTGCGAGCCGCGAGCTCAGAAGACGAGGTTCAGGTACCAGTTCTCCACGTCGCCGAGGATGCGTGACAACAGGCTCTGGTCCAAGAAGACCAGCAGGAGGACGACGACCATGAACCCCATGCGCATCCGGTAGTACGTCGGCAGCGCCGAGACCGGCAGGAGCCGCTCCACGAGCGCCGAGCCGTCGAGGGGCGGGATCGGGAGCATGTTGAACACCGCGAGGACGACGTTCACGATCCCGAAGTAGAACAGGATCTGCTCGAAAAGGGCCCACTGCGAGACCGGCGCGTAACAGAGGAACGCCCCACAGGACTGGATCGGCAGCGCCCACACATGCAGCAGCTCGTGCAGGGCAAGGCCCGCGATCGCCGCCAGGATGATGTTGGTGGCCGGGCCGGCGAAGGAGACGAGCACCGAGTCGTTGCGAGGATGGCGAAGCCGGTTGATCGACACCGGAACGGGCTTCGCCCATCCGAAGACGGGCGCACCGGTCAGCGCGAGGATGACCGGCACCACGATCGACCCGAACGGATCGATGTGCTTCAGCGGATTGAGCGTGAGCCGCCCCGCCCGCTTGGCGGTGTCGTCGCCGCACCACAAGGCCACCACGCCGTGGCTCACCTCGTGGAGCATCACGGCGGGGATGAACACGAGGAGGAAGATCAGCGTCTGCTCGTTGAGGACGTGGTGGCGCAGGGCGAGCGCGATCACACCGACCGCGACCGCGGCGATGACGATGTAGGTGGGCAGCCGCTGGTTGGAACTAAGTGAGCGCCACTGCGCTCGGCCGCTCAACGCCGAACCGAGGCGCAGTCGATGCAGAGTGTCGTGGCCGGCTGGGCTTCCAGTCGAGCTGAGGAGATCGGCTTGCCACAGCGCGCGCACAAGCCGTAGGAGCCCTGCTCGATGCGGCACAACGCCGCCTCCACGTGCTCGAGGGACTCCTGGAGTTGCGCGGCCAGAGCCTCGGCCTCACCGCGCTCGGCGGTGACCTGCGACGAGTCCGCGAAGTTGGCGTCGTAGGTGAGCGTTCCATCCCCACCGAAACCGATCTCCTGAAGCTGGCGTAACAATGACCCGCGCTCCTCTTCGAGGAGTCCGCGGTAGTCGACACCGGCTGCTTCGTTTGCCACGGCGCAACACTAGTCCCGCCGCGACCCGCCGCGGCCAGCAAAGCGTCGCCCGCGACCGGAACCGGGCGGCGGCCCGGCATCACGGCCGGCGGGCCGGCCGCGCGCGGCACGTCCGCGGGTTCAGCCCTGCCCGGGCGTGCCTGGCTCTCCCCTCGTGCCACGGGTGGAAAGTGCCCGGGGATGGGCCTTTTCGTACACGCGCCGCAACAGCTCTGGCGAGACTTTCGTGTACACCTGAGTCGTCGTGATGGTCGCGTGCCCCAACAGCTCCTGCACGACGCGTATGTCGGCGCCGTGCTCGAGCAGGTGGGTCGCACAGGAGTGGCGAAGCACGTGAGGCGACACCCGGTCCTCCAGCTTGACCTTCCGGGCGGCGGCCCTCACGACCAGCCACACGGCCTGGCGTGACATCCGCCGGCCCCGCGTCGAGATGAAGACCGCCTCCGCATCCGCCCGCCGCGCCCAGCGCGCCGGGGCCATGGCCTCGCGTCCCCCCTGGCCCAACCAGGCCTCGAGCGCCGAGATGGCTTGCCGGCCGATCGGGACCACGCGCTCCTTGGATCCCTTGCCGTAGGCAACGGCCAGGCCCCGGCCGGTGTCGAGGTCCCCGAGACGCAGCCCCGCCAGCTCCGAAATGCGCATCCCGGTCGCGTAGAGCGTCTCGAGGATCGCCCGGTTGCGCAGCGCGCGCGGGTCGTCACCGATGACCGCCGAGAGCAGG
>Ga0181521_10004064_pt1 | contig 16921 bp, 27 predicted proteins | sample PEATcosm2014_Bin_32_FD_119764 | JGI IMG/M metagenome (GOLD analysis project Ga0181521, IMG submission 119764) | Peatland microbial communities from MTU Mesocosm Facility, Houghton, MI, USA - PEATcosm2014_Bin02_60_metaG | ecosystem: Environmental > Terrestrial > Soil > Wetlands > Peat | place... | reverse complement strand
CGACAGACGAGAAACATATGTTGAGAGAAGAATGCAGAAAGGAATTCGAGAAGTACATACGGATAGCCACCCCTAATCAGGCCCTTAGAGAGCTCTGACATTAGAAAAGTAGAAAACCAGAGGCTTATCGAGCCAGCCCGACGGTGTTACGTTCACTTGGTTGGTTAAGGCGAGTGCGCGAAAAAGAATTCAAGGTTGACGATAGGCTGAGGAGGAGGAGGATGGCTCAGGTCACTATCAACTGGTCCCGATATATTCGCGAATCGATTGCGGAGAGGATTGAGCGAGAGGAAGGGAAGAAAGCTGCGCAGGAACTTCTTGAGGACATCCGCACGCGCAAGCATGTCGCGCCTAGGGGCTTCATAAAGCAGACAATTCGAGAAACGAGGAAGACCCGTTGAGGGTGTATGTTGTAGATGCTTCCGCGGCGGCAAGATTCCTGCTGTCTGAGGAGCTCTCGGAAAAGGCGGGTTGGCTTCTTCAGAAGTTCCATGAGGATGCCATCGATCTGAAGGCACCTGGGCTTGTGAATTACGAGGTTGGGAACGCTCTCTGGAAAGCTGTGAAGGAGAAGGTGATCGACACCAACGACGCGTCACGGAAGTTCTCACAGTTCATCAAGCTCAAACTGGACTGCGTTGAATTGGATGGACAAGAATCTTTGGGGGCACTAACTTGGGCGATGAAGAACGAGGTGACTTACTATGATAGCGTCTACGTGAAGGCTTCAGAGAAGACGGGCGCAACTCTCCTAACGGCTGACGATGCACTCTACGAGAAAGCCTCAAAGCCCAAGTAAACTTGTTGCTTGTAGTTTCGTTCACCTGTCCATGTTTTTGTACTCCGTTCGATTCCTGAAGACATGGTGGCTATCTCAATTCCAGATTCTCTTCACTTCCGTAAAATGTGGTCGTCGGTGACGCAAGATAGATGGAGCATAGCTGTTATGTAGTCCGCCTTGTCCCGCGGGTTCTATCCTCGACAAAGCGTGCATCAGTTCTCAACTCCCATTCAAAGGGGCCTGAATCAACTAATTCTGCTAGGGTAAGCTATCCCGTACGCGCGGGCCAAACTAGGTACAGGCTCATATATTGGCCATAGCTCCTATAGGTTCTATGGTAGGTTGCTGACCTTGGTGACATCAATTCAGCTTGATGAGAAGACGAGAGATGAGTTGTTCAAAGTGGTTGCGAGCCTTCAATTAAAGTTAGGGCGCAGAGTGAGCTTCGACGAGGCCATAATGATTCTCATCCATGATATGCGTGGGGTGGCTGCGGCAAGAAAGCGCTTCGAAGGTCTATTTGGAGGTTTGCGGGGTGATCGGGAGGCCTGGCATGAACTCGAGTCTTTGAGGGGGAGGGAGACGAGGCGGCTTGAGCAAATCGCGCGTTCTGCACGATAAGTTATCTATCGACTCAGGCGTTATCTTGGCCTACTTTCTCGGAGAGAAGCTGGGCGAACTCGTCAAGTTAGAGATTTTTCCTCCAAAGGACAGAACTATTCTCTGCAATCGCCTATGCCTCTCAGAACTCTTCTATGTGCTCTGCAGACGAAAAGGCCAAGCATTCGCGCGAGTATCGACTGAGATGTTTCTAAAAGCTCAATATGCGTCGGTGACTGCTTCCGACGAGTTGGACATAGCTGCAGGCGCATACAAGTGTGAACGGGCAATATCCCTCGCCGACTGTTACGTCCTGGGGTTAGCAAAACTTGAACGAGCCGCTGCTCTCTTCGCAAGAAGGGAAAGAGAGCTGGAGAAGGAGATCGAGAAGAAGCCTCTGGACGTTCAAGTTCACTTCCTCGAAGACTACCTGAAATAAAGCCGAGCAAGGCGAAGCAGCGGCCACGCTCATACCCACCGAAACTAACAGAAGGGCACTACTATCCGGATAGAGTCATCTCGCGTTATGGCGTCGGTAATCCAAATGCGCGAGCGACATTCTTTTGATCTCTTGAAATTCAACGGGATCCTTCGATATGGCTTCAAGATAGTTCCAGTCGATTGAGTTAGGCTTGGCGTTGGCCAACGCTTGGACATCACTCAGAAGGCCTGCGCGGTGCTTCAGAATAGGGCGGCCAAGGCCATAGCTGTTATGTAGCACACAACCACATTAATTTCGCAGCCGAGGCGTTTTTGCTCAAGTAGGATTAGTGCTGCAATCTTGCAACAAGAAGCCTGAGCGGTCAATCTACCAGAAGCAGTTCGAGCCATTACAGAACGGGGATGCGAGATACCGTCTGAACCATGTTTAGGCGTGGGAGGACGTCAGGGCGCTCTCAATACTTCCAAATCGGGGACTCTTGAAAAGTCTTCAATATCGCTCGTAGCTAATGTCATCTCATGGTTCATGGCGATGGCTGCAATCAGCGCGTCCCGAAAACCAATCAAATCTCCTTTTTCTTCAAGATAGGCTAGAATTCGGCCGGCTTCGTTTGAAGACTCATCAGTTAGGTCCAATATGACGAGTCGTGTTAGGAGGGTCCTTGCTGCGGTCAGATTCTTCTCTCGTCTTCTACTCCTGTACGCGCCGTAGTAAAGTTCGAAAGAGTTTATGGTGGTTGTTGAGAGAGTCGTTCCAGCCTCTTCGAGTCTCTTAATGAATTCAACGGTTTGCTTCTTCCCCCGCAGGTTGTCGATTAGGACTGACGTATCTAAGCAGATTGAGGAAGCTTCCAACGTTTCCATCCCTCCCGCAACGCCTTCGCTATCTCCCTAGCCTCTGATTCCGACATATCCCAGCTTCCAGCTACGTCACTTATCTTGCCCGTCTCTCTCGCCCCCTTTAACAGATGCCAGATTGCCTCATCGAGAGAAACCGGTCGTCCCATCATCGCCTGCAATCGACCGGAGGCCTGAGACAGTTTTCGATAAGTTCGCTCTTCAACTCTAACCGATCTTGCCAAGTGAGACCCCGGAAACACGATACTGTGCTATTTAATATCTTTTGCATACAAAATCACCAATCCAGGCTGAGGGCTGGTTGAAACATTGTCTACGCAGAAGAGGCTTTCAGTTCATGGTAAGGCTGGGAGGGTGTATGGCTTTTATGTATGCATATGTATATGCATACGTCGAAAGGTCATGGCGAAAACAATAGCGATCTCAGATGAAGTGTACGAGCTTCTCAAGAAGACAAGGCTTCCTGGAGAAAGCTTCTCCATGGCGATAAGGCGAAATTTGAGGAAGAATAAGTTGTCCGACATTGTTGGTAGCGGTACGATCAGTCGAGAGGATTGGCGGGAGGCGAAAATGCGTCTGCTATCTGCTGAGGGGAGGACTGCTGAGAAATTGACGGGCCGTTCCTGACTTGCGTTTGTTTGATACCGCTTTCCTTGTTGATTTGGTCAACGCCGATGCTGGGGCCGCAAGGCTGGCGAAGAAGATTGACGAGGAGGCATCCCCATCATTCATTTCCGTGATAACTCTGCACGAGTACTTGTTCGGTATTTACTTTCGATATGAAAAAGACAAAACTTTGCTTAAAGAGAAACTCGATTCGGCAGAGAGAGACCTCAGCAGGTTCGAACCAGTGCCGCTCACTCCCGAAATTACACGGCTGAGTGCCTGCATGCATGCTGAACTCACAAGGTCTGGAAAACTAATTGGAATCAATGATATGTACATTGCAGCCACGGCCATCAGATATGACCTCACTCTGGTTACGAGAAACAAGGCGCATTTTCGTAGAATACCAAAGCTAAACATCGAGATATATTGAAACTAGAGCCGGTAGTTTTCCTATCCCTGCGTATATGGTTCTTGGCGGAATCATATACCTAGCCGCCCTTCGCATCATGAAAGCGGTGGGGGAGCATGACATTGAACTCATACACAAATACCTAGGAACCAGACTCGGTTTCGTTTCGAAACTCCTAGCCGCCATCCTCATCCCTAAGTAACCGCGGGGCTACGAAGGGTCTGAAAAGGCTCCGTGGCTTTCGCAGGCTTCTGGTTTGTTAGATCCATCGGGTCGAGAGGCTTCGTAGGTGGGTGAAGTGTGGGTCGTCGGAGACGCAAACGGCCTTGAGGTTGATGCAGGTGGCAGCGATGATGCTGTCAGCCATCGGTAAGGGTGAACCGTGTCGCATCTCGGCTGCCTTCAGGGCGATCGTTGTGTCCACTTCGACGACTTCAAAGTCTTTTGAGATGAGGCTGACCCTAAGCTGCGCGGTTTCACGTCCTTCCTTCTGCAGTGTGAGTCGGTAGATTTCGTGGAGGGTGATGACTGAGACGTACTTCGTCTTGTTGGTTAGGATCTCACGCTTAGTTCTTTCCCGCGTCTTCTCGTTAGACGAATAGAAGTGTTCGATGAAGAAACGTGTGTCATATACGCGGTCAGGCATCCTCTTCCCTCATCTTGTCGAGAAGGCGTTTCATCTCCGCGGGGGTAGAGTGCTCGGATCCACTACCCGCTAAGTCGACCGTGCTAGGTTTGGGTTTCAGAAGTATACCCGACCCCGAGTCAATTACTTCCAGCCGCGAACCCTCCCTAATCAGGTACTTTCTCCTCAGTCTGACAGGGATGGTTGTTTGTCCCTTTCTGGTAACAAGTACCTCTTCGTTCATGGCTAAGTACTACCAACCGAAAAGTAGTACATAAACACTTACCCTACAACTCGAAACGTCGCACCTGCCGAAAACAGATACACACTCACCCAAATGCTGAAGACCACCCAAGTGCCTGCATTGAACTCAAACACAAACACCTAAAACCAGACCGAACTTCCCCAAAACCCCCCTCATCCAAGTAGCCGCGCGGCGCTACGAGGGTTGCTTCCTGAAGAGCAGGTTACAGCTGGGGAAGGAAGGCTGATCGAACAAGGGCGACGGGAGATTGGGAAAGGTCGCTGTGTTACGTTAGGTGAGCTCAGGAATGAACTCGAATGGGTTTGAGGAAGTTCACGACCCGCCTGGGGTGCACTGCTCTCAACAGTTAGAATCTCTGAAAGGCGAGCTTATATATCGACCCGCGTATACATTCATATACAGGTGACGGAGGTACATCCATGGAAGCTACCACGGTCAAAACTAGAGTGCGGCATAGCCCTAGGCTGGACACCCAGTTAATGATCGAACGGTGCATTCAGGAGACAGGTAGCTTTTCGTCTAGGCGTGCGTTGATGCGTGCTCTCCCGCGGCAAGTGGAATATCCCACTCTTGCGAAGACTTTAGTGTATTTGGAAGCATCCAATAAGATCCTGCTGCCGGAGGACGGTTCAATCGTTTGGGTGTTCGTCGACAACCCGAAGCTACTCCGACTCCTAGCCGAAAGCCCTCTTATCAAATCCGCGGACACCCAGATTTCGTCAAGTACCTAAAGCAGCTAAGAGCATCTAGCCGTTCCGAAGACAAAGAACTTGTGACATTGATCGACCGCGCAATCAACGTTCTAGAGAACAAGACCACAGCAGGAGACTCTGTACCGCGCGATCGCTGGCCGAAATCATACGCACAACTGAAACTCCCAAACCTCTATCGTTATCGGCTAGACCGAATCCACCGAATGGTATACTCCATCATTAAGCTAGGGAACGAACCGCCCTTCGTGTGGATTATCGAAGCCATGGACCACACGCAATATAATCGAATCTTCGGCTACGACTAGCCCGACTAGATTGCTGTCGCACTTGAGACATTTAACTTGAGTTGGGCTTTTCTACGGCGTCGTGAAAGCGTGGAAGGAGATTGAGGAACAAAGCCACTTTCAGAGGTGTCCGAAGCGGTCTCCTGTTTACGCGCACGTCACGTGAAGTTTAAGATTCTGCGCGCACGTCACGCAGAATCTGTCGCATTTGGCACTCTTTCATGAAAATCTGCGCGCACGTCGCGTGAACTTTCAGATTTCACGCGCACGTCACGTAAAGTGCCTGTTCGTCCCGCAACATCCTAAACCAACACGTAGATCGGAAATGGTTCGCGCCGCCGGCATACGCCACCAGGGAGACGGTTTACACGTAGAATGCTTGAGGAGTACGCCATCACCGAGCGTGTTTATGCGGGGTTGATTGGTTGAATCCTCTCCCACCTATGAAACGGTTGCTAGGCAGGTCCGGGTTCTCTGTGCGGGTTCCATTATGGATGTGGTTGGAGTAGGTATACTTCTGCCTCCATGGTCGCAACTCTTAGTCTTCGCACGGCGCTCACACGGCGATGCCTATCGCTTTCAACAAAATACTCGTCGCGGTATCTGAGAAGGGTAACCGGTGAGGCTGCGTTCTCTTCAGGATCGAAACCGTGATCGCTCATGGATCCAAGAACTTCCAAGTCACGGTCCTCTTCAACGAGAGGCGCCCAGTCAGGATCATAGTAACGACCATTCCCTACACTACCCATTATCAGCTCCACCGGAACTTTCATCCTATCTGCCACCTTCACCATCCTGAAACGGTTCCACCACTGCGGCAGCTCCTCATCCAGATCACGAAGGTGTGCTCTTCCACCGCAGATTTGGCAGTGCGCTTCATTCTCAGCCATCCTTTCACCTCTCACTGAGGGCTCGAAGCGTCCAAGATATTGCTCCGACGAGACGCTTGACACGTTTCACGGCAGTGACCTTTGGTAACCCGGCCGGAAATTCTATAGAGATTTCAATCAAATAGCCATCCTTCGTAAAATCAAAATCGTAGCTCTGTAGCTCGCCAAAGCTTCGCATCGCATCTAGGACTCGAGGTATCAGGAAGTGTTGAACCGGTGCGTAATCGTACCTTAGCTTCAATTCCTCGAAAATCGAGACTGTCAGTGTGGTCTCTTGGAATGACACCTGGGCCAAGGTCTCGCCTTCACGCGTCGAGATCGTACTCTCGATTTCACTTGTATTCTGCTGTCTATAGGAACGATCAGCTTGAACAGGATGGGGCACTGACTGCCTGGGCGAAGTAGTCGTAGCGGAGTCCCGGCGGGGCGGGATGCCTGTCGCCTTTGGAAAGATCGTCGAAATGGTCGTCTCAAGATCGGAGAGAAACCCCTGCACGGTAACCTCAGTCGGTGGTGTCGTTTCCACTTTGAGAGTCAAGGTTTCGACGCCTCCGCTCGTCCTCCTTACCAGCTTGCGGGAAACCAGAATCCTTGTCGCCTGACCACCCTGTTGTGACATCCCGAGCTCACTCTCCTTTGACCTCGATGTCCTCCACAACATCGGAACAAGTAGGGGGAACATCTGGGGGGTAGAGTAGCTTCCGGCGTCTATCCTGTGGATCAGGCTGCTCAATCACCAACCCGCACTCTATCAACGCAGGCACAATTTCGCGGCGAAGCGTCTCATCTCCTAAATGGCGCCCATAATAATCGAAATACTTGTTCAGGATACTCCTCCTGTCCACAACCGTCTCATTATCGAGCAGCGGTTTGATGACTGTCTCATAGACCTCGTAAACTTGAGGAGAAAGACCCAACTCGTTGGGTTTCGCTATTTGATTGTACAGTTCGAAGCCAGCATCAACATCATCTTGGATTGCAACAATTGCTCCTCTACCGCGTCGCTCTCGCCACCAGAGGTTCAACAGGGCATGAGCCTTGATGAGGCTCAGGATTCGAGGTAGGTCTCTTTGATGCCGTGGCGCCAGGCGCTTATGTGCGGTGACGAACCGCTGATAGACTTGGTCTTGATCATCAATTATGACTTGTTTAACGTTCGCAGACTGAATGGCTTCAATTCGGTCTCGGAGCCACTTCCTTAGGGGATGAGACTCAACCCATTCCCGGAATGCCTCTCTGTCGCTGACCCTCTTGACGGCAAGTTGCAGGCTTTCCTGAAGTTTCCGGACGCTGGTTTCTGGTGAGAGGATGAAGACTCGCGTTTTCTCTTGCTCATCAAGGGATAGCTTGGCGGCGCAGAGTATCACTGTTGGATAGCCCTCCAAGATCACATTCTTCGTCCTCATGGACCCCTTCGCGGACTTGTCAGTGATCTTGTAGAGGAGTTCTCGTTGGTCGTGGCTCATGAGCGGGCGAAGTCTCTCCAGCAAGGAGTAGTGTGGTTGGTCGAGGAAGACGAGGATTTTCTGTCTCAGGTCTACTGTTAAAACATGTGCCTCCTTATCCCACTTACCATTATCGTGAAAGAAGGCTGTTGGCGAAGCGGATGCAATTCTTAAGACCACGTCTCTGAAATATGCGACGACTTCGAGCGCGTTGTATGTCTTCCCGCCGCTCGATTCTCCTGCCATCAGAATGTTGACTTGGTCTTCATCCGTGAATGTTAGGAGACAGCCACACAGAAGGATGAGCTTCGTCGAAACGTCCTGACGGATAGTGGAGCCAAGTGCGTCACTGATTTCACTAAACGTTATTGGTCGCTGAACTGCACGCCAGTAGGCGGCACACAGCTCCTCGGGTTTCACGTGGAACTTCCCTGAAAGCGCCTCTTCGAATCCTGAATCGTCACGGTCTTGGAGCGTGAATGGTCCTAGTTCTGTTTCGCCGACACGATAGTAGTAGCCGGCTGCGGTTATCCTGCAATCGAGTGTGGGCGTGTTGCAGCCTTGACCTGTTTGCCGGTTAGATGGGGCCCCAGATGCTCCCCCTATTTCATCTGTCATAGCAAGCCTGCGCGGCTGAGTATTAAAAGCAAGAACAGGACGATTTCCAATAATCGCGTAGAGAATGTTTTGCCCTGTTCGGCTAACAAAGCTGTGAAAGAGATGCGGGGCTCCTATGTGACGAGAAAGACTGGATTAATCTGCGCAATGGGTCATTGGCATTAGCGATGCCTCATCGACTCTCTCTGGGTTAGGGCGGTGGGAGGGTGTGTCTCGGTTTGGGTTTGGAGTTGAAATCAAGCCAACACGATTGTCTTTCGAAGAGTTTCTCCGCTAGATACTCCCCCTCATCATCGTTGACCGACTCCCTGATTCGCCACTGATCCTCCACCGTGATGTTAACCTCTTCAAGCGTATCAAGAGCGTCTTGGCGACGAATGCTGATCGTCGTGGTTCCGTTCACTTCAATCACCGAACTTTCCACGCCGATCCCAGGTGGCAAGTACAGCAAGATAAGTGCCCTGATCTCTTCTGCAGCCTTCTCCTTCCAGGCCTTCGGATCTCGAGGAGGGAAGTACTGGTTGAGAAGCTTGCGCGCTCTGAATTCAAATGATCGAGGAATCACCCAGACGCGACGTTGAGGGTCCCAACGATGCCGCGTTATCTTCTTTATCTCTGTAATGAGCTCGAGGCTATATGGGGCCTTGATGAGGATCTCCTCGCCATCCTCTAGAATCTCGGTCTTGTCGCTTGCAGATCCAGCCAAGTTTGATCGATAATACTCTCGCCAGCCGTTTTAAAACGCCGTCAACCCTAAAAAAGAAAAACACAGAACCAACGGCAATCAAACATTTTGTACTAAGTTCCAAAGACCTCTATAGCGCACCTATGGGATGCCTATAGACTGGCGCGGTGCTCCAATGAAAAATGTTAGTGTATGTAGCTGGATAATCAAGGCCTAAGCGGGATTCGATTCTTCTTCAACCTCTTTTCCAACCGCACGACCGTTTAAAAACAAATCGAAGAACCATATCGATAAACGTTGACGAAATTCGCCATCGGCGTAACCGTCACCTCAGCAGGTAAAGGTAGAATCTTAATCAAGGCACCATACCATCCAGATTTCATTAGAAAGATAAAAGAGATTCCAGGACGTGGCTGGGATTTTCAGCAAGAAGGGTGGAGTATTCCGGAAGCCTACGAATCTAGAGCTTGCAAACTCGCCAGAGATTTCTTTCCGCCAGATGATCCGGACGATTGGAAAGATCACGCGTCCAATATTATCTCCAGCCAGGTTCAAGGATTCCTGCCAAAAGATTTCGAACTGATCCCAATAGTGATTGAAGAAGAAGATGGATCCACGACGCTCAGCCTCCGCCGTCCTGACGCTGCCCACCTCGAAGAGGTCAACGTTGTGATAGAAGACGATTGGCACCTCCGAGAATCAATCAGAGATGAAGATGCAAGGTTGCTAGCAAAACACTTGCAAAATAGGCAAGCGTACTGGCTTGGCTTCGAACTATCCCCCTAAGCTTCCGTGAAGGGCTGCGTACGGGTTGGGTGAGGCGTGGGATCAGCCTAGTAGTTTTAGGAACTCTTCTTTCGTGAGCCCGGCTTCTTCGATGATGCGGAGTAATGTGCCCCTTCGGATTTCGTCGTGGCGCGGCACAGTTAGGGATCTATCACCCGTTTCAGTACAATATGACTGCCGCGTTGTCTTACTGCCTGAAAACCTACCTTCGCAAGCGCTTTGATAACGTCACGCCAAGATAAGATAGGGAGCTTACGCTGAGACGACAACCTCTTCTACTCTCTGGCCTGCGAACTTGCTGGTTCGATGCTCAAGTAGAAGTTCGATGGCTTCCTTGATATTGGCAAGGGCCTCTGCGCGTGTTCGCCCCTGGCTGATTGCGCCTGGTAGTTCAACGCATTGAACCACGTACCCGCCATCTTCCTCTTCCAACGTAACATGGTAGGTTTGCATGCCCATCCCGACTCCCCCTACTTCTGCGACAAACTGTCCTAAAGCCTTAGCCATCAACCCAAATCAAGGAGCTTGTGAAAGCGATGGCACAGGAACCCTCGGCAGGTAAATCTGAAAGCGGGTTGGGTTTCGAAAGTGATAGGCGCCATCCTCATCGAAGTAGCCGTGATAATGCTGTCGGCAATCGTTAGGTGTGAGGAGGCGCGCGAGCGAGTTAGGGGGCCCTTATCGTTAGCTTGCGGCGGCCATGCTCTACTCTACGTAGCCGAATCAGTTCCTTATCGAATGTTACGAACTCTGTGACAGAAGGGTTCGTGAAGTTCGCCAAAATTAGCGCGTCTCTGCCTCCGAGCCCATATCGTTCCGCGAATTTCAAGCCGGTCTTGGTTGTATCTTTGGTCTGGTTCAAGAATAGGACCTGCTTGTCATCAAGCATCTCCGTGAGGGCTTCCGCGGCGTCATTCGATGTCCATTTCATCTTGAACACTAGTGTATGGTAGGTTTCATGCACAACTGTCGGGTTCAACGCAACTCTGCGGGAGGTCAGTGAACTTACTTTGTTGTGCTGGGGGTGTCCTAGGTCAAGGTACGCGGCTAGGACGTTTGAGTCTATCGCCAGATGTTTTTGATCTCTGATGGTGTTGGCCACTCTGGTTTACCGGTCCTTTGGGGGGTTATTCCGCAAAGCTGCTTCCAAGATCTCTTAGTTTTCCGAACGGGCCTGATCATTATTCCCTCGTCTTGCGTCTCCACCCTAACGATGGTTCCCTCATCAAGCCCAGAGTCTTCCCTGATATGCTCGGGAATGAGTACTCTACCACGTTGATCTACAACAGTCTGGGTCATAGATATTCCCACTGATTAAGTGGGAAACACCATAAAAGTTTACCTCTGAAGAACGGATTCTTTGAATCGACGATATCCGTCGTTTCAAATGGAAGTGTTCAATGAAGAAGCATGCGTCATAGGCAATGTCAGAGTTTGGTATCCTTCTTCCTCATCTTGTCTAGAAGGCGTTTCATCTCTGTAGGGTTAGAATGTTTGGATCCACTGCCAGCTAATTCGGCCGTGCTGTGGGTTCGTTGAGAACTTTGGGTTCTTATGTGCCTAACTCGTCTCTTGATGCTGGTTGCCTGTGTGTTGGAGACAGTTCCTGCTAACTTCAGAAGCGTGCTTCCAGAAGTTATTCTCATAATAACATCCGTGAACCCCGCATACGTGCTCCTTGGCGGAATCATATACCTACCAACCCTCCGCCTAATCAAAGCCGTACAGGCGCATGATATTGAACTCATACACAAATACCTCGGAACCCGACTCGGTTTCGTTTCGAAGGTGCTAGGCGTCGTTCTCGTCGCTGAGTAGTCGGAGTGTTGGTAGCGGTTTCGGTGTGGGCTGTAAGAAAGCGGTTGATGCTCAGAACATGTCATTGATCGCCATGAAGGTATAAATCGAGAAACATGAATGGGTAAATTCGTTCATCCTGTTTCGGCAACATTCCGAATCCGTATTTTTCATAGAACTCTATTGCTTCTCTTTCAGCGTTGAGGACAACAAATCTGCAACCAATCTGTTCACTGATTTTCATAGCTTTTCCTATACTCCAATCCAAAACGTAGGTTCCAACGTCATTATTTTCGTAATCAACATGAACGGCAAGCTGTCCGATCTGAACGGCAGGATAGCGGTCTCTCCCAATCTGCAATCTGTCCTTTCTACTGAGTGAAACGCGTTTGATCTCAGCCATTTGGAGAGTGACAAAGGCAACGATTTTCTCATTGGACGAAAAAAGGTAGGTTGTGCCGAGCATCTCTTCTTGGAATGATTGAGCCTCAGAAAGAATGAACTTGTTTATACCTTCGCTTCTACAGTGAAAATCGCTTATCTGATCTTTTTCGGAGAGAACAGACGGGTTCAGAACATGCGGATCGATTGGAATATGTTTAGGTGAACAGCAGAGGGGGCAACCGTCTTTACAGGGGCTTGGATTCATAAGTTGCTTTTGCCCTCTTGAGGGCTTCAATTAGCTCTTTCGAGGGCTCACGCTGAATCTCTTTCTGAAACTCCTTGAACTCCTCCTTAGTCAATGGAGGAATTGAGCGTGGCAACATGTCTTTCCACCATCATCATGGATGGGTGGATCGCATATCTTAAAGATATGCTAGGAGCCCTCCTCATCGAAGTAACCGCGGCCAACAACCCGCGGAGAACGCACCTCCTCCCCCCCCAAAAACCCCGCGCATAGAAAACTATGCCCCGGTTCTGCTAACTTGAATGGGGGGCGGGTGAGGTTTAGAGGTTTCCACTTGGGCGGTGTGGTTTCTACCAGGTGGAAGTATCTTTAACAGATTTGGCGAGAGCGTGAAAATTGTGGTTCAAGAAATGTACATCACAGTTCGACGCGGGGCTTTTCGCGACGCGTAACACTCTAAGTTATGTTTCGCGTTGGTCCATTGGGCGTTCTGCTCTTGGAATCGTACTTGTCCTACTGGTTTTCGTAGCGGCAGTTCCAGTCCATGCTGCTGAGGTCTCAATACCCATTATTGGACGGTACTCGACTTTAGTTATTTCCCTATACATTCCGCCTTACCCGAAGTGGGCGCATGATGTTGTACTGAATGCGTCGATCGCATGGAATAACGCTGAGCTCTGGCAAAACCAGAACAATAACTCTGCGCCAGTCTACACTTTCGTTGAGACGAACGATGGGACGGCAACGTCCACGATCAGTTTCAGCATGCCCCAAACCTACGCGGGTATTGCGGTTGCGTGGACTAACTACGATTTTGCCCCCGGTTCAACAACATCCATCGTAGGGACGCAAACATTTCTTGATCCATCAGTGTTCAACCAGTCGAAGAGTGGGAACGTGACGGCCTGGCGATACGCGTTTCGTTTGGCATTGCATGAATTGGGCAGGGTTCAGGGATTGGGAAGCGTGCTCGACGGCCAAGACATAATGGACCCACTATGCACACCACAACAGGCCAAAGAGGCCCCTAAACTCTCAACCCTAGATCTTTTCGCTCTACACATCCTAGCCTTGGGAAACTCACCTCAATTCGTCACTTTACCAGCCAGAACACAAAACCAACTAACAGTTGCCACTCACTTCCTCCATAGAACATTCACACATTCAAAAACAAACACAATAAACAATTACGAAAGGTACTCAGAGCCGTACGGGAACACGACATTGAACTCATACACAAATACCTCGGAACCAGACTCGGTTTCGTTTCAAACCTCCTAGCCGCGCTCCTCATTGCCAAGTAGCACAGCGCTCGTCTCTCGTTTTCATCGTTTCTGATTTGGTGAAACGTTCATACGCGATTCTGAGCGTCGGCTTCCATCCAGGTTCTCGATAAACCCTAATAGAACGAGAACCCCATTCAAGTCGTATGACTGTTCAGGTGCCGGTTCCGATTCTCCTAACCAAGGAAGGCAAATGGTTCGTTGCTTCCTGTCCCATCCTCGATATCGCCACTCAGGGAAGGACCGAGAGGGAAGTCAAGGACAACCTCGAGCATCTGATCTACGAATATCTCAGAGACCCAGACACCGTAAAACCTTCGCTGGACGCTTTGATGTCTCTCTCTTTGGCGAACATTCCTGTACGAATACCGGAAGGTGTGCTCCATAGCAAAGCTTCGACCGCTACGATTAGATCTTGGTCTAATCGTATACTTGGTCACCCTTCGCGTGCTTTTTCGCGCTTGAGAGTAGTTTGACTGGGGGATCGAAATGGTTTGCCTGCGCGTGGGCGTCGCTAGGGGTCTTTGATGCAGATTACTTTGCTTTTGCCCAGTGCGTAGAGATCGACGAGGTCCAGGATGTTTCTACCAAGCAGGACTTGAAAGGGAAGGTTCTTGGGGATTTCGAGTGATGCCACGACTGTATCATAGCGGCCTACGGGGAGTTCTATTGTGGCTTTGAAGGTGTTCATTTTGACCATGCCAGCGGCGGTCGCGACTGTTTCTTCGGCGGCTGGCTGAAGGCCTGCTTCATCAACTATCTCAGGGCTCATGAGGGTAAGGCTAGCTGCTGTGTCCGGAGACGACGCGGCAACCATTTTCTTCGTTCCTATTATCGTGGTTGGAATGATGGGGTAGGATTGTTGGTCGACTGTCACATATTTCCAGCATTTCATCTCCGTCTCGGCTAAGAAGGCGTATTGAAATGTTTTGATGGACTTGCCTTTGCGGGCGACATGGATTGCTTCGTCGGGGAATTTTGTCAAGGCGGCCGAGACGACCTCGGCGACTGAGTCTCCGACCGCTGCAACTGCTCCACGAACAAGCGCGACGTATTTTCCTTCAGGGATCCAGTTTGGAACGTTCGCGCTCGATTGTGCACGTGCAGCTTCATGGATGATCATTTTCTCCGCAACCGCGCTCTTCACCATCTCAGTTTGGCTGGCGCCCGTTGCCTTTGCAATGCCCGCGAGTTTTCGCTTCATTTCTTCTGGGATTCTGAAATTGACCACGGCCATAGCTTCAAGCCCACGCAAGTCTGACCGTCATTTTAGCTATATGTTTTGTGTATACAAAGCGTGTGGCGGACCGCGGCCGCAAACAAGCGATAGTTCCGTAAGATCATAGCTTCATGTCGGAGAGTTTCTGGTCTGTCAGCCGGTATACTCTTTACTAGTTACTGGTTCGATGCTCAAGTAGAAGCTCGATGGCTTCCTTGATGTTGGCAAGGGCCTCTGCGCGCGTTCGCCCCTGACTGATTGCGCCTGGCAGTTCAACACATTGATCTACTTACCCGCCATCCTCCTCTTCCAACGCAACATGGTAGGTTTGCATGCCCGTCCCGACTCCCTCTACCTCTGCGACAAACTGTCAGCCGCTATCCTCGTCGCCAAGTAACCGCATTGTATCCGCCCCAGAACTCGTAGGCTTAGTTCAGCTTCAATTACATTTAACGATGGCAACAAGGGAGGGCATTGTGTTAGGTTAACAGGGTCGTCGGGTAGCATTATGAAACGTGTGTCCTTCAGGCCTATTGGACGAGCCTCCATTTCTTCGTTATTACAGCCTCTGTTGGGAGGCCGTATAGGACGTATCTCTGGGCTCTGTGGGCACCTTTGTGTATGAGGACGGGGCCTTTCATCTTCCGGCATTCGCAGACGATCTGCTCCGCGACGAGGCAGTCTCCAACCTCCTTCCCTATCATGCCACTCTGCCTTCTTCCCAGAGTTCCTTCAGCGCCTTAACGGTGAGCTGAAGGTCAAGTCTGAGGTCATTAGCTATGTCAAAGGTTTCTGCTTCCTTGTGTTTGCGAAGGTATGCTACAACCTCAGCCTTGGCATCTTTAAGAGTGACATCGTTTCGGAGTTCGATGACTTTGAGGCTACCGACCTCCTGAAGGTACTTTTGGGTGGCTTCCCTAATCATTGCGCTCCTAGATTTCGCTCCAACCCTCTCCATCGCCTTGTCAATTCTCTCGATCTCCAGCTTCGAGAAACGGACCGGGACTATCGATTCCCTTTCGACGAGCCGCTGCATAATCAATCCAGCATATACGCGTAATACAGAGTATACAAATTAAGTCTTACGCAGGACCGCGCTCCGTCGATTCTTTATTTCGTTTAGTTAGATGCTCGATGCAAACATTGTAAGCCTCCCAGTAGAAATCATCTTCTAGTGATTGTCGGCCGACTCCCTCTACTTCGTGAGGTTGCTGAGAACCTCACTCGCGTCCAATATCTCCAGCAATAATGGTCTTCCTTTCCGGGTGAAATGTATAATGAAAGGGCCGCGCTCCTCCGCATAGTCAACCTTACCTTTACCCAAGTGAATGAAGAGGGCGTCAGAATCCCTGTCATAGCTTACCTTCATACCGACTTCTCCTAACCGGGTAGAGACTACCACAATATTTCCGTTCTCTTTCTCGAAGACCAGGCGGAGTAGATGACTTGAATGAAGCTATTCGTAGGCCTTACTTCTTCGCGTTCTCTGCGTACGGTTTCGATGGGCTGTTTCTTTCGGCGGAACATCCAAAACACATGCGCGATTTTCAAGGAGTGCGAGGTTCAAGTGTTTGAGGACTTGGAATCCTACTAACATGCGGCTTGGCCCGGAGAGGGTGGTGAGAATGTCGGTTTCGATTTGTTTGCCCGCAACCTCCAGCAGCGCTGGTGCGGATCGCATAGTTAGGGTTCCTGCAAGTGTTGCGTACGATGGCCGCATATCGTCTGGAACCTCAATGTCTGATAGACGAAGCAGTTCGAAAATGTCGTTGGTAACCATCGTTGGGCCATTGAACCCGGTATCAAGTTTAAAGACGGCCCTTCCTCTCTCGGGGAATCGGTGATCAAGTAGCGGGTTTAGTATGCTGGCCTCAATTACGTAACCCCAATCTGCGGCTTCGAAGCATTCTCTAAGCTTCAAGCGACCCGCCAAGCCATTCACCTGAGGGCTGGTAATGAACGACAAGTGCTTTCGTCGATCGAGT
>Ga0181521_10004062_pt1 | contig 16931 bp, 15 predicted proteins | sample PEATcosm2014_Bin_32_FD_119764 | JGI IMG/M metagenome (GOLD analysis project Ga0181521, IMG submission 119764) | Peatland microbial communities from MTU Mesocosm Facility, Houghton, MI, USA - PEATcosm2014_Bin02_60_metaG | ecosystem: Environmental > Terrestrial > Soil > Wetlands > Peat | place... | reverse complement strand
ATCTGTTCACGCAGATGCGCCTAGGGCTGGCGTACGCGCGCTTCGTGGACAACGACGTTATCAACCGTTCATCTGCGATGCCCGATCAGCTCAGCTACAGCGTGCGCGACGCGCTCGAATGGGTGACGGTCAACGGCGCGATGGCGTGCGGGCTTGAATCGAAGACCGGGTCGCTCGCAGTCGGCAAGCAGGCTGACGTGGTCGTGCTCGGCGGCGATTCGTTCACGATGCGCCCGCGTCCCGATCCGGCGGGCAGCGTGGTATTCCAGGCCACCGCTCACGATGTCCGCGACGTGATGATCGCGGGCAAGCTGGTCAAGCGCGGCGGCCGGCTCGTCAATGTCGATCTGCCGCGAGTCCTCGACCGCGCCGAAAAATCGGCCCGCGAGATTCTGTCGCGAGTGCATTCGACCGCGCCGTCGCCGTTACCGGCGACGGTCGCGAATCAGTTCGCCGCGCTGGTTCGACGCTAGCGCCGCCCGCCCGCGGGCATGCCCGGCAGATGACATGCCCGACGTTCCGGGGACCTTCGCGTAAGTGGAGTGGCGCAGATCAGTGGAATGAGATTCCTCACTTTGCTCGGAATGACGTTGAAAAAAACGCACGAGAAATGGCCGTCATTCCGAGCGTAAGCGAGGAATCTATCGCATGCAGCGCGCCCACCGGTCCGCGCCTCTCCGCCGTTATGCAAAGCCCTACGGCGTTCCGGGATGGATAGTGTTGCCGGCCCGGCGTGGATATCATTTTGTTGGTAGTTCGTTGCCGGCAGTCCGATCGCAGGAGCCGAAGGCGAGCCAGAAAACATGAAAACCTGTCCGCAATGCAACAAGACTTTCCCCGACAGCGAGCGGTTTTGCGACGCGGACGGAAGCGCGTTGATCTCCGTGGGCGGGCCGGGCAGAGCGACCGCCGTGGCGGAACCGGGCGCGCCCGGCCCGTCGCAAGCTATCGCGTGTCCGGTATGCGGAGGCAAGGCAGAGCCGGGCGAGGTGATATGTAATTTCTGCGGCGCGCAGCTCGCAACCCCGAAAGCCGGCCCCGTCAGAACGGCGGCGGCCACTCCGCCGAAACCAGGCGTTACCAGCAGAACTACCTTCGACGACGAACCGCTTGAACCCACCTCGGGCGGAAGGAGTATCGCCGGGACTATCGGCTACATCGTGGCCGCCCTGGTGGCGCTGGGCGGCGGAGCCTGGTTCGCAATTCATCTGAGCCAGGGACAGCCGGCCGCGATACAGCCTACGCCGGCAATCGCCGCGACGCCGGCGGTTGCGGCCGGTCCGATCGTCGCGCTATCGGACAAGATTCCGGTGGCGGTCACCGGGGAATCAGCCGCGGCGCCCGAGCGCGACAAGGCTGTTTCGAGCAAGCTGTTCAGCGACAACCAAGCGGGCTTGATGGACCTCTACCAGCGCTCGCTCGCATCCGACCCCACCACGCACGACGGCGTGGCCGTGAGGCTGCAGGTCGCTCCGAGCGGAGAGGTGACCAACGGCGAGGTGCTGGTTTCGACCGCTCCCAACCCGATTCTCGACGCGGAACTGGTCAAGACCATGATGGGATGGCGCTTCAGCTCGTTCGGCGGCACCGCGGTGGAAGTCGATTATCCGATAATCTTCGCCCGCGACGGCGCCGAGCGTGACGATATCGACTCGAAGCTGGCCGACAAGTTCTCACACCTGGAGCCTACGGCACTCCCGGAATACGCCTCGGCCGTCGTTCCAACGCCCGAACCGATCCCAAGTGTCGAAGCGGCAACGCCCAGTCCGGCGCCGGCGATCGTGGCGACGCCGAGGCCAACGCGCCGGCCGAGACCGAGGATCACCCCGACTCCCAAACCGTCGTTGCTGAGTCTCGTGCAGGATCGGCTGAAATCCGATCGCAGGTTCAACCATGTCAAAGCGTATACCGACAACGGCACCGTGACGTTGTTCGGCAAAGTATTCGACGACGACTCCAAGCTGGCGGTCGAGCGCGCCGTTCGCGATGTGCCCGGAGTGACCAACGTGGTCGACACGCTCACCACCGACCGGGCGGAGTGGGCCGAAAAGGAAGCGACGATCAATCGCGAGCTGCAGAACGCGGGATTGGGCAAAGTCACCGCGACGGTGATCGGCAGCGATGCTTACCTAAAGGGGCAGGTGACCACCGATTCGGAGAAGCAACGCGCGGTGACGATCACCGAACAGGCGGCGCCGGTGAAGGTCAGGACCAACCTGATCCTGGTCGTCCCCGGGAGTATCTTTTGAACGGCCGGCGGTCGAAGGCGGGCTGATGGCGGTCCGCTTCGGCCCTGCCGCCGGTTTCGCGTCTATTGACAAGTTTTGCAACGCGGGCTTATATGGCCTAAGAAATAACCCAGTTCTCTTCCCGATCAGGAGGTTTGCATTTCCCATGGCAGAAGCTGCACCAACTTCGTGTAAACAAGCGTTTGGTATGATGGCAAGCCGCTTCAACAAGGACGCGGCCAAAGGTCTCAAAGCCGTTTACGTGTTCGATCTGTCGGGCGACGGCGGCGGCAAATGGAACGTCTCGATCGACAACGACAAGTGCGTGGTGGCGGAAGGCCCCCACCCCTCGCCGAGCATCACGATCTCGATGACTGCGCAGGACTACCTGGACATGCTGAGCGGCAAGCTCAATGGCCAGGTGGCCTTCATGAGTGGTAAACTGCGCATAGCGGGCGACATGGGCTTGGCGCTCCGAATGCAGAGTCTGTTCCAACAGTAGAGTTTTCTGAACTTCGCGCCGGACCCTCCCTTGCGAGGGTCCGGTGCCAAAACACCGCCGGCCAGACACTCTTCAGCAAAACACTTCGTTTCAGCATTTCCAGCAAAACGCCCGTAAACTGGGCAACAAGGACAGGAAACCACCCGCTGACCGCTCAAGACTACCGTGCCTGAGTGCTCCCCCTGCCAGGGCTCTCATTGGACATAATGACTTAACGAATGCGATCACAGATTGATATGGAGAGAGGTCCAGGTTTGAAGGAGAGAGGAGCGAGATGAGTTTGGAAGACCGAAACGGTGATCAGGTCAAGGGTGATGGGGATGAGCGGGGAGCGGATCACGAGAGCGAGTCGCTGACCTCCAAGCTCTCCAAGGAGCTGAGCAACTGGCGGCGGCGGCGGACGACGTCGCGTCCGATTGGGGTTGACTCCGGCTCGGGCAACAATCACTCCGAGCCGGCCCGCACGATCAAAGTGCGCGGTCACGAGACGCTCGTAGTCCGCAAGGCGAAGCTTGCCCCCAAGCCGCCGGCCGATCCCGCGTCCGGAGAGGGTTAACCGGCAGGGCGCTGAGCCCGCTCTCACCTCACAAGGCGGGCGTCTTACGATCGCAGGATAGCGGTCGGCAGCTCGCGCGACGCTTGGCGCGCCGGGTATAGGGACGCGAGCAGGCAGAGCACGAGCGAGGCGAGCGCCACGCCGACAAAGGTCAGCGGCGCCACCTCGATCGGGATCGTCGAGATCCCGTAGATCTCTTTTGGAATCGCTATGAAGTGGTAGCGCGCCAGGATGAAACATCCCAGGCCGCCCAGGATCAGCCCGGCAGTGGTGCCGGCAGCGCCGACGATCAGGCCCTTCAGCACGAATATCAGCCGCACGCCGCCCTGCGTCGCGCCCATCGTGATCAGCACTGCGATGTCCTTGCGCTTTTCCATCACGACCATGATCAGGGTGGCGACCAGATTGAATGCCGCCACGCCGACCAGCAGCAGCAGCACAATCGAATAGACCCGCTTCAGCATCGCAAACCCCGCCGACGCGGCCTGATTGAATTCGATCCAGTTGCGGATCCGATACGGAGGCGGAAACGCCTGGCTGAGAGCGGCCGTCACGCGCGCGGTATCGTTGAGGTTCGCCAGCCGGACCTCGATTCCGTCGACCTTGCCCTCGCGCCCGAAGAAGCTCTGCGCGACCGGCAGGCTGACGAAGACCATGCTCTTGTCGATGTAGCTGACACCCGAGTCGAAGACCGCGCCGACCTCGAACGAGGCGCTTTTGGTGGTCAGCTCCGAATCGGGCCCGGACAGTATCGGCGCGACCAGCTTTACCGCGTCGCCCAGCCCGAGCTTGAGCTTGTCGGCGAGCGTCCCGCCGATTGCGATCGCGGCGGTTGGCGACGCGCCGGCTGAATCGGCGGTGTATTTCCGGCTGAGATTCGAGAGCTCACCGCGATCGACATAGCGCCCCAGCTCTGCGACCACGGCCGGATTGCCCGGTTCGACGCCGCGGATCAACACGCCGCTGGTTCCGTGCGACGAACTGACCATCGCCTGTCCCACCAGAAACGGATCGGCGCCCGCCACGCCGGCGATCTGGCCGGCGCGCGCCTCGATCGCCGGGTAGTCGGTGATCGCGCCGCCGTAGTTCAGGATCTGGATGTGCGGCGTGAGGCTAAGCACACGCTCGCGCAGATCGGCCTCGAAGCCGTTCATCACGGAAATCACGATCGTAAGCGCGGCCACGCCGATCATCACGCCGGCGGCCGTAAACAGGGTCGTGACCGAGATGAAGGCTTCCTTCCGCCGGGCCCGCAGGTAGCGTAGCGCGATCTGCAGTTCGTAGCGCAATCGGTTAAGAGTCTCGACCCAAGCAGGCGCTCAGAAAACCACTCGCTCGTTCCTGAGCTGCTCGATCTCGGATGCGCTCAGCCCCAGCATCCCGGTCAGCACTTCGTCGGTATGCTGGCCCAACACCGGCGCCGCGCGCAGCTCTCCGGGCGTGCGGCTCATCCGATGCTGCAAGCCCTCGTAGACCGAGGGTCCCATCTCCTTGTGCTCGAGCCAGTGCCAGAAGCCGAACGCCTCTAGATTTTCGTCCTGATGCAGGTCCACGCAGTTCTGCACCGGATAGGCTGCCACGCCCGCGGCCTGAAGCTCGGCGGTGAGCGCAGCCGCCTCGCGATCGCGCACCAGGCGCGAGACCAATTCGTCGAGCGGCGCGAAATGCTCGAGGCGTCCCGCGAGCGTGGCGAACTTCGGGTCGCAGGCGGGATTGCCCAACACCGCCAGCATCGCGCGCCATTCATCGTCGCTCGCGACGGCGATCGCGATCCAGCGCTCGGCGCCCTCCTCATCGCGGCATCGATAGGCGCCGTGAGGAGCGAAACGATCCGAACGATTCCCATTGCGCCCGAGCACCCGTCCGGTCGCGAAATAATCGATGACCGCGGGCGCGAGGTTGTGGAGCGCCGCTTCGTATTGCGACATGTCGATATATTGGCCCTTTCCGGTCCGCCGCCGGTAATCGAGCGCCGCGATCACGGCCGCGGCCAGCAGTCGCGGCGCGACGAAATCGCTGTAGGCGCCGTACGGCGGGCTCGGCGGATCGTCCGGCCCGTAGCCCGAGATGTGGTAGAAGCCCGACAGCGCGGCCGCCAGTTGCCCGAATCCGGGGTACATCGCGTTCGGCCCGGTCTGGCCCTGCATACAGGTCGAGAACATGATCAGGTCCGGCTTGATCTTTCGGAGTTGCTCGTAGTCCATCCCCCACTTGCGCATCGCCTTGGGTGTAAAGCTCTCGCCGATCAGGTCGGCCCACGGTACCAGACGAAGCACCAACTCGCGCGCCTTGGGCTGGTTCAGATCGAGCGTGACGCTCTTCTTGGAGGTATTGAAGCTCGCGAAGAACTGGCTGTGATTGATTCCGGGCTGACCGTCCTTCCAGGGCGGCGCGATCCGAAGAACGTCGATTTTCGCGGCCGATTCGATCCGGATCACTTCGGCGCCGTTGTCGGCCAGGTACTTGGTCGTAATTGGGCCGACGCCGACCCAGGAAAAATCCAGGACGTGAACTCCGTCAAACGCATGACCGCTCATGATGATTCTCCCTTCAGATGGCGCCCGAGTTGCGCAGCTCCCTCAGGCGATCGGCGCTCAAACCCAGCAAATCGCCGAGCACCTGCTGATTGTGCTCGCCGAGCCGCGGCGCGCGCCGGGGCGGATCGATCGGCGTTTCGCTGAGCTTCGCGAACGGCCCCGGCAAGGTCAGCGCGCGGCCCAGCGTGTCATGCTCGACCGGCACGAAAAAGTTGCGGGTCTTGAGCTGCTCGTCGGCTGCGATATCGGCGACATCGGCCACCGGAGCCAGCAGCAGGCGGCGCTTGAGCGCGCCCGCGTAGATCTCGCGCTTGGTCATGGTGCTGAAGAACCGCTGGATGCAATCCTCCAGCTCGTCGGTCTCCTGGAGATCCTTTTCGGTGGGCTTCATGAAGATGCCGGGCGTCCAGAAGGTCCAATCTTTCTGCTTCATCCATTCGGTTGCGAACCCGGCTTCGGCCAGCCAGTCGACCAGGGCTTTGGTCGAAACGCCGGCTCCGACCACGGCCGAGATGTAGCCGTCGCGGCACGAATAGACCATCTTGCGCCGCGCGCCGAGCCCGCCGGTATATACCCCGGTGCGGGTCAGATGGTCGCCGTGGAGGATCGGCATCGCCTGCTCGTTCATCAGCGTCCACACGACACAGGCTTGCATGTTGACGACCACGCGCTGCCCGAGCCCGTCGGTCTGGCGCGCATAATGGGCTATCATCGAGGCGACCGCAGCTTCGCCGCCGGCATGCAGACCGGCCTGCGGCAGCGCCATTTGCAGCGGAGGCCGGCCTTCTTCGCCCATCAGGTACATCATGCCGCCGGCGGCCCAGGTCACGATGTCTTCGGCCTTATGATTTCTGGCGGGACCACGATCGCCGAACGGCGTGATTGAGGTGTAAACCAGGCGCGGGTTGAGCTTCGCGAGCGCCTCGTATCCGAGTCCGATCGAATCGAGATAGCCGACCGGATACGACTCGACCAAAAAGTCGGATTTTCCGGCCAACTCGGCGAGCAGGCCCCGGCCGGCGGGCGATTCGAGATTGAGGGTGACCGAGCGCTTGCCGGCCTCGTAGGCGATAAAATACAGGCTGCGGTCGGGGCCGGGCTGATCCTCCAAGAAGGGCGGGATGTTCCGCGTCGAGCATCCGGCGGCCGGTTCGACTTTTATTACGTCCACGCCCAGGTCGGACATGATCTTGCCGCATAGCGCGCCCTTCTCGTCGGTGAGGTCGAGCATGCGGAACCCTTTGAGCAACTCGCAGGTCATGGCAGTGCCTTTCCAGATTTACGGTTTTCGCCGGCAGTGCGAGCGCGATCGCCCACCTGCCTGCGGCGAGCCATTCTAGCGTTAACTATGGCGAGCTTGGAACGGACGTTTCGAAGGCTGTTTGCGGGTGTCTCAGGCGGCCCGCCGCCGAAGGGGCGTGGAGATATACGAGGCGACCTGCTTTCTGCTGGCACCCATCCTCAGAAGCGAGCGAACCATGAGATCCAGGCTCACTGAAGGATCTGCCGCCTCGATTTTCGCCACGCGAGACTGACTGGAGCCAAGCAGTCTCCCCAGTTGCTGCTGGGTCATTCGGCGCCGATTCCTCTTCTCCTTTACCGCCCTGGCCAGTCCAAGTTTCAACTCGACCAGTTCCACCTCATCGTCGCTGAGTCCGAGAAAATCCTCGGCGCTGCCGACCTTCCATCCCGCGGCCTCGAGTCGCCTCTTCTTGCGCTTTTCCATCGCCGGTTCCCCTATCTGGCCAACTGGTCGTACCGTCTCAGCCGCGCCTTGCAGCGCTCGATAACTTCGAGCGGCGTTCTTTGCGCTTTCTTTCCGAACGCATCGACGACCACGATCGCATCTGAGTCGATCCTGTAGACGATGCGCCATGCGTTATTTTCATCCACGATCCTAAGTTCGTGACAGCGGATTCCGATCGACGGCATCGGGCGAGAGTGCGGTAGCGATAGGCTCTCGCCTTGCTGGAGGCGTCTCAGCAAAACACCGGTCTCAACCCTTGCATCCTTGGAAAACGGCGGCGTCTTTATCTCCGTGCTCAGCCATACGAGACACTTGCCGGGAGCTCCGGAAATCCTTTGCCCTTCCATGATCTCCTCCTGTGAGAGATTTGGACGGGTCCGCCCGATCGGTTCGCCGGTCTTAAATTTCAGACATATAGTCTATGTCATATCTGACATCGAAGCAAATCTCACGCCTGCGCCGCTTTGCGGGCGGCGCCGATTGCGGTTGCGTAGTCTGCGTGCTCCGGGATCACGATCCCGTGCCCGAAGATGAATTCGAGCTTCCTAACCCGCTGCATGAAGCGGAAGATGCGCGTGAGCTTTCCGGTCAGCACGATATCGTGTTGATGGCAGGCGCGCGCGCTGGCGCGGCTGAGCACCGCGATTACCTCGACGATCATGTTCATGATCGCCAGCGCCTTGTCCTCGGCGGTCGCGTCGGCGTTGAGCTTGCCGAAATTGGCCGCGGTCGCATTCGGCGGCAGATCGCCGACCGCTCCGCCGGCGATATCCTGCACCGTCAGATCGACGCGCCTTAAGTCGCCGCGCTCGGCCATCGCCTCCAGCGTCTCGATGGTCGAGACTCCGAGCATGTGTTTGGCGAGACCCAGCAGCGTACCGCCGCCGACGCCGGTACCGCCGAAATGCTCGATACGATTGTCGCGCACCGAGACGATCGCCGTGCCGGTCCCGAGCGACACCACCATTGCCTCGGTCTTGCCGGCCAGCCAGGTGCCGCCGATGCCGATCGCGGTGAACTCGTCGACCTTGAGCACCGGGCGGCCGAGCAGCGTGTCCGTAAGCGCGCGGGCGCCCGCGCCGGTCGCCGCGACCCGATCGATTTGCTCCAGGCGCAGCCCGAGATCGAAGACCAGCTTGCCCAGCGCGCCGGCGGCGGCCGCCACCGGATCGTTGGCTTCGATCGTCACGACATGGAGATCGCCGTTGTTGGAAACGACCGCATCGGTGGTGGACCCGCCGATATCGATGCCTACTATCATACGCGGTGCCGGCCTCGGTCCGGCCCGCCTCAGAGGCTAGTCCAGCGCGCCGCGATACTGCAAATGGCCGGGCAGGCAGCCTTAGCCGTCGCTCCGTGCTGTGCTAGCTTCCAGCGAGTGGCAAAGCGCAGCGCCGCACAGGACAGTCTCTTTCGATCGATCGGAAGGCCGCCGGCCGGACAGCCGCTGGCCGACCGGATTCGTCCGGCGAGACTCGATGAAGTCGTCGGCCAGGACCATCTGCTGGGTCCTGGAAAGCTGCTGACCCTGATGGTGGCGGCGCATTCGCTGCCCTCGATCATTCTGTGGGGACCACCCGGGAGCGGCAAGACCACGATCGCGATGCTGCTCGCGCGCGAATCCGGCGCGGAACTGATTACGATCCCGGCGGTCTCGGCCGGAGTTGCCGATCTGCGCGAGGCGGTGGAGATCGCGCGGCGGCGCCACGCGATCGACGGCAAGCGGACCGTGGTCTTCATCGACGAGATCCATCGATGGAACCGGGCGCAGCAGGACGCGATGCTGCCGCACGTCGAAAGCGGACTCATCACGCTGATCGGCGCGACCACCGAGAACCCGTCGTTCGAGGTCGTCTCGCCGCTGCTCTCGCGGGTGCGGGTGCTGGTGCTCCAGCCGCTGACGGAAGAGAACATCGCGACGCTGGTGGATCGCGGGCTCAACGATCCCGAGCGCGGGCTGGGCAAGCTCAAGATCCGGCTCGAAGACGACGCGAAGACGGAACTGATCTCGCTGGCGGGCGGCGACGCGCGCCGCGCGCTCAACACGCTCGAGGTTGCCGCGGCGCTGTCGCGCCAGGCCGGCTCGGAGACCATCACGCGCGAGCGCGTCAACGAAGCCGCCCAGCACAAGGCGTTGTTGTACGATCGCGCGGGCGAGGAGCACTACAACGTCATCTCCGCCTTCATCAAGAGCATGCGCGGCAGCGACCCCGACGCGGCCGTCTACTGGATGATACGGATGGTCGAGGCCGGGGAAGACCCGCTCTTCATCGCGCGCAGGATGGTGATCTTCGCGGCCGAAGACGTGGGCAACGCCGATCCGCGCGCGCTGCAAGTCGCGATCGCGGTCAAGGACGCGGTCGATTTCGTCGGGCTGCCCGAAGGCGTAATTCCGCTCGCGCAGGGCGTCACCTATCTGGCGGGCGCGCCCAAATCGAACGCGGCGTATCGCGCGCTACTCGCCGCGCGCGAAGACGTGAAGCGGTACGGCGCCCTGCCCGTGCCGCTCCATCTGCGCAATGCGCCTACGCCGATGATGGCCCGCCTCGGATACGGCGATGAGTACCGCTATCCGCACAACTACGAGGGCGCCGTCGTCCGACAGGAATACATGCCCGAGAAGCTCTCGGGACAACGCTACTATCAGCCGTCGGACAGGGGCTACGAGACGCGAATCCGCGAATACCTCGAACGGTCCCGGGCCGCGCCCGCGGCCCCTGCGGCCGAATCAAAAGAAAAGAGCCGCAAGCAATAAAGCGCGGCATCTTGGCGGAAGATCCGTCCCCCGGCCGGCCCCGACCGGGCCATGGTTGGTCAGCGCCGCGCGCCGGAACGCATCTGGGGTCAACAAATTCAGATGAGATCAAAGCGCGGAGCGCCGGACCAGCCGCGTGACTCGAAGCCTATTTCGCTCCGAGCACGGCATCCTTGAGCGCCTTGGCCGCGGTGAACCGCAGCCGCGTGCGCGCGGGAATATTGATCGGCTCGCCAGTGGCGGGATTGCGGCCGACACGCGCCTTGGTCTTGCGCTTACGGAAGATGCCCAATCCTGCCAGGCGCAGAGCACCTTCTTTCTTGAGCTGTTTGACCACGAGACCGGTGAGCTCTTCGAGCGCCGACTTTCCCTGCTTCTTGGTAATCCCGACTTTTTCCGCGAGATGAGCTGCGACCTGAGACTGCGTCATCATCCTCCTCCTTGAGGCCCTGATTTGGGTGCATCAAGCGTGAACGACTACGAGACATTTTTCAAGCGGAACGGTCCGAAAACAAGCTTTTTTTCGCGGTTCGGGAAGCCTTTTGAACAGCTCGCCGCCGGGCTCAGTACCGAACCTCGACCAAAAAGAGGCCCGCGGCGGGCGCTGCGGCCGGTACCAACCCGCGATCGCGCCGCGCGATAAGGCCGCTTACGGCATCGGGCTCGAGCTTCCCGCGCCCAACTTCTACCATCGTCGCGACCATCGTACGCACCATGTGACGCAGAAATCCGTTGGCCTCGATTCGGTAGGTCAGGCGCGCGCCGACGCGCGACCATCGGCTGAGATTGACGCGCCGGACAGTGGTTTTCACGTCCGAGCCGAGCGTCCGGAAGGCCGCGAAATCGCGCTCGCCGACGAACAGCCCGGCGGCCTCGTTCATCGCTTCGAGGTCCAGCGGGTCGCGAACCAGCCACGAGTAGCGGTATTCAAAGGCCGACGGGGAGGGCTGATTGAGCACGCGATATTCGTAAACCCGAAGCCGCGCGTCACGCCGCGGATCGAAATCGTCGCCGGCCTGCTCGGCGGCCAGCACGACTATATCGGGCGGCAGCAGGGCGTTGAGCGCGCGCCGAAGCTCCGCCGGGTCGAACGGCCGTGGCAGCGCGAACGATGCGACCTGTCCGAGCGCGTGGACGCCGGCGTCGGTCCGTCCCGCGCCGCGGACGCGGACCTTATCCGCAAAGATACGCTCCAGTGCGGATTCGAGGCGAGCCTGAATCGAATCCTGTCCGCTCTGATATTGCCAGCCGAAATAGTTGGCGCCGTCGTATTCGAGCGTGATCCTGATCTGCATGTCGCGAACTTCTGCCGCGGGCCGATCACGCCAGGGTCGAGCCGCTTCCCGGACGCAGATTCTCGGCGACCCACAAGGCCGGCAGTACGGCCAGGCGCGCACTGTCGAACAGGCACCAGAGCGCTACGCCGGGCGGGCGCTCAAGGACCCTGACCAGAATCGCATCTTCGCCGACCGCGTCGACCACGCCGCGGAATTGGGGACCCTCGTCCTCGACCAGCAGCACGCCCGGCGCTTCCCTGAGCTTGCGGCGCGCGAGATCGCAATCGAGACGCGCCGACAGCGCGAGCGCCGTGCCGTGAAGCGTAGGCGCCTGGGCGACTAGCAGCGCCAACGAGGGCTTGTAGCCCAGCAGCGACGCGGCTTGCGAAGCGAGCTCGGCGGCGGTTTGAGGCTCGCGCGGATCGACGAAGACATTGAAGGCAAGCTGAATCTCGCCCTCACCGACGCTGAGTTGCGCGTTCATCAGGTTGGCTGATTGCGTGATCAAGCCGGCGAGGCGCTCTCTGCCGCCGTGGCTGGCGCCGAGGATAGCGGTCGCCGCGACAAACTCCGCCCGCGCGTCGAGCGCCTTCAAAAGCGTGGCCAGCACGTAGGCCACCGGATGAGGCAACGCGAAGATTCCGCCGGCGGCAAGCCGCGCGATCTCCTCGCGCGGAGTGAGTCCCGGCGCGACCAGCGGCGCTCGCGATATCGAACGGGCGGCCGGGCTCAGATCGATCAGCAGCGGGACGGAAGACGCCGCCGAAACGGCCTTGATGATCTCGGCGGCGCTGTGCTCCGGCAGCGCCAGAAAGGCAACGTCGAAGCCGGCAAGATCGGCAGCACTGGTGAACGCATCGACCGGCAATTCGTTTCCGCCGACTTCGATCCGCTGCGGCGCGGAGTCCGCCGAGGCGAACAGTTTCAATTCCGCGTATGGAAACCGGCGCTCGTCGATCAACTCCACCAGGCGCGCTCCGACCGTGCCGGTGGCGCCGACGATCGCCAGTTTCAAATCGCGGCCGGGCGCCGCACTCATCTCAGGCTTCCAAGCTCTCGTCAGGTTTCCAGGCTTTCGATTTTTTCGCGCACCAGGCGTCCCATCGCCTTGCATCCCACCAGCTTGCCGGTGCCACCGGTATGGAGGTCGCGGGTGCGATAGCCTTCGCGCATCACTTCCTCAACCGCGTGCTCGATCAACTCCGCGTCGGAGCGCATCCCAAGCGAATGCTCGAGCAGCATCGCGGCCGACAGGATCGCGGCAAGCGGGTTCGCCTCATCGCGGCCCGCGATATCGGGCGCGCTGCCGTGAATCGGCTCGTAGAGCCCGACCCGGTATCCCGCGCTGTTCAACTCTTCGCCCAGCGAGGCCGACGGCAGCAGCCCCAGCGATCCGGCCAGCACGGAGGCCTCGTCGGTCAGGATATCGCCGAACATGTTTTCCGTGACGATCACGTCGAAGTCCTTCGGGCGGCGGATCAGATGCATCGCCATCGAGTCAACGAGCTGGTTCTCGAAGGTCACGTCCTTGAATTCCGCGCTGACTTCGCCCGCGATCTCACGCCACAGCCGCGAGGTCGCCAGGATGTTGGCCTTGTCGACCGAGGTCAGGCGCTTGCGCCGATTGCGCGCCAGCTCGAAGCCGAAGCGCAGCGCGCGCGCAATCTCCGCCTCGGTGTAAAAGCAGGTGTCGACCGCCTCGCGGCCGTCGGGGGTCTTGCGCTTCTCGCTGGGCCGGCCGTAATAGATGCCGCCGGTCAACTCGCGCAGCACGATCAGATCGACGCCGTTGACGACCTCGGGCTTGAGCGGCGACGACGCGCTCAACTCCTTGATGGTCTTCACGGGACGCAGGTTGGCGAACAATCCCAGCGCCTTGCGCAATCCGAGCAGGGCCTGCTCGGGCCGTTGCTCGGCGTTGGGATTGTCCCACTTCGGCCCGCCGACCGCGCCGAGCAGGATCGCGTCGCTCTCCCGCGCGTGCTCGAGCACATCGTCGGGGAGCGGAGTGCCGCGCGTATCGAGCGCGATGCCGCCGATCGCGCCCTCCCTGAATTCCAGATCGACCGCCGCATGGCGCGCGACGATCTTCAGGACCTGCATCGCTTCGCCGACGACTTCGGGTCCGATGCCGTCGCCCTTGAGGGTCAGGATTTTATAGGCCATTGGTCAGCGCGCTGGGGCAAGTGATGAGAACGGGTGGCGAATTGATTGGTTTCGTGCGCGACACTATTGAGGAGAATCCGCTTGAGGCCCTGACCGCTCTAGCAATTAGCCCAACTACGCAACGTTCGGCAAGCCCCGCGGCAAGCCTCGAATACTTGAATAGTTGCAGGGGCTGCGCCCTCACCCGCCGGGCGATTTGCGGAGCAAATCGCCCGGCGACCCTTCGGCTTCGCTCAGGGCAGGCTCTCTCCCGGCGTGCGCCTGCGAGCAACTCGCAGGCGCGGGAGGGGCGAAAAGATCGCGTCTCCGTTTTCGTAGTGCTGGGCGGAGCGTGCCCTGAGGCTGCTCGAAGGGTGCCGGTTCCTACTGAAGTAGGGTCGGCGTCCCGCCGACCACGCACCCGATGGGCGGCAGTGCCGCCTATATTACGGCCCGTCGGATGCGCGAACCTGCGGTGTGCGGCCGCGGGCGCGGAGGCGGTTGAGCGCGTTCACCAGCGCCAGCGCGCTCGCCATGATGATGTCGCTATGGGCGCCGTGTCCGGCGACGGTGATCCCGTCCTCGCGCAGCATGCAGCTTACCTCGCCCAGCGCGTCGGTGCCGCCGGTGATCGCCTTGACCGAATAGCGCTCGAGCACGGGATTGATGTCGGCGATTTTGAGGATCGCTTTGTAGGTCGCGTCGACTATCCCGTCGCCGCTCGCGGCTTCGGTGCGCTCCGCGCCGTTCACGCGCATCGTGACGCGCGCCTGCGGCGTCTCCTTGCTCGACGAGCTCACCTGCAAATCGACCAGCTCGAGCTGATCGCCCAGGCGCCGGAATTCCTCGCTGACCAAAGCCAAAATGTCGTCGTCGTAGACGACTTTCTTCTTGTCGCACAGGGTCTTGAATTCGGCGAAGGCCTTTTCGAGATCGATCGCCGCCGCATCGACGCCCAGCTCCGCCAGCCGGTTGATGAAGGCGTGACGCCCCGAATGCTTGCCCAGCACGAGTTTGTTCGACGGTATCCCGACTTCCTCGGGCTTCATGATCTCGTAGGTCAGCTTGTACTTGAGCACGCCGTCCTGATGGATTCCGGCCTCGTGGGCAAACGCGTTGTCGCCCACGATCGGCTTGTTGGGAGGCACCGGCTGCCCGATCACCTGCGCGAGCAGTCGCGAGGCGGGATAGATCTGGCGCGTGTTGACGCGGCTCTCGACGCCGAGCAGGTCGCGGCGCGTCCGTAACGCCATCACGACCTCTTCCATCGAGGTGTTGCCGGCCCGCTCGCCGATCCCGTTGATCGTGCATTCGATCTGGCGCGCGCCGTTGCGGATCGCGGCCAGCGAGTTGGCGACCGCGAGGCCCAGGTCATTATGGCAATGCGCGCTCCAGATAACCTTGTCGGCGCCCGGGACATGCTCGCGCATATAGGCGAACATCGCGCCGTATTCCTCAGGAATCGCGTGGCCGGTGGTATCGGGCAGGTTGATGATCTTCGCGCCCGCGCGGATAACCTCCGTGCAGACCTTGGCCATGTACTCCCAGTCGCTGCGCGAGGCGTCCTCGGCCGAGAATTCGATATGATCGACGTGCTTGCTGGCGCGCGCGACCGCCCAGGTGGCCGCGTCGAGCACGTCTTCGCGGGTCATATTGAGCTTGTACTTGAGATGGATCTCCGAAGTCGCGATGAAAATGTGGATGCCCGGGCGGGCCGCTTTGTCGACCGACTTGAGCGATTGATCGACGTCCTGCTCGCGGGTGCGCGAGAGGCTCAGCACGACCGGCTTGGTCACCGCCTGACATACGCGTTGCACCGACTCGAAGTCGCCGGGAGATGAAGCGGCGAAGCCGGCCTCGATAATATCGACGTTGAGGCGTTCGAGCTGGCGCGCGATCGCGACCTTCTCCTCGACGTTCATGGTCGCGCCGGGCGATTGCTCGCCATCGCGGAGCGTGGTGTCGAAAATCCGGACGTAGTCGCCGGAGTCCGATGGAATCGGTTTCGCGTCAGCCATGTCTCTCACCTCTCATCGTCTTTTTCGCTCCGCTTTTCCCCTCCGATAGGCCGGCGAACCGCACACAAAAGAAAACGCCTCGGGCGGCTCGCTTGGCTCACCCGAGGCGTTGGTCGCGAAGTTAATCAGCCGTTCAGGCCCGCCGCGCGACGCACCCGGAGTGGGCCCCTCTAAGGGCCAGTCCGAGCAGCAGTGTAAGCAGCAGCGCCGAAAACAGCATGGTGAAGTAATGTTAGGCTCGACTCTTACGTCCAGTCAAGCTGGTATAGTCCGGCGGTAGTGGTCAAGTTTGAAACTCGGCAATAGAGGAAGCAGAATCCGGGATTCCTCGCGCGGCATCGCCCCCGGCGCATGCCACGCGCGGGAATGACACCAAGAATCTCCTCCATGTCATTCTCGCGCGTCTGCGTTGTCTGGCGCGCGGAGAATCCCGGCTCTTTCCCCGTCGCGGCCGGGGACGATTGGGCTGGCAGGTAAACCGCTTGTCGGGTCAAACTTGACCACTACCTAGTCCGCGGGCAGTGCCGGAAGCTCTTGGCGGGCTACCCGCCCGAGGGCGTTTCAACCCGGTGCGACAGAGAGCCGGTCTTGCCGCGATCGTTGGCGGGTTGCGCGAGGGTGCTGCGGCCCTGATCGGCCGGCACTGGACGCAGGACGGGGACCTTTTTGCTCATCTTCTCGCCGCTCAGCATCAGGATCGGGCCCGACAGCACGTAGGTGGTTGCCAGCGCGAACATCGTGAGCTGGGGCAGCGCGAGGAAGAACGCGGCTGCAACCAGAACGCCGATCAGAATCTCGAGCGGCGCCCGGCGGCGGAGATTTACGGACTTGAAGCTCGGGTAGGGCACCCGCGAGATCATCGCGGCTGAGAGCGCCACGGTCAGCGGCGCGGCGACGGCTTCGAGCGTGCGCGGCGAATCGAGCTCGAAATAGCTGTAGGCGAGCACCAGGCTGGCGATCATCAGGGCCGCGCCGGGAACCGGCAGCCCGGTGAAACGGCTCTTGTCGGTGCTGCCGGTCTGGATATTGAAGCGCGCCAGCCGGAGCGCCGAGCAGACCACGAAGATTCCGCTGACGATCCATCCCCATAATCCGAGCGGGCGCACCGCAAACGTATAGATCAGCCCCGCCGGCGCGACGCCGAACGCCACGATATCCGACAGGCT
>Ga0181521_10004061_pt1 | contig 16931 bp, 11 predicted proteins | sample PEATcosm2014_Bin_32_FD_119764 | JGI IMG/M metagenome (GOLD analysis project Ga0181521, IMG submission 119764) | Peatland microbial communities from MTU Mesocosm Facility, Houghton, MI, USA - PEATcosm2014_Bin02_60_metaG | ecosystem: Environmental > Terrestrial > Soil > Wetlands > Peat | place... | reverse complement strand
TTTGACGCTAACCATCCCCATATCCGAGGTAGGAACCGTGTGCGTTAGGAGCGCCAGCACGGGTCTGTGCGGGGGGCAGTGGGCAACCGCTGTCCCTACCGCGACCCCTACAATTCATGCAGGTGTCCGGTTCCGGGAAAAGTAAGTGACATCGGGCTGGCAGCCTGCGCGGCGGTTGGCTACCGCCGCCGGCCGGCGCAAGAACAGCGCCATCACGCCACAATCTTGTCGACCCGCTCCAGCCCCCGATCGATGATGGAAAATGCCTCCCGGAGTTGGGCTTCGTCGATGGACAGCGGCGGACAGGTAAAAAACATATTCCAGCGGAAAAACGTGTACAGCCCTTCGGCCCGAAAGAAGCGCGACAGCTCCAGCATTTCTTCCGAAGTCCCATTGAACGGCGCCATCGGCGTGCGCCGCGCGCGGTCCCGAATCAGCTCGACCACGCCGAAGAGCCCGATGGAGCGGGCCGCGCCCACGGCGGGATGGCGCCGCTCCAGATCCCGCAGCAGCTCCTTCATGACCAGGCCCAAACGGCGCGCGTTTTCGATCAACCTGTCCTCTTCGTAGACCGCCAGCGTCGCGACCGCCGCGGCGCACGCGAGCGTGTGGCTATTGTAGGTTAGACCGCCATAGAACACGTGGTCCTTGAAATGCTCCGCGATGGGACGCCGCATGCCGACGGCGCCCAACGGCACGTAGGCGCTGGTCAGCCCTTTCGCCATGGAGAGTAAATCGGGCACGACCTTCCAGTGATCCACCGCGAACCACTCACCGGTTCGGCCGAAGCCCGACATTACCTCGTCGGCGATCAGCAGGATTCCGTATTTGGTGCACAAATCGCGAACCCCTTGCAGGTAACCGTCGGGCGGGACCAGCACGCCGTTGGAGCCCACCACAGGCTCCAGGATAAAAGCCGCGATGGTGTGCGGACCTTCCAACTGAATCGTTTCTTCCAGCGTGGCGAGCGCGCTACCGGCAGACTCCCAGCCGCGCTCGATGCCGTGGTAGGGATTGAGCACGTGCACCACTCCCGCGATGCCCGGCTCATTCGGCCACCGCCTGGGATCGCCCGTCAGTGTCATGCTGCCGGCCGTCGCCCCATGGTAGGACCGGTACAGCGCCAGGATTTTATGCCGGCCGGTATATTGGCGGGCAATCTTGATGGCGTTTTCGTTGGCCTCCGATCCGCCGTTGGTGAAAAAGAAGGCGTCGATGTCGCCCGGCGCGATGGCGGCCAGTTTCTCCCCCAGGCGGGCGCGGGGCCCGGTTGCCATAAAGGGACCGGCGTATGCGAGCGTGGCTGCCTGCTCCTGAATCGCTCGCACCACCCGCTCGTCGCCATGGCCGATATTCACGCACATGAGCTGGCTGTTGAAATCCAGGTAGCGCTTCCCCTCGGGCGTCCAGAAGTACACGCCCTTGGCTCGCGCCACGGGCAGAGGATCCACCTTCGATTGCGCCGACCACTCGTAGAGTGTATGGCGTTTGCTCAGGGCGATCATTTGCTCGCCCGTCATGGTAGCGTCCGTGATGCTTGACATGCTTTCACCTCTCAGATCGATTGCCGCGCCGCGTCCACAGCCAGTAGGCCGGCAGGCCGCTCAGTACAATCGCCAGCCCCGGCCAGGTGGTGGAAGTCTGATAGACGAAGAGCGCGGCCAGAATTACGCTGGCGCCGGCGATGTACAGACCGGGCACGAACGGGTACCCGAATGCGCGGTAGGGCCGCTCGGCATCCGGCCTCGTGGATCGGAGCCGGAAAAGTCCGGCAATGGTCAAGATATAAAAAATCAGGGCCGCGGAAATCACGTAAGTCAGAAGATCCGTATATAGATTTCCGTAACTGTGCGCCGCCGGGTCGTAGGTGCGCGGCAACACCAGCAGGGCCGCCCAACCGCCCTGCAATAGCAACCCCCAACCCGGCACGCGAGCCTTGTTGAGCCGGCCTACGCGCCTGAAGAATACCCCATCGCGCGCCATGGCGTAGTAGGCGCGAGCTCCCGCCAGCACCAGCCCGTTGTCGCAGCCGAACGAGGAGATGAGTATGCCGATGGCAATCAGCGCCACGCTCAGGCCGGGAAGCACCTGGCCGAGGGCCGCGGTAGCCACGCGATCGGCCGGCGCATTCTGAATGGCGGAAAGCGGCAGCACCACAAGATACGCCAGGTTTGCCAAAAGATAGAGCGCCATCACCAGCGATGTGCCCAGCGCCAGAGAGAGCGGGATGTCACGCCGCGGGTTCTTCACCTCGCCGGCGGTAAAGGTAATATTGTTCCACGCGTCGGCGGCAAACAGGGAGCCGGTTTGCGACACGCACATGGCGATGAAGAGTCCAAACGAGGTGGTGGCGATGGCGCCGGGCGCGACCGCAATGGCGCCATGGCGCGCCCAGAGGTCTCTGAAATTCGCGTGCACCGCGGTTGCGTTCCATCCAAACAACAGGCACACGGCTATCAGCGCCAGTAAGACGCCGATTTTGGTGGTGGTGAAGACATTCTGGATGGCCTTGCCGTAATCCAGGCCGCGGCAATTGATCCACGTTAAAAACGCGATGATGACGACCGCGACGAACTGGGTCGTGGAAAGCGAAAAGGCGTACTTTGCCGAGAGACGCGTGGGGCCGATAAAATAACGGTCTTCGGAGACCCATGGCCAGAGCACGCCAAGGTATCGCGCGAAGCCCACCGCAACCGCGGCGATGGTCCCGGTCTGGATCACCAGGAACAGCGTCCACCCGTAAAGGAAGCCCCATAGCGGCGAAAAGGCCTCCCGCAAATACACGTACTGACCGCCGGCGCGGGGCATCATCCCGGCGAGCTCGCCGTAGGAAAGCGCCGCTCCGATCGTGAGCACGGATGTTATTACCCAGGAGACCAGCAGCCAGCCGGGGCTGCCCAATTCCCGGGCCATCGCCGCGGTGACGATGAAGATTCCCACTCCCACCATCGAGCCGGCGACGACCATCGTGGAATCGAACAGGCCCAATCCCCGCTTGAATTCGGCCGCGGCGGGCGGGGGCGTCCCGGTTTCGCCGGTGTTCGGTGAAGCGCGCATGACGGATCGCGGAAGAGCCGACTCCAGTTTAGACCTTCGCGCTCAGTTCCTTGTATTTATCGAGCAGGCGCACGGGCGGTTTGAAGGCATCGCGCCGGAACGGCTCGCAAAGCTCGCGCGTGAGATGCATATCCAGTATGGTGGGCTTCTGCAAAGCGAGGGCCGCTCGCAGGGCGTCTCCTACCTGGTCCGGGTGGGTGACCTCGATGCCTTCGGCGCCCATGGCGCGGGCGATGCCCGCAAAGCTGGGATTCGCCAGATTGCTGCCGACCACGCGGTTATCGAAATAATCGATCTGATTTTTCTTTTCCGCGCCCCATTGGCGGTTGTTGAACACCACGGCGACAACCGGAATGTTTTCGCGCACACAGGTCATGGTTTCCGCGATACTCATCCCCCAGGCGCCGTCGCCGACATAGGCAATCGCGGGACGCTCGGGGCGCCCTACCTTCGCGCCGATGGCGGCGGGGTACGAGTATCCGCAGTTTCCCCAGCTCATGGGCGCCAGGAAGCTGGGCGCCTGGTCGAAATGCAGATAACTATTGGCCACCGAGCAGACGTTCCCGATATCCGTCGAGACCATGGCGTTCTTCGGCAATGCGTTGGCCAATTCGCGGAGCGCTTTCCGGGGTGCGATCCGCCCGTCGCCGGAGGGAGAAGCCAGGTCTTCCAGCTCTTTCGCCCAAGCGGCTTTTTCCGCGGCTATCTCCTGAATTCGCTGTGCGTTTCGCGCCGGCGTTCCTCCGGCCGCCCGCAAGCGGCTCAGCAAGTCGGCCGCCGCCAGCCGCGCATCGCCGCAGATACCCAGCGAAATCTCCTTGACCAGCCCCAACATGCGGCTGTCGATGTCCACCTGTACGATCTTCGCTTCCCGCGGCCAATAATCGATTCCATACTGCGGCAGCGTGCCGAAGGGGCCGAGCCGGGTGCCCAGCGCGAGCACGACGTCGGCTTTGGCGATGAGCCGCATGGCCGCCTTGGAGCCCTGATATCCCAGGGGGCCGCAAGCCAGCTCGTGGCTGCTCAGGAATGCGTCGTTGTGCAGATAGCTGGTCACCACGGGGCAGGAAAGGTGCTCCGCCAGCGCCTTGGCTTCCTCGATACCGTGCGACGTGACGACGCCGCCGCCGGCGACGATTACGGGAAAATTCGCCGCGGCCAGCATCTCCGCCGCCCGCCGCAGGCTCTCACTGCCGCCGGCGCTCCGCTCAATCGCCTTTGGCTCTCGAATCAGCGCGTCGATTTCGCCGTAAAAGTAATCCCGCGGAATGTTGATCTGCACCGGTCCGCGCTCATGCAGCGCGATCGTGAGCGCGCGATCCATCAGCTCGGCCATTCGCCGCGGCGAGTTCACATGCACCTGATATTTCGTGATCTTAGAGAAGATGGGCATCTGATCGGTCTCCTGGAACCCTCCCAGGCCCGCCGTGAGACTGCCGGCTTCGGGCGTGATCGCCACCACCGGCGAGTGCGCCCAGTACGCCGCGGCAATGGCGGTGACGAAATTCGTGATTCCGGGCCCGTTCTGCCCAATGCAGACGCCGTGCCGCCCGGTCACCCTGGAATAGCCGTCAGCCATGTGGGCCGCGTTCTGCTCATGTGACACGGAAACGAATCGAATCCCGGAAAGCGGGAATAAATCCAGCGCGTCCATGTATGCCGATCCCACGATGCCGAAAATGTTCTTCACGCCATGCGCTACCAGCGTTTCGACGAAAGCCTCGCTCGGCGTCATTCGCAACGGTTTGCTCATTTTGCCTCCAATTTTCACCGACCTCAAGAATTCTCATTCGCGCGTTCCCGGACGGCCCGCCGCCCGCGATGGCGCGCGCACCGGTTTTTCAGCAGGCGCCTAGAAGCGCACACTGGTCTGCCACTCCAGCACCCGGCTGCCCGGATTGCTGGTCCCGGCGATCGTGAAATCCCGGTACGCCGAGGTGGTCTGCGCGAAGCTGGCCCCGATGGTCGGTGTGTTGACCAGAGTCCCGGCGTCTCCCAACAGGAAATTCGCCGTGTTGAACACGTTCAGGCACTGCGCCCGGAACTCGAGCCGAACTTTCTCCCCGATCCGTGTCGTCTTGATCAGGCTGGCATCGAAGTGCTCCTGCCACGGCCCGTAGAGGAAGATGCGATACCCGAGCTTCCCGGCGGTGGCCGGCGGTGCGATGTACGGGGCCGCCGCATCGAGATTCGCGGGCGTCAATCCGCCCACGTCGAACGCCGCCATGGTGTTGTTGACCAGGGACTGCGGCAGGTAGTACACCAGTCCGTTGCCGGTCTTGGTGATGTGCACCATGGAGTTCAACTGTTGCGCCGTCATGTTCTCCAGGATTACGCCGCCGTCCGCTTCCAACCCGCCGTTGCCATTGGCGTTCACCACCTGCCGGCCGCTCCTCAACAACTCGGGCGTGCCCGACTGGACGCGCGTCACCGCCGCCAGCGACCAGCCCTCCACCGCTTTCCTCAGAATGCCGTTATGCGCGCTGCCCAGGAAGCGCCGCTGGGGACCGAACGGCAACTGGTAAATCCAGTTCACCTTAAAATCGTTGCGCATATCCCACGGCGAGGGGCCCTTGTCCAGCGATAAGTTGCGCAGGGTGGTCGGATAAGTCCCGGTCCCCGAGCGGCTGGAGGTGGCGAAACAGTCGGTGAGCGCCTTGGCGAAGACGTAGCTGCCTTGCACCTCCAGGCCGGACGCCAGCCTGCGCCGCAGTTCCACTTGCAGCCCGTTGTATGTCGAGTTGCCCAGGTTCATGACCTCCATGGCCAGCGCGCTGCCCACCGCGGGGTTGGCAAGGAAGAGGTTGGCCGGGTATCCAGCCTTCGTCAAATTCGCCATATCCGTGGCGTTGGTCGCGATGGTGTTCGCCAACCGCCCAGCCTGTCCCTGCTGGATATAGGTGGCATTGGTGGTGCCGGTGGTGGTGCCGCCGAGCGCCGTGGAAATCATGGGAATCGGCTGCTGTCCCGCCAGGCCCTGGTCGCCCCAATTGGTGCTGGTGGGGCTCGCTTGTTGCGCAATCAGAAGGTTGTTCTGCGCGATATCGAATTGGCTGAGGAAGCCATTCTCGTAAATATTGACTTCGTTGATGTTGATCTTTTCCCAAAGGTCCGTCCCGTGGTTCCCCACGTAGCGCACTTCCAAAACCGTGTTGGCCGCAAGCTCGCGCTGGACGCCCAGATCCCAGGACTGCACGTAGCCCGGCCGCAGGTTGGGGTCGAAGCCGTAAATGCCGTCGCCGGCGGCAGCCGGAATTGGATAGCTTGGCGCCGTCGAGTAGCTCATGGACGGCAGCGCCGGGTTGCTGAACAGCACGCTGCCCGGAGCCCCGAACACGGTGGGATTGTTGCCGGGCGTCACATTTAGCGTGAGAGTGCGTCCCTGGTTGCTGCCCCAGCCGTTGGAAACGAACGTATCCAGGCCCTCGCGGATGGTGGAAATCGAGTAGCCGCCGCGCACCACCACGCCATGCTCTCCCAGCAGCCACTTCAAAATCCCGCTTCCGCCCGGCGACTGCCAGGCTATCCCCATGGACGGCTCGAACCCTTTGTAATAGGGGTTAAACGCCGGCGTGCTGCCGGTGGTCTGGCGATACTCCGGGTTTATCCCCGGCATGTATCCCGGCTGGAACAGGTTGCCCACTCCCGAAACTCCCCATATGTCCGCCGGGGTCGCTTCCGTGTAGCTACCCGTCGGATTGGTGAAAGGGGTCTGCACCTCCCAGCGCAACCCATAGTTCAAAGTCAGGCGCGGCGCCACCTTCCAGGAATCCTGCGCGTACAGTCCGAACTCCCGCTGCCGCACGTTGTCGGTGGCCGCGTAAGGCCCGTACTGGTGCGTCGCCGGGTTCAGGTTGGCCGATTGGGTGATGGAGGAGACCCGCCCGGTCAGGTCGGCGTACAGCGCCTCCGCATTGCTCAAATCGGTGGGGTTGATGTTGGGGAAATTGGCGGCCGTGAAGAACGACGTGTTGCCCGTGTCCACCGGGTCGTTGGTCGCGATTCCGAACGTCACCTGCGGAACCGACGCCGTGCCTACAGTTTGCTGGAACAGGTTGACCTGTTCGAAGGTGCCGCCAAAACTGACCAGGTGCGCGCCGCGCACCCACGACAGGCTCTCATGCGCGTTCCACACCGGCTCGTTGCGCCGCGATTGCGAAGCCACCGTGTAGGGGTTGGTAACGTAGCCATTAAACCCTGGCGCATAGCCCTTCCACTGGCTGAACAGCCCCGGCGACATGGGTTCGTTGAGCACAAAGCTGCCCGCCTGCATGCCCAACATGGCTTCGCTCGTCAGACGGGGCGTGATGGTCGACCGCAGCGATGCCGACGGCGAATACACCAGGCGCCGCGTCTGCCCAACCGAGCTCGTATTCAGCACCGTGCCGGTATTGGGCAGCACCGGGATGTACCCGTTCAACACGTCCGGCAACGCATCGTAGGACTGGTAATGATAGATGAAATCGAGCACGTTCTTGCTGTTCAGGATGGCGTCCAGCCGCATGGTCGGCCAATGGCGCGTGAAGTTGGCGGGAATCTGGAAATAATAACTGTCGCGATTGTAATCCGAACTGGTCGCAATGTCGCTGATGAAAGTGCCCCTGCCCGCCGCATCCGACGCCATGGAGGAAAGGATCTTCGACACCGTGGGATCCGCCGTGCTCGGGAAACCGTATTGCGCCGCGAGGGTGAGGAGATTGACCGACCGTACCTGCTTGGTGGTGTCCAGGTAGGTGAACACGCCGCCCATCGCACCGGACGTCAGCAGCGTCGCCGAGGAATTAGCGCTTTGCGGCAGCCGCAGCTCTTCGTCCGACGCGAAAAAAAACAGCCGGTTGTGCTTGATCGGGCCGCCCACATCGAAACCGAACTGGTTCAGATTGATGCGGTCGCGCGGCAGGTCATGCTCGTTATTGAAATAGTAGTTGGCGTCGAAAAACGAATTCCGGTTCTGCCAGAAGGCGCCGCCGTGGAAATCGTTGGTGCCGCTCTTGGTCACAAACCGGATCTGCGTGGCCCCGTCTCCCGAGCTCGCCGCGTCCAGCGCCGTGGACTGCATGGTCACTTCTTCGGTGGAATCGGTGCGCGGCATCATCCAGGCGAGGAACCCGTTGCCGCTTTCGCTTTTCAATAAGCTGTCCTGAATATTGACGCCGTCCAGCGTCGTGTTCACGCTGGATTGCGGCAGGCCGTTGACCGAGCTGGTGACCTGCGTGCCGGGCGTCGAGGTGCCGGCCTGGTTGATTGCCAGGTCGAGCGCGTTGCGGCTCGCAAACGGCAGCTCGTTGATCTGCTTTCCGGTCAGCGTCGAGCTCACCGTGGCGCTCTGCGTCTCCATGACTTGCGCTCCGCCGGTGACGTTGACCGTTTCCGTCACCGCGCCGAGCTCCAGCTTGACGTTGGCCGTCGCGGGCGTGTTCACCTCCAGCACCACGTGCGGGATCACCGCCGTTTTGAAGCCCTTAGCCGAAATTGTCACGGTATAGGAGCCGATATCGAGCGCGGGAACATCCCAATCGCCCGCGGCCGACGTGGCAGCCGTAAACTTCGCCCCGGTAGCGTCGTTCACCACGGTCACCGTCGCGCCCTGAATCAGAGCGCCCTGCGGATCGGTAACCGTTCCGGACAAGCGCGACGTGATCACCTGCGCCGGCGCCAACACTCCGGCCAACAGCCACACGAACAGAACGAGAATGGGTTTCAAACGGATCATAACGCCCCCTTAATCATCTGCCCAGCCTGTTACCGGGCTTCATACACGGGCTTGCCGCCCACAATGGTCATGGAAATCCGGACATCTTTGATATGCACCGGCGGAACCGTCAGCGGGTTCTCGTCCAGGACCACGAAATCGGCCAATTTCCCCGGTTCGATCGACCCTTTGGTCTTCTCTTCGAAATTCTGCCAGGCCGCGTCGCTGGTCACGGCGCACAAGGCCTGGATGGGTGAAATGCGCTGTTCCGGCCCGAGCACTTTACCATCGCGAGTCAGGCGGTTCACCGCATCCCAAACCAGCATCAGCGGATTGACGGGCGTTACCGGGGTATCGTCGTGCAGCGTAAAGCGGATGCCGCGCTGCAAGGCGGAGGCCAGCGGGCTGATGCGCGCCGCGCGCTCCGGCCCCAGGAAAATATCGCGGTGCCGGTCGCCCCAATAGTACACGTGGCCGACGAAGAACGAAGGCGTCACCCCCAGCCGCTTGATCTCATCCAACTGGTCTTCCCGCACCGTCTGGCAATGTTCGATGCGCAGGCGCGCATCCGGCCGTGGATTGCGCTCGAGCGCCTGGCGATAGGCGTAAAGAATATCGTCGATCTCGGCATCGCCATTGCCGTGAATCGCGATCTGGTAGCCTTGCCGGTTCAGATCGACCACCATCTCCGTCAAGTCTTCCCGCGTGTGCGCCGGATATCCGCGATACGCCGGATCGTCCCCCGGTTCGCGGTAATACGGCTGGGTCAAATAGCCCGTGAAGCCCTGGATCGAGCCGTCGCCTATGATCTTGACCGCGCCCAGGCGCAGCCACTCATCGCCGAAGCCGCTCAGGATGCCGCCTGCTTCCGCGTTGCATTTCACGGTGGGCGAACCTTTCAACGACATGGTGATGACGCGCAACGGCAGCGATCCGGCCCGCCGCGCGAGCTGCAAATCGCGCAGGCTTTGCGCGCTGCCGCTGGCGATGACGGTGGTGGTCACGCCGCGCGATACGTACTGCCGGCCGGCCCATTGAATGCCCTGCTGCCGCTGTTCTTCGCTCAGCGGCGGAATGTGCCGCGTCACCATTCCCATGGTTTCCTCGAAGACGCCGTTGGGCTCGCCGGTTTTCGGATCGTGGCGGATGCGCCCGTTCTTCGGTTGCGGGGTATCGCGGGTAATCCCGGCGATTTCCAGCGCTTTGCTGTTGGCCGCGCCGAGATGGCCGGAAATATGCGAGATCCAGATCGGGTGGTCGCTGGAAGCCTGGTCCAGGTCGTAGCGGTTGGGGTGGCGCTTTTCGCGAAGCAGCGTGTCGTCGTAGCCGCGGCCCACGATCCACGCGCCCGGCGGCGCCGTGCGGGCCCGTTCCTTCAACGCCGCGACGATGTCCGCGATGCTCTGCATCTTCCCGATGGGCGGGCTGTTCAGGTCCACATAGAACAGCGCATTCATTCCGGCGCCGGGAAAATGATCGTGGGCGGCATAAAAGCCGGGCAGCATGGTTTTGCCGCGCAGGTTCACGACGGTGGTTTGAGACGAGGCAAGCCGCTGGATTTCGGCATCCGTTCCCACCGCCAGGATTTTTCCGTCCCGCACCGCAACGGCCTGCGCGGTGCGCGCGCCGGCGTCCAGCGTAATCACGGCGCCATGCAGATAAACCGTATCGGCATACACCAGAATCTGCGCCGGAGCGGAAGCGGAAGCCAACAGAAACAAGACAGCGAATACCGGACCCGTTCGTACCATTTGCAAGACCCGGCTGGGATTCTATCACGCCAATAGTCCAGGTGCAAGAAAATTGACAAATCTGGCTTAGCCAGCTAGTATTTTATAGTTGATAGAGCCAGATTGCTCCAATTCTCCCTGTAGGATAGAGCCAGATGCGAGCCACAACGAACGGTCTGAAACGCGCTGCTTCGGCGCTGGTTTGGCGCCAGTTTTTGCCGGCCCTGGAGCGCGGCAGAGAGGGCTACCAGGCGCAGCTCCGCGCCCACTTGATCCGCGCCATCGTGGAGGGCCGCATCCCGCCGGGAACGCGGCTGCCCTCCAGCCGCGAGTTAGCGGAATCGCTCGGGATCGCGCGAATTACGGTAGTCCTCACCTATACTCACCTGCTGGAAGCGGGATACGTGGAAAGCCGGCGGCGGAGCGGCTATTTCGTCTCGCGAGCGCTTCCCGCCAGCGCCCCGCCGCCGGCCGGCGCGGCCACCGTTCGCGATTCCGTGCCCGACTGGAACTCCCGCCTGGCGGTGCATCCGGAGGGCGAGAAATGGCTCGAAAAGCCGCACGACTGGCAGCACTACCCCTATCCTTTCGTCTACGGCCAGTTCGACCCCACGCTTTTCCCCACCGACGATTGGCGGGAATGCAGCAAACTGGCGCTGGAGGCTTCAGCCATCTACGGCTGGGCGCCGGATGCCATCGACGCCGACGACCCGCTGCTGGTGGAGCAAGTGCGAGCGCGCGTCCTGCCGCGGCGCGGCATCGCCGCGGCGGCGGATGAAATCCTGGTCACCCTGGGCGCGCAGCACGCCCTGTTTCTGCTGGCCGAACTGTTGGTGCGGCCCAATGCCGTGGCCGGGATCGAGGACCCGGGGTACATGGACGCGCGCAACATCCTGGTGCGCCGCCAGGCGCAAACCATTGGCTTGCCGATGGACGAAGAAGGCGTCGCCGTATCCAGCGCCCTGGCGCGCTGCCAATATCTCTATTGCACCCCGAGCCATCATTGCCCCACGGGGGTGACCATGAGCACGGAGCGGCGGCTGGCGCTATTGGGCGCGGCCGCGGCGCACGATTTCATCATCATCGAGGACGATTACGACGCCGAAACGCAATACAGCGGGCAGGCCCTGCCGGCGCTGAAGGCGATGGATCATGCCGGCCGCGTCCTGTATATCGGCAGCTTTTCCAAAACCCTGTTCCCGGGCGTCCGCATCGGCTATCTGACCGGTCCGCGCGAATTGATCGCCCGCGCCCGGCAGTTGCGGCGGCTGATGATTCGACATCCTCCCACCAACAATCAGCGGGCGCTGGCGATCTTTATCGCGCAGGGCCACTACGACCGGCTGCTGGCCCGCACGCGCGCCGCGCTGGCGAACCGGGCCCGTTCCATGGCCGCCGCGCTGCGGCAATTTCTCCCGGAATTTTCCTTTCACGAGCCCCGAGGCGGCTCGGCGATCTGGTTGAAAGGCCCGGGCGAGATCGACCTCTCGCGCGTGGAAACCGAAGCGCGGCAAAACGGCGTGATCGTCGAATTTGGAGGGCCGTTTTTCTGCGCTCCCTCGCCGCCGCCGAATTACCTGCGGCTGGGCTACTCCTCGATTCCCTGCGAACGCATCGTACCGGGAATCGAACGTCTCGCCGAAACCGTCCGCGCGCTGCATCGCACCGGGAAGGCCACCTAGCTAGCTTGCGTCCGGCAACAGTCATGGAAACCCTGCTGCCCGGCCGCCAGTACCGTGGAAGCGGCCGATGTGATCGGCCGCCAGCGCCCCCGCCGGCATGATTGCCGCTAAGATTTACGTTGCGCATCAGGAACTCCCTGGAATTCAGGCGCCATACGGTTGCCAGCATAAAATAAGATTGCGATGAAACTTCCCGCCACCTTGCGCGCCCTGCAATATCGCAACTTCCAGCTTTTTTTCGGCGGTCAACTGATTTCCCTCATCGGCACCTGGATGCAGAACGTGGCGCAGGCGTGGCTGGTTTACCGGTTGACGAAATCCGCCGTGCTGCTGGGCGGGATCGGGTTCGCCGGACAGATTCCGGTGTTTCTGCTCTCGCCGGTGGGCGGAATCGTGGCCGACCGCTACAGCCGGCGCAAGGTGGTGATCGCAACCCAGACGGCTTCCATGGTGCTGGCTTTGGCGCTGGCGCTCCTGACGTTGAGCGGCCGGGTGCAGATCTGGCACATCTTCGCGCTTTCGGCGGCTTTGGGGGTGGTGAATTCGTTCGATGTTCCGGCGCGCCAGGCATTCATCGTGGATATGGTGGGGCGCAACGATTTGATGAATGCGATTGCCCTGAACTCCTCGGTGTTCAACGCCTCGCGCATGGTGGGGCCGGCCATCGCGGGAATTCTGGTGGCCACGATCGGGGAAGGCTGGTGTTTTTTCGCCAACGCGGTGAGCTATCTCGCGGTCATCGCGGGCCTGGCGGCCATGCGGGTGGCGCGGCACGAAAAACTGGCGCAGGCGGGGTCGCCCATCGCGCACATCGTGGAAGGTTTTCGCTTCGTGATGCAGAACGCGCCCATCCACGCGCTGCTGATGCTGCTGGGAGTGGTGAGCCTGACCGGCATGCCATACGCCGTCCTGATGCCTATTTTCGCCGATCGCATTTTGCATGGCGGCGCGGCGGCGCTGGGCTGGCTCATGGGCGCCACCGGCGTGGGCGCGCTGGCGGGAGCGCTGCTGCTGGCCAGCCGCAGGGATTTGAAGGGGCTGAGCGTCTGGGTGGCTATGTCGGCCATCGCCTTCGGCTGCGGTCTGGTGGCGTTTGCCTTCTCGCGCAACTACGGGCTGTCGCTGGCGATTCTGGCGCCCGTGGGCTTCGCCATGATGATCGAGATGGGCTCGTCCAATACCTTGATCCAGAGCATGGTGCCGGACCGCCTGCGCGGGCGCGTGATGAGCGTCTATTCCATGATGTTCATGGGGATGGCGCCCATCGGGTCGCTGCTGGCCGGCTGGTCGGCGGCGCGCCTGGGAGCGCCCATCACGGTGGCCTTGGGAGGGGTGATCTGCGTGGCCGCGGCCAGCGTGTTCTGGAGCTTCCTGCCGCGCATTCGCGTGCACGCCCGGCGCCTGATTGTGGCGCAGCAGATGGCGGGCGGCGATCCGCCGCAGGAGATGACCGGCGGAAGCCTGGCGCTGGAGGAGCGGGAGAGGAATTAATCCGCGAAGCCGCGGGCCTTCAGCCACGCGAGCGCGCGGGCGACCGCCTGGCCGCGCTGCTCTCTCGTTTGGCCGGCGGAGCCGAAATTCCGGCCGGCTGCTTTTTCCAGTACACCCGGATCAGGCGAGCGCCCGCCGCACCCGCCACGCCTGCTCCAGGTGACGGCGCTCGTGCGCGGCGGCTTGCGCGAACATCCCGCCCAAACTCATTTTCAGGAGGCCGGAAATGGGGGTGGCGACTTGGACGCGCGCCAGGTCCAGTCCCTCGGCGCGCGCGATCTGCCGCAGGAACTGGTCTTGTAAATGCAGAAACGTGGGAACGATGGCCGTGACGGGGTTTCCGTGCGACGGGCGGAACTTGCGCGGGGCGGGCAGCTTATGGCGCACCGGCGGCTGGGTTTGGCGAATGATGAAACGGTCCAGCGCGGGGTAGCGGAAGGGGCCGGCGCCGGTCAGGCCGCGCGCGCGGGCCTGTTCGATGGCTCGCTCGATGGCGCGGATTTCCCACTGGCCGGCAATCGTGAGGTGGTGCAGGCACTCCTCGATGGACCATTGCCCCGCGCCCGGGCGCCAGTTGAATCGACTCTCCTCCAGGCCCGCGGTCAATTCTTCGGTCCGCTGCCGGATGCCTGCGAACTGCCGGCGATATTCTTCCAGTTCCCGCGTCTCCATCCATTAGGGATTATACGGGAGCGGCGGCGCCGCGACGCTTTCGCGGAGAGCGCGGATTTCCTCGCGATCGCTTTCGCCGAAGCGGAATTCGCGCCCCAGCAGATCCTCGACCGTATAAGACGGCTTGGCGATGCCGTGAGCGGAATGATGCTGGGTTTTGGCGACGATGTGGTAAAGCTCGTGCGCCAGCACGCGGCCCACCGCGCGCCCATAGACGCCTTCGCGCTCAGTGGAGCGCAGAGCGATCAACCCGTTCTGCAGGAAACCGCGAATGCCATCGCAGTCGATGTCGCTAAACGGAAGAACCGAGCCGTCGCTCACGTGCGTCCAACCGAGAGCGCCGGGAGGGCCGGTGCGCGGCAACAGGTACACCAGGTCGCAGTGTCCTATGAAATGTACCACCACCAGCTCGGGCACGGCGGCGTCGCCATGCGCATCGGCAAGGTTGCGCCACTCGAAATGGATTCCCAGAGGCTCCGTGATCCTGCTGAGTTCGTTTTGAATGCCTTCCAACACAGCGGCGGGAGGGGGCTGCTGAAACTCGGTGTACAACGCGATCGGGGCAACTGAATTAACCGGTTGTCCGCCTAGCGCCGGCGACGCGGCCAACGCAAGGCCGAAAAACCATGCTTTCATCTCGAATTACCTGGCTCTTTCCTACGTACATGACACCCTCTGTCGATTGGGTCACCGCGTGTCCCGCGAGGCGGACTCCGAATGCGTCCACGAACTGGGACGCTCCACCGCCAGATCCGGACGCTCTGCGACGATACGGGCGGCGAGATAACAGGAACAGCACAGCGGCTCGGCGGTAGCCAGCACTTCCTGCAGCCGCTCGGCGGGGACGCGGTTCCATTCCACACTGGTCTTATCGGCTAAAAGTAGCGCCGGTTTGCTGACTTGCCATTGAATCTCGTGAAACGGCAGCTTGCATGAAGCGCAGACTTTGCCTTCATACCACTTGCCGACGATGTTGCGCACCAGGCAACCTTGCGGAGCGGCTTCGATTTGCGACAGGCATTCCTGGCCGCAACCGGCGCGCTCGGGCCAGCGGCTGCAATTGGCCAGGCGGAGGTTGGGCGGCGAGAAGAGACCGGTGCGCAGAGCGCGCGAGCGATCCACGTCGACTCCGGCAGGTTGGTGGGTTTCCGGACAGGTGACCACGTGGGCTCCCGAGTAGCGGAATAAGATGACGATCATGCGCGCGCAAGCAATGGCCAGGCCCGCCGCAAGAATCGCCAGACCGATCGTATGTATCGGCATGAAATCGTCCGATGCACCTTAAATAGCAATGCTCCGGCCACTTGCGGAAAATCGCTCAATTTCAAGTTAAATGATTGATTACAATGGGAACCAAAGCTAGCCTCGAAGCTTCCTGGGAGCTTTGCGTGGGTGAGCTTGCGCAGCAGCGGGTGCTTTGACGCGCCGGCCGGGGCAACTGCCGGGCGCCGCTGTCCGTCTATCATGACGATGCCGACTCGATTTCTATGGACCCTTCCGTTGCTGGGAGCGCTGGCGCTGGGGGCGGCGTATAGCGATTACGACAGCGCCCGGCGGAAGTTCGACCAGATTGAAGCGGACCGCCTGCGCCCCGGCTCGCGCGTCGAGTTGACACCGCAGGAGTTGAACGCCTACATCGAGCGCGAAGTGCCCGGCGGCGTGCGTGATCCGCGGCTGCAAGTGACCGCCCCGCAGATTGCCACCGGAACCGCCCTGGTGGACTTCGGCAAAGTGCGCCAGGCGCAGGGCCATCCGCCCGGCTGGCTGATGTCGAGGCTGCTGGCCGGAGAGCGGCCCGTGAGCGTCACCGCGCGCATCCGTTCCGCCGGCGGGACGGCTACGGTGGACGTGCAGCGCGTGGAAATCTCGGGGATGGAGATCGACGGCGCCACGCTGGATTTCCTGATTCAGAACTGTTTGCTGCCCCTGTATCCCGACGCCATGGTGGGGCGGCCGTTCGAATTGGGGCACCGCATCGAGCGCCTGGACGTGGAGCCCTCCGGGGTAGGGATTTTTATCGGGCGGTAGCGCGGGCCATGCTTCAGAGGGTAATCATATACTTGCCGTACCATAATGACGCGATGACGCACCAGGGGAATTGATTGCGCTGGCATCGCCGCGATTCCAGCATTCGGCCGGCCGATGACGTTGCGTGTTGCCATAACGCACGTGTGTTACGCGTCGTGCTCGTCGCCACCACATTTAAATTGTCCCGGGCGCGCGGTGAATACCCGCGCGGTCCAGGCCGGAAAATACACGTGAGAACCAAAGTTGCGCACCGCGGTTACTTACGGCGGCGCTTGAACACGAGCGGCAGATAGAGGCCGCTCTGCTTCCACTCACCTGTGATTTCCGAGTTGTCGTGGTTCATCCTGCCGTCATAGCTGCTTCCCAGGCTTTCGATGGCAAAGTGCAGATCAGGCTCTTTGTAACTGGCCGTGCCGATCGCTATCCCGGTGGCGCCCTGGTCCGGGCTGTCCAGGCTTCCGGTCAATTTGCCATCCGCCGACTGTGAAATGTGCACGATCACTCGCAAGCTGCCATTGCCGGTATCGATCTTTCCTTCCCAGTCACCGATCGCGGCTGAGACGGAAGCAGTTGTCATGG
>Ga0181521_10004057_pt1 | contig 16944 bp, 17 predicted proteins | sample PEATcosm2014_Bin_32_FD_119764 | JGI IMG/M metagenome (GOLD analysis project Ga0181521, IMG submission 119764) | Peatland microbial communities from MTU Mesocosm Facility, Houghton, MI, USA - PEATcosm2014_Bin02_60_metaG | ecosystem: Environmental > Terrestrial > Soil > Wetlands > Peat | place... | reverse complement strand
TCCAGAGAGGAATATAGCGCACCATGCGCCGTTACACAACAGATAGTACACAACAAATGCGCGCTAGCGCTACGCGCTGCGCGAGACCCAACGATCGCCACTCTGTGTCGCGTAAAACCGCGCGGCTTCCGGCCATAAAATGACGCCTGGGGGACAGGCGAACAATTCTCCTCTCTGACTCGGCCCCCGTTCGGGGCGTCTCCTCCCCCTTTGATCGTGAAAGATATGTCACAATGCCACAAAAGTCAAGGAATCAGCCATTTCCCTATATGTGCGCTGGATTCGTTCCGGCGGTCGGCAGATGTAGGATATATGGCGTTGCTGAATAGGCGCTTTTGACCGAATCGGACCGGGGACGCAGTTCACCCGTGGATTTTTCTAGGTTATCATTCCCAGCGTCGCTCGTCAAGCGCTGTTTGACCCCTATCTCGTCACACTCCAAACCCCCATACGCCCCGGTCCCTTATCGCGCCGCAGCGTACCGTTCACGCCCTGCCGGATCAGCGCCACCCTGATCCGCTCCACGAGCGCCCGACGTCCGATCTTTGCGACCCACGGCTCGCCGGCCAGAGCGTCGGCAAGGTCCGCTGCTGTCATCGGGCGCCCAGCCTGCCGCAATGCCCCCAGCGCCGCCTTGGCAACCGCCCCGCGTGGCGCCGGGTGTTGGGTGGGGGTGTATGCGCGAACGGCGCCGCCGCCGGCCTCTATCGTGGCGTCCAGGCGAACCAGATCGGCGCGGAGCCGTTCCAGCGTCTTTTCCGCTTTGGCGATTCGGACGATCCTGGCGCGTCGGCGCTGGACGAGTTGGCGGCGGGTGAGTTCGGGCTTGGGCATGGGCGCTCCGAAAGCTGGGCGCCCATAGTAGCAGTGCGTTAGCGGTTACGCATTAAGTGCTTGGTGTGACTGCTACATAATTCCGCAAAGGCTCCGCCTTTGCTGGGGGTCCATGGGGGCAAAGCCCCCTGGCGGGTCCAGGGCAGAGCCCTGGCCTTGCTGCCTTCACTCGATTGCCCTGGGCGAATCGGTCGCCTGCGTTGACAGGACGCAGGCCGCTCTCCATCGTCCGGCCGCGCCAAAGGGGACGCACGCGAATGTCGGAACACAAGCTGCAACGGCCGATCGAGGAACTTTGGGAAGCCCGCGACACCCTGTCGTCGGCCACCCGCGGTGCGGCGCGCGACGCGGTCGAAGCCGCGCTGGAAGCCCTGGATTCCGGCACCGAGCGTGTCGCCGAACCGACGCCGCAGGGCTGGAAGGTCAACCAGTGGCTGAAGCAGGCCGTGCTGCTGTCGTTCCGCCTGACCGACTCCACACCGGTGGACACCGCCGCCGGCGGCTACGACAAGGTGCCGCTCAAGTTCTTCGGCTGGGGCGATAACCACTTCCGCGAGGCCGGCTTCCGCGCCGTGCCGGGCGCCGTGGTGCGGCGCTCCGCCTATATCGCGCCCGGCGTCGTGCTGATGCCGAGTTTCGTCAATGTCGGCGCCTGGGTCGGGCGCAACACCATGGTGGATACCTGGGCGACGGTCGGAAGCTGCGCCCAGATCGGCGCCAACTGCCACCTGTCCGGCGGCGTCGGCATCGGCGGCGTGCTGGAGCCGTTGCAGGCCAATCCGGTGATCATCGAGGACGACTGCTTCGTCGGCGCGCGGTCCGAGGTGGCGGAGGGCGTCATCGTCGAGCGCGGCTCGGTGCTGTCGATGGGCGTGTTCATCGGCGCCTCGACCAAGGTGATCGACCGCGCCACGGGCGAGATCTATATCGGCCGGGTGCCGGCCTATTCGGTGGTTGTACCAGGCTCGTTGCCGGGCAAGCCGTTGCCGGACGGTTCGCCGGGGCCCTCGCTGTATTGCGCGGTGATCGTCAAGCGGGTGGACGCGCAGACCCGCGCCAAGACCTCGATCAATGAACTGCTGCGGGATTAACCGGAATGTCGCCGAACCGTCTCCCTCGCCCCTTGTGGGAGAGGGCTGGGGTGGGGGGTATCGTTAGCCACCGGGTTGTGCGGTTCGTTCCCCCCACCCCAACCCTCCCCCACAAGGGGCGAGGGAGTAGTGTGTCGTCACCATGACCGACGTCGCCGACCCCCTCCCCCTGGCGCAGGCGCTGATCCGCTGCCCCTCGGTCACTCCGGCCGATGCCGGCGCCCAGAGCGTGCTGGCCGAAGCGCTCGAACGTCTCGGCTTCCAGGTCGAGCGCCTGCGCTACGGTGAGATCGACAACCTGTTCGCCCGCATCGGCACCAGCGGCCCACATTTTTGCTTTGCCGGCCATACCGACGTTGTGCCGGTCGGCGCGGCGACCTGGCGGCACGATCCGTTCGCCGCCGACGTCCATAACGGCGTGCTGTACGGCCGCGGCGCCTGCGACATGAAGGGCGGCATCGCGGCCTTCGTCGCTGCGGCGGCCGAACACCTCGCCGCTGGGCCGCTGCACGGCTCGATCAGCCTGCTGATCACCGGCGACGAGGAGGGCGTAGCAACCGACGGCACCGTGCGCGTCCTGGAGTGGATGCGCGACCGCGACCACATCCCCGATTTTTGCCTGGTCGGCGAGCCGACCTGCCCGGTCCGCCTCGGTGACATGGTCAAAATTGGCCGTCGCGGCAGCCTGAATGCCAAGATCACCGTGCATGGCACGCAAGGCCACGTCGCCTATCCGCAGCGCGCCGACAACCCGGTGCACCGCCTGCTGCGTGCCCTGTCGGCGCTGACCGCCGCGCCGGTGGACGCCGGCACCGACTGGTTCGAGCCCTCCACCTTGCAGGTCACGTCGATCGATGTCGGCAACCCGATAACCAACGTCATCCCTGCCGCCGCCCGCGCGATGCTGAACATCCGCTTCAACGACCAGCACACCGGGGCGGCGCTGTCCGCTTGGCTGCGCGCGACCCTGGCGCAGCATGCCGAGCGCTTCGACCTCGATATCGCGATCAGCGGCGAGTCGTTCGTCACCCAGCCGGGGCCGGTGGTGGACCGGCTCTGCGCCGCCATCCAGCGCGAGACCGGCGTGGAGCCGAAGCGAGACACCGGCGGCGGCACCTCCGACGCCCGCTTCATCGCGCGCTACTGCCCGGTGGCCGAGTTCGGCCTGGTCGGCGCCAGCATGCACCAGGCGGACGAGAGCGTACCGGTCGAGGAGCTGCGTTGCTTGGCGCGGACCTATCGCGGCATGCTGTCGGCCTTCCTGGAGTAGCCACCATGGCCGCGCCGCGACCCAATATCCCGCGCGGTCCCAACGTGTTGCGCCGCCCGAACATTCTGCGCGGCATTGTGCGCGTGGCGCGTGGCCGGGCCGACGGCATCGAGCAATTCGCCGGCACGGTGCAGGGCTTCCTCGCCAGCCTGGCACCGCTGATTGCCTTCCCGCTGGTGGGCACTGGCCTTCTCCTCCTGAACGGCGGCGGCGCCCCGGCGATCACCGATCTGCTCGCCACGATCGCGGTCTTGCTGGCGCCGCCGGTGTTGTCGTTCGAACTGGCGCGGCTATGGGGGCGGCAGCCGCGCTGGTTGCGCTTCGCCACGGCGTTCAACTGGTGCCAGTGGCTGCTGCCGATGCTCGCCTCGGTGCTGCTGATGGCGCTCGGCATGCTGCAGCGGGCCGGCCTGCCGGAGCATGCCGCGACGGGGGTGCTGGTGCTCGGCCTCGGTGGCTACGCCTTGTGGCTGCACTGGTTCCTCGCCCGGCACGGCCTGGCCCTGTCGCGGTTTCGCGCCGCGTTGCTGGTGGTTGGGGTCAATTTCGGCACGGCGCTGTTGGTGCTCGTGCCGCGGCTGCTGGCGTTGCAGCGCACGTGAGTATCACCGGCGCGGTGACCTCCGGCCTGTACGCAGCGCTGCTGTTCGCGCGGGGCCGCAGCGATGGGCTGCGCTACGTCGAAGCCGACATGGCGGGGGCGACGCGGAGCTTTTGGGCGATCGCGCTATGCCTGCCGGCCATCGTCTGCCTGCAATTGATGACCTGGGTGCAATCTGGCCTGCCGCCGCACGCCGGGCATGCCATCGGCCTCGACATCATGGGCTACGTGGTGGGCTGGCTCGGCTTTGCCCTGCTGAGTTTCCATCTGGCGCCGATGTTCGGCTGCGGGCCGCGCTGGCCGCGGTTCATCGCGGCCTGGAACTGGTGCAACGTGATCGAGAACCTGCTGCTGGTGGTCGGCGGCATCCCCGGATTGCTCGGCGCCCCGCCAATCCTTGACGAAGGCGCACAGATCGTCGCCATCGGCTGGGCGCTATGGATCGAGTGGTTCGCCACGAAGCAGGCCCTGGGCACCAGCGGAATGGTGGCCGTGCTGCTGGTGGTGCTGGACCAATTGATCGGGTTGCTGCTCGCCGGGCTGAATCTGTCGCTGCTGCACCAATAAATCCTCTCTCGCTGCGCGGGAGAGGTCGCGGAGCGAAGCGACGCGGGTGAGGTTTTGTGTCAGCCGAACGGATCGACCGGATAACGCACCCCGATGAGACACAGCCCCTCCGACGGTGCTGTTGGGCCGGCAGCGGCGCGGTCGCGGGCGGCGAGCGCGGCGGCGACACGCGCTGCCGACCAGTGTCCGTCGCCGACCAGTTTCAGCGTCCCGACCATGTTGCGCACCTGATGGTGCAAAAAGCTGCGCGCCTCGGCGACGACCTCGATAACATCTCCGTCGCGCGTCACTTCCAACCGGTCGAGCGTGCGCAGCGGGCTCTTTGCCTGGCAGGCGGCGGCCCGAAACGACGTGAAATCGTGACGTCCCACCATGGCCTGGGCGGCGACCTGCATGGCAGCGGCATCGAGCGGCGCGTGCACATGCCAGACCCGCCCGGCCAGCAAGGCCGGCCGGGCATGGCGATTGAGGATGCGATAGCGGTAGGCGCGGCCGATGGCGGAGAAGCGCGCGTTCCAACCCTCCGGCGCCGGGGCGGCGCGCAGCACGGCGACCGGATGCGGCTTCATGTGGTAGTTCAGCGCGTCCCGCAGTCTGGCAGCGGTCAGGGGGGACGGCAGGTCAAGCTGCGCCACCTGCGCCTCGGCGTGTACCCCGGCATCGGTGCGCCCGGCGACGACGCTGGCCACCGCGGCGCCGCCGGTCAGGCGCGAGGCGGCGGTCTCCAGCACCTGCTGCACCGACAGGCCGTTGTCCTGCCGCTGCCAGCCGACGAACGGGGCGCCGTCGTATTCCAGCATGAGCGCCCAGAGGGCCATTCCCGCTTAGACTCCCTTGTGGTTGACCACGCCACCTCGCGCGGCGACGTGGCGGTGCCGGTCAGGCCAGCCGCGCGATCAGCGCCTGCGCCGCGGCCGGTGCACGCACTTTGGCGCCCGATATGAAATACACGAAGACGTCCCCGCGCTTCGTCCATGCCTTGGCCCGCTTGGACCAACGCGCCAGATCGGCTGCCGCATAGCCGGTCGCGATAGTTTCTTGGGTGCGCATCAGGCGCGCATAGGTGAAGTCCGTGGTCGGCTCGTCGATCGCGGGGAAGTCGTCGTCATCGGCGAACACGATGGCCACATTGTGCCGGCGGGCGAGATCGTAAAAGCGTGCGTCCTTGAAGCTGGGATGGCGCACCTCCAGGGCGTGGCGCAGCCGCAACCCGTCGATCTCCCGGGGCAAGAGCGTGAGAAAGCTTTGCAGGTCGTCCGGATCAAACTGCTTGGTCGCCATGAATTGCCAGTTGATCGGACCCAGCCGGTCACCCAACGTGCCGAGGCCCTGGCCGACGAACCGTGTCACCGCGTCGGTGGCGGTGGCCAATTGCTTGCGGTTGGTGCAGAAGCGCGACGCCTTGACCGAGAAGACGAAGCCTTCCGGGGTTTCCTCGCGCCACTTGGCCCAGCTCGCCGGCTTGAAGGTCGAGTAGTAGGTGCCGTTGATCTCGATCGAGGTGAGCTTGCGGCTGGCAAATTCGAGTTCGCGCTTATGCGGCAGCCCTTCCGGGTAGAAGGTCCCGCGCCACGGTTCGTAGGTCCAGCCACCAATGCCGACGTAGATTTTCCCGGTCACCGCGAAGCTCCGATCATGTCGTCCAGCGGTGGTCTGTGCACCGCGGCACCGCCGCCGCCTGTCATTGCGCGTCGACCACCGGCCGGCGGCGGCCGACCCGCCCTGAATGAAACCGCGTCGGCCGCCGACGAGAAAGAGGCTCCCCCTCCCCTTGTGGGAGGGGGAGTTAGTTTCTTGCGAGGAGCGACGCGACGAAGCAATCCCCTGCGTTGAGCAGCTGCCGCCAATCATGCAGGGGAGCGCTTCGTCGCTTCGCCTCTCGCAATGACGGATAAGCTCCATCAACCAAGCGTGCTGCCCGCGGATACCCGGTGGCCGCGCAGGAACGCCTCGGCCGGCATCGCGGCGCGACCGCCCAACTGCACGCGGGTCAATCGCAGCGCACCGCGACCGCAGGCGATCGTCAGCCGCTCATCCAGCACGGTCCCGGGTGCGCCGGCGCCCTCGGCCAATTCCGCAGCCAGCACCTTCAGCACCGCGCCTTGCACCGAGGTGAAGGTCCCGGGCCAGGGATCGAAGGCACGTACCCGCCGCTCGATGGCGGCCGCATCGTGGGTCCAATCGATCCGCCCATCCTCGCGCGTCAGCTTCGGGGCGTAGGTCGCCCCCTCGGCCGGCTGTGGCACCGCGGGCGGAGCTTCCGCCAGAGCGCGCAGGATCAGGCGTGCGCCCAGCGGCGCCAGGATGTCGTGCAGCGCACCGCTGGTGGTCCGCGGCCCGATCGGCACCGCCTCGCGCAGCAGCATCGGCCCGGTGTCCAACCCGGCCTCCATCTGCATGATGGTCACGCCGCTGGCCGGATCGCCGGCCAGGACCGCCGCCTGGATCGGCGCGGCACCGCGCCAGCGCGGCAGCAGGCTGGCGTGGATGTTGAGGCAGCCGCGGCGCGGCGCCTCCAGCATCGCCGGCGGCAGGATCAGCCCGTACGCCGCCACCACCGCCGCATCCAGTGCCAGGTCGGCGAACGCCGCCTGGGCCGCCGCGTCGTTGCGCAGCCGCGCCGGGGTCCGCACCGCCAGGCCAAGCTCGTCCGCGGTTCGGTGCACCGGGCAGCGCTGCACCGCCTGCCCGCGCCCGGCCGGTCGCGGCGGCTGGCAGTACACCGCGGCAATCACGTGCCCCGCCTGGTGCAGCGCAAGCAGCGCCGGCACGGCGAAATCCGGGCTGCCCATGAAGGCGAGGCGCATCGGTCGCGCCTACTTTCCCTCGTTCTTCTGCCGCTGATCCTTGGCAAGCCGGCGCATGATGATGTTGCGTTTCAGGGCGGAGAGGTGATCGACGAACAGCACACCGTCCAGATGGTCGATCTCGTGCTGCAAGCAGGCGGCGAGCAATCCGTCGGCCTCGACCTCCCGCCGCGCGCCGGTCTGGTCGAGATAGCGCACCTTCACCCGCGCCGGCCGGGTCACCTCCGCGTACTGGCCCGGCAGCGACAGGCAGCCTTCCTCGCGGGTGGCTTGCTCTTGGCTGAGCGCGAGGATCTCCGGGTTGATCAGGGTCAGCGGGGTCGGCTTCTCGTCCGGCATCAGGTCGATGGTGATGACCCGCAGGAGCTGGCCGACCTGCGGCGCGGCGAGGCCGATGCCCGGGGCGCAATACATCGAGGCGAACATCCGTGGCACCAGCCTGCGTACCGCCGCCTCGTCGGCCGGACCAACCGGCCGGGCGCGCGCCTTCAGCAGCGCATGCGGCGCGATCAGGATCGGCAGCGCCTCGGCGCTGGCCCCAGGGGGGGCCTCGGTCATGGTCTGCCGGATCGCGTCCTGGGCAGCATCGGTGATGGGCATTGCGTCCATATTGCGCATTTAGCTTTCCGCCTGCCCCAGATCAACGCGGCAAAGCAGTCGGATCAATCCTGCGCGACGAAATGGGCCTGCGGGAGATAGGCCGGTCCATGCGCCCCCCTTGCAACCGGTCGGCCGGCTGCCAAGATGTTCCGCAGCCGGGATGCCAGAGCGGGTCCCGGCCGACGCTTCGCTCTGAGGAGGGGGCCATGAGCACCAGGCTGTTCACATCACCGCTGTTCCTGGGTTTCGACCATCTCGAGCAAATGCTCGAGCGGGCCGCGAAGACATCGTCCGATGGCTACCCGCCGTACAACATCGAGCAAACCAGCCCGAGCGGGCTGCGTATCACGCTCGCGGTGGCCGGGTTCACCATGGACGAGCTGCAGATCACCCAGGAGGACAACCAGTTGGTGATCCGTGGCCGCCAGACGGACGATGCGCAGGGGCGCGTATTCCTGCACCGCGGCATCGCCGCGCGGCAGTTCCAGCGGGCTTTTGTGCTGGCGGAGGGGATCGAGGTGAAGGGTGCCTGGCTCGACAACGGGCTGCTGCATATCGACCTCGCCCGGCCGCAACCGGAGTCGCGCGTCAAGACGATCGCGATCAACCGGACGAGCGCGGCCGGCGGGAGCAAGCCGAACGGCAACGGGCGCAACAGGGTGGTCGAGAGCGAAGCGGAACCGGGCTGAGGATCAGACGTAACAGACGATAACAAGCGGGAGCTGCAAAAGCGGTCCCGGACACACCACGAGGCGGGGGGCGCTCGAAGAGGCCGGCCGCCGAAGAGGAGAAGAACGATGAACATGAATTCAGCCGATCAAATGAATGACCAGAATGCGGCCGCGTCGGTGATGGTGGACGTGCGGAAGCTGTCGCCGGAACAATTCGCGCAGCTTGGGATGACGCACGTGGCGTATGTCAAGCCGGTGATCGTCAACGGTGCCGCGGGCTTCGCGATCCATGCGGCCGACGGCACGCCGATGGCGCTGGCCGACAACCGCGACGTGGCGATTGCCGCCATCATGCAGCACGAGATGCAGCCGGCGCTGGTGCACTGAGCCACCGCGCTCACGTCATGGCGGGCGAAGGTCCGCCACCGCGGCAGCCGTGTCCCGGTGGGCGAAGGCCCGCCATGCACGACTTCCTTACTCATGATCGGCAAAGTCGTTGATGCCGGCTGGGGCGCCGCCGGTACGGCATGTCAATGTTTCGGGCCGTTGATATAAGACTGTCGATAAACTTCCCAAAGGTCGCGGCCCTCACGGCAGGGGGACGAGTTCCCCGATCCGGCCCGCATCGTATTCCGAAAAGAACGCGCGGCCGTCGGGGATGACCAGGATGGACCGGGCGCCGGCGCGTGGCGTCGGGATCGGGTATTCCTCGATAACCTCGCCCGCGACGTTCATGCGGGCAATGCGATTTGCCGCGTTCTCGGTGATCAGGAACTCCCCCTGCGGCGTGCAGTCGATACCGCGCAAGCTCGCGCCGGCGCGCGGGAACGGAAATTCGACGATCGCCCCGTCCTTGCCGATGCGCCCGATGGCATTGGCGGAGGTCTGGACGAACCAGCAGCCTCCGTCCGGCCCCGGGATGATCGCGCGCGGTCCGCTGTCCGCGCTGGGTGTGGGGAATTCGCGGATCGACCCATCCATCGAAACCCGGGCGATGGCGCTGCCTTCGGCCTCGCTGATCCAGACAAAGCCGAAACCGGCGGTGGGCGCCAGCGGCCGGCTGCCTGGCGTGACCCCCGCGGAGAATTCGGTAATCACCCCGTCCGGCGTGATGCGTCCGACCTGATCGACAGCGGTTTCGGCGAACCAGACATTGCCGTCGGGGCCGCGGGCAATGCCGTTCGGCCCGGCATTCGGCGTGGGCAGCGGGAATTCGGTGACGACCCCGTCGGGTGTGATGCGCCCGATCCGATGGCCCTGGGATTCGGTGAACCACAGATTGCCGTCGGCCCCGGCGATGATGCCGATGGGCATGCTGCCTTGGGTCGGCAGAGCAAATTCGGCGACGCTGTCGTCGAGCGTCGAGAGGCGCCCGATCTTGTCGGCGCCGCTTTCGCAGAACCAGACATGTCCATCCGGTCCAAGCGCAAGGATGTAGGGCTGCGCACCGGCTGTCGGGATGCGATGCTCGCGTATCCGGTAGCGTAATGGTGCGCCTCGCATGGCCCGGCCGATCCGCGTCATACCGAACCGGTGCCCTTCAGCAATTGCCCCGCACATGCGCCGGTGGCGACGCCGTTTTCAAACGCCACCTGGCCATTGACGATCGTCGCGGCGATGCCCTCCGCCTTCTGCACCAGCCGTCGCGCGCCGCCGGGCAGATCGGCTTGCACCACCGGCATGGTCGGCCGCACCGTGTGTTCGTCGAACAACACCAGGTCAGCCGCGAAACCGGTCCGCACCAGGCCCCGATCGTTCAGCTCCCACGCCGCCGCATTATCGAATGTCAGCTTGCGCACCGCCTGTTCCAGCGTGAACGCCTGCCGCGCGCGCACCCAGTAGCTGAGCATGTGGGTTTGCAGCGACGAACCCATCTCCTGGCACACATGCGCCCCGGAATCCGAGAACGTCGTCAGGGTCCAGGGATGCCGCAGCATCTCCAGCACGTCGTCGCGCCCCTCGTTCACCAGCGGCTGCACGAAGACCTGGTCCTCGTTCGCCAGCATCAGGTCGAGCATCACTTCCACCGGGTGTTTTCCCCGAGCCGCCGCCAGCGAGGCAACGGTCGGATCGTTCCATTCCACGTCGCGCATGGCGAACAGGTTGGTATAGTCGGGCTTGCGAGGGTCGGTGGTCGCCGCGCCACCGCCCTGGAACACGTTGTCACGCGGCTTCATCCTGTCTTCGTCGGCAACAAGCTGATGCCGCACCGCGGGATCGGCCATCCGGCGCTGCTGTTCTTCCACCGGCAAAGCACGCAATTCTTTCCAGTGCGGCAGGGCATCGAATGGCAGGTAGGACTTTAGCGCGAAGATCGCGTTGATCGACTTGGTGGTGGTCTGGCCGAACATCCGCGCGCCGGCGGCGATGCTGCGATCCAGGTAATCGAGCTGGTAACGGTAGGAATTCGGTGCCTCGCCCTGCCGGGTCGAAATCGTGCCGAACATCACCGGCCGGCCTGACTCGAGCGCCACCTGCTGCAACCGGTCGAGGAACACGCGCTGCGCCGGCCCGCCGGAAACGTCAGGTCCCACCTGGAAGACTCCCGCATCCAGCTCGGCCATCGCGCCGACCAGCGCGTCGATCTCGCTCCATTCCGCAATCCGGCTGGCGACGGGCGTGTCGTCCGGCGTGACATGGGTGCCGGCCCGGGAGCTGGAAAATCCCATCGCACCGGCGCGCACCGCTTGCTTCACCGCGTGCATCATGCGCGCGATGTCGTCGTCCGTGGCCGGCTCGGTCAGCGCACGCTTGCCCATCACGTACATGCGCAGCGCCGAGTGGCCGATATAGGCGCCGTAGTTGAGCGCCTTCGGCAGGCGTTCGACGGTGGCGAGATAGTCCGGGAAGGTTTCCCACTGCCAGTCGATGCCGGAGAGCATTGCTTCCAGCGGAATGTCCTCCACGGCGGTCAGGCAGCGGGCGAACCATTCGCGTTCGGCCGGCGGGCATGGCGCGAGCGCGAAGCCGCAATTGCCCATGATCACGCTGGTAACCCCGTGCCAGCAGGAGCATGTGCCCTGGCGATCCCAGTTCACCTGCGCGTCCATGTGGGTGTGGCCGTCGATGAAGCCGGGCGCGACGATCAGGCCGTCGGCGTTGATCGCGCGTTGCGCCGGCGCGCGGATGCGGCCGATTTCCACGATGCGTCCGCCGGCGATGCCGACATCGGCACGGTAGCGGCCCATACCGGACCCATCGACGATGGTGCCATTCCGGATGACGAGGTCCAGGGTCATGGTCGCTCCTCCTGCCGTGTTTTCTTCTGACGATGACGCTACCAGCGGCTCCGCCCGTCGTCACCCGCACCACGGCGAGATGACCTGGCACCGAACGCCGCCATGTGCTCCATTTTTGCCCAGGTCGGCATTGAGTTCCGTGGGCGGCGAGCGTCCGCCACCAGAAAGGTCCTTCGGAACATGAGGTTCATCGGAACATGCCTGTGCGCCCTGGGCGCGACGCTGGCTTGCCTGGTCATTGCGCCGCCACGCTACGCCTCGGGCCACGGCGGTCCGGAGTCGTTGCCCATCCCGGCGCGCTGAGCTTGGGTCGCGGAACAACGAAGACCGTCGCTGGCGAGCGGCCCGATTGCGGCTGCGACGGCATTGGTATCATGATCCTCCGGTTGGCGACGAACCGGGAGGATCGCCCATGACAAAGACACCGCAACTCCGTTCGCTGGGCGAGCGGCTGGGGACCGAGGCAATTGGCATCGACCTGTCGAAGCCACCCGACGCGGCAGAATTTGCCTGGATCGCCCAGGCTTTCTCCGAACATCCGGTATTGGTGTTCCGCGATCAGAACCTTGGCGCCGCCGAGCTCGCCGCCTTCGGCCGTCGTTTCGGCACACCGCGCAGGCACGCGCTGATCAAGTACCGCCATGCCGAAAACCCGGATGTCTCCTGGCTCACCAATGTTGACGAGGCGGGCAAGGTGGATTGGTACGGCGTCAAGCGCGCCACCGATTGGCACACCGACTCGACCTACGAGGACGCACTGCCACTGCTCGCCATCCTGCACGCGAAGCAGGTGCCGTCGGACAAGGGCGGCACGATGTTCGCGGACATGGCGGCCGCCTACGCGGCGCTGCCCGCGGCGCGGAAGGAACAACTCGACCGCCTGACCGGCTTGCACGGCCGCCACACCGGTCCTGCCGGCGAGAAGCTGTACGGCGATTTCAAGGGAGTGACCGAAAAGCAGTATCGTGAAGTGGCATGGCCGGCGGTCGTTCGGCACCCGGTGACCGACCGGCCGATCCTGTTCGTCAACCCGATGCACACGCATGGCTTCGCCGGCATGGCGCGCGACGAAGCCTGGCCGCTGATCGAGGAACTCGCCGCGCACGCGACACAAGAGCGCTTCGTCTATTACCACCACTGGCGGGTCGGCGACGTGCTGATGTGGGACGAGCGGGCGACGATGCATCGTGGTGCCGGCGATTCCCGCCCCGACGAGCCTCGCGTCATGCTACGCACGATCGTCTATGCGAATTGAATGCGCCGTGGCAGCGGCCTCGATGATGCCAGTCAGGCTGAAAAGGCTCTAACCTTCCCCACGCGGCGGCCACTCCGGCTTGTGATACCCGAGCGGCACCGAAGGCCGCGCCCAATACGGCGGCGTTTCGGACAATCCCACCACGGGCCGCAAATGCCGCAACTGCCCCGACGGCGTCTCCGACACCATCGACCAACGCTCCAGCTCTTCCGGTGCGAACTCGGCTGGTGCGTCGCGGGCCGCGCTCTCCGGCACCTCGCCCAGATCGACGATCCATTTTCCCACCTGCGCCAGCGAGATGCGCACCAGCCAACTGCCACCTTCCCGCGCGCGCCGGCCCAGCGCGACCATCGCGCCGAACGCCATCAGGTAGCCCGTGCAGTAGTCGATCGCGGAGACCGGATAGAACTGCGGCCCGGGCGTCTTGCCCGGTACGACCTCGGCCTGGCGCGACGTGATGCCGCTGACCGTCTGCACCACGGTGTCGAACCCTCGGCGTGACGCCCACGGCCCGGCGTGGCTGAACGCGCAGAGCGACACGTAGACCAGGCCCGGTCGGATCGCCGCCAATTCTTCGGGCGACAGCCCACGCCCGCCCAGCGTCCCCGGCCGGTAGCCCTGCGAGAACACATCCGCCTCGCGCACCAGCCCACGCAGCGTGTCGACATCGCGTTGCTCACGCAGATCGAGATGCGCCGACAGCTTGCCGTGCCCGGTATCGAACTCCTGATACCCGAGGTTCGGCAGATGCGGCGCGGTGATCTTCAACACGTCCGCGCCATGCTCCGCCAGCGTGCGCGCGCAGGTCGGGCCGGCCAGCACGCGCGTCAGGTCGAGCACGCGGACGCCCGATAGCGGCCGTCCACCCGCGGGCAAAGGCTCGGCCGGGGCGTCGCCGATGCGCACGATCTCCAGCAGCGGCAATGCGGCGATGGCGGCGGCCTGCGGATGCTGCGCCCATTCCGCGTGTGTCCGCACCATGCCGCCGGCGCCCTTGGCGGCAACGATCGCCTCCTCCAGGTCGGCGGCGTTCCAGTTCAGCACCGCGCGCGCCACCGCCGCACGATCTTCCGCAACGCCGAGCACACCGAGTGCGGCGGCGCGATGATTGGGGAAGTTGCAGTGCAGATAGCTCCAGCGGCCATCCTTGGTCGGGTAGACGCCCATGATGCTGTTGCGCGCATGCGAAACCTCGCCGTCGCCCAGCTTCATGTAGTGCCCGCTGCGCAGCGACGCCGCGGCCTGCCGCAGGTCGACCGCAACGGACTGGCGTCGTCCGGTCCGCATTTCCCATAGCGCAGAGGCGGCAAGTCCGGTCGCTGCCAGCGTCGCGGCGCCGGCCACGCCGACGCGGAACGGGGTCGGTATGACGGGGTCGGTGCCGCCGGTGAACGTCACCGTGTCCGCACCATCGGCGGACCAGCCGGCGACCGGCAGGATCGTCTGTAGGGCAGCGTGCGGCGTGGTCATGGTTTCCCCCCGTCAATTGCAGCTTGCGGGATCATGCCCGGTCCCCGGGACGTGTGCTATGGGTGGATCAGGGTTGCCGTTCGGTTGATGACGAACGCTTCGTGGCGTTCGAGGAAATCGAGCGTGACCTCGGCGAATGCTTCGGGGCGCTCGGTGCTGATCGCGTGCCCCGCGTCGTAGACAAAGACCAGATGGCAATTGGGCAGCTTCTCCTTGTAAAGGCGTCCCAGACCCGGTGGCATCAGCCCGTCATGCGTGCCGAACAAGACCAGCGTGGGCACCTCCAGGCGGCGCATGGCCGTTTCCAGATCGCTGTCCCGATCCGGGCCGCGCACGCGCATGAAGAGGGCCCGCGTCTGGGCCTGCGCCACCGGATCTTGCGCGGGCCGCGGCGGCTGGCGTTCCGGATGTGCGTAGCGGAGCCGCGCGATCTGTTCCGGCGAACCCGACGGTAGCTTGTGCCCTTGCGGACGAATCGCCGCCGGCGCCTCCAGCACCAGCGCCGACACAAGCTCCGGCTGTTGCGCGGCCATCCACAGCGCCACCCGGGCGCCAAACGACGTGCCAAGCACATTGCAGGACTCGATGCCCAGGGCGCGGATCGCGGCACGCATTGTCGTGGCCATTTCCGCCGTGGTCTGCGTCCGCGTGTTCTCCGGCGAACGGCCGAATCCCGGCATCTCGAATGCGATGACTCGATGGTGTTGGCTCAGCAGGTCATGGCCGCGCGTCAGGCTCAGCCCACTGGCGCCGTGCAGATGGATGAGCGGCGTGCCCCGACCCGCCTGCATGGTGCGGATGCGAAAGCCGTCGGCCTCGACGAAGCCTTCGGTGAACGAAGCAGCGATCTCGTTGGGTGCCACGTTCCGGCTCCTGTCAGATGTCGCGGATGCGCGGCAGGACTTTGCGCCCGAACAGGTCCAGCGCGTCCATCATCGCGTCGGTGTCGCCGGCGCCGGGGTCCTGCAACGACAGGTCGAGCACGCCGGCGCCGATCGTGTCGCGGCAACGCCTGATTTGCTCTACCACCCGGTCCGGTCCGCCGCAGAAGCTGATCGGCAGCACGCCGCCAACATTGGCGGGCCGCTTTTCGCCGGCAATGTTGCGCGTGGTGTCGGCTTGCAGCAGCGCGTCGCGCAGTCCCGCGCGCACCGGGAACGGCGCCTGCTCGTCCCGCCGCTGCAATGCATGCTCTGCCGCGTCGTCGGTTTCACCGAGGATCATGTTCGCCCGGTAGATGATGTCGTCGGGTCCCGGCGCCCAGCCGTATTGGGCGCACTGCTGGCGGTAGTAGGTGGTCGCCTGACCCATCGATGCGAAGTTTCCGTACGATACGCCAAGGCCGCAATGATGGCGCGCGGCGAACGCTCCGGCTTCGGCGCTGGTGCCCAGGACATAGGTCGGTGCCGGCGGTTGCTGCGGGCGCGGCCAGATCGATACGGTACGATATTGGAAGTACCGGCCCTGCCAGCCGAACGGCTGCGGCTCTGCCCAGGCCTTGAGGATCAGCTCCATGCCCTCGTCGGTACGCTCGCGCGCTTCCGACGGGTTCAGGTCGTAGCTGAGGTATTCGTTGGTGGTGCCGCGCAGCAGGCCGACGACGATGCGGCCTGGCGACAGGGTGTCGAGCATCGCCAGTTCCTCGGCGATGCGGATCGGGTTGGCGGTCGGCACGATCGGGCCGAGCAGGGCGATCTTGATGTTGGGAACGCGTGCGGCGAGCCAGGCGGCGGAGACGACCGGCGACGGGGTGAGAATGCGCGGGGAATAGTGGTGCTCGGAAACGCTGATCCAGTCGAAGCCGAGTTTTTCGACGAATTGCACGCGCTCGACCATGCCGCGGAAGGCTTCGGCGCCGGTGGCGGGATCGTAGGCGGCCGGCGGTACCGGCCATTCGCGCGGGAGGTCGGGCGGCGGAACGTAGCGTCCGGTTTCGAAGTAGGAGATCTTCATGGGTGTTCCTCCCGGCATGCGCGAGGCGGTGGGGGCCAACTTTGTCGAGCTGTTATCCGACATTCCCGGGGATGTCGATGGCCGTGCGGCTCCGGTCGGCACCCTACCATTGGGAGACCGCACTCCATCAGGCTGCCCTTGGCTTGCTATGCCGCAAACGGCTTCGTCCCGTCCAAGCGGCAACCATTTCTGGTGCAAAAGAGCAGAAAAGCCGCGACAAAAGCCTTGATCGTTGAATTCAAGATGGATAGCGTACGAAACGTACATGGGGCTGAAATGTTACTGAATCGGAGATCAGGCTGTGCCATCGATAGACCGCATACTTGGGATCGTGGGTGTGGTACTTGCTGTGGTTGGGCTGGTGGCGGCTTGGTATTTCTATCGGGCTTCCCTGCCAACACGCATTCCGACTTTTCTGGTTGATCCTGTACGAGCCACACTCGTCGATCGTAGCGATTCGGCCTCCGACATCACAATATTTTATAAAGGACATCCTATTGGCCCAAGAGCGGTAAACGTCGTTAGAATATATTTCTGGAATGGTGGCAATACACCGATAATGAAGACAGACGTACTGCAGACATTG
>Ga0181521_10004056_pt1 | contig 16948 bp, 10 predicted proteins | sample PEATcosm2014_Bin_32_FD_119764 | JGI IMG/M metagenome (GOLD analysis project Ga0181521, IMG submission 119764) | Peatland microbial communities from MTU Mesocosm Facility, Houghton, MI, USA - PEATcosm2014_Bin02_60_metaG | ecosystem: Environmental > Terrestrial > Soil > Wetlands > Peat | place... | reverse complement strand
TCAAGAACGGTGTTCCCGGCGCCCAGCAGAATCCTCAAGGCGACCGCCCATCCGCCGAGGGTTCGGACCTCCACGCGCGAAACGAGGGGACTCAGCCGCCAATGGCCGTCGCGCGGCTTCTCGCAGAAATTGTCGTCCGGCACATTTTCGCCAACCTCAGTGATGTCGAGCAGGCCCGCCGGAAAGATCAGCGGGAATATCAAAGGCACGTGACCCGACGTGCGGGCGAGGATAATGTCAATTCCCCGGACCGGAAGAACAGTGACGCCGTGTTCTGAAGCCAGCACCAATTGCGGCTGGGTCAGCAGGCGCGGCGGGGACAGCAAATGCAATGTTTTTCTGACGCGTTCCTCATCGGCCTGGTAAAACACGGTGGAAGTTCCGTCCGCGGAACGGAATTCAAGGGTGAGGTCAACAGCGTTTACAGGGGAATCAGCAGGGCGTGTGTTCATATTGGGGCTCCTTGGAATACGGGCGCCAGGTTCAGGGACGCGAGAAAAGGACTCCGATCATCGTTGGATTTTTGAGCATTCATTTTGCGAGGCCTCGTTCTCTTTCATGCTCCGCGTCTCGCCAGTCGTTCAACGTCATCCGCCCGGCACCGGCACATGCGGCGCAAACCGCATCAATCATCAGGCGAATTCGCCGGGTTGGCGTTAGTCCAGCAGTGCGCTGCATGGCGGCAGGAGTGTAGCGGCGGCATGGGCTTTTCTTTCTCGTTTTCATTTCATCCTCGCATATTGGCTGTCGTGTGGAAGCGCACGCTGGCGCGGGAATGGTTGCTGTGGCAAGATTTATGAAGCAGGACATCGAGAAATTTCTTTCATTGTTTTTCATAGTCTTGTTAATTTCGATTTTTGGGGCACCGCTTTGTTGCTTGGTCCTGGCGCTGCGGGCGCAGGAAAGAGGCGCACCAAGGCTTCCTGAACGGCGGGGATATGCAGGTTTCCGAGGTGCCCGCCGACAGGATAAACGGTGAGATTGGCGCCGAAGGTGGAGCGGAACCAGGAAACGTCGGCAGGAGTAAGCAGGAAATCATCCTCGCAGACCTGAACCCGGATCTTGGGATTGTTGCGGAGAAACTCGGTACTTTGGTCCAAGTCGGTGGTGGCGAAAAGGTCCTGGCGATTAGTGACGCGGCCGCTCTTGATCATGTAGGGGATCACAAAGTGGTCGGTATAATCGGCGTAGTTAATCTGCCGGATCTCGCGGACGGAATCCTGGCGGATGAATTGAGCCGGGTTGACTTTCAGGACCCCCAGGTTGTTCCGGCGCTGGCTGTCCACAATGACGCTCATGAGCGTGTAGCGGAACACCAGACCGATCAGGAAGTCGGACTCGGTGCGCGTGAGGGGAATGTTGCCCGAGACATCGAGGCTGTTGTCTGCGAAGTAAAGGGCCTTGTAAACCGCCTCTTCCATCCGCTTGCGCCGTTGAGCGGCTGGCCAAGCCAGGGGCGCATCGAACATCTCGTCCAGACGCTGTTCCGCCTGAGCCAGTTTCGCGGGTGGATTGATGGCGACATATCGGTCGAAAGTCAGGCCGCCGAGCTGGCCGGCGGCTTCGCGCGCGGCAATCATCAGCGTGAAATAGCCGCCGTGCGAAACACCGGTCAGGGACATGCCCGTAATCTTGTCGCCCTTCCATTTCCTCATGTCCTCCAGGATTAACTTGAGCGCGCTCACCACATCATCGCAGTCCGCCGGGCCGTAGCCCGGAACCGCCACGGTGGAAGCGGATTCCATGAACTCCTTCTGGAATGGACTGGAGAAAGCCACCACGGAGTAGCCGTGCCGGTACATCATGTCCGCATAAGCCACGGTGGAACGGTCCAACCGGTACGCGCCCAGCCCGGGGATGTAACAGACCAACGGGGCCGGCTTTTTCTGCATCCAGCAGGAGTAGGCCAGTTGTTTTCCCGTGGCCGGCACCCTGACCTTGCGGGTGACGGCCTTGTCCGCGAAATCCGCAATGACCGGCTTGAAGAGGACGGCGCGAATCGTGGGGTTGGGATTGGCATCGCCGTCGCAGGTGGGCAGGTAGTCCAGGATCAGGCGTTGCCGGTTCAACGAATAAAGCATGCGGAAGGTCTGGTAGGGATCCACCAGTGAATCAAGGCGGCGTTGGTAGTCCCGCGCGTCGCCGCTGTTGTTGTTGAATCCGAGGGCGGGACCGATCCCCTCCGGCCAGTATTCATCCGAATAAGCGAAGCCCAGCCAGAAACAGACATCCATTGGCAGATCAACAATCCTGCCCAACGCATCCCGGCCATTGCTCGGGCCGGCGAGTGGCAGCACCAGGTAGAAGCCCGGCCCGGAACCAGAGTGCCCCAGGGTTTGTCCAAAATCCTGGTCCGAGCGCCCGATCTTCCAGTGGGTGGCCGGATCGAAAAGGCCGCCCAGCCCGACAGTGGAGTTGACGCCGAAACGCTTGGTTTCCTCCCAGGCGCCGCTCCATTTGCCTTGGAAGCAACTGTTGAAGAACCGGACCGGAAAAGTCAGGTTATGGCCGGCCTTGCTGATGCCGGAGCGAAGCGGCTTTGGCGTGACCGTATTATACCCCAAGCTGAGGGGATAGATGATCCCGCGAAACAGCCAGTCATTGACCGCCCAGGTGCTGCGGTTGAGACCTTCGATTGGATCGGGCACGACGTCGAAATAGGGCATCTGCCCGGCTTGCAGTTTGTCCACCGGGCCGTTGGTCGTGGTTGGCCGAGCCTGGAGGCCGGGGCCATGCAAGGAGACACACAACGCCAACGCCAGAGACTGAAAGCGGAATGAGAGAAGTTTTGGCATGGGTCCTTTTGGGTCAGGGTTGGTTGGTCATCGCGCGGATTCTGGCGAATAAGAATAGCTGGGCCTTAAAAGAACCAGGTGATGCCGGTCATTGCTTTGACCGTGTTCACTCCCAGATTGGGATCATGCAGGCCGGCGCAGGACATGTGCAGGAATCCAGCCTCGAAGGTAAGGGCCACATTGTCGCGAATAAACCGGTGGACGCCGATATTCGCCTGTAGATTGAACTCGAAGGTGCCGCTCTGGTCTGGCGGCCCAACCCCGGAGGCCGTGACCCCGGCGCCCAGATCGGCGAACGGAACCCAGCGCGTGCCGGTGGCAAAGTTATAGCGCAAATGGGGCGTGAGTCCGACGAACGGATCGCTCTGCGGAGAGAACTGCCCGCCGGCGAAAAGTTCCAAGCGGGCTTCCCAATTGCCGCGGTACCAATGATTGCTACCCACCACCTTGCCCAACATGTGGCCGTAGGAGAGGCTCAATAACGCCAGATCGTGAACTTGTTGGCCGCCGAAGGCCTGCACGCCAAGGGCTACGCCCGGCTCAATGCTGAAGGTCTGGACCGAGGGCCGAAATCCTTCGCCAGCATTCCCCTGCCAGATCCCCGCTGGCGGGGGGGCGAATGCCGCGGGCGGACCGGCGGCTGCATCGGTGGCCAGCGCCAGATCAGGCTCGGCACCCTCTGATGAAGTTGCCAGAACGACGCTTATAACGGCCAGGATATTGGCGCATTTCATTGTCATGGCTTTTCCTCACTTACTTGCTTGGAAAAAGGTTGGAGTTTGGCCAGAATGGCCTCCTTGCTCGCGGCGCCGACGATACGCAGGCAAGGATTTCCCCGCACAAAGTAGATCAGGGTTGGGACCGACTGAGTATCGTACCAAAGACTAAGGTCCAGACTCTCATCCGCGTTGACCTTGACTACTTTGACATTTCCCGCCAACTCGCGGGCCAGATCCTGAAGCACGGAATCGAGGATCTGGCACGGTCGGCTCCACGAAGTCCAGAACTCGACCAGCACCGGCTGCTTGGAGTCCACGACTTCCGCCCTGAAATCCGCGGCTGGGATGACGACCGGCGGTAAATCGTTCTGAGTGTTCGTTTTTTCGTTCTTGTTCGACATCAGCAGGCTTTTACGCACAGTCCGTGCCAGATGGCGGGCAGATGCGTAAGTAGGCAAATGCAAGCGTGTTACTTGCAGACCGGCCAGTTTCAGACGGGGTCAGAAAAATCGAACGGGCCGAAAAACCGGACTTTGCGGTTTGCCCCGTGGTGAGCGGGTTGGCATGGAGCACAAGGGATGCCTCCTGGACCGCAGTCAGATATATTAAGGCAACATTTTCATGTTGCCTGCAAGCGGACCAGTTTCATCGCAAACGGAACAGTTTGCTGGCAGAGCGCGAGGCGGGCGCGGATTTGGGCGGCGACGTTGGCGTCACTTACGCTATTGATTTGCGCGGCGACGGATTTTTCAAGCTCCGCCAGGGCGGAGGGCAGGTCTGGCATGGGACGTTCCGGTTTGCCTTGCACCCGGTCGGCCAGATTTAGGAGCACATCAGCGAGCGTGGCTCTGAATTGGACCGACGCGACGCGCAACGGCGCAGGCACAGAGAATGGCCGCACGTCAGGACGATGTTGGACGATGGCCAGCAGATGAAGAGAAAGCGTCTGCAACGTGTTGTCTATCACCAACAGGCGCTCACGACGAACGGCGTCAGACTCGAACTTGGAGCTTTCGTGCAACTGCTGGACGGCTCCGAAATCCTGACACACCTGGGAGCGCAAGCCATAGGCCTCGGTCAAGGGAGGCGCATGGTCTTTGGCGGTGTCTGGCAAAGCAGCGAGTTGGGCGAGGGAGCGCAGGACGGACGCCAGCTTGGCATGGGTAGTTTCCAATGCCCTGACCGGCCAGAGCCTGTCGTTGATGAGTCCAAAGACGGCCAGTCCCAGGGCGATGCCGATGAGGCGGTCGCGCACCACCCGGAGCTCGGTGAAAGTTCCGTAGGTTTGGAGGACGCACTTGCAAAAGGCCAGGCAAATCTGAAAGCCGCAGTAGGAAATCCGCACGCTGCCGAAGTTGACATAGGCGGCCAGCGCCATGACGGCGCCAAACGGCAACCAGAAGCCGCCCAGCGAGTCGAGGTGCGGGAAGATATACATCAGCGATATAAATCCAAGAAGACCGCCAACAGCGGCGCCAGCGAAACGCAGGGTGCTTTTCTGCAGGCTCGCTCCCACCGTCGAGAGTGAGCAAACGATGCAAGTAATGGTCGCGGTGTATATTCCCGGGTAAGCGGACATCGTAAAAATGAGATAGCAGATAAAACCGGCAAGCGCTCCTTTAACGGCAAAGTGAAGGTGTTCTGGATTGGTGAAGGCATCCGGGGCGAGGAACCCGCTTTTTTCCTGGTTAGGCCCCGCCTTCAATCCCTCCGGCAATTTCCGGCCCGGAAAGGTGAACGGCATCAGCTCGGCGGCGCATTCCATTTCCGCGAGCGAAGGCAAGGCGTCCTGATCCGTAATGGCTGCTGCGCCGGCCGCAGGCGCGTCTGAAGTTTTCGGCGGCGCGTGATTTTTAATCGCTGTGCTCCAACGGGCACAAGCGTCAGCCAGGTTGCGCAAGCGTAGTTGCGTTGCTTGTGTCGCCGACGGAACTCCCTGGGCTTCGAGCACGGCCGCCGCCGTCACCAAGCGGTCAACCACGATGAATTGCGCGCGCACATGGTCGTGGTGTTTCTTAAGCCACGGCTCGACCGCGCCGACGACCTTGAGAAGATGGAGTGGTTCCACCACACCCGCCACCGCGAAGGGAGCCAGTGACGAATGCCGCGGATCGGTGGATTGGCACGCAGCCAGCCGCCGCAACAACTTTTCGACCGCGTCGAGGCGGTCCGTCAAACCGCGCTGGAGCACCGACGTTGAAGTTTCCGGATTGAGCAAATATTGCACCGCCAGATTCACACTGAGTCCCAGTATCCATGCCCAACAATAGTAGAAGGGAACGCGATTGAGGATTTCGATATTGGAGACAGTGTCCGGAATCGTCAGGCCAAAGCCAACGCAGACAGCCATACCCAATCCGAGGATGGGGGGATTGACCACCCGGATCATGAGCAACCCCAACAGGATGAACACTGGCACACACAGCACGCGGAGCCACGTCAGGTCGAGCGCGCACATATAATAAAGAAGCAGCAATCCGCTACAGGCAATGGCGCCAACGATGGCCAGAATTGTTCCCATCAACGTGGTCGAGATGTCCACCTGGGTGATCATGAACATTCCGATCATCACCATAACCGGCTCTTTCAAGTGAAAGACCATGATCGGGATGGTGCAGGCGATACAGGCCAGTGTGATACGGAGCGTGGCCTGCCAGCGGCCCGGCGTGGGAGCCAGTTCGCGGCGCAGGAACTCCACGACCCGGGAAGTCATCTGCATTGGAAGGGCGAGGGTCGCGGTCATAGGCGCTCAAGCCCTAAGGAATTGCCGCCCGGTTTTGTCGCGGCGATGGGTCTGTGATCGTCACGACGGCTGACGCGCCGACGCGGAAGCTGTCGTCAGGATCCTCCACCTGAATCCGCAGTGGAAAGCGCTGTGCCAGGCGCACCCAGTCCAGGTTGCGCGGCACATTGGGCAATCCCATCGCGCTGGTGCCGTCTTCAGGCACGACGGCCCACGCCAACCCAACGACTTTGCCCCTAAATCGTTTCCCGCCTTTAAATTGCAGATAGATCTCCGCCGGAGCGCCTTCTTCGACATGCCGGAGTTGTGTTTCACGGAAATTGGCGACCACATACCAGGTGCGCGTGTCCACCAGGGTAAACAAATCCACTCCCGCCCGCGCAAACGCGCCGGTGGAGATGTTGAAATTAACCACCTTGCCGCTGAAGGGCGCGGTGACGCGGCAGTATCCAAGGTTCAATTCGGCGTCGCGGAGCTGCGCCTCGGCGGCGGCGATGCGCGCGTTGACGCCATCTTCATCGCCGATGTCATCACGGGCGCGAAGGCGCTCCACTTTTGCCTGCTCCACGGCCGCGGTCGCAGCCGCCAGCATTTTCTGCGCCTCGCGGACACCGGTGTCCGCCACTTCGCGACGGGTGCGCGCCGCTTCGAGTTGATCGGCGGTGGCAAATTCTTTGAGGAGCAGCGGTTCGAGCCGTTTGACGTGATCGTCGGCCTCCCTGAACTCCGCCTCAGCGCGTTCGACGGAGGCTTCGGCCGCCAGACGCTGGGCTTCCGCCCGCGTGATCGAGGCGTCGGCCAATTGCAAGACTTTCTCCAAAACAGCCACTTGCTTGCGGGTCACGCTCAAGCCGGCTTTCGCCCGATCCACCGCTACTTGGTAAGGACGCTGATCAATCACAAACAGGAGATCCCCTTCCTTCACATATTGATTGTCTCTGACATGCAGCTCGACAATGTGGCCGCTGGCTTGCGGCGCCACGCCGATAAAATTGGCCCGGAGCGTGGCATCGTCCGTCTGCGGCCGGTTGTCATGGGACCAGATCGCGACGATGGCGACGGCGGCAAAGGCGATGATGATGACCAGAGCGATGCTCTGGCCAATGATCTTTAGATTTGGGCGGGATGGAGCGGTGTTTTCCTGGGACATAATTTTAACTCCTGAAAAAGAGAAGCCATGTCAGCAATGTGATCAGCCCCCAAAGACAAAGGTAAACAACCATGCGCGCCGGCAGGTGCTGTTCGATGCCTGTCTTGATAAAAACCTGATGAAGCGCGACCGACACGGCCACACCCACCGCGACGCAGAGCATCCAGGCGGGAAAGAACGAACCCAGCAGGTTGATCGAGGGCGCGCCCCGGCAGCCGGTCAAGAAGACCGAATTCAACCCTATCAAGGCAATCCAATACATTTTGCCGGGTTTGAGTGAGTTCATGGTTTGGCGCTCCTGTTTTCAGTTTTTCGGTTCAGCAATTGCCGGCCAAGATCGCCGGATGAATAAGCCAGCGCGGCAGTGGATTCGAGCAAAGTGGCCCGCGTCTCGAGTTGCGTGTATCGCGCCTGGCTCAATTCACGCCGGGAGGTCAATACGTCCACCAGACTGCTCAATCCATTTTGATAAGCTTCAAAGGTTTGGCGATAGGATTTGTCCGAGGCCTCAACCAGCGCCACGGCGACGTCGAGCCGCCGGATGGCCAGCTTGGTATCGGTATAGTATCTCCAGACCTGGGAGACAGCCTGGTCGCACAAGTCTTCCAGGTTGTGTTGCGCCGCCTCGCGATCGGCTGTGGCCGCTTCCAGTTTGCGCCGGCGCGCGCCGCCATCGAATAGAGACCAAGTGAGCTCCAGTCCCGCGCCCCAGATTCCCTGATCCCTTGACACCGAGGGAAGAGCATTGCCCGACACCCCCAACTGCGCATTCTCGAACGTCCCCCCCACGTCCCCTTGAAAGGAAAGCGTGGGGTAATAAGCCGCGCGAGCCCGGCGGATGTCCGCTTCCTTCTCGCGCAAGACAGCCACTTGCGCAAGAAGGTCCGGTCGCTGTTCCAAGGCCCTGTCAATCGTCTGTTCAACGCTGCTTTCGAGGTTGGTGGGAATGGCCAGTTTTGAAAAATCAACCACCCGCAGAGGAACCGTCGGCGTAATGCCAATGCTCTCGGCGAGGATGACCTGCGCGTCGCGTTCTTTGGCCAAGACGTCTTCCAGTTCGAAGGCCGCCTGGGCCGCCTGCTGCCGCGCCAGCGAGACATCGGGAGCGGTGGCCAGCCCCAGCTTGAAACGGTCTTCCGCCGCCTCTTGGACTTTTAAGGCCGAGTCGAGGGAGAATTGCGCGACTTCAATACGCCCGCGAACCTTTGATAATTCGTAGAACGCATTCTGCACCTTGAAGACAATTCCCTGATGCAACGCGTTGAAACCAAGATTGGCCGCAAGCAGCCGGTTCTTCGCGGCGCCCACGGCGGACTTTCGCCGTCCGAAATCGAGCAAAACCCATTCCAGATCGGCCACTGGCTCTGCCTCCTGCGCTTTGACATCCATGAATCCCGCCACTGTTGGTGTCAGCGGGAGGGGCGCAGGCGCACGCGCATAATCGGCTGAAGCCCGCAGTGCGAGCAGAGGAAAGTATTCGCTCTGCGCGAGTCCAACCGCTGAAGCGGCCTGCTTGGCCTGCTCCCACGCCGTTTTCGTTTTCGGATTCGCGCGTTCAGCGAGATCAATAAGCTCGGCCAGCTCATATTCTCTTTGAGCGTCCACTTCCTGATCGGCTTTGATTTTAAGCACGCTGGCAAACCCCGCCATGTCCGGCGGCTGCCAGGGGCTTTCCGCCGAGACAGGAGCTTTGAGATTCTTGAGCACATCGGGTGAATCCCCGGATGGCGCCGCCACATCATCCGCTCCACAAGCATTAATTCCGACGACCGATGCAGCCGCAATGGAGGTGAACAGGGCGCCAAGAGTTTGAAGGGATGGAAGGTTCTTATTCATTCGTTTTTCAAGTGCGCCCCAACCCCAAGGGGTGATCTTGCATTGCGGATTGAATGGCCTTGTTGCGGAAAGCCCGTTGCGTTGTCGAATCCATAACTGGCGTGGGCTGATGGAATTCATTGTTTTTGCGCGCTTTGTCATGGTTACGGTTGCGGATTTTCCAGGCGGATTGGTCGTGCCAGTCGAAGCCGAGGCCCAAAGCAGCAACAACTAATAGGAACATCATATTCATTTATGCTTTTGGCTGGATTTGCGACGATGGTGGTTCTTGGAATTCAACTCACGGCGAGAAGCGAAACAGGATCGTTGCAGTCGTTGAGGGTTATGCCGTTTGCATTGGGGTCAAGTGTCGGATTGCCGTCCACGAGGAACAGATAGCGGTGATACCCGTGGTTGAGTTCCACGCTCGCCATCCAGCGATTATCAGGCATACGGCGCATAGGGGTGGCTGCGAGATCCCACCCATTAAAGTCGCCCATGAGCCTGACGCTTTGGGCGTTCGGGGCGATACAGTACAAGTTCACGAGGTGGCGCGTCCGTTTGGCGGAGTATCGTTCGGCGGGAGGCTGGTCGCAGAGGGGGGTGTTCATGTTTATGCCGTTCATCTTTTCGGTTTCGTGCAACATAGCAGGCTTTATGCATGGTCTGTGCCAGTTGACGGGCAGTTAAGCAAGTCACGCAACCACAGTGTGTTACTCGCAGACAGGCCAGTTTCTGACGGAGTCCGAAAAATCGAACCGGGCCCAAAAGCCGTATTTTGCGAATTGCCCAGCGCTGAACGTTGCTGTATGGTCGAGTTATGGAACCAACGAGCGAAAGTCGGTTCGATCCAACCAGCGAAAACCGCTTCGATGCCAATTTCGTCGCGCAAATATTGCTGGAGCTGGCGCACGAGCAGTCGCTGGCCAAGCTCTTGCAGACGCTTGTCAAGCGCGTGATGGAAAGGCCCCACATCGTCTGCGCTCAGGCTTGGTTGATTGAAAAGGGTGACCTGTGCGCCACCTGCCCGCGTCGCCCCGAATGTCCCGACCAGTCCCGCTGCCTGCACTTAGCCGCGGCGCAAGGGAGTTCCATTGTTGGGCCTGGGAAGGGATTTGGGCGGCTTGACCCTGAGACTGCCCGCGAGCCGCTGGGTGTGCCGCCGATAGGGAGCGTGGTTGCAAGCGGTCAGCAGCGAGCCGTTCCGGATTTGAACCAACAGCCTGTATCTTCGCTCGATCCGGACTGGATGCGCGAAGAGGGAATCCGTGGTTATGTCATCAATCCGATCAGCTGCAAAGGGGAGACATTGGGCGCGATAGTATCAGCCACACGCGAGCCGTTTCAGGATGAACTCCGGCCATGGGGCCCTGTGATCGCTAATCACATAGGAGCGGCCATCGCCAACGCGCACGCCTTTGAGGAAATCCGCGTGGCAGGCAAACGCCTCGAGCAAGCCAACCAAACGCTTGAGCGGGAATTGGCTGAGCGCAAAGAAACGGAGGAGAAACTCAGGCAAAGCGAGCAGCGGTACCGCCGGCTCGTGGACACGGCGTCCGAGGGCATTTGGGAACTCGATGAGCATTACGTGACCACGCTGGTGAACCCGCGCATGGCGGAAATGCTTGGGTACGAACCAAAGGAGATGGTGGGCAGGAAGCTGCATGAGTTTCTGTTCGAGGACGACCAAGCCGAGATGTCAGCGAGAATAGCAGCCCGTCGCCAGGGGTTAACCGAGCGCTATGAGCAGCGATACCGCCGCAAGGATGGCAGCGCGGTATGGATGTATGTTTCGGCCAGGACTACCCTGGATGCCGAGCATCGTTTCCTGGGCGCTTATGCCATGCTGACGGACATCACCGAGCGCAAGCGGGCGGAGGAGGCATTGCATCGTCTGAATCGCGAACTGCGGGCGATCAGCAACTGCAACCAGGCACTCCTGCGCGCCACCGACGAGCAGAGCTTGCTCGAAAAAATCTGCCGGATCGTCTCTGAGGAGGCCGGCTACCGCATGGCGTGGGTCGGCTATGCCGAACACGACGAGGCCAAAAGGGTGCGCCCTGTCGCGTGGACCGGAACCGAGGAGGGATATCTTACACACCTTGGCATTACTTGGTCCGACACCGAGCGTGGGTGCGGCCCCACCGGAACGGCCATCCGGAGCGGAAAAACCTGCTGCATTCAGGATTTCGCAACGGATCCTCGACTAGCGCCCTGGCGGGAAAGCCGTTTGCTGCGCGATTTTCGTTCCGGCATCGCCCTGCCGCTCAAGGACGAACACGGCAACCCCTTCGGCAGTCTTACCATCTATTCCGCACAGCCCAACGCTTCCGCGTTGGAGGAAGAGGTTCGGCTGCTGGAGGAACTGGCTGGCGACCTGGCGTTCGGCATTGTCACCTTGCGTTCTCGGGCCGCGCGCGAACGGGCAGAACAGCAAGTCGCCCTGCTGAGTTTCGCCTTGGACAAAGGACGCGAAGCCGCCTTTCTGATAAATGACACGGCGCATTTTGATTATGTCAACGAGGAGGCCTGCCGCGTTCTGGGTTATAGCCGTGCGGAACTGCTCGGCCTGGGCATAGGGGATATCGATTCTGATTTCCCGCTGGAGCGCTGGTCCGACCATTGGCGCAACCTCAAGGCGCAGCGGTCGCGCACTTTCGAGAGCCGCCACCGGACCCGAGAGGGCCGTATATTCCCGGTCGAGATCAGCGCGAATTATTTCGAATATGGAGGCCGGGCTTACCACTTGGCCATCGTGCGGGATATAACCGAACGCAAGCGGGCTGAAGAATTGCTGCGCGAGGGCGAGACGCGCTTCCGCACGTTTGTGGATCACGCGGCGGACGCCCTCTTTATTTACGACTTGGACCAAGGGACGATTGTTGATGTGAACCGGCAGGCCTGCGAGAGCACTGGCTATACGCGGCAGGAACTGATTGGGACGACGGCGGCTGCCATCCACCTTGATTCGGAACGAGCACATTTGGAATCAGTCGCGCAGCGGTCGGCGGCGGGTGAATCCGTGTTCGACACGCACTGGCATCGGCGAAAGGATGGGACGCTGTTCCCTGTCGAAACACACACCAGCCAGTATTGGTACGGAGGTCGTCACTTCCTGCTGAAGGTAGCCCGCGACATCTTCGAGCGCAAGCGGGCGGAGGAGGCGTTGCGTCGTTTGAATCGCCAACTGCGGGCGATCAGCAACTGCAACCAAGTCCTCCTGCGCGCCGCCGACGAGCAGAGTTTGCTCCAGGAAATCTGCCGGATCGTCTGCCAGGATGCGGGCTACCGTGTGGCGTGGGTGGGCTATGCCGAACACGACGAGGCCAAAAGCGTGCGGCCTGTCGCGTGGACAGGGGCCGAGGAGGAGACTCTCGCAAACCTTGGCATTACTTGGGCCAACACCGAGCGGGGACGCGGCCCCAGCGGAACGGCCATCCGGACCGGGAGAACATCCAGCATTGAGGATTACGCAACGGATCCTCGAGGCGCGCCCTGGCGGGAGAGCGCTTTGCAGCACGGTTTTCGTTCCGCCATCGGCCTGCCGCTCACGGACGAACATGCCAACGCCTTCGGCACTCTTAACATTTACTCCGCACAGCCCGGCGCTTTTACGTCGGAAGAGACTCGGCTGCTGGAGGAACTGGCTGCCGACCTGGCGTTCGGCATCGTCGCCTTGCGTTCTCGGGCCGCGCGCGAACGGGCAGAGCAGGAAGTGGCCCTGCTGAGTTTCGCCTTGGACAAAGCACGGGAGGCCGCCTTTCTGATAGATGACACGGCGCATTTTCGTTACGTCAACGAAGAGGCCTGCCGCGTTCTGGGTTATAGCCGTGCGGAACTGCTCGGCATGGGCATACCGGATATTGACCCTGAGTTCCCGGCGGCGCGTTTGTCGGACCACTGGAGCGACCTTAAGGCGCGGCGGTCGGACAGTTTCGAAAGCCGCCATCGAACGCGAGATGGCCGCACTTTCCCGGTCGAGATCAGTGCGAATTATTTCGAGTATGGAAACCGGCCTTATAACTTGTCTTTCGCACGGGATATCACCGAGCGGAAGCGGGCGGCGGAAGAGGTGCGCAATACGGCCGCGCAGTGGCAGGCTACCTTTGACGCGGTGCAGGATTTGGTTTTGCTGCTCGACAAGGATTTCCGCATCTTGCGAGCCAACCGTGCAGCGGCGGAGTTCCTGGGGCTGCCGTTTGACAAAATCGTCGGGGGACACTGCTTTGGTCTGATCCACGGGACGTCCACGCCCCCCGCGGGATGCCCTCTGGCCAAAGTGTGCCATTCCCGGAGGCATGAAGAAGTGGAGGTCCTGGCTAGAAAAGGAGGGCCTTGGTTGTCGGTTTCCGTTGACCCTATATTTGACTCTAATGGTGAAATCACACAGGTCATCCATGTGGCGCGCGACATCACCGAACGCAAGCGGGCCGAGGAGGCACTGCGGAGAAGTGAGGCTTACCTGGCGGAAGGGCAGCGGCTGACCCACACGGGCGGTTGGGCTTGGAGCCTTGGCTCGGCTGAACGGAACTATTGGTCTGAGGAAATGTACCGGATTTTTGGATTCGAGTCCAAGGAGACCCCGCCTGCGCTGGAAAGATTCCTGCAACGAATCCATCCGGATGATTACGACCGGGCCACCAAGGACTGGGAGAAATCACTCCGCGCAAAGGCTGACCTTATGGCAGATTACAGGACCGTGCTGCCGGACGGAACGGTAAGAGACATCCATATCTTAGGCCATCCAGTCTTCGGCGACACCGGCGAACTCGTTGAATACGTCGGGACGGCGGTGGATGTCACAGAGCGCAAGCGGACAGAAGAGGAATTGCGCAACCACCGGGAGCACCTCGAAGACCTGGTGAAGCAGCGCACCGAAGAGTTGGCTGAAGCCAAGGCCCGGGCCGAAGCTGCCAATCGCGCGAAGGGCACGTTCCTGGCCAACATGAGCCATGAGTTGCGCACTCCCCTCAACGCCGTGCTCGGTTTTTCCCGACTGCTCAAGAACGATCCGGACGTGACGCCGCACCAGCAGGAGGAGCTGGATATCATTGTCCGCAGCGGCGAGCACCTGCTGAACTTAATCAACAATGTCCTGGACATGGCCAAGATCGAGTCCGGCAGAGTGGTTTTGGAGGAGTCCGAAGTGGACCTGCGCCGGTTGCTGCACGAGATGCAATCGCTGTTGGGAGTGGGGGCCGTGGAAAAGGGACTCCGTTTCGCCTTGGAGCATGACCCGGATCTGCCCTGGTTTGTGGCTGTGGACGCAGGCAAACTGCGCCAAGTGTTGCTGAATCTGCTTGGCAACGCGATCAAGTACACGGATTCAGGCGGGGTGAAGCTCCGGGCCCGGCTGGCCAGCACCCACGGCTCCGAAAAAGCCAAAGTGCGATTTGAGGTTGAGGACTCCGGGCCCGGCATAAGCCAGGAGGATTGCGAGCGCATCTTCTTTCCTTTCGTGCAATTGGGCGACCGGGTTCCCACGCAAGCCGGGACTGGATTGGGATTGGCCATCTGCAAGCAATATGTCGAGCTGATGGGAGGCCAGATTGGCGTGACCAGCAAGCCAGGCAAAGGCTCGGTGTTTTATTTCGAGATTCCAGTGCGCGTCCTTCCGTCGGTGGCGGAGCGCGACGAGCTGAAAAACCCGCGCATTTTGGGTTTGGCCGAAGGGCAGCCCCGTTACCGGCTCCTGATTGTCGAAGACCAGCCGGAGAACCGTCTGCTGTTGCGAAGGCTGTTGGAGCCGCTTGGTTTTGAGTTCCGCGAGGCCGCCAACGGACAGGAGGCAGTGGCCCTGTTCGAGCAATGGCATCCCGACCTGATTTGGATGGATATCCGCATGCCGGTGATGGACGGGTTGGAAGCTGTGCGGCGGATTCGGGCGACCCAGGCCGGCGCCGACACCAAAATCATCGCCCTCACGGCTCACGCCTTGCAGGAAGAGAAAGAACCGATTATGGCAGCCGGTTGCGACGACCTGGTGCGCAAACCGATTCGGGAACAGGAGCTCTTCGGAGCCTTGGCCCGGCAACTGCGCCTGAAATTTATCTATGAAAAAGCGCCGCCTCAGGAGAGCACGCCGGAGTCGCCGGAGCTTGCCGTGCGTCCGGAGCAATTGGACGCGCTCCCCGCAGAACTGGTGCGGGATTTGCGTCAGGCCGTCATCGAACTGGACACGGCTCGCACGCAGGCCCTGATCCAACAGGTCACCGAGCGAGATGCTTCGCTGGGGCGGGCATTGAACACGCTGGCCACGCAGCTTGGCTACAAACGTCTTTTGAAATTGCTGAAAAAGTGACAGACCTTATGAGCGAAGACAAGAAACCGACTTCGGCGCGGGAAGAGATTCTGGTGGTGGATGACACCCCCGCCGGCCTGCGTCTGCTGACCGAGTTGCTGACCCAGCACGGCTATCGCGTCCGACCGGCAGAGGACGGCGCCCTGGCGCTGGAATCCGCAGCCGCCAAGACTCCAGACTTGATCCTGCTCGACGTAAGCATGCCTGGCATGGATGGCTATGAGGTGTGCCGGCGCTTGAAGGCGGACGAAAAGAGCAGCCGCATCCCTGTTATTTTTATCAGCGCCTTTGGCGATACGCGGCAAAAAGTCACAGGGTTTGAGGCCGGCGGCATTGATTACATCACCAAGCCCTTCGAGGCCGAGGAAGCGCTGGCGCGGGTCAGAACGCATTTGCGGCTGCGCCAAGCGGAAGAGGCTCTGCGGAACGCGCAAAACACACTCGAACTCCGAGTGCAGGAACGGACGGCTGAACTCCAGGCCTCCAATCAAGCCCTGCGGGAGAGCGAAGAAAAAGCGCACCGGGCCTTCGAGGAAATCGAAGTGCTCAAGTCTCAACTCGAATTGCACAATACCTATTTGCAGGAAGCGGTAGTGGAGGCCAAGGCCTTTGGCGATCTGGTCGGCCAAAGCGCCGCCTTGAGGCACATTGTCAGCCAGATTGACGTGGTGGCCCCTACGGAAGCTTCGGTGCTCATTCTCGGAGAGACCGGAACGGGCAAGGAATTGGTGGCCCATGAAATCCACCGGCGCAGCGGTCGCAAGGACGGCCCGTTGGTGCGAGTCAATTGCGCGTCCATTCCACGCGAGCTATTCGAAAGCGAGTTTTTTGGCCACGTCAAAGGGTCTTTTACAGGAGCGGTAAGGGATAGAGCGGGCCGCTTTGAAACGGCGGAGGGTGGGACCATTTTCCTGGACGAAGTCGGAGAGATACCGCTGGACACTCAAAACAAGCTTCTGCGAGTCCTCCAGGAGAAGCGGTATGAGCGCGTGGGGGACGACCGGACGCGCCGCGCCAATGTGCGTGTGGTGGCCGCGACGAACCGCGATTTGAAGAAGGCGGCGGCCGCGGGCCGATTCCGGGAAGACCTTTTCTACAGGCTGAACGTGTTTCCGATTCAGGTTCCGCCGCTGCGGGAGCGAATGGACGACATCCCGTTGCTGGCGAAACATTTCGTCGATCTCTCCGCCAAGGATTTGAAATGCGCCAAGCCCCGGCTGACGCGGGCGGCGGTGGCTAGGCTCCAGAATTACGATTGGCCGGGCAATGTACGGGAGTTGCGCAACGTCATTGAGCGCGCTGTGATTCTAGCCCGCGGCGGGGTTTTGGAGTTTGACCTGCCCATCGCCACCCAGGCCGCACCTGCAGCTCAACCGAGTCTCCGGGCTGAATCGTCGGCGGGGGGCGATGCTCAGCCCAAATTCC
>Ga0181521_10004055_pt1 | contig 16949 bp, 18 predicted proteins | sample PEATcosm2014_Bin_32_FD_119764 | JGI IMG/M metagenome (GOLD analysis project Ga0181521, IMG submission 119764) | Peatland microbial communities from MTU Mesocosm Facility, Houghton, MI, USA - PEATcosm2014_Bin02_60_metaG | ecosystem: Environmental > Terrestrial > Soil > Wetlands > Peat | place... | reverse complement strand
GGACGGGATGCAGATCTGGTCAACGGCGTGGCATCCGAAGAATCCGAAGATAATTCTGGCGGGGACCAAGCCGCCGGCGGTTTACCGGTCGAAAGATAGCGGCGCGAGCTGGGAGAAACTGTCGATCCCGATTGTCGAAAAGTGTCTGGCGGGCGCCCCGAAGGTGACGAATATCCTGTTCGATCCGCGCGACGAGCGATCGATTTTCGTCGGTGTGGAAATCGACGGGGTCTTTCGCAGCCGCGACGGCGGCGACACCTGGGAGCATCTGCCGCCGCTCGGTCCCAAGGAACTCAACGGCGACATCCACGGGCTCGCGTTCAGCCCGGGTCCAGAGCCGAAATTGCTCGCGACGACGCCCGACGGGATCTGGAGCAGCGTCGATGAGGGACAGACGTGGTCGCTGCATGGATTCCCGCGCTTCAGCGAACGCGACGCGATCTCGTATTGCCGCGGTGTCGCGCTGAAGCCGGACGATCCGGATACGATCTTCGTCGGCAACGGGGATTTCATTCCGGGCAAGCGCGGCGCGATTCAGCGGACCACCGACGGCGGCCGCAGTTGGGCGCCGGCGAAGCTGCCGGATGAGCCGAATTCGGTTATCTACTGGCTGGCGACCAACCCCGCGAACCCGGATGTCGTCGTCGCGAACAGCCTGCACGGCTATGTCTATGTTAGTGCCGATGCGGGCCAGTCGTGGAGCAAGGTGCGGCGCGAATTCGGTGAGATTCGCGCGCTCGCGTGGGTCCCGAACTGACCTTCGGGCGTTTGAGCGGAACACAACAGACCCGCCTCATCTGGCTGAGAGCGATGCGAGTCGCACAGCCCGGTGAGGCCCTTTCTCACCGTTCTTCATCCTAATTTCACAATTGCGTAGTTGCGGCCCGGTACACTCATCCAGTGGCGTCGCGTAGGCTTGGCAATCATGGACGAGACCGCAATCACGAATTATGTAAACGGGCTCTGGGACGAATCGATCGTCCCGGAGCTGTGCGAATATATCCGCATTCCCAACAAATCGGTGGCTTTCGATCCCGATTGGGCGGCGCACGGCGAGATGGATCGCGTGGTTGCACGCTTCGAGAAATGGGCGCGCAGCCAGCCGATCAAGGGGCTCGCGCTGGAAGTGGTCCGGCTGCCGGAGCGCACGCCGCTCATATTTATTGAAATTCCGGGCGACGTGCGCGAGACGATTCTGCTGTATGGCCATCTCGACAAGCAGCCGGAGATGGCGGGATGGCGCGCGGGCCTCGATCCGTGGCAGCCGGTGATCGAAGGCGATCGCCTGTATGGACGCGGCGCCGCCGACGACGGCTATGCGCTGTTCGCTTGTCTGGCGGCGATCGGCGCGTTGCAGGCGCAGGGTGTCGCGCACGCGCGATGCGTGATCGTGATCGAAGCGTGCGAAGAGAGCGGCAGCTTCGACCTGCCGCACTATATCGAGCATCTGGCGCAGCGGATCGGAACTCCCGGGCTGGTGATCGCGCTCGACTCGGGCTGCGCGAACTACGAACAGCTCTGGTGCACGACTTCGCTGCGCGGCCTCGCCGGCGGCACACTCAAGGTCGAGATTCTGGGCGAGGGTGTGCATTCGGGCGACGCCGGGGGCATCGTGCCGTCAACCTTTCGCATCGCGCGCCAACTCCTCAGCCGCATCGAGGAAGAGGACACCGGCCGCGTCACGACGCTCGATTTCTATACGCATATTCCAGATCCGCGCAGACGGCAGGCCGAAGCCGCGGCAGCCGCGATCGGCGACGTGATGTACAAGCGCTTCCCGTGGGTGGGGCCGGCGGCGCCGCTGGATACCGACCTGACCGAGCTGGTCCTCAACCGTACATGGCGGCCGGCGCTCGAGATCGTGGGTGCCGACGGGCTTCCGGCGGCGGGCAACGCGGGCAATGTGCTGCGGCCTTTCACCGCGCTCAAGCTGTCGCTGCGGCTGCCGCCCGACTGCAACGCGAATGACGCGAGCGCGAAGCTGAAGAGCATTCTCGAGGCCGATCCCCCGCACAACGCGCGTGTGACCTTCGAGGCGAACTGGGCGGCCAGCGGATGGGATGCGCCGGAAATTGCGCCGTGGCTCGAGCAGTCGCTCGAGGCGGCGTCGCGCAGCTACTTCGGCCAGTCGGCCGCATACATGGGCGAGGGCGGTACGATTCCCTTCATGGCGATGCTGGGCGAGCGCTTTCCCGACACGCAGTTCCTGATCACGGGCGTGCTCGGACCGCAGTCCAATGCCCACGGCCCCAATGAGTTCCTGCACATACCGACCGGCAAACGCCTGACCGCATGTGTGGCCCGGGTGATCGCCGATCAGTTGGTCGCCGCCGCCACAACCTGACCCGCTGCGCGTTTCCCGAATGACAGGAAGCGGGGAAGAAGTGGTTGAAGAACCCAAAACTGAAAGTTTTCGGACACTGAAACCTCACGAGGTTTCAGACTTCCCTATTGACTAAGAGAGGCAGCCTTTGGTTACGATTATCGCGCGATCGAGCAACGCGAGCGTGGCCCACCGACGGCATGGAATGCCGCTGAAACCTCGTTGACGTTTCAGTAAGAAATCAAAAGTTTTGCGCTCCTCAACACATGGATCGACGCTCCCGCCGCTCGGTGGCGGCGGTGCCCTGCGGGACGGGCTAATGCCAGAGGCGGTGGGCGACGTCGCCGACCAGCAGGAGCTTCTTTTCCTGCATGGTGGCATCGATCGGATTGCCCTTGATTCCCGAGGCGAAGCCACATTGAGTCGAGAGCCCCATCTGGTCGTGCGGAAAGAAGCGTGCGGCCTCGGCGACACGTGCGCTAATCTCTTCGGCCGATTCGAGGCGGTTTTTTTTGGTGGAGACCAAGCCGAGTACCACGAAGCAATCGCGCGGGACGTCTGCGAGCGGTTCAAAGCCGCCGGAACGGCGGTCGTCGTATTCGAGCAGGAAGGTGGAATAGCGGCGCGCGCGGCTGAAAACCTCCTTCGAGATCGCTTCGTAGCCTCCGCTGCTGAGCCAGCGGCCGTCGTTGTTGCCGCGGCACAGATGCAATCCGTAACGGAGGCCGGGGACCTCGGCGAGCGAGTTGAGCAGGTCGACGCCGTCGGTCAGGATGCGGGCGGGCGAGATGCCATTGGCCTCGAAGACCGCGTTGCGTGCGGCGGGGTCGATCAGGATCGCGAGTTCCGGCGCGTCGATCTGGACGTACTCACAGCCGAGCCGCGCCAGTTCGCGGATTTCGTCGCGGATGACCTCGGCGCCGTCGGCAAAAAGGTCGAAGGGATCCTCGTAAACGCCGCGCGATTCTGATGGCGACCAGAACATCGAAAGCATCAGCGGGCTCGGCAGGGTGACTTTCAGCGGCGCTTTGGCGCGAGCGCGGGCATAGCTGAACTCCTCTTCGACAAGGGAACGGCGGCGGCGCAGACGGCCGGTGGCGGCAAGGCCGAGGGTCAGTTGCTCGACGTGGCCGTCGTCATCGCGCCACGGTTTGGCGAGGTCGTTGGTGCGTGTGAGTCCTTCGGTGGCCTCGACCAGCGAGCCGAGGAAGCTCAGGCGGCGCTGCTCACCGTCGTTGACGACGTCGAGGCCGCAGCGTTCCTGCAGGGCAATGGCGTCGGCGACGGCGTGGTCCTCGATTTTCTTGTAGCCGGCGGCGGAAACTTCGCCGCGTCGCAGGGCTTTGCGTGCGTCCAGTAACCAGGCCGGACGTAGCAGGGATCCAATCGGTTCGGCGCGATAGACGGACCTAGCCATGACAATTGCCTCCGCGGCCCGCGCGCGGGTCCCGCACCGCTAGTATCATATAGCATAAAAAAGGCGTCACCTGGTAGGCAACGCCTCTTATTCGTATGCACCGTTGTGCTGCTTAATGTTTCGGTTCGATCCTCTTGCCGTAGGTGACTTCGCCCTTATCGACGCGCAAGCTGAAGCCGCAATCAGGATTGGTGCAGGCCCACGCTTTGAAAATTACCGAGGCACCCTCCTGCCCGTAATCAGAGAGAGGAATCAATGTGCCAGCGTTGCATTTTTGGCACTTCGGCAGCTCCATCACCCACGCCTCCTTGGCTGATCGGGAACCAGCCCCAAATGCAACCTATCTAACCATATTTCCTAAATCAATGAGCAATCTTGCCGGCTGATCGCCGGCCGCTACCACCATGAGTAGCGCCGTGGCGCGAAGCGGGGGGGGTGAAATTGATTGAACGATGGGTCTGCCTCGCCATAGCACAGCCGTGCGCGGGACGGCTCATTCGGGGTAGTGCACAACTTCAAGCTTGAGGCCGTCGGGATCGGTAAAGAAGACCGAATAGTAGCCGGGCCGATAGTCGTATTCGCGCGGCGGATCGAGGATGCGACCGCCGTGAGATGAGATGTCGCGGGCGAGGTCGTCGATTTGCCGTCGGCCTTCGGCGCGAAATGCAATCTCGCGCAGTCCCACGCGGCCCTTGTCAAAGCTGTCGTTGCGGTAAAGTTGGTCGGACGAGACGACCCAGAGGCTGCCGCGGTCGCCGTGATAGCCGGTCATCGGCGATGGTTCGTTGAAAGTCAGCGAATGGGGGTAGCCGATTTTAGGCATCAACCAGCCGTAAAAGCGTATCGCCTTATCGTAGTCGTTGGCGTTGATCATCAGGTGGTCGATTCCACTGCGCATAGTCGTGTCCTCCGCGTAACCCAAGCGGACTACGGTCGCGCGCGCGAAGCAAGTGATCGGAGCGCAGAGGTTGCCGCACGGATGCGCGTCGATTCGCGCGGCTAGCCCGTGCTGCGCAGGCGATTATCGGCGGCCGCCTTGCGTCCCAGATTGATCGCGACCGTGCCAAAACCGGTCAGCCGGTAGCCGGCCTCGGCAAAACCCGCGTCGCGCATCATGCGGGCGAGCGTGTCGGCGTCAGGGTGAGTCGTGAGCGATTGGAAGAGGTATCGATAGGCGCCGTATTTGCGCCCAACGACCACGCCGAGCAGAGGCACGAAGGTCGCGATATAAAGATCGAAGAAGCGGCGCAACGGACCGCGCGGCCGCGTGAGATCGAGGCATACCAGGCGGCCACCAGGCTTCAGCACGCGATAGAGTTCGCTGAAGGTGGCGCCGAGGTCGGCGACGTTGCGCAGCATGAAGCCGTTGACGATACAGTCGAAGGTCGCGTCGGGAAACGGCAGCGCCATCGCGTCGCCGGCCGCGAAGACGACTCGCGGGCCGAGGTCTGCCGCCACGCGTTTCTTTGCCGCGGACGCGACCATCTCATAGCAGAAATCTACGCCCACCACCGCCCGCGCTCCGGCCCGCACCAGTTCAAACGCAAGCTCGCCGGTACCGGTAGCGATATCGAGCGCAATCGCGCCCGCCGGCTCAGCCATCGCGACCGTGATCCGGCGCCAGCGGCGGTCGAGCCCGAGCGTCATCAGTGTGTTGACGAGGTCGTAACGCGGCACGATCGTCGCAAACATGTCGCGGATTCGCGCAGCCTTCCCGTGGTTGGGAGCGTCGTTCATCCCGCGTGCGGCGTCCTTTCTAGATGAGTGGTCGTACATTTCGAATAGCGCATTCTGACTAGCGCATTATAGAGGCGCGGAGTACTGACGCGAAAAGCGGCGCGGGCGCGGCTCATGCGTGCGATCTACGGGCTGTGAAACGCGTACGGCCCGCTCAACGCGAAGGCGTCAGTGCAACCTTCATGATCAATGACCTGCTGCCGACGCGATTGGTAATTTCGGCGACGACAGTGAAACCGAGCCGCTCGTAGAGCGATCTCGCCGGGTTGTTCGCGCGCACGCTAAGCACGATCGCTGGATGGATCGCGGCGGCATCGGCGAGCAGTCGCGTGAGCATGAGACTTCCCGCGCCGCGACCGATACGAGCGGGCGCGACCGCGATCGCCAGCTCGGGCGCGGAGGCGTCGACGAAACGGTAGAGCGGCCACGCCGGAGGCATCCGGCGAATCCATGCCGCGCCGGCGCGAGTGCCAGTTGCGGCCTCGAGTGCGATCACGCCGCGGTCGTCCGGGCGCCCGAACCCTTCGACATAAGGCGCCAGGTCGGGATTGGTGCGCGCCGATTCCCTCGGCTCATCGCCCTCGTCCATGTGCGCGGCATAGTAAAGCATCTGCCATAGAAACGGTTGATCGTCGGGGACGGCGGCGCGGAGAATATGTTTCATCGTGTTCAGGCGTTGATGGCTATCAGGGGTTGCGCAAGCGCTGCGACAGCGGCTATCGGCTCATGATACTAGGGCGAGAGATTGGCGCAAACGAAGAGCGATCCAGCAAGGGAGAGTGGATAATGGCGGCGAGTCCCGGTGGCGAATTCCAAAAACCGAGCACCGTCGAGCGAATCTTCAATCGCATATTCGGATGGATCGTCGGCGCGGGCCTGGGTTTGTACAACAGCTATCTGCTCGAAGTCACCGGCCGCAAAACCGGCCGCGTCTATGCGACGCCGGTCCATTTGCTGGCGATCGATAACCGCACCTTCCTGGTCTGTCCGCGCGGCCGCGCGCAATGGGTCTTCAACGCGGAAGCGAGCGGTCAGGTGTGGCTCAGAAAGGGCCACGCCCGCACTCGCTATGCGATTCGAGCAGTAGCGGAGGCCGACAAACCAGAACTGCTGCGCGTCTATCTCGATCGATTCAAGCTGACCGTGCAGCGTTATTTCCCGGTACCTGCCGGGTCGCCTGCGAGCGCGTTAGTGCCGATCGCGGATCGCTATCCGGTCTTCGAGCTGCTGCTTGCCGACGCCGCTTGAGCGTCGACCCACGAACCTGTCGAGCATCCCCGCGAAACGCTCGCGTGGCGCGTCCGCATTGGTATAATCGCTGCGGGGCTCACGTTTCGCCCCGGTCAATCGGCGCACGCGCGCGATCATGCGAATCAGCTCCCGCCGGAGCCTGGCTTGCAACCCTGAATTCACACCTGATCCGAGCGGCGTGCGCTAGAGCGGCCTTCCCCACGAGTCGAGGAAGGCCAGTTCCGCAACCGGGCGACGTGTAATCGGGCCGTGGCCGCGCAGCATCGGATAGCCGATCGGAATTGCGGCTGCCGTGCCCCAAGGGGAGGGGATTGCCAGGAGCGCAGCGACTTCAGGCTCGCATGCGCACAATAGCGTTGTAAGCACACATCCAAGTCCCTCGGCCCGGCAGGCGAGCAGCAGGTTCTCGACGGCGGGGTAAATCGATCCGCCGCCAACGACAGAGACGCGCGACAGGCTGGAATCCGTGATGGCCATCTCGGCCGGATTGAAGCAAAAAATCGCGATAACGGGGCTCTGCCCAAAATGCGCACTGAGATAATCACCCGCCCCCAGCATCCGATCGGTGCGCTCGCGCACGGCCGGCTCGGCGTTGACGAGACCGGCGCGATAGCGCGCGGCAAATTTCGTCCATTGTGCAGCGTAAAGCGAGCCGAGCCGCTCCTTGCTCGCGCGCTCCTGGACCACGATCACACGCCAAGGTTGGCGATTGCCACCGGTCGGCGCCCAAGTGGCAGCTTCGAGCACGCGATGCAGAACGTCGTCTGGAACGGGGTCGGGGCGCAGCCTTCTTACGGCACGCAAGGTGCGCATGGCTTCATAAAGTCCGATTTCAGGCATCATGGCCTCCGATTCGTGGAGGATTGGGATAAGGAAAGGATTAGGCGAACTCGCCGCAAAAGAGAAGAGTGATAGTGTGGACGACTAAAGACAAGCATAGCAGGTTATTAGCCTATGAAAACATCTGGTATTGAGTCAAATCGTTAAAACTACTATGATTTGATGCGTTAACACTGCAATTCTGGAGAGGTATCGGGATGTTTATCCATTTCGATTCGGACAAAGGGGCGGAGTGCGATAACTGTGGTACACGTGGCACCGTAATGCATATGTCGGTGTTGCGCGTGGATCAGACGGTCAACCTGTGCATCGTATGTTTCGGGGCGCTGGCGCAAGCGTTCAGCCGGGTTTCAGAAAAGCTCAGGATACACCCTGCGCAGTTGAAGCATTGACCTCTGGGTGCCAGCACAGGCATTGGCGGAAATTTCGAGTCGATGCCAGACCGGCGATAGATCGGGCTTGGTGGGAGAGTTAGCGATGGCGTGCAAGCATCTTGCGGTGATTCCCAAATAGCTACGCGGAATCAGCCCGAGTTTCTGGCCGGCCAGTGACGGTCAGATGCATTTCGACGGACTTTGCGATTACTGCAAGAAAGACGTCTGGCGGCATGCGAGACCGGACGAGGATCCAAAGTGGCGGTTGGGCACGGAGGATTGTTCGTGCCCTCCGGACATGCGCCGCTAACGCCCCCGGGATCGGCCTGCGACGCTTCCCATCGCTGATTTAATTTTCCTGGCGTCTTCCGAATAGCCGCGACCGTTCAGCGCAAATTATCAGGATACCGTTCGTGAGGTCACGGGCGTTGGGTTCAATACGTATCCGTTGCAAGGCTGTAGCGAACAGGATCAGTTCAGTCAGCGGTCCATGGCGAATAACGTTCGAGTTCGAGAGCGGAGACGCCTATCGAGTGGATCTGGAACAGTACCATTAGAGGTTTAAGCGATGTCGCAAGCGCATAAAGAATACCCGGTTGAGAATATCTCCAGGCCGCCAATTCATCCCGGTAAGATTTTCGCTGAAGAAGTGATGCCCGAGTTGCGGAAGAAGCGCACGATCGGTGAGATCGGGAGCGTGCTCGGGGTCAGCCGGCAGAACCTCTACCGCGTGATGGCCGGCGAGGTTTCGATTACGCCTGACACTGCAGCTAGGATCGGCGCGCTGGTTGGCAATGGCACCCGCGTCTGGCTCGCAATGCAGGCGGATTACGACGCCTGGAAAGTGACGAAGCGTCTGGCGCCCACGTTGAAGAAGATCCGTGCCGAGGTCTAATCGGCCTCGACGGCGGCATTAAGTATCGATCTTAAAAGCCGGTCTCTCCGTGGGGTTCTCCGACTTGAGATGTGCCAGGTCGCTAATCTCCTCCGCGCGGTCCTCTGAGCGGAAACGCCCGACCCGAAGCCCACCACGGAACCTGAGCCGAAAAGCCGCATCGTGGACGTGACGGCTCAACACAAGGGGAAGGCCGTACATCATCACTGGCATGGCGAAGCCCCGATAAGGCGTCGGCTCCCGGTCCTTATTATCCACACAGATTGTTAGCGAGAGGAGTAAACCCATGACCAAGACAGTAGCCATAGCTCTGACAGTAATGGTGGGCTTAATCTTCTCAGGGTGTGTCATCCCCACTGTCGTTCGTGTCGTTCATAAAAATGTCAAACAAGACGGAATTTCACGCAATAACGAAAACCTGATGAACCTGAAGATCGGAATGACACAAGAGCAAGTTCAACAGGATATGGGACAGCCGGACAGAACGGAAGCATATGCATGGGGTTCAGCCTGGGTGTACCGCACAGCTATGACAAGTGGGCTATATGGCAAGGCTGACAGCGACTTCACACCTGTTGTCTTTGATGAAAAGGGAAATTTGATCGGATGGGGTAGAGACTTCCTTATTGAACATGTTAACGCTAAGAGATAATGATCAAAAAGGAGGAATAGAGAAATCCCGCTAACCCTTATAAGGATTCACCGAATCGCTGATTAACCGGGCTCCTGGCGGCGCAAGAATTGGTCGCTTCCGCGTAAAGCGTTGCGTTTTAGCAGTTCGTAGAGTAGGTTTGTGCGCAATTCGAAGCAGAGAGGATGAGCCTGCTTATGACATCGACTCGCGCCTTAAGATGTTGGCCGCGTGTAGCGATTATCAGCGTGGTTCTCACGGTAGGTGCTTGTTTGGCTATCGCCGCCCCTGCACAGGCCCATGACCTGCAATCGCTGCTGGCATGCGTCAATAACAATACTCAAGCAGTCTGATTTCCCGCGGTTGGAAAATCCTGCAAGGCGAACGAAACCGGAATCTCACTTGATTCACAGACGCCGATGCTGAATGTTGAGCCCGAAGTTTGCGACGCTCCTTCAGACGGTTGCTGCGCCTGTCCATCCGGTTTCGTGGTGACGGGTGGCGGAGGGGATTGCAACGGGTTATCAAGAATGGTCTCCTCCAACGCGGATGAGCCTAATAATAGGTGGTGCACTACGTGCGCCGAGCAAACGATCGCCTGTGCGAATTTGCCCTGCGTTGGACTCGGTTCGACACCAACCGTTCCTATCGACGTGACCGTGGTCTGCGCTTCAGTACTTTTTGATTAAGTCTGGGCCTATTTCTGCGACCTGGCGTCTCGCCCTCGCGACCGGCGCTTGGCCGCTTTAGGTCAGTCAGCAAGCACCTTCCCGCCGCTTCCGCGCGCGAAGCGCAACTCTCAGAGGATTAATAGTCCGCTAGAGCGTAAAAAGCGTTGTGATATCAATGGCTTACAAGCCACTGGCACTATCTTGTGATCATTAGCTCTGATACCCGAATACGGGCTCTACATCGGCCTCGTCGGCCAAGCCCAGGAGCAGCCGTTGTCTCCGTTTCCCGAGGGCCTCGAGTTCCCGACCAACTATCGGATCAGCGAAAGTGCGGTCTTCAAGGCTTATCACAAGGCGATGGACCGGCGGCCAGCGGTCGATGTCGAAGTATTCCGCAAGGAAGATACCGCTCGTCTCGAAGACATGTTCTTGAAGCTGCAACGCGGCGTCAGCAATGGAGATCCGCGATACATCGATTCCGCCGTCGGCGTGCTGAGGCACAAGACCAGGATCAACGGCTACGAGCAGCCCGAGCAAGTCGCTGGCATCGCTGGTTTCCAAATTAATTTTCATTTGAACGGTAAAGAGCGAGAATGAATGACGTTTCCTGATCTCTTGGAGCAGGATGTAACGCGGGAATTATGCGATGCCGTCGATCTGTAGAGCACGGCGGAAGTGCGGCTTGAAACGGAGTCGCCGCTAATCCATCAATGTCCGAGCAGCGATTTCCGCATCGCCTGATGTTTAGTTTGCGGATGAAGCCACACGCTCATAACTGCCGGGCAGAATGACTGGTCGTCAACCTCGCCGGTGCTCGAATCGTTTAGATAGACCAGCGTCCGGTTGGTGTCCGAGCAGAAGATTACGATTTGATCGCCTGGCTGAACGTTGGGGATAACCTTCTTCATTTCCGTCTGCCAGGTTTTGAGCTTGCTCTCGTCGCCAACCTTGAGGTCGCGCATCTCGCCCATCGCGTTCTTCACCAAAGTGTCGGCGGAAACGGCCCGGCTCGGCTCGAGATCGAGTGCATGCGGCCTGGTTGCAGACCATTGCGGGTCGACTATCCATAACGTCGCGTCGTACATCTGGATGCCCCACCATGAGTGGCGGCCTTTCCCGAGCGGATGCATTCCCGGAGCCTGCGAAACCACCTGCGGCGGCAACGGCCTATTTCCACCCGGCGGAGCGGCAGTCGCGGAGGCAGCGGAAATCAGAATCAGGAACGTGGTCCCGAGTCGCAAAGACGCAGCGCCGGTGGGAATTCTGTGTGTCATAAGCATCCGCATGGTGGCCGAGAGTCGGAGGACCTGCAAGCGAAGGCGGAGATCAAGCTGGAGCCCGGTGTGTCGAGCTGGCCCGAGGGCAAAGCGTCGCTGCCTCCGTAGCGCAGGCGGCTTACTTCGGTGCTCGCGAGGTGGCGCGGCGCGCCAGCAGGCCGTCGAAGTATTTTCCTAATCCGGGCAGTTATCTCCAACTTGCTGTCGCCGAGTTCATACGCTGGCGACACCCGCGGCTGTGATTCGCACGAATACCGCCGTGTTGATCCGACGCCGGCCGCCAATCCGCAAATTTGACGCCGCGGCGCCGGTAAAAGTCCAGCGCCTGCTCGAAGCGCGGTCCTTCGCGGCCGAGCCACTTGAGTCCTTGAATCTCTCGCTTCGTCGACTTCATCCCACGATTCGGGGCGGCGCTGGTAGGCGACGCGGCGGATTACCTATTCGAAGCGTCCGAAATCACCTATTTAACTCAAGAGCAATTTCGAGACTTGGACTCGACTTGGACTGTTTATAGTCGCTTGCGGCCGGACCTGGAGGGAGGGTCAACCGGCGCATTCGCAAATAATCACCCGCGACCTAGCCCGTCAGTTGGTGCCAATGGGGCCAACACTATTCCCGCAGGCGACATCGGTGCGGATCCGGAATCGCGATTGAAATCTCTCGACGAGCCGTTAGCTGAGGCTGTAGAGCCTGTGAATTTTGAATTTAGATCCAGGGAGGAGAAATTTATGAAGACGGTGACGAGTTTTACTCGTAATCTAGCGGCGGCGATGCTGATCGTGATCGCGACTATCGCCGCTGCGGCGGCGGGAACCGACACCTGCGTCGGAGCGGGCGCGACTATTGGCGGTACCTGCACGCCACTTGAAAACACTGCCAGCGTCTTCAACCGTAATACCGCAGTGGGAGCGGACGCCCTGGCGAACGACAGTTCGGGCGGCGCCAATAACGCGACCGGAGCCTCTGCCCTCCAAGCCAACACCACGGGCGCCATCAATACCGCCGACAGACAGAATGCACTCGGTAGCAACAGCACGGGCAGCGGCAATACCGCCACTGGAGTGAGTGTCCTCGTGCATACCACCACGGGCAGCTCCAACATCGCCATTGGCTCAGGCGCAGGCAACAATCTCACTACCGACGACAACAATATCGATATCGGCAACGAGGGCGTCGCGGGCGAGGACAACACCGTCAGGATCGGCACCCAGGGCGCGCAGATCGACACCTTCATCGCCGGCATCTTCGGCACTCCGGAAATCAAGAAGGCTTGCGAAGTGGTAGTCGAGAAGACCGGCCTGCTCGGATGCGTCAAGTCGTCGGCGCGCTACAAGCGCGACATCCGCGATATGGGCGACGCGAGCGACAAGCTGATGAAGCTGCGCCCGGTGACCTTCAGCTACAAAGCCGACTCGACCGGTATTCAGCAATACGGATTGATCGCCGAGGAAGTCGAGAAGGTTTATAAAATCGAAAAGTTTCGCTATGGGACTTTGGGGCCGAAGGTAATGACGTCAGGATTAGAAAAGTTCCTGCCGTACAGTGGGTCGCTAAGCAAAGCCTTTGGAGTGGGTGCACCGGATGCCGCAAGCTGATCGGGTGTGAACTCCGCAATGTTGGCTCCCCCTGAGGTGCCAGTGATCAGCTCTGGCGCGTTAGCAACCCAGAGATCTCCCAGATCGTCGAACGCGAGCGCGCCGGGAGAAGTAAGATTCCCCAGGTCGATTGTAACCATGGGTGTTGGTGCGATCGTTCCTGTCCCGGCGAGGTCGGCGGCGGCAAACATCTTCAACCCACCTTGGTACACGTTAGCGCCGCCCGTGTAGTACGCAACCCAGAGATTGCCGCGCTTATCAAATGCAAACGCAGTCGTAATATATACGTAATGAATCGGTACCGCGTTCGACACCGCGATATTAAGGTTCGACGCCAGCGCGCCGCCCGCGGAAAGCTGTGCAGGCGTGAAATCAACGACGATTTCTTGGACTGGGGAAACCCGGACGATTCCGCCGGAAACCCACAAATTTCCCCCCGCGTCGAATTGAATTTCGTTACTACTGAAGTCCGTTGGCGGCAATGGCGGTTCCGTGATGGTGACAATTGTCTTGGGGGTCGGACTACCACTCTGCGCGATTTCACTCGGAGTGTACTCGAGCAGATTGGGTCCCTGTACTTTTCCTCCGGCATAATTCCCCAACGTCACCACCCAAAGATTGCCAGCTTGGTCAAACTGCAGAGACTCCGGGCAATGGGCGAAGTTGTCATTGGCGTTCTGGAACGTAAGTACCACGCTGTGCGTGGTACGGCCGAACTCGACCAGCTGCCGCAGATGGGCAGCCGTCAACTCTATAATGACACCGGGGATGGCCACGCCACCCGGACTGGGAGCGCAGAAACTTGCCCAGAAGTTGTGCTTCGCATCGAAGGCTATCGCGCTTGCATTGCCGAATCCGCTGCCGTCAGAGAATGCGAACGTCGGCCTGACTACGCCACTTCTGCTCAGTTTGGTCCCCTGAAAAATCGAGAAATATGGCGTGTTCGCTACGTTCGCGACCCAAAGCGCTTGCTTGCGGATAGTCTGCTTTGCGGCAGGATTTTGTGGTGACTCTTGCGCAAATCCCGTAGCTGCGATCACGAGCATCGCCAACGCGGCGCACAGGCCGGTCGTCGCAGTCATTGAGCTGACGCCCAGCTTGGCCATGTGACATGATGGCCCACGATCAAATCCAGCAGCGTGTCTGCCGATGGATCGGATTTTTGGATGGGCACAGCGCACCTCCTCGTTTCGGGGGATTCTGACTGAGTACCCCGCCGGGCGCCAGCGTCTGAGATTGCGATAATCGCGGTTGCCCCGGAATTCGTCACGCGATTCATCGCAGCGTTGAGTAGGCGAAGCGGTGAATTTGTGATCCACGGCGTCCGAAATCACCTAGCCGAATCAAGGGTGATTGCGAGACTTGGACTCGACTTAGGCTGTTCACTTAACCGCGCCGACGCGGCTTAAAGCTTCCAGGCTATTTATCATGTGCAGCCAGCCGACTGATTGAAGCCAGCCACCGGCCCAGAACTCGTGAAAAATAGGCCTCGACGATCATTTAAGCGAAGCGGATCTGGACGCTTAGATTTAGACTTCGCCGCAGCGATCGATGCCTAGACTGGCGAGCGATTCTATATCGAGCGGAGTGTCGCCCGACTTGCCGCCTTCGATATGACTCTCGGTGACCGTCGCCACCCACACCGGGTAGCTGTTGAAGTCGCGAATTACGCCCCACACCTGGTCGGCGGTCTGATTGAAAACGCTGCTGTACGAGACTTTCATCGATCGTTCCTCTCGCCTGTCTCAAGTCCGGTTGATTGATACGCCGCCATCGGCGAGAAGCGCCGTGCCAGTCGTGAAGCTCGACAAATCCGACGCCAGGTAGAGCGCAGAGTTTGCGATTTCCTCCGGCTGCGCCAGTCGTTTGAGCGCGTGAAGGCTTTTCACAAATGCGATCGCTTCCGGGGTGTTGGCGAACGTCCGCCCCATCGGTGTATCGGTGCCGCCCGGCAACAGCGCATTCACCCGAATATTCCGCGGGCCGTATTCGGCGGCGAGCGCCTTGGTCAGACCGATCATCCCGGCCTTGCTGGCGGCGTAGGCGGCCGTCTGCGGAAACCCCACCGTGTAGCCCACAAACGACGAAGTGAAAATCAGCGAACCGCCTCCCCGCTTCAACATCGCGGGAATCTGATATTTCGCTCCCAGAAAGGCGCTGGTCAGGCTGGTCGCAAGCGTATTTTCCCATTCGGAGAGGGCCAGCTGCGGCACCGACACGCCCAATTCGCCCAGCGTACCGGCATTATTAAGCGCGATATCGAGTCCGCCGAATTTGCTCGTCGCCAACTCCACCAGCGCCTTGGCGTAAGCCTCATCTTTCACATCGCCGGCTAGCACCGCTGCCGTTCCGCCGACTTCGGCAATCTCCGCGACCAGCGCCTTCAGTTCCGGATCGCGGCGCGCTCCGACCACCACTTTTGCGCCCTCGCGTGCGAAGAGTTTGGCCGTTTCATAGCCGATCCCTGCGCTCGCGCCCGTCACAATCGCGACCTTGCCCAACAATAGCATCATTCTATTTCCTACCCGTGTGCGCTGCTCTGAGATTCTGCGTTCACTGGGCTACAACCCCACACGGCGAGCAATGTGAAATGCGCGCAAAGACAGTCGCAAGCGGCTTCACAAGCCGCAGACGGCGCGAGCAGACTACGCGACTTCTCATGTCCAGAACGCTGCACGTTATGCGCTCGGACGCTTATGTGAGACAGCTACCGTCGCACGAGCGCGACCGCCCGTTACAGGCAACCGCGCAAGCAAGCATATTGGTTGTTTTTCAGGTTGTCGGACTATTCGCCGGTTGAAGCGCGAACCTCGCGATCGTCGCAGACCTTGAGTCCCGCTGCCTGGTCGCGCGATACCCTCACGCGGACGTGCTGAGGGCAGATCCCCGAAATGCTGTAAGCGCGTGACCAACTCCATGCCCCCAGCGAGCCCCCAGTTGGCGCAGTATGGGTTCGGAGGTACGTATCGATGGTGAGAGACTGGGATCGACGATCTCCGCGTGTGCTGACTCCTCAGCTTCAGCTGACCTTCTTCACCGCCGGCGGTTTCCACGTGCCTTCACCCGGTGGCAGAATTGAAGGTGCTCCGGTCTTCGGCCAGTACAGACGCATCACGAGATAGATCTTGTCATGCGGCGCGGGCAGCCAATTGCTCTCCTTGCCAGCACCGGGACTCAAGTTCTGGATATAGAGCGTCAGCGAGCCGTCGGCGTTCAGCTTCATGCCAGGCAGCATCGGCGAGTTGATCAGGTAGCGATCGATCGGATTTTTGATCAACAGCTGGGTCTTGCCATCGTACATCGTGACCGACCAAAAGGCGTTGACCGGCGGGAACTGCCCGGCGGCGAAGGTGAGCGTGTAATTGTGCTTGCTGCCATCGAGAATTTTGTCGCCGCTGTCCTTTCGGGTTAGCGGATACATCGCTTCGGCGGGATCGTTCGCATAGATGCCGGCCTTCGCGAGCGCGGCGCGTTTCAGCCAGTCGCCGTTGAAGTACGCGCGGTCGCCTCCAGCCAATCCGCCGACCCGCCAGCCGTTGATATCTTTGCCGCTCGCCGCGATAGCCTTTTCGATTTTGCCTTCGCCCGCTTTCATGCCGAGCAGAATCGCGGCTTTGCGATCGAGTGAGAGATCCTTGATGTCGAACTGCTTGCGGGGACCAACGCCGATTAGCGCCAGCTTCGCGCGGATCTCCTTTTCCTCCGGATCGGCGGGAGCGAACTGGAGCGCGAAATCGAGGTACTCGAAGAAATTCGTCTTGAGCATTTTCGCGTTGATCTTCGGGAAGGCGACGGCCGGAGCAGCCGAGGGCGCGGATTGATGCAGGTACGCCGAGAGCGGCTGCACCTTGTAGCCGGCCTGAATCTTGACCACGTTCGGCATGTCGGCCGGATTGAAGAGCTGGGTACGGTAGGCCACCGCCGAGAACTGCGTGCCG
>Ga0181521_10004053_pt1 | contig 16949 bp, 15 predicted proteins | sample PEATcosm2014_Bin_32_FD_119764 | JGI IMG/M metagenome (GOLD analysis project Ga0181521, IMG submission 119764) | Peatland microbial communities from MTU Mesocosm Facility, Houghton, MI, USA - PEATcosm2014_Bin02_60_metaG | ecosystem: Environmental > Terrestrial > Soil > Wetlands > Peat | place... | reverse complement strand
GAGAAAAAGGCTCCCCCCTGAGTCGTGGCTCGAGATCACGACCCCATAGAGGAACAGGACGACTTCCGATCCTTCGCGCAGAATGGCGATGCCGACGACGACCGCAAGCGCCATCAGCGAGCGCGATCCCTCGCTGACCTCGCCGCCGACGCGGCGTAGCTCCGCGCTGAGCTCGCGGCCGTGCCGCGCCATCCAGACATTGTGCAGTGTCAGCATGACCACGGCGAGGCCGAGGATCGCGGCGTTGAAAAGTTCCTGTCCGACGCCTTCGAACGCATTCGACAGCAGGCCGGCGAAAGCTGCGACGAACCCTGCGCCGACAAGGCCGGCGCCGACTCCTCCCCAGATGAACGGCATGCGCCCCGGCATCGCCTTGGTGACGGCGAGGACGATGCCGACGATCAAGCCGGCTTCGATCACTTCGCGCAGAACGATGATGAGAGCGCCGATCACGCCGAACTCCTTTGCGCCCGCGCGGGCGCCCCAAAACGCAAAATTGAGACAGCGCGGATTTATGGAATGCCGCGTGGTTTGATTATCGAAGGCTATACCAGACGCGCGGAGGGTTCAATCGCGTCGGGCTTTTTTAGAATGAATACAAAGCGCTGTCCGGTGAGGCGCCACTCGGGCCTCACTCGGACCTCACTTCGGCCTCGCTTCGCCGTCGCGTTCGCGCAACGCCGCCCAGAACCGGCGCCGGTCGGAGCGGCGCAGAATGTCGAAGGGAACCACGCGATCGATCAACCCGGCGCCGAGCAGGCGCACGAGATCGCCGGCGCTGGCGACGGGGACGCCATCGACGGCGAGCAGGATGTCGCCGGTGAGCAGGCCCGCGTGGTCGGCGGGACTGTTCGGCTCAACCGAACTGATGACGGCGCCGCGCGTCTGCTCCAGCCCCAGCCGGAGCGCGATACGGCGCGGCAGCACGATGGTCCCGGCGCCGATGCCGAGATAGGCGCGCCGCACCCTGCCATGGGCGATGAGTTCGCCGAGAACGAAGCGCGCCGTGTTCGACGCCACCGCGAAACATATGCCCTGGGCGCCGGCGATGATCGCGGTGTTGATGCCGACGACCTCGCCGTTCGAGGCGACCAGCGGGCCTCCGGAATTGCCGGGATTGAGCGCGGCGTCGGTCTGGATCACGTCGTCGATCATGCGGCCATTGGTCGAGCGCAAGGAGCGCCCGAGCGCCGAGACGACGCCGGCCGTGACAGTCGAGTCGAAGCCGAGCGGGTTGCCGATCGCGATGGCGATTTCGCCCGGCTTCAGGCGTTTGGAGTCGCCCAGCGTCGCGGCGGGAAGCGACGCGCTTTCGTCGATCCGCACCAGCGCGAGATCGGTGTCGGGATCGTCGCCAAGCACGCGTCCCGAGAAGTTGCGGCCATCAAGCGTCGAGACGTCGGCGCGCCGCGCGCCCTGCACGACGTGGCTATTGGTCAGGATCAGGCCGTCCGGCGAGACGATGACGCCGGAGCCCGATCCGCCCCGGCTGCCATCGCCGCGCCTGATGTCGAGACGAACGACGCTTGGGCCGACGCGATCGACGGCCCGCGTCACGGTCTGCGAATAGGCGTCGAACAGGGCGTCGTCGCTCGGCGTCTCGTCCGGCGGGGAAGCTGAGGAGGCGGCCGGCTCGGCGTTAATCCCGCTGTCCGCCTCATCCAGAACGAAAGAAGTGAAAAGCTGCATCATTTGCGAAAATCCTCAATGCTCCCGCACATATGGGAGTGATTTTCGCGTCTTAAAGAGGCGCGGCGCTGGAGTCGCTTGTCAGGGTTACCTTGACGCGCGCCGCTACGGCGATTATCGTCAGGAAATGCTTGACAAAAGGTCTAGGGAGACCGCCATGAAAGCTGTGCCGGCGCGACGACTGCGCTGCTCGTTTTGCGGCAAACCGGACAAGGAGGTCGGCAGGCTCCTCGCCGGACCGAAAGTCTTCATCTGCGACGCCTGCATTGGCGTCTGCAACGGAATTCTGGAGGCTGTGCCTGCAACCTTCGCGGGCTGGGACGCGATGAGCGACGAACAGCTGCTCGGCGCCCTGAAACCGTCCGCGGCGACGGTCGATGGAACGCGAGCTGTGCTGCAATCGCAGGTCGAGACCTTGCGGCGGCGCGGCGTCAGCTGGGAGGCGATCGGAAGCGCGCTCGGCGTATCGCGTCAGGCGGCGTGGGAGCGCTTTTCCTGAGCTTGCAAATCGGACGGCCGCCGATGCGTTTGGGGCCGAGCCTCAGTAGCCGGGGCTGGCGATCATCCGCGTCGCGCTGGTCGATTTGGCCAGAATGATATTGTCGAGGAACTGCCGCGCGCTATTGGCCCAGGTGAAGGTCAGCGCATGGGCTCTAGCCTTTTCGCGCGGGATGTCGAGCGCCTGGAGGCAGGCGGCGCGCAAATCCTCGTCGAGAACGCCGGCGCCGCTGTCGCCGATGACATCGAGCGGGCCGGCGACCGGCAGGGCGGCCACGGGCAGGCCGCAGGCGAGCGCTTCAAGAAGCACCATGCCGAAGGTATCGGTGCGGCTCGGAAACACGAACACATCCGACGACGCGTAATGCACGGCGAGGGCGTCGCTGGTCTTCGAGCCGACGAAATGGGCGTTTGGATAGGCTGTCTCCAGCGCGCGGCGCGAGGGGCCGTCGCCGACGATCACTTTCGATCCGGGGAGATCCAGCGCCAGAAAGCTCTCGACGTTCTTTTCCGGCGCGAGGCGCCCGGCGTAGAGGAAAATCGGCCGCGGCAGGTCCATCACCGAGGCCTTGGAGGGCGCGAACGTGCTGTGATCTACGCCGCGCGACCAGTGCATCAGCCGCTGGAAGCCACGGCTTTGCAGATCGTTCGCGATCGAGGACGTCGACACCATGACGCCGGAGCCGGCATTGTGAAAGCGGCGCAGCACCGCATAGGTGATGGATTCCGGCAGGCGCGTGCGCGCCGCGATATATTCCGGAAACCGCGTATGGTAGCTCGTCGTGAACGGGCGCTTCGCCCTGAGGCAATAGCGCCGCGCGGCATAGCCGACGGGGCCCTCGGTCGCAATGTGGATATGGTCGATCGCGGCGCCTTCCAGCCTTTTGCGGACGGCTCCGGCGGTGGCGAGAGCAAGCTTGATCTCGCCATAGGTCGGCAGCGGGATCGAGGCGAAACCCTGCGGCGTCAGGAACTCGATTTCGGCGCCGAACTCGCGCAGCGCCTTGGCGACGGACTCGAGCGAGCGGACGACGCCGTTGACCTGCGGCTTCCAGGCGTCTGTCGCGATCAGTATGCGCATCAAGCGACCGCCCTGGGCGCGGTTCGCTGTTCCGCCGCGGCGGCGGCTTCCCGCTCCGCGGCGGTGCTCTGCCAATGCAGAATCTCGAGGCGCCCGTCCGGATGTTCTGCGATCGCGGTGCAGGATTCGACGAAATCGCCGGTATTCACATACATGATTCCGTCCATGTCCCGGATCGCGGCGTGATGAATGTGGCCGCAGACGACGCCGTCAGCTTGATGGCGCCGGGCCGCGTCGGTCAAGGCCAGTTCGAAGGCGCCGATGAAGTTCACGGCGTTTTTAACCCTGAGCTTGGCCCAGGCCGATAGCGACCAATAGGAAAAGCCGAGAGAACGCCGGATCTTGTTGAACCACAGATTGGCCCACAGCGCGAAATCATAGGCCCCGTCGCCGAGAAAAGCCAGCCAGCGGGCATGTTTCACCACGACGTCGAACTGGTCGCCGTGGATGATCAGCAGGCGCTTACCGTCGGCGGTCGTGTGGAAAGTGTGATCGAGGACCTCGACGCCGCCGAAGAAATGCCCAATGAAATCGCGCGCGAATTCATCGTGATTGCCCGGCACGTAAACCATCTTGACGCCCTTGCGCACCCGGCGCAGCAGCTTTTGCACGACGTCATTGTGCGATTGCGGCCAGTACCAGCCGCTCTTCAATCGCCAGCCGTCGATGATGTCGCCGACAAGGTAGACCGTGTCGGCGTCGTTGAATTTGAGAAAGTCGAGAAGGAGATCGGCCTGACATCCTCGGGTGCCGAGGTGTATGTCGGACAGAAACAGCGTGCGATAGTGGGTCGGTTCGGAATCGTGGCTCACGGGCGCGCGCCTTGGGCTGATCTGGCGAAACAGGGCGACGTCGCTCTCAGAGCAGATTCTCATAAACGTTGCATGACAGCGCGGCGTCTGGACAAACAATCGTTCGATATTTCAAACGAAATCGGCTATTTGAACTGACGCTGGAGCGGGGTGGGAAAAGCGGGCGCCGGTTTTCGCCATAAAGCTCTGTTTGGGAGCCGGCTGAGCATGGGCATCGAGGGGCGCGACAAGGTCAAGGTTCTGGAGGCGGGCGCGCTGGCGCTGTCGGGCCAGCTTGGCAAGACGGTGCAAAGGCTGCGCAAGGCCTATAGCCTCTCCTTGTCCGAACTCTCCGAACAGTCGGGCGTCGCCAAATCGATCATCAGCCAGATCGAACGCAACGAGACCAATCCGACGCTCGCCACCATCTGGCGCTTGGCGCAGGCGCTCGACGTTTCGATCGATCGCGTGCTGCAGGCCGCCGACGACGAGCCATTCCTTGAAAAATCATCGCGCGGCGATACGCCGATCCTCGTCTCGGACGACGGCAAATGCCGGCTCTCGATCATCGGCTGGATCAAGACGGTCGAATGGCTGCAATGGTATGATTTTTCCGCCGATCCCGGCGGCGTGCTTGAATCGGAGGCGCATCAGCGCGGATCCGTCGAAAGCCTTTCGGTCAGCGAGGGCGAGCTCGAGGTCGAGGTCTCAGGGACGATCGACCGCGCCAAGGCCGGCGAGACCCTGCGCTATCGCTGCGACAGGCCGCACATCATCCGCAATGTTTCGGAAAAGCCGGCGAGCGCCATGATGGTGTGCATCCTGAAGGCGGCGGCGATGGAGTGAGGTTGGTCGCGCGCCAAGTCCCATGAACATGATCGATTCCAATAGTGCGAAGCGGGATTCGGGCGGAAAAGCGCCAAGCGCTTTTCCCCCTCTGGAGCCCGTCGACGCGCGCGACCGGACCGCGCTCGATCTCTCGATTCTCGCCGCCTTGCTGTTCCTTCCGAACGGCCTGCATCTGCCTTATTTCCCGGTATGGCTCTCCGCCCGCGGCTTGAGCGACGCCGAGATCGCGGCGGCGCTGGCGACGCCTTTGGTCCTTCGCGTCGTAGCGCCGCCCCTCATCGCCACCTTCGCCGATCGGCGCGGCATCGGGATCGCGCTCAGCTGCGTGGCGACCGCTCTGCTCTTGGGCTATTGCGGGCTGCGCTTCGCCGAAGGCTTCACGCCGATCTTCGCCGGCGCCGTCGTCGTCGCGCTGGCGATGGGCGCGATGCCCGCGCTCGCCGATGCGCTGACCCTCACGGAAATCCGCCGCGCGGAGATCGTGGGGCGGCGCATCGCCTACGGGCATATCAGGGTCTGGACCTCGATCGGCGTCCTTTCGATGATGCTGGCGTCGGGCCGCATCGTCGCGGCCTTTCCAGGCGCGCGCATCATCATCGCGCTCGCCGCGCTGTCGCTGTTTTCGGTCGGCGTCGCCATCTTCGCCGCCGTCAGGATGAACATGCGGCGCGCCCATGCGTCCGCAGCCGCGGGCGGCGGCCTCACGGGGAATGCGGCGCGACTGCGCCTCGCCATCGTCGGCATCGGCGCGGCGGCGCTGATCCAGGCCAGCCACGCCGAGGTCTATTCTTTCGCTACCATCCACTGGCGCGCGGCTGGGCTTTCGCCCGATCGCATCAGCGCCGCCTGGGCGATCGGCGTCGCGTCGGAAAGCGTGCTGTTCGTCGTCGCCGCGCGCCACTTCAGGACGGAGCGTAACGCGATCGCCTTCCTGTTGCTCGGCGCCGCGGGCGCGGCCATCCGCTGGATCGCGATGAGCTTCGATCCGGAGCCGAACCTCGTCGTCGCCCTGCAGACGCTGCATGGCTTAAGTTTTGGCGCGACCACCTGCGGCAGCGTGCTCCTGCTCGGAAGTCTCGCATCGCCGACGCATCGCGCGCGCATGCAGGGCTGGCTGGCGGCGGCGGGCGCGCTCAGCCTCGCCGCCGCGACCTTCGCCTGCGGCCGTCTCACGGGTCTTTTCGGCGAGAGCGCCTATCTCGCCATGGCGGCGCTGGCCGGCGCCGGCGGCCTCGCCGCCATTCTCGCTGGATGGCTGAAACAGCGTCTGCCAGCGTGATCCAGATTTCTACTCCGCGGCGGCGGACCGTTGCGCCGCCGCATCTTGCGGAGCCGGATAAACGGCGAACTCCGCGTCCGCCTCACCTTTGCGGTGATCGCGCGCGATCAACGTATACATCGCCGGCGTCACGAACAGCGTAAAAAGTGTGCCGATGCTCATGCCGGATGCGATGACGACGCCGATCGCGAAGCGGCTGCGCGCGCCGGCGCCCTCGGCCATGATGAGCGGGAGCATGCCGACGACCATCGCCGCGGTTGTCATCAGGATCGGGCGCAGCCGGACCGCCGCCGCGTGCTCGATCGCCTCGCGCCGGGTCATGCCCTCGTCCGCCTGCATCCGGTTGGCGAATTCGACCATCAGAATGCCGTGCTTCGAGATGAGGCCGATCAGCGTCACGAGGCCGATCTGCGAATAGATGTTCATGCTCGCGGCGCCGACGACGCCGAGAATGTTCAACGGCAGCAGCGCGCCGAACATCGAGGTCGGCAGCGCGATCAGAATGATCAGCGGATCGCGGAAGCTTTCGAACTGCGCCGCGAGGACGAGGAAAATCACGACCAGCGCGAACAGGAAGGTGAGCAGCAGCGTGTTGCCTTCCTGAACATATTGCCGGCTCTCGCCCTGATAGTCGACGGTGAAGCCCTGGGGCAGGACCTCTTTCGCCTTCTGTTGCAGGAAGGCGATGGCCTCGCCCATCGTGTGGCCAGGGAAGGGCACGCCTTGCAGCGTCGCCGAATTCAGTTGCTGGAAGGTCGGCAGGCCGTTCGGCTGCACGCTGTTCGAGACGCTTGCGACGGTCGCGAGCGAGACCAGTTCGCCGGCGTTGGTGCGCACCTGATAGCGGGTCAGCCAGTCGGGCGTCAGGCGGAAATCGCGCGGGGCCTGCGCGATGACGTGATAGCTGCGCCCGTTCATGCTGAACTGATTGACGTAATTGCCGCCGAGCATGGTCGCGAGCGAGGAGCCGATCTCCTGCATGTTGAGGCCGAGCCGATTGGCCTTGTCGGCGTCGATCTTGACCTCGATCTGCGGCAAGTCGAATTTCAGATCGCTGTCGGTGAAGATGAAGAGGCCGCTCTGGCGCGCGGCCGCCTCGATCTTCGCCATCACCTCGGCGATCTCCTTATAGTCGCCGATGCTGCGCACGACGAACTGCACCGGCGGACCGCCGGTCGAGCCGGGCAGCGCCGGCGGCGAAAAAGCGATGATCTGCGCGCCTGTCACGGCCGACAGCATCGGCTGCAGATCGGTCATGATCTGTTTCTGGTTTCGTTTGCGATCGGCCCAGTTTTTCAGGAGCAGGCCGCCAAAACCCTGATGCACGCCGGCCGAACCATTGATGAGAAAGACGTGGTCTTTCTCCGGGATCTTGTCGGCGGCGACCTGCACCTGCGCGGTCGCTTTCTCGAGATAATCGAGATTGGCGTATTGCGGCGATTTGATTAGAGCGAAGATCACGCCTTGATCCTCCTCGGGCGCCAGCTCCTTCGGCGTCGACAGGAACATCACCGCGGTGAGCCCGAGAACGCCGCAAAGAATCAGCACGGTCAGGGCGCGAAAATTGAGGGTCTTGTGCAGGCGGCTCTGGTAAGCGCGGCGCAGCCCATCGAAAATCCGGTCAAGGAGCGCCGGAAAGCCCTTCGCGTCCGGCGCCGGCGGCTTCAGCAGCAGCGAGCACATCATCGGCGAGAGCGTCAGCGCGATGACCCCCGAGACGACGACCGCGCCGGCGAGAGTGAAAGCGAATTCGCGAAACAGCGCGCCCGTCAGTCCGGAGACGAAGCCGATCGGCGCGTAGACGCAGGCGAGCGTAATCGTCATCGAGATCACAGGGCCGGTGATTTCGCGCGCGCCCTGCAGCGCCGCGTCCCTCGGCGCCATGCCTTCCTCGATGTGCCGGTAGATGTTTTCGACGACGACGATGGCGTCGTCGACGACGAGGCCGATGGCGAGCACGAGGGCGAGAAGCGTCAGAAGATTGATCGAATAGCCGAGCGCCAGCAGAATGATCATGACGCCGACGAGCGACAGCGGGATGGTCACGATCGGGATGATCGTGGCGCGGAAGCTGCCGAGGAACAGGAATATCACCAGGATGACGACGACTGCGGCTTCGGCCAGCGTCTTCTCGACCTCGTTGATCGAGGCGCGGATGAACTCCGTCGCGTCATAGGCGATGGCGGCGTCGAGGCCGACGGGAAGCTGGGATTTCAGCTCGGGGAACGCGTCCCGCACGCGGTTGATGACGTCGAGCGGATTGGCGGACGGGGTCGAATAGACGCCGATGAAGACAGCCTTGAGGCCATCGAAGACCGACGAGGAATCGACCGATTCAGGCCCGAGTTCGATATCGGCGATTTCGCCGAGCCGCGTCAGGGCGTCGCCCCGCGCCGACACCACCAGTTCGCCGAAAGCCCGCGCCGAATCGAGCGAGGTCTGCGCATTGATGCTGGTCTGGACGAAATCGCCTTTGATCTGGCCGGCCGCCGCGGTGAAATTATTCGCCGTCAGCGCCAGTCTGACGTCGTTGGGCGTCACCCCGCGCGCGGCCATCTTGTTCGGATCGAGCCAGACCCGCATCGCGAAGGTCTCGCCGCCGAGAATCTGGGCGTTGGCGACGCCGTCGATCGTCTGCAGCTTCGGCTGCACGACGCGGGTCAGGTAATCGGTGATCTGCGAGGGCGTCATGACCTTCGAGTTGAAGGACATGTACAAAAGCGCGGTCGAATCGCCGGTCTGCTTGACGACGACGGGATCGAGCGCCTCGCGGGGCAGCAGATATTTGACCTGATTGACCTTCGAGAGGACGTCGGCGACGGCGCGGTCGGCGTTGGCGTTGAGCAGCAGATTGAGGGTGATCGTCGACGCGTTCTGCTGCGAATTCGAGACCAGCGTGTCGATGCCTTCGGCGCTCGCCACCGCCTGCGCGATCGGGGTCGTGATGTAGCCCTTGACGACGTCGGCGTTGGCGCCGGGGTAGGTGGTCGTGATGGTGATCGTCGTAGAGGACAGCTCCGGGAACTGGCGCACCTGAAGCTTGAAGGCGCATTGCAGGCCAATGAGCAGGATCAGCAGGCTGACCACGCTGGCCAGCACCGGCCTGCGGATGAAAATATCGGTGAAGGACATTCTCATTCCTTTGGCCGGACCGCGGGCCGCGCAAGCTCCGCGTTGGGATCGACGCGCACGCGCGCGTCCGCCTGCAGCTTCAGCTGTCCTTCGCTCACCACCTTTTCGCCGGCCTTGACGCCATCGAGGATCGCGACGCGATCCTCGCGAATTTCGCCCGTGTGCACAAAGCGCCGTTCGAGCTTCATGGGGATATCGCCCGAGGCGGCGTCGCCATTGACGGTCGCCGCCTGCGCGCCGCCGCTTTGCGGCTCGGCCGGGACCACGACGAAAACATTGTCGCCGTAAAGCGAATAGTTGATCGCGGTGCGCGGCACCGTGACGACCTTCTCCGGCGCGCCCGCGTTGACGTTCACATTGGCGAACATGCCCGGCAAAAGCTGCTTGGCCTTGTTGTCGAACTGGCCGCGCACGAGCACGTTGCGGCTGTCCGCCGAGACGCGGGCGTCGACGGTCGCGACAACGCCACGAAAAACCTTGCCCGGATAGGCGTCCACCGTCACGTCGATCGTCTCGCCCGGCTTCAGCAGGTCGAGCGATTTCTCAGGCACGGGAAAATCGACGTAGATCGGATCCAGCTGCTGCAATGTGATGAGGCTGGTTCCCGGCGAAACATACTGGCCGAGGTCGACCTTGCGGATGCCGAGTCGGCCGGGGAAGGGTGCGGCGATCTGCTTTTGCGTGATGATGGCGCGCACCTTTTCAACCGCGGCCGCGGCCGAGTCCCGCGCCGCCTCCGCCGAATCGAAATTCGCCTTGGTGGTGTTGCCGGTGGTGGTCAATTCGCGCTGGCGCTGCAGCGCCAGATCGGCGTTCTTCAGAACCGCGAGATTGTTCTTGAGGTCGGCCTGCTCCACGAAATTATCGATCTCGAACAGCGGCGTTCCCTTGGCGACGTCCTGGCCGGACTCGACCTTTACGGCGACAACCGCGCCGCCGACTTGTGACGCGACATCAATGCCCTGCACCGCGTGGAAGCTGCCGATGGCGGGAAGGCGCGGCGTCCAGGTCTCCTCGATCGCATCGGCGACCGCGACCGTCGCGGGCGGCGGCGCCGCCGCCGCGATGAACTGCTTGATGATCTGCGGTTTGACGATGAACTGGAAATAGCCGAGCCCCGCGCCAAGAGCGACCAACAGCAGGAGGACGGCGGCGAAAATGATGCTGCGCTTCAAGACGTCACCCAGACTGGTTCAGGCACGGACAAGATTGAGATGGCGAATGATCATGTAAGAACAAGGCCCTGCTTCGCGAGAAAAGCGTCCGCGGGAATTGGCGTCAAATGCATTTCAGCCCGGAGTACATTATCTTTTTGTAACGTCGCGATATTTCACGCTAATCGAATTAAATACCGCATTCGATGCGGTCTTTTTTGAGGCGGCGCTGTGTGGCCCGGCACGCGGCGCGGGCGCTTTTAGCTGAGCACGCCATAAGTCTTGAACCAGGCGATCGCCCGGCTCCAGGCGTCCTCAGCCGCCTCCTCGCGATAGCTGGCGCGGTAATCGGCGAAAAACCCGTGCGGCGCGCCGGGATAGATCTTGAACTCGACCGTCTTGCCTGCGGCTTTAAGCCTCGCCTCCATTTGCCGTACCTGATCTGGCGGGATCCCCTGATCCTCGGCGCCGTAAAGCCCGAGCACCGGCGCCTTGACCGCATCGGCGAGATCGAAGGCGTTTTGCGGCATGGCGGCGCTCGGCGGGTCCATCAGGCTGCCGTAAAAGGAAACGCCCGCCTTCAGCGCCGGATTATGCGTGGCGTAAAGCCAGACGGTGCGTCCGCCCCGGCAAAAGCCGATGATGCCGAGACGGTTCGCGTCGCCGCCCTGCGCCTTCGCGAAGGCGACCGTCGCGTCGAGATCGGCGAAAAGCTCGACGTCGGACTTGCTGTTCACCAGGGGCAGCAACTGCGGGATGCTGTCGATCTTCGTGAGATCGCCCAAGCGGAAGTAAGTGTCGGGCGCTATGGCGAAAGCCCCGAGCTTGCCGAGCCGCCGGGTGACGTCCTTGATGAATTCGTGCAGGCCGAAAATCTCCATCGCGACGAGGATGATCGGCGGATTTTCGATCCCCTCGGGCCGGGCGAAATAGACCGGCATGTCGCCGCCGCTCACCTTCACCGTCGCGTCCGCGGCGACAAGGCCCTCCGCGCTCGTCGTGATCGGTTCGGCGCGGACGGGACCCGCGGCCAGCGTGTAGCCCGCTGCGGCGGCGCTGGAGGCCGCCATGAAGAGGCGGCGCGACAGCGGCGCGGCGCGCGTGAGGCCGGCGATGTCGGACAGATGTTTGCCTGCGGGCAGATGTTTTCCTGCTGGCATGAGCGGCCCTTCATTTTTTATCCGAATGACCGAGCCTGATACACGAAAATCAGGCGCGCCGCCCGCGAATTTTAGGCCGCCGCCTCATGTTCAGCGCTGCAATCGCAAGCGGAGCCGCAAGGTTTTACGTCGTGGCGGCGCGCGTAAATTTTTTGCTTGGGACAGACGAAATCTTAAGAATTTGTTCAAGTCACGTGATCGTGATGGTTGTATAATCCCCGGCGGCGTTGCAGGCGGGCCTAGATCCGCACCGCCGAATTTCGCCGTCCAGATCGTATGGATTTTTGAAAAAATCCGCGGAGGGGGAGGAAAGAAATGAAGAAATACGCTTTGCTGATGGTGTTGGCGCTGGGCGCTACGCCGGCGATGGCTGACGGTAGCTACGGCGGCGGCAATCCGCGCGAGCATTCCTGTGACGGACTTCCGACGTGGTCGCAGCTTCAGTCCGCGCTTAAAGCCGCCGTCGCGGTCGGGCCGAGCAATACGACGGGCAACGGAGGTCTTGGATTCAACATGTGGGGGACCATCGTCGCCCAGGACGGAACGGTTTGCGCCGTTGCCTATTCGGGCGCTCATTACACCGACCAATGGCTGGCGAGCCGGGTGATTTCCGCCCAGAAAGCCAATACCGCCAACGGACTGAGCCTCGGCAACACCAGCCCGCCCAGCGCGGCCTTGTTTCCGACCGGCCTCGCGCTTTCAACCGCAAATCTCTATTCCGCCGTCCAGCCGGGCGGCAGCCTGTATGGCCTCCAGTTCAGCAATCCAATCGATCCAACCGACGCTTATTTTCAGCGAAACGGCGCTCCCGACGACCCCGGCACCTACGGCACGGCGCAGGATCCCATGGTCGGGCGTCCGATCGGCGGCGTGAACGTCTTCGGCGGCGGGCTCGGCCTCTATCTGCACGGCAAGAGGGTCGGCGGCCTCGGCGTCAGCGGCGACCAATCCTGTACCGACCATTTTATCGGATGGCGCGTTCGACACACCTTAAACCTCGACAATCTGTATAATGTCGGCGGCGTGAACGCCACAGCTGGGGTCGTAACGACGCCAGATCCGAACCGCCCGGATAACATTATCTACGACATCAAGCCGAATCCCAATGGCGGCACCGGAATCAGCACGAGCGGCTTTGGCCATCCGCCGTGCGTCAATTACAACAGCAATCCCGCGTCGCTGCCGGCGGTGAACCTAAATCCCTGATGGCTCAAGGCTGAAATAAAAAAGGGCGCGTCTTCGCGGAAAGACGCGCCCAAAATCATGCCCGGCCCTACGCAAATCTCGCGAGATCCGGGCCTTACCGCCTACATCAGGATGACTTTGGATCGAATCGATCTAAAGCCACGAACGTGATCGATTCCAATAGTCTAGAGCGGGATGCGGGCGAAAAGTGCTTACACTTTTTCTCATTTCGCTCTAGCGCTTGACGCTGTCGGCGACCTTTCGCCCGGCATCCTTGACGTCGCCGACCGACTGGCGAACGGAGCCTTCCGCCTTGTCGGCCTTGCCCTCGGCGACCAGCCTGTCATTGCCGGAGATCTTTCCCGCGGCCTCCTTGATGGCGCCCTTAACCTTGTCCGCCGCGCCCTTGATGTGCTCTTTATCCATGATAACCGACTCCTTTGCTTGGTGGCGGCGGAACGTCGGTCGCCGCGCTTGGTTCCACGCGCCGCGTTGACGAACCGGCGTCAAACTGGTCTACATCCGCGCCATTGCGCGCCATCGCGCGGTTTTCCACGACAGGTCCGGTTATTAAAGGAATGAATTTAGCGACGCCTTTTGAAAACGCCTGGCGGTATCAGGAATTGATCCGGGCGGTGGTGCGCCGCGAACTGGCGGTCCGGTTCCGCGGCACCATCCTTGGCTGGCTCTGGGCGATTTTCGGACCGCTCGTCATGCTGAGCGCCTATACGGTCATCTTCTCGAGCGCGGTCGGCGTTCCCGCCTCGGCGAAAAACGTGGGCGTCGGCGGCTACGCCCTGTCGATCTTCGCCGGATTGATCATTTTCAATCTCTTCAGCGAACTCGCCTATCGCGCGCCCGCCTTGCTCCATGAACAGGCTGGCGTCATCAAGAAATCGATCTTTCCGAGCGAGACCCTCGCGTGGACGGCGGCGATTCGCGCCTCCGTCTATGCCTTGATCAGCCTCGCCGTCCTAGTCGTTTTCAAGCTCGCGGTGAGCCACTCTTTGCCGCTCACGGCGTTGCTGCTGCCGTTGGTCGCCATTCCGTTCTTTCTAGCCTTGCTCGGCGTCTCATGGTTTTTGATGGCGCTCGGCTCGTTCACGCGCGACGTCGCCCATCTGATGATCTCGATCGTCCCGGTCTTGATGTTCGCGACGCCGATCTTCTATTCGATCGACGACGTCCCGCCGCATTTACGCCTTTACGTGCATTTAAATCCGATCGGCAATTATGTTGAAATGACTCGCGATCTTCTTCTGTTCGGCAGAATTCCCGGTGCGTTGCTTTACGCCGGGACGGTCGCCGGGTCGCTCGTCGTGTTCTATTTCGGCTATCGGTTCTTCATGCAGTACAAGGCCGTGTTCGTCGATGTCATCTGAACTCGTCATCAGCTGCGCCAATGTCGGCAAGGCGTATCAGCTTTATTTGCGGCGCAACGACCAGCTTAAACAGACGCTGTTCGGGCGCTGGAAGCAGTTTTACCATGACCATTGGGTGCTGAAGGACGTCAGCTTCAAGATTCATCAGGGCGAGACGGTCGGCATCATCGGGCGCAACGGCGCCGGCAAGACGACGTTGCTGCAGATCATTTGCGGCATCACGCGGCCGACTCTCGGCGACGTCAAAGTGGCTGGCAGGATCGCCCCGATCCTCGCCCTCGGCTCCGGCTTCGATCATGAGCTGACCGGCCGCGAGAATGCGCTGATCGGCGGCGCCATCCTCGGCGTCAAGCGCTCGGTCATCGAAGCGCGTCTCAATCAGGTCGCGGCCTTCGCCGATATCGGCGAATTCTTCTATCAGCCTCTGAAAATGTATTCGACCGGCATGGCTGCGCGGCTCGCTTTTGCGGTTTGCGCCCATGCCGACGCGGATATTCTCATCGTCGATGAAGCGCTCTCGGTGGGCGACGCCGACTTCCAGGCCAAATGCGACGCCTTCATTCATGATTTCGCCAAGCGGGGCACGATCCTGGTCGTTTCGCACGATCTCGAAATGCTGACGACGCTGTGCGACCGCGTCATTTGGATCGACGACGGCGCCGTTCGCGAATTGGGCCGCCCAGAGGAGGTCGTCGCCGGCTATCGCCACTCCATCGAGGGCAGGGCCGCCGAGGACAGGACGGCGCCAGCCCCAGTCCGGGCCGCGACGCTTTAGTCAGGCCTATCATCCGGGTTCGGCGTGTAAAATCGCCGTGGCGATGCGCGATCGTTGCTGAGGCGTCGCCGCAGGCGTGGAATTTCGCGCGCCCGTCACCACCTCTCCCTGGAAGCGGTCAACGATGGGAGCATTCTATGTCTTTGCTGGCGATGCTGAAAGGCAAGGGGCCGAGCGGGTTTGGCTATGGCTCAAGCGCCGAGCAGGCGACGCAGGGGCTTGAACTGTCGGGCCGCACCTATCTCGTGACGGGCGCCAATTCCGGCCTCGGCCTCGAAACGGTTCGCGTCCTGAGCCTTCGAGGCGCCCGCGTCATCGCGGCGGCGCGGACAGCGGAAAAGGCGCGAGCGGCCTGCGGCGCGTTCGGCGCAAAGGTCCATCCCGTCGCCTGCGAATTATCCGATCCCGCCTCCGTGCGCGCCTGCGTCGAGGCAGTGAAGGCCGATGGCGCGCCGCTCGACGCCATCATTCTCAACGCGGGCGTCATGGGCTTGCCCGAGCTGCGGCGGGCGCATGGCTACGAGCTGCAGTTTTTCACCAATCACATTGGCCATTTCATTCTGGCGACGGGCCTCCTCGACCGGCTCGCGGACAAGGGCAGGGTCGTCGCGCTTTCAAGCTCGGCGCATCGGTTCGCACCAAAGGGCGGCATCGAATTCGACAATCTTTCGGGCGCGCGCGGCTATTCGCCCTGGCGCGCCTACGGCCAATCGAAACTCGCCAATCTTCTGTTTGCGAAAGAGCTGGCGCGCCGCCTCGCTGGAACCGGCAAGACCGCAAATGCGGTGCACCCCGGCGTCATCATGACCAATCTCGGCCGCAGCGTCGCCTCGTCGATGGTCGCGCTCGGCAAGCTCGTCGAGCCGCTGTTGCTGAAGAGCATTCCGCAAGGCGCGGCGACGCAAAGCTTTGTGGCGACGCATCCTTCGCTTGAAAAAATCTCCGGCGAATATTTCATCGACTGCAACATCGGCAAGTCGAGCGCGCTGTCTCGCGATCCCGTGCTGGCCGCGCGGCTCTGGGACGAATCCGAGCGCATCGCGGCGCGGCTCTAAAGAGGAAACCGAGGCAGAGTCGCGGGTTCCATTAAGGGATGTGGCGAAGCACCGGCGCAGTTGACGCTGCGACTGTCATGAAGCCGACGACAAGCAGCACCAAGAGGGCCGACAGAACCAGCTCTGCGCGTATGCTGGTGGCCGGGTGCGTCTCAGGGTCATCGAGCCGCCGCCCGGTTCGGACGAAGCGCGCCGCGGCGATCACGATAAGGACGAGGCCGCCAAGCATGAGGGCAAAGCCTTCGTATCGGCCGAATGGTCCTGACAACCTTGCGAGCTGCAATTGATCGAGCTGCAAGGGGTGCGCCGATTCCGCTGATGCGGAACTAGCTATCGCAAGCACAAAAAGATTGAACTTTTCGATGACGAACCCGAAGGCGATCACGGCGATGCCGGTTCGCACCCAGGCAAGAAACGTCCGCTCGTTAGCCGCGTGATCGCTATAGCCGGAAATCATGGCGCTCCTCGCTCATCATGACGTTGCTCATCAGGATCTCTTAGGCTTTTGTCGCCAGATGGCTCCAGGGCGCCGAGAGGGAGCCATCCGTCTGATTCTTACGCTAACTGGCGAGCGCGGCCGCTAAAAGGGCGGGCTCCTTCATCCTCGGAAAATTCGCGTTCTGCCGCCAGATCAGGAACAGCGCGGCCGCGAATTCAAGGATGATCGCGGCGCCGACGACGATGACGAGCTGCGGGTTCTGCCGCACCAGCGATTCCGATCCCACGAGAATCGCGACATGAATCAGCGGAATGACGAGAATGGTGGACGTCGTCGCCGCGGAGCCGCGCCCGGTCGCGGCCGATGCGGTGAGGACAAGGCCGATCGCCAGCAGGCCATGGCTCAGCGCCAGCAAGGGAATGCAGCAGCGTTTGGTCGCCTCGCTCATCCATTCGGCGAAGCCGCGCGGATCCCAGGCGG